>Ga0209931_1001525_pt1 | contig 12582 bp, 8 predicted proteins | sample SalPonR1_B_D1_MG_FD_185697 | JGI IMG/M metagenome (GOLD analysis project Ga0209931, IMG submission 185697) | Salt pond soil microbial communities from South San Francisco under conditions of wetland restoration - Salt Pond MetaG R1_B_D1_MG... ...
TCAACGGTGTGATGAATTCCTTCCCGCCGCGGGTCATCACCACGCGCACCTCACAGCCGCGCTCGCGCAGGCGGCGCACCAGTTCGGGCGTCTTGTATGCAGCGATGCCGGCCGACACGCCGACCAGCACGCGACGCAACGTGTCAGCATTTTCCGGGGAAGAAGGGCTCATTTTCCTACCCGGATCCGGGAAATTTGCCGATGGTGCCGTGGGGCGCTTGAGGCCATGCTTTGCAGCCTGTCATCTAAGTCAAGGGAAGAATTGTATGCGAATCAATGACTGGCCACTAGCCGAGCGCCCGAGAGAGAGATTGCTTGAACACGGCCCCGGCGCGCTCAGCGATGCTGAATTGCTGGCGATTCTGCTGCGGATCGGCGCCCGCGGACGTTCCGCGCTGGACCTGGCGCGCCATCTCATTTCCGAATTCGGCGGTCTCAGGAGTTTGCTGGAAGCCGACTGCGATACGCTGTGTACCCAGCCTGGTCTGGGCCCTGCGAAATATGCGCAGATTCACGCTGCACTTGAACTGGCCCGACGCCAGCTCAAGGCCCGGCTCAGCCGCGGGGAGGCGCTGACCAGTCCGGATGCGACACGCCGATTTCTTTCGGCCGAGCTGCGCCATCGTCCGCACGAAGTCTTCTGCGCCCTACTGCTTGACACGCGCCACAGGGTAATCGCGTTCGAGGAGTTGTTCGCCGGCACTATCGACGCAGCCCACGTCCATCCCCGGGTCGTCGTGGAAAAGGCACTGGCACGCAAGGCCGCGGCGATCATCATCGCTCACAACCATCCGTCCGGCGTCGCCGAACCCAGCCAGGCCGATCTTGCCATCACCAGACGCTTGCGCGACGCATTGGGGCTGGTCGACATCCGACTGCTCGATCATTTCATTGTCGGCGACGGGGAGGTGGTGTCGCTGGCCGAGCGAGGACTGGTTTGATCATTTCGATTTTTCGTGACCGCGGCAGGCGCGTCCATCACGACGCCGAATCGGGCCAGGCCGAGGCGTCTATGGTTTCGACATAACCGTGCCAGGTCGCGTAGCCGAGCAGCGGGATGACCACGACCAGTCCGAGACCGGCGGTGGCAAAGCCCAGGCCGGTCAGCAACACGATAAGCGCGATCCAGACCGCCATGGCCGGCTTGTTGCGCAACACCGCATTGACGCTGGTAATGCAGGCGGTGACCATGTCGACGTCGCGGTCGACGATCATCGGAAGAGAAAACGCCGCGGCCGAGAACGTAACCAGCGCGAAGATCGAGCCCACCGCCGATCCGATAGCCAGGAAGCGCAATAACAGCAATGGATCGTGGCTCTCGCCGGCCGGAAAGAACACGTGCACCATCACGCCGGCGCGCACCCAGACCAGGAAGATCACCAGCAACACCAGCGCGAACACCAGCGCGTCGCGCAGCGCGAACCGCATGCGCCTGACCGAACGTGCAAAAGATACCGTCCTGCCCCGCCCGATCTGCCGGCTGACCGAATACAGGCCGGTGGCCAGCAGCGGTGCGACGAAGATGAATCCCGACAGCATCGAGATGACCAGCACGTAGCTGCCGAGCTTCCATGCCAGCAGCGAGACGCCGAGGCTCACCGCAAACACGATCACTCCGTAGCCAAGGCTGACCCCCGGGCTGGCTTTGTAGTCTCGCCAGCCGGCTGCCATCCATCGCAACGGCGCGCCGGCAGCCAGCTGACGACACGGCGCCGCGAATGGTCGGGTATCGTCGTTTTCCCGGTTCGTGCCGGTGTTCATGTCTTCTCCCTCACGTATCGGCCCGCCGGGCCCGTACACTCGGCAACATAACGCAATTTCATACGACTTCCCACTTTTCCAGTCCATGACCGAGCAATACGACACGCCGCCAGGCATATTCACCCAGATCCGGCCGCTGGCCACCTACGGCCGACGGGCGCTTTCGCTGGTCTGGGCGACAAGTCCCTGGCTCACCGTCGCGCTGGCTTTTCTGACGCTTGCCGCCGGGCTCTTGCCCGCCTCGATCGCCTACGTCGGCAAATTCCTGGTCGACAGCGTGGTCGCGGCCATCGAGGACAATTCACTTGCCGATGCGGTCTGGTTCTGGCTGTCGCTGGAGGCGCTGCTGGTGGCTGCCATGGCCGCTTCCCAGACGGCGCTGAACATCTGCAACAACCTGCTGCGCGCGCGCCTGGGGCACCGCGTCAACGTGATGATCCTGGAAAAGACCCAGCAGTTGGAACTGGCGCAGCTCGAGGACGCCGAGTTCTACGACCGGCTCACCCGGGCGCGCCGCGAAGCCTCGACCCGACCGCTTTCACTGGTGCAGAAGACCTTCGGCGTGATCCAGAACGGAATCGCCATCATCAGCTTCAGCGGTCTGCTGTTCGCGTTCTCGCCGTGGGCGGTGCTGGTGCTGATTCTCGGCGGTCTTCCCGCCTTCCTGGTCGAGGCGAAATTCGCCGGTCAGGCGTTCCGCCTGTTCCAGTGGCGTTCGCCGGAAACGCGCGAGATGATTTACCTGGAATCGGTGCTGGCACGCGAGGACTACACCAAGGAGGTCAAGCTGTTCGACCTGGCGCCGACCCTGCTGCAGCGCTACCGCGACATCTTCGGCCGGATCTTCAGCGAGGACCGCAAGCTCACGATTCGACGCGGCTGGTGGGCGTTTGTCCTCGGACTGGTCGGCACGCTGGCCCTCTACGGCGCGTTCGCCTGGGTGGTGCTGGCTACCGTGGCTGGCCGCCTGACGCTGGGCCAGATGACCATGTACATGATGGTGTTCCGGCAAGGCCAGTCGGCGGTCAGCGCCAGCCTGACCGCGATCAATGGCATGTACGAGGATCACCTGTACCTGACGAGCCTGTACGAATTCCTCGAGCAGCCGGTGCGCCCCCGCGAGGGCAAGGTCAGCGAAGGCGCCGAACCCGGGCGCGGACTGGAGATCGTCGATCTTTCGTTTCGCTATCCCGGCAGCGACGCGCCGGCGCTGGACGGGATCGATCTGGAACTCAGGCCCGGCACCAGCCTGGCGCTGGTCGGCGAAAATGGTTCCGGCAAGACCACGCTGACCAAGCTGATCGCAGGGCTGTACGAGCTCGAGCACGGCGATATCCGGCTTGACGGGACTTCATTGCGCGACTGGGACTCGCGCGCGTTGCAGGACCGCATCGGCGTGATATTCCAGGACTTCGCGCGCTACCAGTGGCTGGTCGGCCACAATATCGGGGCCGGCGACGTCGAGGAGTTCGAGACCCAGTCGAAATGGCGCGCAGCCGCGGTCAAGGGTCTGGCCGACGACTTCATACAGGAACTGCCGAAAGGCTACGAGACCCAGCTCGGCCGCTGGTTCAAGGACGGGCGCGAGCTTTCCGGCGGGCAATGGCAGAAAATCGCGCTGGCGCGGGCATTCATGCGCGAAAACGCCGACATTCTGATCCTGGACGAGCCCACCGCGGCAATGGACGCCAAGGCCGAAGCCGAGGTATTCCAGCACTTCCAGGCGATGGCCGGGGATCGGATCCTGATCCTGATCTCGCACCGCTTCTCGACCGTGCGCCAGGCCGACCTGATCGCGGTGATGGACCAGGGCCGCATCATCGAAATGGGCACGCACGAGCAATTGATGGCGCTTGACGGGCAGTACGCCACGCTGTTCGAGCTGCAGGCTGCGGCCTACCGATAGCGAACCTGTTAAGGAACCTCTGAACAAGTCTGCGCGGAGCGCGTTTCAGTCGGAGAAGCCGCAGACCGTGTGGTGCGACGCGAGTGACAGTAGCCGTCGCTACGTCCGAGCGGCGCAACGCGCGAGATGCGGCTTCTCCGGCGAAACCCATACGGGACGGGCCTTTGCGGGGCCTCCAGCTTGTTTGGACTCGCTTATTTGGAATAACCAAACCACGCGCGTCCAAGCCAAGCCGGAGCCTCCCGCAAAAGACTTCGTCGCGCCCGTGCAGACTTGTTCAGAGGTTCCTTAATGGTCCGCTGCAGGGCATTTACCCGGAATTCACGAGCATTGCTCAGGGTAGGATCTTTATCGCCAGGGTTCAGTCATGAACAAAGACGACGAAAAAGGCGTCAACGCCGACAACGCGTGCCACAACCTGGATTCGAAAATCGGCGACCAGCGCAAGCGGCCGTCGCGCGACGTCGCCGATGCCGATTTCGCGGCCGAGGCCCACGGCTTCACCGCCTTCGAGAACACCGGACAGGGGTCGAGCTACCGTGGCGGCGCCCTGGAGGAAGAGATCGATGACGGTGACGAATCGGATGGCGACGAGGACAGAGCTGACTGAGCCGTTCGCTCAGCCTGCCACCGATCGTCGGTCGAACGCCCCCGCCCGAGTCTTCGAGCTTGGTGCCGATCAGGCGACCAGCCGGGCGTCGAGCGTGATCTCGGCATCGAGCAGTCGTGAAACCGGACAATCCTTCTTTGCAGCTTCCGCCGCCTTCAGGAAGGCATCCTCGTCGATATCGGGAATGCTGGCCACCACCGTCAGCGCCACCGCGGTGATCGTCGGCGCGCCGTCGACCTCCTTCAACTCGACGGCGGCCTCGGCGTCGATATGATTGGCCTTGTAGCCTTCGTCGCCCAGGATCATCGAGAGCGCCATCGCATAGCAGCCCGCGTGCGCGGCGCCGATCAGTTCCTCGGGATTGGTGCCCTTGCCGCTTTCGAAACGGGTCTTGAAAGAATATTGCTGACCCTCGAGGACACCGCTGTCGGTGAACAGCGTTCCGTTGCCGTTCTTGAGGTCGCCTTCCCAGTGTGCACGTGCATTGCGTTTCATCTCTGTGTTCCTCCGAATTGGATTTGACAGTAGCTCCAACCTAACACGACCACCTGGTGCGCCGTCGGACGTATTATTCGGAAGAAATCGTTCGACCGGACGGGCCGGCGCGCCATTGTGCGTTGCACAAACAAGGCGTATGCTTAAGATCCACCGAGCCGCCGCCCCTGCGACGGAAACTCTTTTACCGGAATTTTTCGCCATGCTTCCCAACCCGCTCGAAGCCGCTCAGTACTTCATCGATTCCGCCCAGCGTTCGGTGCTGTTTTTCGACACGCTCAGGCAGCGCGGCAACCAGGCGCTGGATCACCACGAAGCCGGCAAGCCGCCGGTGCTGGTGTTCGACTACGAGACGGTTCTCGACGGCGCCGGCTTCGACCGCCCTTGCAACTATCTGCTGCTGCGCATCACGCCGCCGGTCGACGCGCCCACCGATCCGGTCAAGCGCCCGTTCGTGGTGTTCGACCCGCGCGCCGGTCACGGCCCGGGCATCAGCGGGTCCAAGGAATCCAGCCAGGTCGGCGTGGCGCTGCGGGCCGGGCATCCGGTTTACCTGGTGTCGTTCAGGCCCGAGCCCGAACCGCACCAGACCCTGCGCGACGTCGCCACCGCCGAGATCAGGTTCCTGCTCGAGGTCGCAAGGCTTCACCCGGACGCGCCCAAACCCGCAATCGTCGGCAACTGCCAGGCCGGCTGGGCGATCATGATGCTGTCGGCGCACGCGCCGGAACTGGCCTCGGTCATCGGCATCGCCGGTGCGCCCCTGTCCTACTGGGCCGGGGTGGAAGGCAAGAATCCGATGCGCTACCTGGCCGGGCTGACCGGCGGCAACTGGATTTCGGCGATGACCGCCGACCTCGGCGCCGGCAGCTTCGACGGCGCCAACCTGGTCTCGAACTTCGAAAACCTGAATCCGGCCAACACGCTGGTCGGCAAGCCTTACGGGCTTTACGCCAACGTCGACACGGAGGCCGAGCGTTTCCTCGATTTCGAGCGCTGGTGGGGCGGTTATTTCCTGCTCTCGCGCGAGGAAATCGTCGAACTGACCTCGGAGCTGTTCATCGGCAACAAACTCACCCAGGGCCGGATCCTGGACGATGACGGCGCACCGATAGACCTGCGGGCCATCCGCGCGCCCATCGTCGTGATCGCCAGCGAGGGCGACAACATCACCCCACCGCCGCAGGCGCTGAACTGGATTCTCGACCTGTATTCCGACGTTGCCGAAATACAGGCCAACGAGCAGACCATCGTCTACACCGTCCATCCGGACGTCGGTCACCTGGGCATCTTCGTTTCCGGCAAGGTCGCCGACAAGGAACACGACAGCCTGGTCAACTCGCTGGACCTGATCGACACGCTGCCGCCCGGCCTGTTCGAAATGGTCATCGACCAGGTCCAGACGGAAAATGAGCACGGCATCGTCTGCCAGACCTACACCATGCACTTCGAACAGCGCACGCTCGACGACATCCGGGCCTACGACGACGGCCGCGCCGACGAAGAACCGTTCCGAGCCGTGGCCAGGTTCTCCGAAATCAACGAAGGCCTGTATTCAAGCTTCGTGGCGCCGTGGGTACAGATGATCGCCAACCCGGTCGGCGCCGAAATGCGCCGCATGATGCACCCGCAGAGGCTTCGCTACACGGTGTTCTCCGACGCCAATCCATTCATGGCCGGGTTCAAGGCCGCGGCCGACCTGGTGCGCGACAACCGCGTCGAGGCGCCCGCCGACAACCCGCTGCGACAGATCGAGCGCGGCATGATCGAGTCGTTCCAGCGTGCCATCGAGCAGGCCACCGATCGGCGCGACGTCGCCGTCGAGCAGGTGTTCAAGGCCATCTGGACCCACCCACTGGTCCAGGCGCTGGCCGGCGAGAAAGCCACCCACGCCGACTCGGCCAAGCCGGCCGCCAGCCGGCGCCGGGCACTCGAACAGCTGCGAGACCTGAAGCTCGAAGCCATTGCCGCGCGCGAGCACGAAGGCGGCTTCGCCGACGCGGTACTGCGCGTCATCTACGCCGCGGTCAAGGCCGGCAAGCGGGTCGATGCCCAGGCCTTCACCGCCGCGCGCGAAATCTGGATGAAGCACGAACGCTTCCGCGTGCTCGACCGCGACGCGTTCATCGAAAAGGCCAGGGAAGCCGCGCTGATGGTCGCGTTCGACGAGGATGCGGCGCTGGAAGCCCTGCCCCGGCTTCTACCCAGTGATAAGGACCGCAACGACGCGCTGCACATCATCGGCCGGATCATCGAACTCCACCCGGAAACCGCACCCGAAGTGCGCGAAGTGCAGCAACGGGTCGAGCGGATACTGGACGCGGCGGCCGAGCCCGCCTGAAGCGAAGTCGCGGGATTACCCGACGCGACGATTTACCGGTCATCAGCGTCGCGGCTTTACCGCGGCGAGTGCAACGCCGAGGCCCGCTCGGCGTCGCGAAGCGTTTCCTCGGTTGCCAGGCGCAGCGGGTTTTCCGGCGGCAAGGCCTTCTGCCTGATTGCCACGGCCTCGCGCAGCAGCGGAAGCGCTTCCTCGCGACGGCCCGAGGCCAGCATCGATCGGCCAAGCCCGGTCAGGCTCCAGGCCAGATGCGGATGGCCGTCGGGCAATGCCGCCCTGCGGATTTCCAGCGAACGAAGAAATGCGGCTTCCGCGCGGTCGGGCTGACCGGTTTCGAGCCAGAGCGTGCCCATTTCGGTATGCGCGACTGCCACCTGCGGGTGATCGGCGCCCAGACGATCGGCCAATCGTTCCAGCGCCTGGCCGAACAGATCCTCGGCCGTTGTGAAATCGCCCGACGCCCGAAGCGCGATGGCCAGGTTCAGCATCGCCTGCCCGATGCGGTAATGGTCGGGCTCGAGCGCTGCGCGGCGAACCTCCAGCGCCTGTCGCAACAGCCGCACCGACTCGCCTGGATCGCCGTAATCCTTCTCCATCAGCCCGAGATTGGTCAAGGTCTGGGCCAGGTCGGGATGATCCGGTGCCAGCAGGTCGAGCCGCAGCGCAAGCGCCTCGGTCAGTGCCGGGCGCGCCCGGTCGGGCGATCCGGCGAGGTAGTGCATCAGGCCGAGGTTGTTCAGCAACGTGGCCGTGGCCGGGCTGCCGCCGCGGTCCAACGCATCGCCATCCAGCGTCCGGCGAACGGCAAGCGCCTCTTCGAGCATTGCCGTCGCCTGATCGTATTGCCCGAGGCGAAACCGCGCCGAGCCGGCATCGTTGAGCCGCTGCGCCAGCCGCCATGCAGCCACCGACGGGTCCGCGCGGGTCAGGGCAATGCTGCGGTCGAGCAGTTCGACCGCCTCGGCGGGCCGGCCGGTCTGCGACAGCGAGCGGGCAAGCCCGGCCAGCGCGCGGGCGCGCACGGAATCGGTTGCCGCCGCCTCGAGCTGCTCGCGATAGAGCGTCTCGGCGGCGTCGAAGCGTCCGTCCAGGTAATGATTGTCGGCCAGCTCCAGCAGGACCTCGACGCGCTGCGCGGGGTCGAGCTCGTTGGAAGCCAGCGCTTCTTCCAGCAACCGCCGGGCGGTCGGGTAGTCGCCCAGGCGCTGATAGGTGCGACCCATGATCGAGGCAAAACGTGCGCGAACGTCGGCACCCGGGGCGCCGACAGCCAGCTCGGGTCCCAGGCCCTCGAGACCGCGATCCAGCAGTGCTCGCGCACTGAGATCACCGTCTCGGGCAATTTCCGGGTCGGTGCCCAGCAGGACCTGCTCCATGAACTCGGCAAGCTGCCGGGCGCTGTCGCGCTGCTCGGCGAACCGCTCGGCCTGCATATGGGAATAAATGCCGAAACCGGCCAGCACGGCCAGCGCCGCGCCAACCCCCGCGCTGGCCCAGGGGTGCCGCCTGACGCGTTTGCCGAATCGGTACGCAGCACCGCCGCGCCAGGCGTCAATGGGCTCGAATCGAAGCCAGCGCCGGATCTCCTGTCCCAGATGACGCGCGCTTTCGTAGCGATCGGCCGCAGCATCGCGTGTCGCCCGTTCGGCAATGCACCGCAACTCGGCAATCGGGGGTGAAGACGATGTCGAACCCGGCAGGTCGATCAGCTCGGCGAGCATCACGCCCAGCGAGAAGACGTCGCTTGCGACTGCCGGTGCCTGTCCATCGCGAACCTCGGGGGCCGCGTAGCGCGCGGTGTAGTAGCGCACGGCGCCGTCGTCCGGCATTTCGCTCATCAGGCGCGCGATGCCGAAATCGAGCAGTCGAAGACGCCCGTCGTGGTCCACCATGACGTTGCCCGGCTTGATGTCGCCGTGCACGACCAGGTTGCGGTGCGCAAACTGAACCGCATCGACCAGGTCAAGGAATCGGCGAACGCCGGCATCCAGTCCGTCCGCCCCGTGTCGGCACCAGTCGAGAAAGCGAGAGCCGTCGATGTACTCCATTGCGAACCACGGTTGCCCGGCGTCGGTCACCCCGGCATCCAGAAGTTGCGCGATGTTCGGGTGAACCAGCGCGGCGAGCAGGTCGCGCTCCTGGCGGAAGCGTGCCCGCGTCTCGTCGTTGACCAGGCCGGGCGGCACCAGCTTCAGCGCGACCGGTCGCTTGAGCTCGCCGTCGGCCTTGCGCGCCAGAAACACGGCACCCATGCCGCCGGTGGCCAGCAGGCGCTCCAGCCGGTACGGACCGATCACGCGGCCGGGCGCCCAGGCCGAATCGAGCTCGGCGGCCAGGTTGCCGGCAAGCGTCTGCTCCAGGCGTTCGAGCCACGACGTGGCCTCGGCCTCGCGCGCCAGCATTCGTTCGAGGCGGCCGGCGAGCGCCGGTTGATTCTGCCGCATGGTCTCGAGTTCTCGCTCGCGGGCCTCGGGCGTCAGGTCCGCCACACGCTCGTAGGCGGCAATCAGTTTTCCGGCATCGCCGGTGCCCTGAATCGACCCGGCGCTCATCGTCGATCCGGTTCAAGCTGATCGTAGAGCCAGGTACACGCAAGCTTCCAGCGCCGCTTGACCGTCGGCGCGGAGACACCCAGCAAATCGGCCAATTCCTCGACGGTCAGCCCGCCGAAGATGCGCAAGTTGACGATTTCGCCGAGCTGCTCGTCTGCCTCGAACAGCGACTCCAGCGCGGCATCCAGCGCAAGCAACTCGTCGCTGCGCTGGAAAGATACAAGTTCGAGCGCCTCCGCCGAAGCGCGCTTGAGATGTCCGCCGTGGCGCACCGCCTGCGAACGCCGGGCGTTGTCGATCACGACGCTGCGCATGGTCCGGGCGGCCGTTCGGTAGAAGTGCAGGGGATTCTCGGGCTCGGCCCCGGGAGAACGGTTCAGGCGCTCGAACGCCTCGTGGACGATGCTCGTCGTACCCGGCGAAACGGGATCACGATATCGGCGCCTTTGGGCGTGCGCCAACTTGCGCAACTCGTCGTACAGGCGCGGGAACCAGTCGGCGGTCCAGTCGATGTCCGGCCGACCATCCTGCTCCTTTTCGGACGGATCTGATCCGGTCTTTGCCGACTTTTCGTATTGGTTCATTGAAAGGGGTGCATCAGCCGCTGAAATTCGGTCCGTGCCCGGAAACAGTGTGCCAAAGTTTCGAGACGGTGTCACCTGGAGGCCCTGGGCCGGCGAAGAGGCGCCCGCCATCGTCTGCGCGCAGGCACCAGACCATTGACAGGAGACGGGACAATGAACTTCGGACTGCCACATGCCATATCGATCAGCCGGGGCCTCGGAGCTTGGGTCGGAAGGTTCCAGACGATCGCAATCTTAGTCGCCCTTGCGACAAGCACACCCTTGTTCGCGCTCACATTCAGCGTCGACAATACAGGGGACTTCCCGGATAACAACCCGGGCGACGGCATTTGCGCCAATACCGGCGGCTTTTGCACGCTGCGCGCGGCGGTCATGGAGGGCAACGCGCTGAGCGGCCCGCACGTGATCAACCTTCCGGCCGGCACTTACAGCCTGTCGATCCCAAGTGGCAACAGCGATCTCGACGCATCCGTGGGCGATCTCGATCTGACGTCTGACACCTGGACCTTCAACGGTGCCGGCATGGGGCAGACCATTATCGATGCCTCGGCCATGAATCATCGAGCCTTCGAAATTCCGGTCGACCTGTTTTTTTCCGGGAGCGTCGCATTCAACGATCTCACCATCCAGGGCGGCAATACCAGTGGTTTGGGTGGATCATTCAACAGCGGTGCCGCCGTGCGCGTGAGTTCCCGGTTTGCCTCAATGGTCTCGTTCTCCAGGGTCGCGATCACTGGGAACACCGGTAATTCGGCTATTTCGACGCTTGCAGATACCACCGTCGACGCCTCGGTGATCAGCAACAACTCCGGAACCGGCTTGTTCCAGACCAACGACGGCGCACAACCGACGAGCAACGTCAGGACCCTGGATATCACCGATTCCACGATCTCCGGCAACGGCGGCACCGGCATCGCAATCGGTAACAACGACGCCGGCAGCCTGATCAACTCGACGGTCAGCGGCAACGGGATTCACGGATTGAGCGCGCAGTTCACCAACAACAAGGATTTCACGATCACGAACTCCACCGTTGCGACAAACGGACAGGACGGAGTCGCGGGGATCGGATTCACGATCTTCGATCCGGTGTTCGGCAATATTCCGGTGCGGCCGGATCTCCTGGTCCGCAACAGCATCGTGGCGGACAACGCCCGATCCGATTTCACCACCCCCGCCTTGGACAGCCAGGCGGAAGTGCCGCAATCCGGCGGATTCAACGTGATCGGCGATAACTCCGGTGGCGCCAATTTCACGCAGACCGGAGACGTCTCAGCGACCGATCCGATGCTGGCCGCGCTCGCCCTCAATCCTCCCGGAAACACGCAAACGCACGCGCTGCTGGGTGGCTCACCTGCAATCGATCGCGCCAGCGCCGCGTCTGCGCCCGCGACAGACCAACGGGGCGTCACTCGCCCGCAGGGCGCAGCCGCGGACAGTGGTTCTTTTGAGTTCAAGCCGACGATTTCGGACCTGAGCGTCGCCAAAACCGCAGACGTGGCCAGCGCTGGAATCGGTGATCCAGTGATATTCACCATCACGGTGTCGAATACAGGACCAGATACCGTGGCCGGTGCGGCGATCAGCGATATCCCCGGTGCCGATTTCTCGAATGTGACCTGGACCTGCACGGCATCCGTGGGCTCCAATTGTTCGAACGGTGGGACAGGCCCAATCGACGACGCGGCGAACATTCCTGTAGGCGGTCAGGTGACCTATACGCTGAACACGACGATCGCCTCGTCGGTGTCCACGAGCACCGTCACCAATTCGGCCAGCGCCGCCGTGCCCGCAGGCGCATCCGACCCGAGCCCGGCCAATAATCAAGACAGCGCTTCGATCACCATCACCAATCAGCCGCCAATGGCCAACGGCGATACGTTCGAGATCGACGAGGATACGGCGAAGAGCCTCAACGTTGCAGGCAACGACACCGATGCCGACGGCAACCTGGATCCCTCATCGGCGAATACCGTGTGCGGTACTTGCAGTACGCCGGCAAACGGCGCCCTGGCAAATAACGGCGACGGCACCTTCGGCTACAACCCGAATGCGGATTTCTTCGGCTCGGATTCATTCGTGTATCAAATCTGCGATACCGTCGGCACTTGCGACACCGCCACCGTCAATATCGACGTCGCCGCGGTCAACGATCAACCGTCCTTCAATGCAGGTGCGAACCCGGTCTTTCCCGCGGGCACTTCGGGATCGCAGTCGATCTCGAATTGGCCGCAAAACGTCGACCTCGGCCCGAACGAGACGCAGCAGGTCGACAGCTATACGGTGACGACGCTGTCCGATCCCGACGGGGTCCTTTCAGGCGCAGCGGCGAT
>Ga0209931_1001533_pt1 | contig 12521 bp, 10 predicted proteins | sample SalPonR1_B_D1_MG_FD_185697 | JGI IMG/M metagenome (GOLD analysis project Ga0209931, IMG submission 185697) | Salt pond soil microbial communities from South San Francisco under conditions of wetland restoration - Salt Pond MetaG R1_B_D1_MG... ...
GCCGCCGCACACGGTCAGGACGATGTCATTGATGGTGCAGTCGCCGGCGTCGGCCAGTGTGCGCAGGCGCGCCAGCGGGAACTGCTGCGTGGCGAAGCGCCGTTTCTCGCGCACCCGGCCGTTGAGTATGGAGCGCGGCGTGTCGAAAGGGATGGCAAGGCCGTCGTGCTCGTCGCCGACCCGCCTGAGGAACTGCGCGAAGGCCGTGACGAGCTGCGGCACGGTGCGCACCTGCGCGCGCAGGCCGCCGATCGCCGAGGCCATCACGTTGGCCATGGTCGGGGCTGGCGCGGACTTGCCGGGCTGCGACCTGCGGCGCCCGCGCTGCGCCCAGAAGGGCGGCAGATCGAGGCTTTCCTCGCGGTCGAAGGACATGGCGCGCTGCAGCAGCATCATGCCGCTGACGCCGTCGATCAGCGAGTGATGGATCTTGATGAACAGGGCGAAGCGCTTGTCCGCCATCCCCTCGATGACGGTGCATTCCCAGGGCGGCCGGCTGAGGTCCATCGGCGTGCTCTGCAACAGGCCGATCAGCTCGCCCAGCTCGCGCTCTCCGCCCGGCCAGGGCAGTGCCGCGTGCCGCACGTGGTATTCCAGGTCGATCTTCTTGTCCTCGACCCAGGCGGGCAGGGGATTCTTCGTGAAGGGATACTTGAGGCGCCGGTTCCACGGCGCCGTGAAGTTGCGGTGACTGCGAAAGTCGGCCATGAGCTGCTGCAGGAAATCCCTGGGCGCGCCTTCGGGCAGGCGGAACTGCAGCAGGCCGCCCACGTGGTTGGGCGTGGCCCGCGACTCGGTGAACAGCCAGGCGGTGTCCAGCGGGTTGAGCCGGGCGGCGCTCATTCAGTCGCTTTGCTGCGCCTGGCCGGTTTCTTCTTCGCCGCGGGCTTGCGGGCCGGCGCCTTCTTTTTCGCCGTGCTCTTGCGCGGCGCGGCCTTTTTCTTTTTTGCCGGCGTCGCGGCGCTGCCCTTGTGCCAGGTCTTGCGCGCCTCCCTGGCCAGGGCGACGACGCGGGCGATGTCTTCGTCGGTGTAGACGCCGTTGGCGCCGGAGATGGCCGCCAGCTTCATGCCGTGCCTGAGGCCCAGCTTGTAGATCTCCTTGACCTTCTCCCACTCGGTGTCGCGGCCGATGGTGAACACCTCGAAGCGCCCCTCGAGGGCGAGGACGATGGTCTCGGCCAGGCAGGCATAGATCACGTTGGGCGGCAGGCCGATGTTCTTCAGCCCCTTCACCGGCGTAGGCAGCTCGATCTCGCCGGACTCGATCACCATCACGTCGGGGCGCTTGGCGACCTCCTCGGGCGGCAGGTCCAGTGGGCGCGCCACGTCGGTGATGACGCAGCCGGGCTTCACCCTGGTGATGTCGAGGATCTTCTTGCCGGCCCCCGAGGTCGAGGTGACGATCATGTCCATCTCGCCCAGCAGCTCGTCGTAGTCGGTCGAACAGACCACGTTGGCCTTGGGCGTGTCCTTCAGGATGGAGGCCTTGAGGCGCTCCAGCTTCTTCATGTCGCGCCCGGCGATCACCACTTCCTCGAAGGCCATGGCGAGCAGCCGTGCGCTCACCGAGCCGATCGAGCCGGTGGCGCCGATGACCATGGTCTTGGCCATAACGTGCTTGTCCACCGGGTGCAGCTTGACCAGGCCCATGCGCTTCATCGCGTCGTGGGCCGCCCACAGCGCGCCCGAGGCGGAGTAGCTGTTGCCGGTGGTGATGGGGATGCGCGAACGCCGCGCCACCGTGACGCCGGCGTCGCCCACCACCTTGGTGAAGGCGCCCAGGCCCATGATCTGGGCGCCCATTTTCTCGGCCATCTTCGCGGCGGCGAGCAGGCGCCGGTAAGTGAACTCGGGGCTGCGCGCCAGCATTTCCTTGGGCGTCCCGCCGACGGTGATCAGCCAGCCCTCGGCTTCTGCGCCGGTGGGGGAGACGATGTTCTCCATCTTGCAGTAGACCATCGGCGGCAGGTGCGCGGCGAAGGACTCCACGCGGTTCATGACGAACTTCGGCGTGCCCTTCGGCACCGGGAAGCCCTTGCGGATGTATTCCTGGCTCAGGGGGTGGATGACGAAGGCGAAACGGCGGATGTCGCGGAATTTCCCGGTCGGGTGCAGCAGCCGCGGCTTGATGTCGAGCTCCTCGATGATCTCGATGAAATCGTCGTCCGAGACCGCCTCGTGGGGCTTGCGCACCGTGGCGAGAATCATGGCCTCCAGCACGTTGATGCCCACCACCTTTTCGAACAGCTGCGGCGAGACGTCGATCACGAGGTTGACCTTGCAGGACTTGAAGAAGGCTGCCGCCTCCTCGTCCACCGCCGAGGTGATCAGCGTCTTGCCCTCGAGGTTCTTCGCGTTGCCGACGGCCTTCAGCTCCGGGAACGTCCCGACGATGACGTGCGCCTTGGCCACCTCGCGCGCCATGCACTTGCTCTTGAATCCGCTCAGGGCGCTTTCCAGCATTTCACCCGGCCGGCCCGACAGGATCAGGTCGCTCCCCCTCGCGTAGAGCTCCAGCTGGCGCAGCGAGGTGAGCATGCGGGGCGCGCCGGTCTGCGCCAGCGCATCGGCAAAGCGCAGGTTGGGCGTGTAGTCCGACATCGCCAGCGCCATGTCGTAGTTGCGCATGCCCGACAGAAACAGCACCAGGTTGTTGTTGAAATAACTGCCCAGGTGGTTCTGCACGTAGCGCACCGCGCTGACCTGCAACAGCCGGCGCAGCTTGGCGCCCGTGGTGACCGGCACGCGGGTCACGACCTTGGTGAGGCGCCGCGTCTCGCGGTTGGTCACCGTGTCCTGGCCGACCTGGTAGTGGTCGGAGACTTCGCCAAGGCCGATGGCGTCGGCCTTGCCCTGCGCCCGTCGCATCAGGTCCCAGGCCTTGTTGAAATCGTCGTCCGCGCCCACGCGCCTGACCTCGAAACGGTGGCCCAGGAAGTCCGTCTCGAACGAGAAATCCCGTTCCGACGAGCCCAGCGTGACCGCAACAACTTTCTTCGTGCCCATCTGCTATTCCCCCAGTGTCCTGTCGCGCCTCAGGCGGCGGCCTTGCGGCGTCGTGTGCGCGGCGCGGGCGGCGGCAACACGCGGCGGATGATGTCCTCGCACTGTCGCTGCGTCATGTAGCGCGGCACCGGGTAGCCGGTCTCCGCCTCGTGGCAGGCCGCCTTCGCCAGCGAAGGGATGTCCTCTTCGCGCAGTGCCTCAAGCTGCGCGGGAATGCCCAGGTCCCGGTTCAGCTCGGCCACCGCCGCGATGAAGCGCTTCGCCAGTGTCCGCTCCGCTTCCTGCTCGCTTCCCAGTCCGGCGCGCACCGCCAGGGTTGCCAGCCGGCCGGTGATCCTTGCGGAGGAAAACTCGAGCACGTGCGGCAGCATGATGGCGTTCGCCAGGCCGTGGGGCGTGTGGTACCTGCCGCCGAACTGGTGGGCGATCGCGTGCACATAGCCCACGTTGGCGCGCGTGAACGCCATGCCCGCGTAGGTCGAGGCCAGCGCCATCTTTTCGCGCGCCTCCAGGTTGGCGCCGTCGCCGTACGCCGTGCGCAGGTTCTCGAAAATCAGCCCGACCGCCGACAGCGCCAGCCCGTCGGTGTAGTCGGTGGCCCACTTGCCGACGAAAGACTCGACCGCGTGGGTGAGCGCGTCCATGCCGGTGGCGGCCGTGATGTGCGGCGGCAGGCCGGTCATCAGCAGGGGGTCGAGCGCCGCCATGCGCGGCACGATGCGGGTGTCCACGATGACCAGCTTGCTTTCAGTGTCCGGGTCGGAGATCACCGCGGCCACGGTCACCTCCGAGCCGGTGCCGGCGGTCGTCGGCACTGCGTAGACCGGGACCGGGTTGCGCAGGCCCTTGAAATACCCCGCCAGCTTGCGCAAGCGCTTGCCCGGGTTGGCGACCGCCACGGCGACCGCCTTGGCGGCGTCCATGGAGGAGCCGCCGCCGACCGCCACGATGGCGTCGCAGCCCTCGGCGCGGTAGAACTCGATGGCCCGCTCGACCAGCGGGATCGGCGCGTCCGGGGTGATTTCGTCGAACACTGCGTACTCTGCCCCGCCTTCCTCGAGCGCGTCCGTCAGCTGTTTCAGCAGTCCCAGCTTCACGATCATGGCGTCGGTGACGATCATGAGTTTGCCGTGCCCGAATCCGGCCACCGCCTGACCCAGGCGGCCGCTGGAGCCCGGGCCCACCAGCAGTGTCGGGCGCGGTATGGGCAGAAAGCGGGTGACCATGCCGGCGCCCCTCATCAGGGCCGACAGTCCGGTCGCTCGCGGTGCATCGGGAATCAGGTCGAGAATCACGGGAACCTCCGCAGCCGTCTCTCGCTTAAAAGGACGGGCCTTTGCGAGCCAAGTATTATACGGCGAAAGAGGCCTGCCATGCTGCAGGCCGTGCCCCGGATAGCCGTTGCGCTCCGGAGAGCGTCACTCTGCGTCTGTTGCAGCAATCGTCAAGAGAAACGCTGACGCCGCTCAGCGCCCGGAGCTCTTGATCCGGCTGTCGGCAATGCCCTTAGCCCGGGCACTGGTGAATCTCCACCGTGAGGTGCGCGATTTCCTCGTGTTTCGCGAGTCGTTCATGGATGCGCCGGGCGGTGAGCGCGGCGTCATGGGTCACCAGGCTGAGCGCGCAGGCGTAGGCGCGCTTCCCGACGCGCCAGACATGCAGGTCGGCGACCCGCGTGTGGCCGTTCTCGGGTCCGGACTCCACGGCCTCGCGTACCGCAGCCACCACGGGAGCGTCCATCTCGCGGTCGAGCAGCACCTTGCCGGTCTGCACGATCAGTCCCCTGGCCCAGATCGAGATCAGCACCGCACCGACGATGCCCATCACCGGGTCCAGCCAGGCCCAGCCGAACAACCAGCCGCCGGTCAGCGCGATGATCGCCAGCACCGAGGTCGCGGCGTCCATGATCACGTGCACGTAGGCCGCCCGCAGGTTGAGGTCGTGGTGCTTGTGGCCGGCGTGCTCGTCTGCATGGGCATGGGCATGGCCATGGTCGTGTCCGTGGCCATGCCCGTGATCGTGAGCGTTGCCGAGCACCAGGGCTGATACCACGTTGACCACCAGGCCCAGCACCGCCACGGCGATGGCTTCCTGGTACTGGATCGATTCCGGCCAGAGCATCCGCTCTACCGAAGCGACCACCATCAGCACGGCGATCACCAGCAGCAGCAATGAGCTCGCGAACCCGGCGAGCACCTCGATCTTGAAGGTGCCGAAGGCAAAGCGCTTGTCGGTCGCATAGCGGCGCGCGGCGACGTAGGCGAAAGCGCTCAGCCCGATCGCCAGCGCGTGCGAGCCCATGTGCCAGCCGTCGGCCAGCAGGGCCATGGAGTTGAACCACCAGCCCGAGGCGATCTCCACCACCATCATGGTGAGCGTGATCCACATCACCAGCATGGTGCCGCGTTCGGCGGCGCGGCTGCCGGAGTCGAAGCTGTGGCTGTGGGTCCAGTCGGTCAGGTCGTGGTGGTGTGACATCTGAGTACCTTCGCGTTCGAGATTCAAAAAGTCATGGCCTGGCCGACGCCGGCCATGACCAGCACGCCGAGCACGGCGAACACCGCGGCGGCGGCGATGCTGATGGCGCGGGTCGGGAGACGATGCGACATGCCGTCGCCTATGTACACCGCCGGGACATTGGCGATGAGCATGCCCGTGGTGGTGCCGGCGATGACGACCACATAGGCCTGCCAGTGCGCCACCAGCGCCATGGTGGCGATCTGCGTCTTGTCGCCCATCTCCGCCAGGAAGAAGGCCACCAGCGTCGCCATGAAGGGCCCGAGAGAGGGCGGCCTGAGTTCGTCGGCGTCCGCCTTGTCGGGCAGCAGCATCCACGTGGCGACCGCCAGGAAGGCGAGACCGACGATCCAGCGCAGGGCGCCGGGCGGCAGGCTCGCCGCGAGCCAGGCGCCCAGGACGCCGGCCAGCCCGTGGTTGGCCAGCGTCGCCACGATGATGCCCGCGATGATGAGAAGGGGAGCGCGATAGCGCGCGGCCAGCAGAAAGGCCATCAACTGGGTCTTGTCGCCAAGCTCGGCGAGGGCGATGACGCCGGCGGGGACCAGGAAAGCTTCCATGACGTGTCCGGGGCCGGATTCAAGACGCATGACCACGCTGCGTCCCCGGCCCGGCGGAGGCGGCATGGTCAAAGGTCTTGCCAGGTCCAAGGACTGCCTGCACCACGGCCATCCGGCCGAGTATGTTGGCGCAGGCCTCTTCGATCGAAGAGCGGCTACTCCCCAGTGACCCGGAAATTCTAACGGCTGGCCGCGGCGAACCCGATAAGTAGTTGCCGCAGCCGTCGCGGCAGCCTCAGTCCGACTCGATGAAGGCGATGGTGTCGGGCATCGTGTCCGCGATGAACTGCAGCGGCGGGGCCAGCGCCACCACCACCCGCGCATGGCCCATGTCCTCGTAGAATTTAAGCGTCACCGGCACGCCCTCGGCCTCCAGCGCCTCGGCGAGTCGCTCGCTGTGTTCGGGCAGCACGCGCTCGTCGCCGGTGCCATGGATCAGCAGCGTGGGCGGCGCATCGGCCGAGACGAAGTTGATCGGCTGGCTCGCGGGGCGCGTGTCCTCCGGGAACACTTCCTGCATGTAACCCGGCTCCAGCGGCAGGAAATCGTAGGGTCCCGACAAGCCGATGAAACCGGCGAGCGGTGGCGACTCGACCGCGTCCAGGTATTGCCCGTCGAGGGCCAGCAGCGCGGCGATCTGCGCGCCCGCGGAGTGCCCCATGAGGAACAGCGGCCGCTCGCCCTCCGCCACGCCGTCAAGATTGCGGGTGGCCCATGCCACGGCCTTGGCGCCGTCCTCGACGAAGGTGGGAAAAGAGACCTCGGGGTGGGCGCGGTAATCCGGGATCACCACGACCACGCCCGCCTCGGTCAGCGAAGCCGCCACGAACTCGAAGTCGTTCTTGGACGCTTTCCGCCAGCCGTTGCCGTAGAAAAACACCACCACCGGCGCCTCCCCCGACGCATAGCTTGACGCCTCGGAGGGGCGATAGAGGTCGAGCTTCTGGCGCGGCGCTTCGCCGTAGGCCTGGTCGGCCACCCGCGTGTAGTGTCCGGAAGGGCTCAGCACGTTGACGACCGCGAGCGGCCCGCAACCCGCCACGAGGACGGTGGCACAGGCGACGATAACGGCGGCCGCCCGGCGGGCGGCATGCACGGGAAAATTAAGGTGTGAACAGCTCATGTCTTTGCTCGCATGCCTGGCTCGACAGCGACTCCGGCGGCCTCCGGTGTATGGTACAGGGAGTAACATGGGCAATGCTGACTTGAAGGAGGAAACAGGATGGCGCTAACACACGGACGACTCGGCAATCACGGCGTGCTGGTCAGCAATCTCTGCCTCGGCACGATGAATTTCGGCTGGCACACTTCGGAAGAAGACAGCTTCAGGATCATGGACAGGGCGCTGGAGCTGGGCATCAATTTCTTCGATACCGCTGACGTCTACGGCTGGGCCGGTGAGCACGGTCTCACCGAGGAGATCATCGGGCGCTGGCTGGCCCAGGGCGGCGGCCGCCGCGACGCGATCGTGCTGGCGACCAAGGTGTACAGCCCGGTGGACCGCGAGGCCAACCGGCCGGAGGTGAACAGCGACGGGCCGAGCCTCAGCGCCTACAAGATCCGCAAGCATTGCGAGGGCAGCCTGTCGCGCCTGCAGACGGAACACATCGACCTCTACCAGGTGCACCACATCGATCGCGACTGCCCCTGGGACGAGGCCTGGCAGAGTTTCGATGCGCTGGTGAAGCAGGGCAAGGTCGTCTACGTCGGCTCGAGCAACTTTGCCGGCTGGGACATCGCCACGGCATGCCAGGAAGCCGCGCGGCGCGGCTTCATGGGCCTGGCGAGCGAACAGAGCATCTACAACCTCGACAATCGCATGGTCGAGCTGGAGGTCATTCCGGCCTGTCGCCATTACGGGCTGGGCCTGCTGCCCTGGAGTCCGCTGGGCGGGGGCCTGCTGGGCGGCGCGCTCGAGAAAAAAGACAGCGGCCGGCGCGGCGCCGAGAAATTCGACCACTACATCGAGAGCAAGCGCGAGCAGCTGGAGCGCTACGAGTCTCTCTGCCGGCGCATCGGGCATCCTCCGGGCGAGGTCGGCCTGGCCTGGCTGCTGCACAATCCGGCGGTGACGGCCCCGGTCATCGGGCCGCGCACGATCGAGCAGCTCGAGAGCGCCGTTCGCGCGGCGTCAATCGAGATGGACCAGGAGACACTGGACCAGCTGGACGAGATCTTCCCCGGCCCGGGTGGCGAAGCGCCCAAGGCCTACGCCTGGTAGCGACGCACGGATTTATCGTCTGTCGGCTTCCCGGGCGGCGTCGAGCAGCGCCTGCGTCTGTTCGCTGGCCTTTTCCCAAGGCTCGCGGAGAGATCGGTCATGGGCGGCGGCGGCGAAGTCCTGGAACATCAGCGCCGGGCCGGAGAAGCGGGAGTCGACGCGAATCTGCTGTGCGTCGCGTTCCGCCGGGCCGGCGCGGGAATAGTGGTAGCTGACACCCTCCGCCTCGTCCTCGCCGACGAAGTTGTCGAGCCGGATTTGTCCCTTTCGGCCCGCCAGTTTCAGCCCGATGCGCGTGACCTGGGCGTCGAAAGCGCAGCGCCAGGTGGACACGGCGCCGTTGGTGAAAACAAGCCGGCCCTCAGCCGCGACGATGGCGCCTGAGGTTTCATCACGGCGCAGGCGCGCGCTGACGGAGCCTAAGCCGGTGCCGGGGGCCAGGTATTCCTGCGTAGCCCGCATGTTGTACCAGCCAAGATCTCCCAGGGCGCCCAAGGGCTCCAGGGCAGGGTCATAACGGATGTCGCTGCGGTCCGCCATGTTGACCATGAATGAAGAGTCCAGCGTGAGCGGCGTGCCGATCAGTCGGTCCATGTCCGTCCGGATTTCTGCGGTCCGGGGGTGGTGCGGGAAGTGCGTTGCGTCCATGAATGCCACGCCGTTGTCGCGACACGCCGTGATGATTCGGCCCAGGGACGCGAGGTCGGCAAAGGGCTTCTCCCCCAGCACGTGCTTGCCGGCATTGGCGGCGGCCACGCAGATCTGCTCGCGCAAGGCCGTGGGCGTCGCCACGTAGACGGCGTCGATCCCTTCCCAGGAGAGCATTTCGGTCCACTCGCCGAAGGCTTTGCCCGCCCCGTGACGCGCGGCGAATGCCGCCGCCTTGTCGCTGCTGCGGCTGGCAACGGCGGACAATCGCGCCAGCGGCGTGCGCTGCACCACGGCGGCCATCCAGTTGGCTATGTTGCCGGTTCCAACGAAACCCCAGCGCAATGGCTGAGGTCCTCCGACCCGGGTTGAGTTCGACATGGCCACAGATCCTACGCGGCCCGGGGATGCTTGTAATTCCTGCCCGGTGCCGATGCTCGGTGACTGGCCAGCGGTTGACCAGTGATCGGGATGACTGGCTCGAGGTGCATCTCTTTGGGTGGCCCACGTAAGATAGCTCAGCCACACGCCTGAGGAGCAGCCACGATGGAGCAGCCGGAGCAGAACGAGGACGTCGCCGAAGTGCTCGAGGAGATCACGCCCGACCAGTGGCAGGTGATCCGTGCTGCGATCGAGGCCGAGGACGCCCCAGGGCTGAAGACCGCGCTCGAGCCGGTCCATCCTGCGGACATCGCCGACGTCCTGGAGCAGCTGGACACGGACCAGCGCGGCAATTTCCTGCGACTCTACGCCGCGGAGTTCGAAGGCGAGATTCTTTCCGAGATCGACGAGTCCATCCGCGACGAGGTCATCGAGGCGCTGCCGCCGGAGGTGCTGGCCGAGGCGGTGCGCGAGCTCGACTCCGACGACCTGGTCGACATCCTCGAAGACCTCGAGCAGCCGGAGCGGGATTTCATCCTGCGCTCGCTGGAAAGCGAGGACCGCGAGGCGGTGCAGAGCTCCATGGCCTGGCCGGAGGGCTCGGCCGGGCGGCTGATGCAGTCCGAGACCGTCACCGCGCCCGAGCATTTCAACGTGGGACAGATGATCGACTACCTGCGCGCTGCCGAGTGGCTGCCCGACCAGTTCTACCACGTCATCCTGGTGGACTCCGAGGGCCGTCCCAGCGGCTATACCACGCTGGGCCGGGTGCTCGCCGCGCGGCGCGAGGTGTTACTCAGCGAAATCAGCGAAGACAGCTTCCGCACCGTCGAGGCCACCGAGGACGAGGCCGAGGTCGCTCACCTGTTCAACAAGTACCACCTGATCTCCATGCCGGTCATCGACGGATCGGGACGGCTGGTGGGCGTGATCACTATCGACGACGCGATGAACGTGCTCGACGAGGAACTCGAGGAGGACATCCTGCGCCTGGCCGGCGTCAGCGAGGAGAGCTCGCTCAGCGACCCCATCTGGGACACCACGCGCGGGCGCTTCGTCTGGCTGTTCATCAACCTGCTGACCGCGATCTTCGCCTCTTTCGTGATCGCCCAGTTCGAGGAAGAACTCGAGGCCATGGTGGCGCTGGCGGTGCTCATGCCGATCGTGGCCTCGATGGGCGGCAATGCGGGCACGCAGTCGATGACCGTGGCCGTGCGGGCCCTCGCGACGCGGGAGTTGACCGGCCAGAACGCGCGGCGCGTGCTGTGGCGGGAGGTGGTGGTCGGCATGCTCAACGGCAGCGCCTTCGGGGTCATCATGTCCCTGGTCGTGGCCTTCTGGTTCGGCGTGCCGATGCTCGCCATGGTGATCGCGATGGCGATGATGGTCACCCTGGCGGCGGCAGCTTTCGCCGGGATCGTGCTGCCGCTGGCGCTCGACCGGATGGGCGTCGATCCGGCGCTCGCGTCCGGGCCGTTCGTCACGACCGTCACCGACGTGGTGGGTTTTTTCACCTTCCTCGGGCTGGCGGCCCTGGTGTTGCTCTGAAGCAGCCGGGGCGTCGCCGGGCTACACGATCTCGACTTCGTGTCCGCCGCGCAGGAAGAACGCTGCGAGCACCAGCAGCACGATCGGGAACAGGACCAGGTTGATGAAGGCCGGCACGATGGCCAGTTGCAGCACGCAGCAGACCAGGAGCAGTGCGGCGAACACTTTCAGCAAGGCGGGCAGTTCGACTTTGCCGACGAGCAGGGTGAGCGACAGGATCAGCCCCAGCACGGCATAGAGGAACAGCCCGGAGATCCCCACCAGGGCGCTCGCCGTGACCAGGTATTCCGCCGTGGGCCCGGTGAGGCCCGGGCCGAAGGCGAGAATGATGTCGAACAGCACCGTGGCGTGAAAGATGCCCACGACGACGGCCATGAGGAGCAAAAGGATCGCGGGCACGCTGCCGTGCAGGTGCTCGAGCAGGACCTTGCGCAAGCCGAGGTAGATGTAGATTTCCATGACGCCGATGAGGACGAACAGCAGGTCCCGCGCGCTGAAGCGCGTAACGTCCGCCCGGAATGCCTCGAGGAACGACTGCTCGCCGAAGCCCAGCGCCGACACCCAGTAAATGGGAAACAGCAAGGCGAGAACGATGGCGGTGTAGCCCGGCAGGGCATGGTTGCGGGTCATGGCGTGTCTCCTTGCGGGCCATCGGGGACGTATTCGAGAAGATCGCCAGGCTGGCAATCCAGCGCCCGGCAGATGGCTTCGAGGGTGCTGAAACGGATCGCCCTGACCTTGCCGGTCTTGAGCAGCGACAGGTTGGTCATCGAAACGCCCACCCGTTGCGACAATTCCGTCAGCGACATTTTTTGCCGGGCCAGCTCGATATCGAGATTGATGCGGATGCTCATTTCGTTTCGCCAGCGCCTGGGAAATGAATAACAATAATTACTTTATGAAAAGCATAATATACATTACGAGAAGGATGTCAACCCCGAGCGCAAGCAGGCGTCCAGCGAGGGACGCCGGGGGTATGGGGAGTTCGGCGTGGATGGCATCTCGTGGTGGTGGCCGAACGGTGTCGCCCAGCGCGGACTGGCTGCCGGTACCGGCGTTGTCAGCCTTTCAGCCGCCCTCGATTTCGGCGAGGAACCCCGTGAACCGCGGGTCTTCCCGCATCGAGTCGTAGTAGGGCAGCAACGGCTCGAGAAAAGGCATCACCAGGCTGGGCTCGGCGAGCCCTGAGCGGAGGCACTCGATGGCCGCTGCGACGGCCGCGGCCATGCCCAGCGCGCGGCAGGCGTAATGCCGGTGGTTGACCAGTTGCGGGACGTCCCGCGCGGCTTCGCGCAGCCAGGTCCGGACGAGTCGCTCTGTCCTGCCAGTATCTCCGCCGACGGCCGTGGCCAGCGCCGTGGCCAGGTAAGCGTTGGACGGGGTAGTGTAGAAACCCGTTTCCCGGGCCCGCGCCACCCGCCCCCGTGCCTCGACCAGCGCGGGATTCGGCGGGTCGCGCGCATCCTGGAGCTGGAGCGTGATCGCACGGGCCAGCACCGGATCCGGAAGGGAGATGAACGCCCATCTCGCACCGGCTGTTTCAGCCGCCTCGAAGGCGTCCAGCAGCGCTATGGCGCCGGCGTAATTCCGCGCGGCGATATGCGCCTCCCACAGTCGAATCGGCACGGCCGATTCGCC
>Ga0209931_1001540_pt1 | contig 12483 bp, 17 predicted proteins | sample SalPonR1_B_D1_MG_FD_185697 | JGI IMG/M metagenome (GOLD analysis project Ga0209931, IMG submission 185697) | Salt pond soil microbial communities from South San Francisco under conditions of wetland restoration - Salt Pond MetaG R1_B_D1_MG... ...
ATATCTTTGTGGAGTAATTGAAAGTTAGAGTCTAACTTATCATTAATACGTCCAAACATAACATTCATTAACTTTTCATCCTGTATGTCCATGTTTCACCCCTCCTTCTCTTTCTACTCATTGACCTCTACTTTCCAACTTTCGCATTTCCCATCGGCAAACCATGTTTGAGTCCATTTAAAAACCCATCTTTCAAAATTATTGTCCGAATAAAACACAGTAACTAAAGGATCGTTGTTATCATTTTTTGTAATAGCCTTAAAGCTCTTGAAAGGCTTCGGGTAATATAATTGGTCTCTTATCTCATCCATAACGCTTTTATTTTAAATTACTTAAAATTAACTAATAACATGCTTTTTGATAAGTATATATATCCTTACTTATGGAATTTTATACACTTTTATTTTTTCTTATCTTTTTCTGTCTCAGGCTTCTTAATCGTGCCATCATCATTCATTCGGTTTAATAATCCGTTGATATACGATATTGCACCTACCACCTGATTTATCTGAGCCACTAATTGTTCTTTTTGCTTCTCTAAATTTTGTTTCTCTTGTTGTAATTCTTGTTTTGTCATAATACATAAATTTTTAATTGTTAAGATTATTTGTTTTTATTATACCCCTCCTTCTTGACCAATATTTATGGCTTCAGTAACATTTGAATCATCATCGTGAACTAATACAACAAATCCAATTCTTCCAAACTGATGTGTATTTGCTTCTATTTGCATTACAACGGTATTATAATTTGATTTATATGCATTAATCCACGAAGATGAACTATGAACAGACCATTTTCCAGCGGTAGGTAAAGTAGTTACTGTTGAACTTTTTGTTGTCTTTCTATAAGTTACAGAAAATAAATTTGGACTTGCGGATATATTTTCAGAACTCTGAGTAATATCTATATAAAAATCATTTGCATCTGTACTTAACTTTAACTGAGCAGTTCTGTCTGTACTTGAAGAATTTGTATCTACAGTAAAAGTTGCCCCATCTTGATCACTACCAGTTCCATTAGTAATAGTAATCCAATCTATAGTACCTACTTTAGATAATGTAAAATTACCATCAACATGAGTATCAATAGCACAAGTATGATATACTCCACTTAAATCAAAACTTGTAGGAGTTATACTTTCTACTACTTCAAATGCCATATATATTGTATAATTATCCCAAAAATCAGTATCAACATCTCTAATTTTCAACCAAGGGAGTAAATTTTCAAGACCTACAGAAAATCCCCAATACCATGTACCTACTTTACTACCTGTATATCCTACATTATTTAAAGAATCTCTCATAGAATATGTATATTCGTAAGGATGTATAATAATATTTTGTGTATTATCTAAATATATATTAGCACCTGTTCCGCCTATTAAAACCACATCTAAATTATCATTACATATATTTCTATCATATGAAAATTCAAATGAATCAGGAATTGCATCACCATATACAGATGAAAAAGCTGTATCTAATAATAAAGGAGCATCATCTATCCCTATTGTACGATGAGGTTTAAATATAAACCATGCTTTTCCACCATATCCTCTAAAATTACTAAGTCTATCTTTACTACCCTCATATTTGTGAACAAAATATTGTGGTATAGCATCTGTAAAACAATCTTTTAAATCATACTTATCTGTAGGTATTTCACTTCCCATTGAAGGGTTAACCACATTAACTACATCTTGTAAACTAAAAGTATTTGTATCTGGAACATTTGCCATAATTAATCTTTATTTATTACACCTTGTAACTCAGCTATTTGTTTGTCTTTTTCAGCCATTTTCATTAAAAGATAATCAATATAAGCTACTTGTTTATATCCCTTTTTATCCTCATATACTAATTCAGGATTATTTTTTTCAATTTCTTGTGCAATAATTCCATATCTTTTCCTTTTTTCATCATCATTTTTAAAATTAAATGAAATTATATCAGTACTATCGTTTAATTTATTAATATTCTCTTTTAATTTAATATCAGATGATAATATGAAGTTAGTTGCTGTAACTGTGCTTGTAAACCTACCTGTACCAGTAACATCTAATTTATAAGCAGGACTAGTTTTATTAATACCTACATTACCATTATTTAGTAAAGTGACACGCCTATTTCCATCAGCATCAAAATATAAATTAGAACCCTCACTCGCTGCATCATAATCTATAATACGTTCATAATAACCACCAGAACCTTCATATATTCTTAAACCACTATAGTCACTACCTCTAATATATAAATCTCCGTGTATATTTAGTGTAGAACCATAATCTGTTGCCGTACCTACTGAAACATTACCATCCGCATAATTTAAATTATCACCTGATTTAGTCCAGTAATTAACATTTGATAAACTTGCTGATAAAATTGCTCCATTAATACTTAATGTTGAATCTACAGTTAACCATTTTACAGCATTTTCTGAATCATCCCAGAACATTATCCTGTCAGCAGCAGGGTCAGTTAAATCTTCTATCCCTAAGTGATCTAATGATATAGTCGGCCCTGTAATATCTATTCCGGTACCTTCCGAATATGATGTCGACTGGCTTAGCTTAGAAAATTCTATATCATCTGTTCCTAAAGTTGTAACAGTAGTTGTACATACCCACGATGAACCGCCATTGACTGTGCCACCAGTAACAAGCATTGCCTTACTCTTAAACTCTCCTGCCGCATCCATCTCTGATGCTCTGCCCGGGGTTGCTCCTACCTCATATAATCCGTTTTCTGTTTTATCTGTTTGGTCTTTTACCAACACATAATCCCCTGTAGATAAGGTTACTCCATCAATGATGTCTCCATTATTTAAATCTGTAGAGATAGTAATATTTCCTGTAGTAGCTGCCACAACTGATGCAACAATCCATTCGTAGCCTACTACTGCATTATCTACATATGCCTTTATACTTTGTTGTGTAGCCAGTCCTGTTGCACTATTTGATATAAAACTATCTTCATCAAGTATTCTGTCAATATTAGTTACTCCTGCTGTACTAAACCCAAAATTAGAATCTAAAAGTAAGTTACCATCTAATGTAATATTGTCGTTAATTGTTTGTCCGGTTCTTCCGCTTAATAATAAATATTGTGAGTGGTCGTCACTATCTAACCCGTCTAAATCTGCATGAATGCCGGTAATTGTGTCCGGGATGTTTGTTATGTTGTCCCAGTGAACCGATGATGAGCCACTTGTCTGTAGCTCTGTTTCAGTGTAACGGTTATTTAATTCAGTTTGCAGGGATGTTATCTTACTAATAGGTAAATTAGGAATATCATCAGCGGTAAGGTATCTTAAACTAATATCAGTTACATGCCCTTTACTATCGCTCGAAAAGGTATCTATCACCTGCCCTGCTATTGCATTGGCAGATTGTATAGAATATACCGGGTGAGTGTATCTTTCAACCCAGTATAAAGAACTATCTGTATCTCCTGCTAATATCAAGCCATTTGAATCAGGAACGGGTAAGTTTACTTCTCCATCAAAAAAACCTACTGTAATAACAATATCAATAGGACTTTCGTCAGAATCTTCAATAAATACCTGGTGAACATCACTAATAGTAGATTCAAAAACTACGGAGCTTGCAGCACCTTCATTTTCCTCCACAAGTAAAGTATATTTAATCTGTCCTGAATTGTCAATGATAATATCTTTACTTTCTGAGTTGTGTTCAACAAGTACATTCTGTATCATTTTTATTTAATAATTTTTATCAATGTAGCTGCTTTTTTTACTACTTCAATACCATCTTCATAAGCGGCGTCTGTAATATGTATTTCCACTAACACTCTTATATTTCCTATATCGTGAGAGTCAGTGTCTGAGGCTTCAACATAAAAAATAACCTTATTACCTTCAACGCTACAACTTCGATATCCTTCTTGCTCCAAATTATTTACCCTATATTTAGCAATAGGTTCTTTTGTATGCTCCCAGGAGGTATATACTAATACATCGTTAAGTGTTGACGGGTCTATCTCCTCACCTAAGTTGTTTTTCAGGGTAATCTGAAATTCCCCACTCTCTCCTGCAAATTTTTCAACGGCCATAATTATTTATAAATTCCTGAACACGGCCTAATGCTAATTCCGATTGTTTAGGCATCTCCATAATCTGGAAAATAATCGAAGCACACATCCATGTCAGAGGTTCCACTAATAAATCATTCAAATTTTCCGGTAAAGTTTCTGCTATATAATTAGCTTTTTCAATCGCATGACTATCTTTTACAGAAAAATATTCAAGGATAGTCCCTGTAGAATCACCTATTAAAGCACATACCGGCTTTTCTGTACCTCCGCGGGTATATTTATTATACTGTAACCTATAAACAGGGTGTAAATCAGAAATAAATGTTGTTACCGGACGACTCCATTCGATCATTTTAAAAGAAGTCATTTTTAAAAAATCACTCGGCAGAGTAATATATCCTGTATAATCATCATATGATGTAGCGGTACCTGTATATTTTGTAATAGGTGCTAAATAGGGAGGAAGTACCTCTAATAATCTATTTGCCGACTCATTTAATAAAGAATCAACCAAAGAGTTATTAATAATCTCCCCGCTATCAAACGGGGAGATTTCATCAATTTTAATTTGAACCAAACTAATTATCTCGTCCCGTGTCATTTTACTTTGGTAAATTAGGGAATGAAATATTTAATCTATTTGCTTGATCGTGAATTTGAGCTTTACTTTTTATTTCATTATAAGTAAGCTCCTTATCCAAATCAAGCAATACATTTCTCGCATCCTGAGCTTTAGTGATTTTGCTATAATCAGTCTTTTCATCGGCTGTGGCATAATCATCGGACTCTAAATCTTCCGATAGCTCAGGAATATCATCTGTGTGATTAATAGGAACATCCTCTGTCCCTACTCTTAATGCCGACTTCGATTCTTGTTCAGAATCTCCTACTTCTTTAACAAGTTTATAGCTCCGGTTAAACCCGGGAGCTTCTTCAATAGCTTTCTGATACTTTCGCGAACTCGTCACATAAATGCCATTTCTTTTTTTAGGATGTCTTGCCCCTCCTGTAAACTCAATAGTCATTGGTTTACCTTCAACTTTAACTTCCGTAACTAATTTATAAGCACGGATACTTTGATAAATCTTTAACATACCTTTTAATTGTTTTTAGAATGGGTAGGGCTTATTCCCTACCCATTTAGTTAATAATTACTATGAACTGGCTGCTGGCTTAACTATGGCGTGAGTATCTGGATATCTTAATGCTAATCCGAATGTTTCGTCAATAACAAATGCGTTCACATTTCTTTGTCCGGTTTTCTTTAATTCTAATTCACGAACCTCCATAGGTTTGTAAATGAATTTCTCAATGTTGTTTAAGTCAAGTATCATTCCGTAATTAGTCCATCCAATCTTATCAAACAATGGGTGGTGCTTAATATAAAATACTCCGAAATTGGTCTCAATTTTAGTAAAAGTGATACCATACTTAACCTCGGTAGATTTAGCCTCTAACTGCTTAGTGATTGTACCTACGCTATGTAACTGCTGATTAAGACCGGAACCTACAAAGAAATAACGGTTGTCACTACCTGCATTACCTGTAAACATAGTTTTTGTCCATGTTACAAAATTAGCATCGGTAATAGCGTTTAGGTTATACTCAATATCAGTTTCGGTAAATCGAGATAAACCACCGGTATTATAAATATAATCATTATCATCCGGGTCATAAAGTTTATACCGTACACCTCGTAAACAACTATATTCCATAGATTCACGAAGGTCAAAAATTGATTGGGCTTTAAAATCTTTCAACCCCCATTCAACCTCTTTGGTATGTAATGCTTCATACACAGACTCTTCTACTTGTTCCATGAATATCTGGTTGTAGTTCCATGATTTATCTGGTAACTTACCATAAGGAGTAGTTTGTGCATCTTTTTCCGCTTTGGCTGGTCCTAAACGAGTAATTTTTGTTCCTGATGCAATATCGGGAATATCTTTACCCTCTGCCCCAGTACCATTTAATGGCATCACAGATAATGTGCTTCCTGTTTTGCCAATAATGTGTAATACTAAATCATCACTATCACTACCGGAAATACCCTGGACTAAGATATTATCATCTTTATTCCACATACTTGCAGTTGATACATTAATAGTGTGTACATCATTAGCTGAATCAAAAGTACCACTTGCGCTGGTATCAAATGCAGAAGATAAAGTATCTTCACGCCCCCGTGTATCTACTGAGTAGTACTCATACTTCCATGACTTTGCGGGCACTACAATACCGGCACTTCGAATCAATGTGTCAATAGGTGTTTTCGATGGTTTAATTTTGGTAATTTTTTTAGATATTTTATTATCTAAAAATTCACCTCCACCGGCAGTTAACCCTTCGGCGGTACTTACGGTATCATTAACGGCTACGGTAGCCATACCATATACTACCCCATCACTATTATTGGTTACAAAATCAACCACATCTCCATAAGAGATTACTCCGGCTGCTACCGCAAGCATTACTAATACTCCGGTTATTCCTACTAATATTTTAATAAATTTTTTCATATCAATGTATTTATTTGGTTAATAACTAAAACCTGCTTTGTCGTGACAAAAATCCATCTACAACTTTATCCACAGGATTATCTTTCTTTTTTGGTTTTGTTTTTGAACTACTTAATTTAGGGATGCCATCACCCTTTTTCTCTTTTTTCTTTGTCTCGATTTTTGCGTTCTTGCCTTTTATTTCACCCACTTTTTCTGCATCTTTAATTTTCTGTTCAGCATTTAGGGCGTTCCAGAAAAAGGTCAAGGCTTGTTTACTATATTTACCTTTACTGATATCAGTCATGATATTATCAACCTTCTCAGTGAACTTTGCTGCATCCTCTTCTTTAATTTCATTTTCTTCGAAAAAATTCCGAAGCGTTGAGATAGATTCGTTTTTGTTTTCTTCAAATTCTTTACGAGCTTTTTGAGACTCTTCAATACGTTTTACACGTTCGGCTTTTGCCTCTTCCCATTTTTTATAATCAGGAGAATCTTTAGGAGGTTTTAAATCATCAATATCTACATTGTAAGCCAGTGCCTCTACAAACGTGGCACCCTTATCCATATCTTTGATAACCATCCCTAACTCATCAGAACTTTCAAGAATTTCTACCAACTTACCGTTTACTTCACGGTTTTTCTCCTGATACTCCGATAACTCTTCATTTTCTTTTTGTAATTCAGAGATATATTTAGTCGTATATTCCTCTAAATTTTCATCGGTTACATCAGGATATTTTTCTTTAATGATACTACCCAAAGATTTTTCTTCCTCCTCCGACTCTTCTTCCTCTTTTTCTTCCTCTTCGGATTTTCCCTCTTTGTTAATATCTTTTTCCTCCTCCGACTCTTCCGAATCCTCAGTGTTTTCAGCACCTTCCGATTCGTCGTCATCTTCATTTTGAACGTCTTCCTCATCGTTATTAACATCAGCATCTTCTGTGTCAACTTCCTCACGATTTTCAACTTCTTCGTTCTCAATCTCTTGTTGTTCAATCTCTTCAGCCATATTTCATAAATATTATTTATAATTAAAACTCATGTAAATCTATCTAATTTGTTTATAACGTGTGTGTTAGTAATCCCTTTAAAATTGGGATTTATACATTTAATGAAATACTTTGGTTAAAATTTTAAAATTTAGCGTATGAGAGTGAAGGATGACCCCGTGAAGTTGGAGAGAGATGAAGCGATACTTGAGGAATATTTTGAAGTTTTAAAGAAGTATGGAGAGTTAGCAAGAAGCCTGGAGAAGAAAAAGTTTTACGAAGAGGTAGCGGCAAAATTTTACCTAAGTCCGGATACCACCGCAAGAATAATCAGAAAACAATTAAAATTAAGTGGACATAAAAGGCACCATATCGGAGAACAAAAAGCGTAGAGAGGTAATAAATGCTCTTTATGATCCTATTATAGGTATAGGTTCGCCTATTCCCAGGTTTAAATTTACGCTCCGGGAGAATGAATATATACTCCTCCCGGAGAGCATGAAAGATGTTCCGGCAATAAAAGAGGCATTAAAATATAATTGTGCTTACGATTTTGTTAAAAATGTTTCTGGTGATAAAGGGAATAATAATGTAAGTAAAAATTTTAAAGAGTATGTTGGTGGGATTTCTGAGTGTAGGTTAGACCACGACTTTGAATTTTATGCTTACACCACAAATAAAATTAAAGACAAGGAATCCGGGCAGGACGTACCTTTTAAATTAAACAGACCTCAAAGGAAGTTACTAAAAGCTTTTGAAACACAACGATTAAAGAACTTGCCTATACGGGCAAAAATAGGTAAAGCAAGGCAGTGGGGAGGGAGTACCCTTACCCAGTTATACATGAAGTGGATTCAGACAAGGCATAAAACCGGGTGGAACTCATGTATTGTTGCTGATGTTGAAGACCAGGCAAGAACTATCCGGGCAATGTATTCTAATGTGGCAAGGCATTACCCCGAAGATATAAGTTCGGTAACACTTTCTGCTTTTGAAGGTTCAACAAAGAATAAAAAATATATTGAAAGGGATTGTATTATTTCTATTGGTTCTATGCAAAGACCTGAAAGTTTGCGTTCCACCGACTTGAAATTAGCTCACTTTTCAGAGTGTGCGAGTTGGAAAACAACGGAGGGTAAAAAACCAGAAGATTTAATACAATCAATAAGAGGTACTGTACCTTATTTACCATTAACAATGGTTGTAGAAGAGAGTACAGCTAAAGGAGTTGGTAACTACTGGCATCGTTCTTACACGGCGAGTATGAATGGTGAAGATGGATATATTGCTGTTTTTGTGGCGTGGTGGGAGATTGAAAGATATCAATTAGAGATTAAAAATGTAGGGAAGTTTATACGTAGCATGAGTGAGTATGAATGGTATTTGTGGGAGTTAGGAGCTACGTTAGAGGGAATTAATTGGTTTCGAACAATCCTGAGAGATGAGTTTAGCGGCGATATGTGGAGAATGATGTCAGAGTTTCCTTCTACTGAAAAAGAAATGTTTCAGAGTACAGGCAGAAGGGCTTTTGCTCCCTCTTATGTTTTACAGGCACGTAAATATAACTGTAAACCTACATTTAAAGGAGAATTATTTGGTGAATCAAACAGGGGTAAAAAGACCCTTGTAAATATAAAATTTGAAAAAACAAACAATGGTAACTTGTGGGTATGGGCGTTACCCGACAAGTCTGTTAATATGAAGAATAGGTATGCTGCGTTTGCTGATGTGGGTGGTAGAACGAAAGATGCTGACTGGTCTGTTGTAACAGTGATAGATAGATATGATATGGTTGATGGCGGAGTTCCTATGGTTGTGGCAAGATGGCGTGGCCACTTAGACCAGGATTTGTTCGCGTGGAAAGCAGCCCAGTTAGCTTCGTTCTACAATAATGCTCTATTGGCAGTAGAATCAAACTCTTTAAAAACAGAGAAAGACGAGGGAGACCACTCTTTAACTGTTTTAGACCAAATAGCAGATTATTACAAAAATCTTTACATGAGAACTGCCCCGGATAAGATTAAAGATATACCTGCTAAATATGGTTTCCATACCAACAAACAAACAAAACCAATGATTATAGATACCTTAAATGCAGCATTAAGGGATAATTTATACATTGAATTAGATGCGAGGGCATGTGATGAGATGGATTGGTTTGAGTTGAAAGAAGATGGCACATATGGGGCTGTAGATGGACAACACGATGATATTGTTATAACTACTGCCGGAGCTGTATGGTTGGCATATTCTTACATGGACAAACCTGTAGAGTATGAAAAACATGAAAGAAGGAAATCAAAAATTATTAACGAAGCATCATTTTAAAGTTATGAGCAAAGAAGGTTTTAAGTCCGAAAAAGTTAATTTAAGTATCAGAAAATTAAAGATAATAAGCGTAAACCGATTTTGGAAAGACATTACTTATCAGGAATCTAAAATTATAAGAGCTATTAAACGATTTTGTAATATTCCAATAATTAAATTTAAGTATCTGTACAAGATTGATGTTGTTGTAAACGAAGCTTTTTTAAGAAAAGGGATGACTATTTTCTTTCGTGGAGAAAGATTTGTTATTACCAATACCTCCGGGTCATTAATAACTATTGAATCGGTTGGGTACACAGGCAAAAATTTTGAAGATACTGATTTTAGAGATAATTACTTAATTCAGGGTGGATGCGTACTGATGATGTCTTAAATTTTTTACACGAACGATACAAAAAAACAGGGTGGTGCTATATAACAGAAATAGAAGTGATAAAAAAGTTTGGAGAGCTACCCAAGCAGGAGTTAAACGAACTGTATAAACAAGGTAAAATAACAGTGCATCCTACGATACATAATTACAGAACGATAAAATTAAAGGTATGAATAACATTTGTAAAAACTGCAAACACTGGAAAACTCAACAAGCAGAGCTTGAATATAGTGTTTTTAAAGGAATATGTACTTGTCCTAAATGGAAGTTTGAAACAGATAATGAAGGTGATGTATGTGTTTTAGACAGAGGTAACTTAACATCTAAATACATGAATGTTAATAGGTTTGAATCTCAAAGTGCGAATCCTCCAATAGGTGATGTTACAAAATCAAGATATTGTTTTGTAACTGATGAAATGTTTGGATGTATTCATTTTGAAAAAAAATAATAATCATGAATATAAAGCAAAAACAATTTAACAAGCAGTACGGGTGGTATATGGTTGCTCACAACAACGTGCCATTTAAAGAAAAAGACGGAAGGTTATTAATACCTTCCCAGGATGAACTAAGAATATGGTTAGCTTTTCAGCATAAAACGGCAGCCAAAGAAGCTAAAGGGTTATTTGAGTGGTTAGCCGATTATATCCGTGTAAAATGGGATATGCTTGCTGTATGGAGAGCAAAAGTGTTGGCTGATGCTAACAGCAAAAAATACAACGGAAGGAGGTTTTATGTCCTCCCGGATTGGAACGGGAACTACCAGGTACTTCATAAAGGGATGATTAAAAAGATGCAGGCCAATGGTAATTTACCCAAAGGGTTAACATTTATTGACCTTGTTAATGAGTCCGTTTATTACACTAAAAGGAAAGATTATGTTACTAAAACCAAACGTTAAAATTAGCAAGTTAGAAATTGCAAAGAGTAATGTTCCGGCAGAAGCGTTAGAGCATATCTATAAACAAGATGTATTAAAACTTGTTTTAAAAGAGATAGAGTCAAAAATAGATATTGAAATTATAGATACCCTCGAAGATAACGATATCTACACTATATACGCCGAAGCTTGTTTACTTAATAAAGATGAACTTCATAAAATATTTGACTTGTTAGAGAGGTTAAAAACAGCATCAAATCAGATACCGGCACACCTTATAAGAGAAATTAAAGATATTTTAGTGTGACTCATTTTGTATACGTATACATAAAATCTAACTGGAAGGAATTATATTACTCCATTAAAAGTATTGAAAAATATTTTACAGGAGATCGTTACAAAATTTTTGTTGTAGGAGACAGCCCCGGAATAAAAGGAGTAACTCATATCCCTTGTGTAAGAGAAAAAGGACGAATAAACGCCAAAGTATTTGATTCTATTAAAAAACTAAAAGTAATTACCGACCACTCTAAAATTAATGATGATTTTATTTATATGTATGATGATATTATGCTGTTACGTTCTTTAACATTAAACAACTTTAAAGTAACAATATCCAACGGGCATATAGGAGAAAATTTTGATTTTAGCAAGTTTAGTTACAATCCTTCTCCTGAATGGAAAAGTCTTTTTAACAGAACTATCGCTAAGTTAGTATCAGAAAAAAAGAAAACATGGAATTACGAAACACATTTACCCAGGTTATTTAATAAAGCCAAAATATCTAAAATTATTCAACACTACCGATTAGAAGAAAATGCTTACCTTTTTAACACATTATACTTTAACAACTATACAAAGGCACCATTTTACGACTTAAAAAAAACACCTACTATTAAAGCAGGAATTTACCGCCCGGTAGACAACTATGACACATTACGGAAAATGTGTTTACGTAGGTGGTTTTTAAATTATAATGATAATGGATTAAATAAACAGTTGCAGGATTTAATTAAAAACATCGTAGGTCCAATAGGGCTGAATAAAAAAAATGAGTTATGGAACTAATACCGGTATTACTAATTGTGGTAGCATTGTTTTGGGTTTATCAGTTTAATAGCACCAATTCTAAAGGGAAAAACAGCATTAAACAAATAGATGACAAACATTGGATTGTTGATGGGGAATACGTGTCTTTTGATCAAAACGACGATTTGTATGTAATGCAACAAGAACATGAAGATTCTCGAATATGGTCTGAATATGTGTTTTATAGACTAACTGGCGATTGTCAGAAAATAAATGAAGAATACATGAATGTCATATATCACTGGAATTATAAAGAAGGG
>Ga0209931_1001543_pt1 | contig 12469 bp, 12 predicted proteins | sample SalPonR1_B_D1_MG_FD_185697 | JGI IMG/M metagenome (GOLD analysis project Ga0209931, IMG submission 185697) | Salt pond soil microbial communities from South San Francisco under conditions of wetland restoration - Salt Pond MetaG R1_B_D1_MG... ...
AATTGTAACTGCAGTTTTTATTGTTGCAATGATATATTTTATGATGAATAGTTGGAACTATAATGCTATGGAAAGTGGTGCGGACACTGCAAAAAGCTTGGGAGTAAAAACTAGGAAAGTAACATTATTAAGCTTAACCATTTGTTCGCTAACCGCAGCTTGTGCAGTATCCTTTGTGGGGATTATTAGTTTTGTGGGATTAGTTGCGCCACATATCATGAGAAGATTTGTGGGTAATGATTATAGATACCTTATCCCATGTTCTGCTGCCATGGGAGCATTACTGCTTGTTTTTGCTGATACCTTTGCTAGGCTAATAATAGCACCGGTAATTCTGCCAATAGGTGCTATTACATCGTTCTTAGGAGCACCTCTATTTATATATATTCTATTTAAGGGGGAGAAGATAATTGATTGAAGTTAATAATATTGAATTTTCTTATGGCAAAAATACAAAAAAGATTTTAGACAATGTGAGCTTCAGTGTTGATAAAAATGAGTGTATTGCAATCCTTGGTAATAACGGAGCAGGAAAAAGCACATTAATAAAATGTATTGATAAAATATGTCATCCGAAGGAAGGCGTTGTATTAGTTGACGGGGAAAATGCATATGAAATGACGGCTAACGAGATGGCAAGAAATATAGCATATGTTCCTCAAACTAGTAACGTAATGCATATGACAGTATTTGATGCAGTTCTATTGGGTAGAAAACCATACATTGAATGGGATTCAACGATTAAGGATAAAGAGATTGTTTCTGATATTATTAATAAAATGAATTTAGAGGCACTTGCATTAAGAAACTTTTCAGAGCTTTCTGGTGGGGAAGCCCAAAAGGTAATGCTTGCTAGAGCTTTAGCCCAAGAACCTAAACTTTTACTTCTTGATGAGCCAACTAGTAATCTTGATCCTAAAAATCAACATGAGGTCCTAAGAAATGTCAAAAGAATTGCAAAAGAACATAATACTTGTGTTGCAATTATTATTCATGATTTGAATTTAGCTATACGCTATTGTGACCGATTTTTATTCTTAAAGGATTCTAAACTTTTCACCTATGGAGGCCTAGAAATAATGACATCAGAAAACATTGGTGTAGTATATAATATTCACGTCCATATCATGGAATACATGGGTATTCCTGTGATTGTACCTTTTCCTAACGAAAAAGTTTAATTCCTCATTTATTTTTGGTATAATATACCTATTAAATTAGTTTGGAGGAAACAACTTGAAGATAGCAGTAATTGATGGCCAAGGCGGTGGAATGGGTAAAGCCATAGTTGAAAAGCTCAGAAAAGCCTTTGGTAATGATTTAGAGATACTTGCCTTAGGGACAAATGCCCTTGCTACTTCCCTAATGCTAAAAGCAGGTGCCAATGAAGGCGCATCAGGAGAAAATGCAATTATTTACAGTTCTCCAAAGGTCGATTTTATTATAGGGAGTATAGGTATAATATCCGCGAACTCAATGCTAGGGGAACTTACGCCTAATATGGCAAGAGCCATAGCGGAAAGCCCCGCAAAGAAAATATTAATACCTTTAAATAGATGTAATGTATATGTGGCAGGGGTTAAAAGCGAGGCTTTACCTATATGCATAGATAAAGCCATAGAAAAGATTTCTAATTTAACTGGAGGCAATTAAAATGTGTGAAGCAAATGTTTATTCCATTAATGAAAACGGAAAAAAAGAACTAATACTGGAGTCAGTTGACAAGGTGATTCCCAAAGGTAATGAAATTTTCCTTGAAAATATATATAGCCAGAGAAAAACTGTAAAAGGAACTATAAAAGAGATGGCTTTAGTTGAGCACAAGATTTTTCTTGAGTTAAACGAATAATGTAGAGCAAAACCTGAAATATTCATATTGTTTCGGGTTTTATTTTATTACTTTATCAAAGCAGCTTAAAGTAGTAATATATTTACTAATAGATTATATTTATCAAGTGGAAATATGAGAAAAGAACTTAAAGGAGAAACCTATCAAATTAGTAATGATGGAGTTGTAATAATGTTTATTATAAGTCTAATTGTGAAATATTTCCGGTTGATTAGATAACAAGATCAACTATGATATTTAGACTATTATTCTAGGTGTTAGGGGTTAAGCACTTTCATTTATTAGGTGGAAATAATTAACAAAATATAATGGTAGCACAAATAACAAAAAAGTACATATATTTTATAGATAAATTAAGCTTAAAAACCTGAGTTTGATTGTGTTAATGAATATATCTAAGGATTAACACGTTAAGAAAAGTTCGTTGTTTGGGTTGAAAATATTTACTTATATGAGTTAAATGGTATAATTTAAATATATTTTGGTTATAAATGAAAGGAATAAACTATGAGTAAAATAGGTAGAAATGATCCTTGCCCTTGTGGTAGCGGAAAGAAGTACAAGAAATGTTGTATGGGTAAAATTGATGAAGATATTCTTCTAGGGAAGAATGAAATTATGGAGAATACAAAAAGATTCTTTGATGACTTTTGGAATTATGACATGGTAAATGAAATGGAGACCGAGGAAATATTAGAAATACTAAAAGAAATAGGGATTGACTTTGATAAAGAATCCTTTATTAAAACGGCGGACAAAACAATAACAGGAGAGGCAATAGCTAATTCATGGTACAATAATTTTAATGTAACAGCTGAAGGTGCCGACGAGGATTTTCCTATAATAGCTGCAATGGTGCTTTGGGAGAGATTAGTTCCTTATCCAAATTTATCAGCGGACCAAATGGATGATATGATTGAAAAAGCTTATATCTATTCTAGTGAAAACAAATCGTTAGAGACTTGTGATATATGCTTTAAGGTGTGGGACGGAATTAAGTATCGAATTAAGCCTGAATACAGAAATATTAAACCATTAGATGAAATGTATAAATCTTGGTTTTATGTCAGCAATTTTTGCCAAGAACTTGAATCTGATCTTCACAATGCAGGGCTAATAGATAATACATATTTTGATAAAAGAATAAACTATTGCAGAGAGTTCTTGGAATATTTTCCTGATGAAAAGGAATTAATTACACACAATATGAGACGTGCAATTTGCGAATCGTATGCATATCTAAAGGATTATAAAACCGCTGAAAGTGAATGTAAAAAACTGGTAGATGATTATCCTGATAATATGTGGAGTTATATAGAATGGGGAGATTTATATCTCTATGAACAAAAGAAAGATTTTGATAAAGCAGTAGAACTATATCAAAAAGCTATATCTGTTTCTAAGGACGATGAAGAGCTAGATATAGTTAATGAACGTTTAGATGATGCTAAAGAAAGAATTCAGAGAGACTGCTTATGTTAATTAATTGTACTCAGAAATTGCAAAAGCTATTGAAAATTTCGCCGAACAAACTGGAACAATTGAATCCGCTTTTTTCTTGGCATGCGAATATAATGCTGATTAACAGACGAAAGGTACTAGTACTAGTTAATGATGAAAGTAGATATAATGTTGTTTTGTACGGGCTTAAGGCTAATGACTTTAAAAACATGGAAGCTGTGATTTGTGATGGGATAAGAAAAAGTTTATTAAATGACGGAGTTAACCCAAAAGTTATAGAAGAATATTTTAATTATACTGATGGTATTGATTTTTCGAAAACACAAAATAAAACTACGGTAGCTAGGATAAATAAGGCTTGTAATGACGTATTTTGGTTTAGTGAACGTATCGAAGATAAGCAAATTGTACAAATAGGGCTGTCTGATTTTTTAAATGACCGAATTGCTGAGTTTGGAAAGGGTATATATTTAAATAGATTAGAGCATATGATTTACGCATTAGAACAGTGCTTTGATATTCAAGTGATTAAATGTAGAGCGATAGAAATGAAAATCACTTTGTTACTTGAGAACTTTGAAGTATGGCGTAGGGTAATAGTACCTATTAATTATACTTTCGAAAGCCTTCATAAGGTGATTCAGAAGGTTTTCGGTTGGGAGGGTCACCACATACATGCTTTTGATATATTTAATAATGGTATAAAGGTAGTAAATCTTGTGGATGATGAAGAAGCTTTGATGTACGAATATGATGCACCTATGATAGTGGATAAGGACATAACCATTGAAGAGTATATGCTGAAGTGTTATAAGATAATATACACTTATGATTTTGGAGATAATTGGAAACACTTGATAGAAATAGAAGAAACGGTTGAAAATTATGATAAAAACCAAGCTTATTGTATTGAAGGAATAGGAGATAGACCTCCTGAGGATGTGGGCTCTGAAGAAGGTTATATCAACTTTAAGAAAATTATGGAAGACCCAAGTCATCCCGAACATACAAATGCAAAAGAATGGTTAAGACAGCAACGTTATGATAAATTTGATATATATAAAATAAACAAAATGTTAAAACATTTATAGTTTAGGAGTGGTAAAAATGGAAAACAAAATTAAAGAGTTAACCTTGCTACTAATGTATCTTACTTCATGGAAAGATAACGAATTTGGTAATCCGGACAACCGTACTTGGAAGGGTTATGCTTTTAATATATTAAAAGAACTTACAGATGAAGGATATATTTATGGAAGCATAAAGTCCAAGTCTGTTTACTTATCTGATGAAGGTAATGAATTAGCGAAGGAACTGATAGAAAAATACGGTATAAATGAGAAAAATGACTTATAGAGAGTACGATGAAAACAATAGATTTAACACACGTAATTCATAAAAATGATGATAAATCCAGGAACAATGCTGTTGAACTTGAACCGAAAAATTAACACAGAGAATATGGATACAAAGAACATTAATAAGCATGTACACACATATAGTAATGCATATGAATTTGCTTGCCATCTTTATTTAGGCATAAACTGTTTGTCAGAAAAGCTTTGGTAGTAGAACGCTGTTAGAAAGTCATATCATGGATGATACCGTTAAGTAGCAGATACTTATTTCGATTATATGCCTAGATGATATAATAATTAATCTGAGGAGTATGTCATGAGTATAATTAGTATAGCAAGCAAGGCATCAGTATCAAGGGGTCTTGAATATTATAAATACAATAATGTAATTTTTTGGAGCCAAGTAAATGAAAATGTTTACACAGGCTATGTAAAGGGTAGCATGGAAGAACCGTATTATGTTACCATCGATGTTAAACATCCTAAAAAATCTACTTGTAATTGTCCCCATGCTGAGGGGACGGTAAGAGTCTGTAAGCATAAAATAGCCCTGTAATTTAGTGTTTTTCTTGAGAAGGCAGAGAGATTGTTGGAAGGTATTAGACAGGCGGAGATTGAGGAAGAGGAAGAATATAATAATATGATATATGAGATAGAACGTTATGTGAACACTCTATCTGTGGAGGCAATAAGGATAGAACTTACAAATGCACTAATGGAATTAGAAGAAATATATGAGGATGGGTATAGGTGGGAATATGTCAAAGGTAGCATTAATAAGATGCGAAAGCTATGAATACGAAGAAGTAAAAGCCGTTGTTGAAAAGGGTATAAGTCTACTGGGGGGTGCTTCTGGTTTTGTAAAAGCCGGTGAAAAAATACTCTTGAAACCAAATTGGCTTTCAGCAGACCCTCCGGAAAAATGCGTTACAACTCATCCCATTGTATTTAAAGCAGTGGCGGAGATATTTAAAGAGCAAGGAGTGATTCTTTCCTATGGGGATTCACCTGCTTTTCAAAGCCCTGAATCAGCAGGAAAAAAGACTGGGATTTCAGAAATCGCCGAGGATTTCGATATTTTCTTTGCTGATTTTAGAAAAGGAAAAGAAATATATTTTGATAAAGGCGTGCAAAATAAAAAGTTCACCATTGCAAATGGTGTAATAGACAGCGATGGAGTGATTAGCTTGCCTAAAATGAAAACCCACGGGTTTCAAAGGGTTACGGGTGCAGTAAAGAATCAATTTGGTTGTGTACCAGGAACACTGAAGGCTGAATTTCATGTAAAAGTGCCAGATGCATATGACTTTGCTAAAATGTTGGTTGATCTCAATTCTGCAATTAATCCAAGGCTATATGTGATGGATGGAATTTATGCCATGGAAGGAAATGGTCCTAAGGGCGGAACTCCTAAAAAAATGAATGCAATACTTTTATCAAAGGATCCCATTGCCCTTGATGCTACAATGTGCAGACTTATGAATCTTGACCCTAAGCTTCTTCCTACAAATAAGGCAGGAATGGAAATGGGAGCTGGTACATATTTAGAAAAAGAGATAGAATTGATAGGCGACAATATAGATGACTTCATTGATAAAAGCTTTGATGTCAATAGAAATATTGATAGATCGATTAAAATAAATGGTGGCATGAAATTTGCAAAAAATATTATTACACCTAAGCCATATATAGATTCTAATAAATGTATTAAATGTGGTATATGTGTAAACATGTGTCCTGTTAATCCAAAGGCTGTAGGTTGGTATGATGGTAATAAAGAGAATCCACCTACATATATATATGATAGATGTATTAGGTGTTATTGTTGCCAAGAGCTTTGCCCTGAAAGTGCAATAAGTATAAAGCAATCAATTTTCCGCAGGATTATGGACAAGAGGAACAGTTAACGAAAATTGAGAAAAGAGTAAATTAGAGGGAAAATGTTATGGGAAATAGTTTAATGGAAGAAGATGGAATTAAAGATATTAAAAATAAGAAGGAGCTTACAACATTGGAAGAAGTTATAGAAGGTTCTTTTGATGGGATTTTAGTTGCCGATGGAGATGGCAATGTTTTGATGATGAATCATTCATATGTTAGGCATACTGGAATTCAAAGGGAAGAGTTATTGCATAAGAATATAAAGGATTTTATCAATCCAACTTGGATGAAAAAATCTGTTGTAATTTTGGCTATAGAACAAAGGCAAGCTGTCTCCCTAAACCATACTACGAAAAATGCCAAAAATATTATGGTTACGGGAATACCACTATTTAACGAAGAGGGTTTAATAAAAATGGTGGTAGTGAATACCAGGGACATTTCTGAAATTTATGAACTAAGGGAAGAACTTCTTAAAGCTAAGGAAATGGAAAAGTATTATTTAAGCCAAATAAATGGAAAGAATTCGGAAAAAATAAACTCTAAAGGAGAAGAAATTGTTGTGGCAAATTCAAAAATGCAAGAGATATATGCATTGGCACGCAAAGTTGCTGTTTTTGATACAACAGTGCTCATAACTGGTGAGTCAGGAGTTGGTAAAGAATTAGTAGCAAGATACTTACATGAGAAAAACACTTTAAGAAATGAAAAACCATTTATTGAAGTTAATTGTGGTGCAATTCCGGAAAATTTATTGGAATCAGAACTATTTGGTTATGAAGAAGGGGCATTTACAGGAGCTAATAAAGGTGGAAAGGCGGGCCTTTTTGAAGCGGCAAGTGGAGGTACAATATTTCTAGATGAAATGGGGGAAATGAGTTTAAATCTTCAAGTAAAACTTCTTAGAGCGCTGGAAGATAGAACTATTATGAGAGTAGGAGCAACAGAGCCTATTTCCGTTGACACAAGAGTTCTAGCTGCTACTAATGCTAATCTTTTAGACAAAATTGAGGTGGGGACCTTTAGGGAAGATTTATATTATAGATTAAATGTAATCAATATTGAAATACCGCCCCTTAGGGAACGTATTGATGAGATTGCGCCTCTAGCTTTAAAATTTATAAATGAATTTAATAAAAAATATGGGCAAGATAAGAAGTTGACATATGAGATTATTAAAGAGTTTGAAGTATATCCATGGAAGGGTAACATAAGGCAACTTAAAAATGTTATTGAAAACATGATAGTTTTAAGTAATGGTGATTATTTACAAATAAGAGATATTCCTTGGCTAGCGGAAACTTATGAAAAAGCCCTTATTAATAGTCAAAAAGAAGAGTCTATGGCAGAGATTTTAGCAAGAGTTGAGAAACATGTTTTAGAAGAAGCTAAAGAGAGATATGGTTCGACGAGAAAAATAGCGGATGCCCTAAACATGGATCAATCTACTGTGGTGAGAAAGCAAAAAAAGTACGGGATATAAGTTTGATGAAACCGTGCATCACTTAATAAATGAGCGGCAAAAAACGATGTAAAAAATCATCGATATTTTGCCGCTTTTTTTATTGCATGAAATACCCAATAATCAGTAAAAGGAATAGATAATAATATAAACCTTGAAATTTAAAGGAATATATAGAATGAAATAATTTTATTAAATAAATTTTTGCTCAATCAAAGTTTTGGTATAGAAATTGCGGTATATAAAGATGTGTAGAGAATAACTACGGATAGGGTGCAAAAGATATACATAATGAAAGTTAAAATATAGGAGGCTAAAAATGAGTAACGTAGTAATAGTAGCAGAGGGAAGAACCCCAATTGGGAATATAGGTGGACAGTTTAAAACAATTACATCGCTAGATTTAACAATTCCAACTATGCAAAATTTAGTTAAAAGAGCTGGTATTGACCCTGCAATAATTGATGATGTTATTTGGGGATGCAATTATCAGAGAACATATTTGGAAAACAACTTAGCAAGAATTGCTTTGGTTAAAGCAGGTTTTCCTACTACTGTTCCTGGAATTACTGTACATAGAAATTGTTGTTCATCAATGTCATCAATACAGATGGGTTATTACCAAATTAAATCTGGTGAAGCGGACTGCATTATGGCAGGAGGAGCTGATAGCATGAGTACTGCCCCTCATATGGTATTTAATGCAAGATTTGGCCAAAAGTTCGGTCATATGGATCTTAGAGATTCCATGTGGGATTCCCTTACAAATTTAGGGGTTGGTCCAGCCATGGGAATGACAGCGGAAAATGTTGCAGAAAGATATGGTGTTACTAGAGAAATGCAAGACGAATACTCTTTATTATCACAAAAAAGAGCAGTAAAGGCTATTGATGATGGTAAATTCAAGGATGAAATAATTCCTATTACCATTAAAAATAGAAAGGGAGAAACTGTACATGATACAGATGAATATCCTAAAAGAGACGTTACCATCGGGGGACTTAAAAAGTTAAAGACGGTATTTAAAGAAGATGGTACAGTAACTGCGGGTAACGCCTCTGGTATGAATGATGCGGCATCGGGAGTTATTCTTATGAGTGAAGAAAGAGCAAAGGAACTTGGAGCACCAATTATAGCCAAGGTTATATCTGTTGCGACAGCAGGAGTTGACCCTGATGTGATGGGGATAGGACCTATAAGTGCATCTAAGAAGGCCCTTGAAAATGCAGGATTAGAGATTAAAGATATGGATTTATTCGAAATAAATGAAGCATTTGCATCTCAATGTATAGCTTGTATGAATGAACTTGGAATCGATAGAGAAAAGTTAAATGTTAATGGAAGTGGTATTTCTTTGGGTCATCCGGTGGGAGCGACTGGAGCAAGGCTAGTTGTGACATTAATAAATGAACTAAAGAAGAGAAATAATAAGTATGGACTAGCAACACTTTGTGCAGGTGGTGGTATGGGTACTGCCGTAATAATAGAAATGCAATAAAGACGAGATTATATAATACACAAAGGAGAATTAAAGGTGGAAAATTTAAAACAATTAAGTAAAATGAGCAATATCAATGGAGAATATAGAAAGAAGCTAGTAAGTGCTGATGAAGCAGTTAAAGTTGTTAAATCTGGAGACTTAGTCCATTATGGGCTGTTTGGTGGCATCATTAGAGATTTGGATGCGGCGTTAGCAAAGAGAAGAGATGAACTCTATGATGTTAAAGTAGCATCAACTATTTGGAATTATCCTGAGCCCCCAGAAATTTTGAAAGTAGATCCTGAAGCCAAGCACTTTAGGTATGTAAGTACACACTTCAGTGCCATGGATAGAAAAATGAATAAAGAGGGCTGCTGTTGGTTTATTCCTGTTCAATTCAGAGAAAATACTAAGTATTGGGCTGAAAACGTAGGTGATGTAAATGTTGCCATGCTTCAAGTTGGACCTATGGATAAATACGGTAACTTTAATTTTGGACCGCAGATTGGTGAGTATTGGGGGATTTTTAAATCAGCAAAAAAAATTATTGTAGAAGTTAATGAATGCCAACCAATGGTTCACGGTATTCAAAATTCTATAAATATTGCTGAGATAGATATGATAGTGGAATCAGAGGCAAGACCATTACCTAACCTTGTCGCTAAAGAAGCTTCTGACATCGAAAAGAAAATAGCAACTCATATAGTAGATAAAATTGAAAGTGGTAGTACATTGCAACTTGGAATTGGTGGCATGCCTAACTATGTAGGTAAAATGGTTACAGAATCAGACATAAATGATTTAAGTGTGCATACGGAAATGTTTGTAGATGCATATGTGCATTTATATGAACAAGGAAAAATTACTGGCAATAAAAATACAAATAAGGGGAAAATGGTATTTACCTTTGCCATGGGATCTCAGGATTGTTATGAGTTCCTTGATGATAATCCGTTATGTCTAATGGCACCTGTGGATTATGTTAATAATCTAGATGTTATGGCTTCAAATGATAAATTGGTTTCGATTAATAGCTGTTTGCAAGTCGATTTGTTTGGGCAAGTTAATTCGGAATCTTCAGGATTTCAGCATATTGGTGGAACTGGAGGCCAGCTTGATTTTGTTCAAGGTGCCTTTCAATCAAATGGAGGAAAGAGCTTTTTATGCACTCCATCAGTTAGAAAGAAGAAAGATGGAAGTTTAATTTCACTAATTAGACCAACTCTTCCCCAAGGTTCAATTGTTTCATGCCCAAGAAGTGCTACTAATTATGTAGTCACTGAATATGGTGCTGCAAATATGAAGGGACAATCCACTTGGGAAAGAGCCGAAAGATTAATTGAAATTGCGCACCCGGATTTTCAGGATGAACTTGTAGAAGAAGCCGAAAAAATGGGTATATGGAGAAACAGCAGTAAGGTTTTATAGAACTAATCTAAGGATTATTCTTAAAATCAAAGGAGTCTTCCGTAAAAGTTTCCGGTATTAAAGAATAATTATCATTAGAAAATGGGGAATCATTGTGTGATTCTCCATTGTTCTCATGTATAATAAATAGAGAGGTAATAAATATGAATCTATTATTTAAAGAAGGCTTTATAGGAAAATTAAAACTTAAAAACAGAATTATTATGTCGGCCATGCATATGGGAATGGATTTTGAAAAAGAGGCGGCATTCTTAGCAGAGAGATCTAAGGGTGGTGCTTGTCTAGTTACTTCGGTAATGGGTGTTCATGCCTCTGCAACTCCATCAGATATGAATATCATATCTGAAGAGAATGCCCAAAAAATTTCCGAAATGGCAGAGGAAATTCATGAAGCTGGTGGAAAACTTTCGGTTCAGCTTTTTCATGCGGGAAGAAATGCAAAAGCGGGGGGCCTCTGTGATAGTGATGCGGTACCCGTTGCTCCCAGTGCTATTCCTTCTCCAATATATAAAACGGTACCTAAGGAATTAAATGAAAAGGAGATTGTTGAAATTTTTAAGTACTTTTCTGAAGCTGCTGAAATTTGCAAAGAAGCCAATGTGGATGCAGTTGAAATCAGTGCCAGTGCTGGATATCTCCTTTCGGAATTCTTGTCTAATCGTACAAATCTTAGAGAGGATAAATATGGTGGTAGCTTAGAAAAACGGTTTACTTTTCCTTTGGAAGTTATAGAAAAAGTCAGAGAAGCAGTGGGCGTTGATTATCCTGTAATATTGAGAATATCAGGGCTTGATATGATAGGAGGGTATGGTTTAAAGGACATGCAACAGTTTTCTGCCAAGGCGGAAAAATATGTTGATGCCATTAGTGTTACAGGTGGTTGGCATGAAGCTGCAATACCACAGATTACCATGCAAGCCCCAGAAGGCAATTTCGCTTTTTTATCAGGAGCGATTAAGCAGTTTGTTAATGTTCCTGTAATAGCGTGCAATAGAATCAACAATGGTGAAACAGCGGAGGAAATTCTTGAGGAAGGCTATAGTGATTTTGTGGGATGCGCTAGAGCATTTTTAACGGATAGTCATTTTGCAGTAAAAGTAAAAAGGAAAGAACCGTATAAAAAATGTGTAGGATGCAATAAAGGCTGCATAGAAAGAGTCCTAAAAGGTGAGGCTCCTACCTGTATATTTAATCCTACCATAGGTCATGAAGGAGAATTAGAGACTAAGGAGGAGTTAAATAAAAAATATCTAGTGGTTGGAGGTGGACCTGCAGGATTATCAGCAGCAATTAATCTTGCGAAGAAGGGTAATGAAGTTAGGTTATGTACCAAGGATAAGTATTTTGGAGGTATGATGCATTATGCTTCTAAATCTTTAGACAAAAAAACCTTTGCAGATAATATTAATGCTATGTTTTATGAGGCCAATTATTATGGCGTTGAATTAGTCTTAAATACATATGTGGATTCAAGATACATTAAAGTATATAACCCGGATGAAGTAGTAATAGCCGTCGGCGGAAATTGTAGTAAACCACCAATTGAAGGT
>Ga0209931_1001552_pt1 | contig 12443 bp, 10 predicted proteins | sample SalPonR1_B_D1_MG_FD_185697 | JGI IMG/M metagenome (GOLD analysis project Ga0209931, IMG submission 185697) | Salt pond soil microbial communities from South San Francisco under conditions of wetland restoration - Salt Pond MetaG R1_B_D1_MG... ...
AGCCGGCCGGCGCGGGCGCCGTGATTTGCGTGGAAGATACCGGCCCCGGCATTTCCGAGGCCGATCAGGCCATGATCTTCAAGCGTTTCTATCGCGCCCGTGCCGCCGACGCCAACCACATATCCGGCGTCGGCATCGGGCTTGCGCTTGTGGCCGAAGCCGCCCGGACATGCGGCGGCAGTGTCGACGTCACCAGCAAGCCAGGCCACGGCACATGTTTCTGGATTACGCTGCCGGCCAGACGCCCGGCGCCGGGCGAAATGGTTCAGCCGGCCCGGCTGGATCTGGACCGCCAGCGGCTCGATCTGGAGATCCTCGAGCCCGAACAGGATGCGCTGGAAATTCCCGAACCAGAGCCGAGCACCGCTGTCACCGGAAACTCGCACGGCACCATATTGGTGGTCGAGGACAACGCCGACCTGCGAACGTATCTTGCACTATCGCTTGGGCCCGACTGGCACGTGGAGCAGGCCGTCGATGGCATTAGAGGATTCGCCGCGGCACGCGCAATGTTACCGGACGTCATCGTCACCGATCTGATGATGCCCAACGCCGACGGCTTCGAGATGCTGGCGCGCCTGCGCGCGAACATCGAGACCTGCCATATTCCCGTGCTCTTCCTCACCGCGCGCCAGGACAACGCGACCCGAATCAAGGCCTTCACCCTCTCGGCCGATGGCTTCTTGTCCAAACCTTTCGAAGTCGAAGAACTGAAGGCCCGCCTGGCACAGATGATGGCCCAGCGCGAGCGCATCCGCGCCTACCTCATGGAACACCTGGAAGCGCCGCTGAAACCGGCTGAAGCGCCCGAGACCAGCGCTTCGGCCGCCGGCGACCAGTCGTCGGATATTGCGCCGCGCGACCAAAAACTGCTCGAAGGACTGCACGAATGGCTGCAAGCCCATAGCGGCAATTCCGATTCCGAAATACAGGCGATGGCAGAATCGGTTCATCTCACGCCACGCACGCTGCAGCGCAAGCTCAAGTCGCTGACCGGCCGGACGCCGGCCGCGTATCTGCGCGAATACCGGCTTGCGCGGGCCCGCCAACTGCTTCGCTTGTCCGACGACAGCGTGACCGACATCGCCCACGCCTGCGGTTTCTCGAGTTCGCAGTACTTCAGTCGGGCATTCCGCGACGAACACGGCGCCCCGCCGGAAAAATGGCGCCAGGACCAAACTCACGCCGAGGCTTGAGTCGAATCAATCGCCAAGTGTCCGAATGTCGCGTCAGGCCAATCGACTGTCGCGCCAGTTCAAGCCGACAAGGCGCTCTCTGCGTAAGCTTTATCCACGAATGCGCGGTGGAACGGACTAATGGGGTCGTTACTCAGCTGGCAGGACTGCCGCGCATTCAATCCAATTCGGATGCAAGACATTCATGCCGAGTTGGGGGACAGGCCGGCGCTTCTTCGGGAGCGCCGGTTTTTTATGTTCCGCCTTGTGGCGGTCTGGTTCTACTGCGGAAGCCGCCGGCACCGCATCTGCAGCGCTTGGCTCGGGCTCGAGTCCTCGCCGTAGCGCTGTTACTTCTGCGGGTCGAACCGGTCGCAAATCACTACAGACACGGCACCGGCGACTCCCTCGCTACGAACCAGGCCGCCACAAGGCGGAATCAGCTCGCGCGCAAGAAACCTCAAGCGAAGCTGCAAACTCAGGCAAGAAACTTGCTGTTGCTTCGCATCTTGCCGCTTTCGCAAAACCCGCCTCGGTTGCGGAATCCGCCCTGGATAATCTGCGGCGGGGCCGCTGCGGTATGATCCGGAGCGTGAAATCGTCCAACACCGAGCCCCTGAAGCTGAGCGTCGTCGGCCACACCAACGTGGGCAAGACATCGCTGATGCGTACCTTGATGCGCGACGTGACGTTCGGCCATGTCGCAGCTGCGTCTGCCACTACCCGGCAGGTCGAGGGCGCACAGCTTCTGGCCGCGGGCAGCGCCGTCGTCGAACTGTTCGACACGCCCGGCCTCGAGGATGCCGGCGCGCTGATTGAACAGCTCGAAACGGACGCCGCGGAACGTCACGCCGGCCCCGAACGTATCGGCGCGTTTCTGGCCTCCGGGGACGCTGCCGGGCGCTTCGAGCAGGAAGCGCGCGTACTGACGCAGATGCTGGAAAGCGATGCGGCGTTGTACGTCATCGATGCGCGCGAGCCGGTACTGGGCAAGTACCAGGACGAACTGGCGATCCTGTCGCTTTGCGCCCGGCCGATTCTGCCGGTATTGAATTTCGTCGCGAATCGGCTCAGTCGAGTGGAAGACTGGCGCGAAGCCCTGTCGCGGGTCGGCCTTCATGCGGTGGCCGAATTCGATACGGTGATGTTTTCCCTGGACGCCGAGGCGCGCCTGTGGCGCAGACTTGCAACGCTGATCGACACTTACGCGCCGGCCCTCGACCAACTCATCGCCGATCGCGAATCGCAGGCGAAATGGCAGCGCTCGTCGGGGCTGGCCATGATCGCCGAACTGCTGGTCGATGTTGCTGCGGCCCGAAGGACGGCCGAGCGCGGCGACGAGACCGCGCTGGAAAACGCCAACAGATCGTTGCGCGAATCCATTACCCGGCGCGAACAACGCTTCGTCGAGCAATTGCTGGAACTCTACCGGTTCGCCGACGCCGATTATCATCATCACGACGGCTATCGCCACCTCGGGCTGCCCATCGAACGGGGTGGATGGGCGACCGACCTCTTCGATTCGGCGACCCTGGCGTTTGTTGGCAAGCGCGCCGGCGGCGGACTGGCGGCCGGCGCGGCAGCAGGCGCCGCTGTCGACGTTGCCGCCGGCGGGCTTTCGCTGGGCGCAGGCACCGTGATCGGCGCTTTGGCGGCCGGCGGCGTGACCGGCGCCTGGCAGCTTCGCCGGGATATCGGCGACCGGCTGCGCGGCCGCATCGGCGTCATGGCCGACGATGCCGCACTCACCACACTGGCCGCCCGTGCTTTTGCCCTTCTCGATGCACTCGGCCAGCGCGGACACGCCGCGCAGGAGCCGATCGAGATTGCGCAAAAGCTGCCGCAGCCCTGGCCGGCGCGGGGCCTGCCGAAACCCCTGTTGAAAGCGCGACTGGATCCGCGCATTTCCACGCTCAATCGGGGCGCTGAGGCCGATGCAGAAAGCCGTCACCGCCTTGCAGACGAAGTCAACAAGGTGCTGGCCGGCGCTGCATCGTGATGCGCCGGATCATTTTCCTTCGCTGAGTATCCATTCGGGCAGAAGTCCGTCGACCTGCCTGAGCGCCCGCCGTCTCTGCAGGGCGCCCGGCAGCATGGCCTCGACGGCGTTCCAGAAACGCCGCGAGTGATCGGGGTGTTCCAGGTGGGCCAGTTCGTGGACGAAAACGTAATCGACGAGTTCGGGCGGCAGAAACATGAGGCGAACATTCAGGGAAATATTGCCGTTGGCCGAGCAGCTGCCCCAGCGGGATTTCTGATTGCGCCAGGTCAACCGGCCATGGACCAGGCCATGCTGTCCGGCCAGCGCAAGAAATCGCGGCCCGAGTCGTTCGATCGCACGCTGCTTGAGCGCGGCGAGCAGCGCCGACCGGGCAGCCGAGGGTTCGCGCTCCGGCAAGCCCACTGCCAGCTCATGCGCGTTCCAGCGGAAGAAAGCCCTTTCGGCTTCGACGTAGTCGACCCGAGCGACCTGCTCGATCGATCGCAGCGCGAGTTCAGTGGGGAACGGACCCGACCCGGGTCCACCCCGGCGGCTTGCACCGACGCGCGCCCGGGTCCGCTCGACCCAGCCCCGGTTGGCCTCGACAAAATCGCGGATGCGGCGCCTGTTCGCGCCGGGCGGCACAACGACCTCCAGCGATGCATCCCTGAGGACTTTGAGCCTGATTCGCCGCGCGCGCGGATGCACCTTGATTCGGTAGGACAGCGACATCGCGGAATTATATTCGAGGTGTTTGCTAACGACTTGTTCCGCTCAACGTCTGTTTGATTACACTGGAACCCATGCGTGCAATGGTTCTCGAACAAACCGGCGAAATCGAACGCGACGGCGAACCGCTCGCATTGCGCGACGTCGCCAGGCCTAGACCCGGCAGCGACGAGGTGCTTGTCCGGGTGCACGTGTGCGCGGTGTGCCATACCGAACTCGACCAGATCGAGGGCCGGGTCGCCACACCGCTGCCGCGGGTGCCGGGACACGAGGTCATCGGCACCGTCGTCGAACGCGGAGCACAGGCAGGGAAGATCGAACGGGGCCAGCGGGTCGGCGTGGGCTGGATCGGATCGGCATGCGGCGAATGCAAGTGGTGCCGGCGCGGCGATGAAAATCTCTGCCCCGATTTCAAGGCTACCGGTCGCAATATCGACGGTGGATACGCCGAGTTCATGTGCGTGCCGGCCGGCTTCGTGCATGCCGTCCCCGAGCAACTGTCCGACGCCGAGGCCGCGCCGATGCTGTGTGCCGGCGCCATCGGTCTCAGAAGCCTGCGCCTGACCGCGCTGCGCGACGGCCGGGTGTTGGGGCTGACCGGCTTCGGCGCGTCGAATCACCTGGTATTGTCGCTGGCCGGAATCCTCTACCCGCAAAGCCCGGTCATGGTCTGGGCGCGCGATCCCGGCCAGCGCGAACAGGCGCTGGCTTTGGGCGCGAGCTGGGCCGGAGATACCGGCGAAAAGCCGCCCCGGGCGCCGGACGCGATCATCGACACCACACCGGTCTGGGCCACCGTGCTTGCCGCGCTGGACAGGCTCGCCCCGGGCGGACGCCTGGTGATCAATGCGATTTCCAAGGAAAGCGGGGATCGCGACCGGCTGGCCGGGCTCGACTACGAACGCCAGCTCTGGCGCGAGAAAGAGATCAAGTCGGTCGCCAACGTGACGCGTCGCGACATTTCGGACTACCTCGACATCGCGGCAAGGCACGAATTGACGCCGCAAGTGCAACTCATGCCGCTGGAACGCGCCAACGCGGCGCTGAAAAAAATCCGCTTCGGTGATTTCCGCGGCGCGTTCGTGCTCGATGTCTCAGGCGACGCCAGCGATGCCGATTGATGCCCCTGCACAGGACCTGGTGACCGACAATGGCCGGGCAGACACGAGATTCCGCGCATGAACGATGACCCCGATTCGCCGTTCCGCATCCTCGAGGTTTCCGACGGGCGCTACTTCGCCGGCGAAATCTTCCGGCGCAAGCTGGGCGGCACGCTGCCCGACTACGGGCGGCACCTGGTGGCGATGTATCGCCACGACCCGCTGCGCTTCACGCCGCTGGGCTACCTGAACATCCTGCGGCACGAAACGGTCGCACTGGTCGGCGGCGGCAGCGTGGACGGCCGTGCTTTCGCCGATATCCCGGCACCGGCATGCCGAGACATACGCGAAAAAGGCGGCGTTCTTTTCTGTCTGCTCAGGTACGCCTTCACCGAAATGGCCGACGACTTCGAGGCCTTCTTCGGCTATTGCGGCGATGCGCGGGCCGAGGAAGTCGACCTGCAGGCCGGTTTTCGCCACACGCGCCACCCGAAGCTGCTGGCCAATTACCATCGCCCGCTGGACGCCGAGCGGCGCGACCGGTTGCTCGACGACGTCTTCGCCCTGGGGCCGTTCTGAAGCCACGGAAAACGCAAAAGCCGAACCGAAATTCAAGACAGGTCTCGCGAAGGCGCAAAGACGCGAAGAAAAAGCAAGATAGAGCAAAGCAAACAGATGGTGCGTTTCGCTGCGCTCAACGGCACCCTACAAAATCACTACTATCCGCGTAGGGTGCCGTTGAGCGCAGCGAAACGCACCAGCAAGCCTGTTCGATGAGAGCCGCGAAGACGCAGCGAAATTCGAGAGCTGAACTTGGCCAGATTTCTGCCTTTTTGCCTCCCTTCGTGTCCTTCGTGCTCTTCGTCTCCTGCTTTTCATGCTCTTTTTCTTAGCGCCTTAGCGCCTTCGCGAGAGCTGTTTTAGCCTTTAGCCTCCTTTTCAACACCGAAACCGATCCGCGATGGCCGTCAGCCGGCGTCGTCGAGCAGCAACTCCAGATCGGTAACCGATTTCCAGTCGCGGCCGCAGACGTAGCGCGGCAGGTACCAGCGATCACTAGCCGGATCGACCGGCTCCGGCGTGCAGCCCAGCGCGGCCTCGATGCCGACCGACGCCGCGTGGCGCGGCAGGTATTCGCGCCTCAGGTAGTCGCTGGCCTGGCCGTAGGGATAAGCGAAGAAGCGCGGTCGGCGGCCCGACCGGCGTTCGATGTAATCGCTGGCCCGGTCGACCTCGGCCAGACATTCGGCTTCGGTTTCGATGTGGCGGAAATCGCCGCGCCGGTTGTTGCGCTGCACCGTGCGGGCCAGCGATCCGTGGTTGTGGTCCCAGCTGTGGCTCTCGACGCTCATCAGTCCGGACGCGTTGGCCGGCGCCCACCAGTCGTCCGGCCACACGCCCAGGCTCATGTAGTCGACCCGGTCGAGTTCGTCGCGCGCCTCCGGTGAGGCGATCACGAAGGAAGTGACGTGGGGCACGTGCGGCGAATCGCCGGGCAGCGCGGCGGCGAACTGCGAAATCCGGTTGAATACGCTGGTCTGGCGCGCGCACGTGGGATGGTCGAAATCGTGAAAGTCCATGATCGAGCCGTCGTCCATGGTCAGCACCACGGCGCGTTCGGGCAGCGTTCCGGCCGCCCGCCGCGCCAGGGCATCGGACAGCGGCAGCACGACCCAGCCGAGCCGATCGAGCAATTCCAGGTCTTCGCTGAACGCAATCAGATCGTTGCCGGCGTGGGTGTTGTCCAGCACGTTGATCGAATGCCAGGTCAGGATGATGAAGCCATTGGTCATTGCTGATGAGATCTTTCTCAAGGCGAGGCTTGTCGGGCAACTGATTATCAACGATACTCGATCCTCGATTGCAACCGGTCACGAGCCACTTCGGCACGCCTCAATGCGCCGCACCGCACCGACACGATGGCACATCTTCCTGGCCTGGGCGCTAGCGCTACGGGCAATGATCGCGCCCGGATACATGCCAGGCGGCGACGGGTGGCCGGTCCGGCTGTGTCCCGACGGTCTCGATAGCGCGCTCGTTGCCGTTCTGTTCGGCGGCGACCACCAGCACCACGGTGCCGGCCACGCTCGGTCCAGCGACCTTGCTGATGACGACGATGGCGGCAAACAGGGCCCACCTTCACCCCACGCCGGCTGGAATCTCGAGCGCTGCGCGCTGGGAGCATCGCTGGCGCAGGTCGCGCTGCCCGGCGCCGATGCGACGCCGCTGCAGTTGCTGCCGCATTGCATTCCCGAAGCGCTCCCGACGCAGGCCGATCCGGCGCTGCGCATCGAGTGGCCGCGCGCGCGGTCCCCGCCCGCCAGGCTCGTTGTGCAGGCAATTTCAACCACCGGAAGCTGAGCCAAACGAAGTTCCGCCGGCGCGCGGCAGCCTGCCGCATACCGACGGAACAGCAACGGGAGTACATCCAATGAATTCATCCAGAGAACCTGGCCGACGGGCGACCATGCCTGTTTGTGCCGCAATCAATGCCATCTGCGCGATCGCGCTTGTCCTGACCGCAGCCGCAGCCGATGCCGATGCCGAGCACCATCACGATGCCGGCGACCCGCCGCGCCCCGACAGCCACGCGCCGATCGGCGTAATGGGTGAGCACACGCACGCCAAAGGCGAATGGATGGTGTCGTATCGCTTCATGCACATGGACATGGCCGGCAACCGTGTCGGGACCGACTCGATTTCGACGGAGCAGGTCGCGACCAGCGTCCCCAATCGATTCTTCGGCATGCCCGGCCAACCGCCCACGCTGCGCGTGGTGCCGACCAGCATGACCATGGACATGCACATGTTCGGCCTGATGTACGCGCCGTCGGACCGGCTCACGCTGATGCTGATGACCAACTGGACCGACAAGGAGATGGATCACGTCACGTTCGCCGGGGGCATGGGCAGCAGTCGCCTGGGCACGTTCACGACCCGGACGTCAGGTATAGGCGATTCAAGCGTCACCGGCCTGGTCACGCTGTGGCGTTCGGAGCGCGCTTCGGTGCACGCAAACCTGGGCCTGGAACTGCCGACCGGCTCGAATACCGAGCGCGACGAGATCCTGACGCCCATGGGCATGCGCCCCAGCCCGCGCCTGCCCTACCCGATGCAGCTCGGTTCAGGCTCGGTCAGCGGCATCGTTGGGTTTACCCACAACTGGCGCTTGCAGCGCTTCAGCGGCGGCAGCCAGTGGCGCAGCCTGGTCCGGCTCAACGAGAACGACCAGGACTACACGCTCGGAGACGAACACCGGATCACTACCTGGGGCGCCTGGCGATTCGCGCCGCGATTCAGCCTGTCGGCGCGGCTCGAGGGATTCCGCCGCGGCAATGTCGACGGCATCGATCCGGCGATCGTCGCCCCGGTGCAGACGGCCGACCCTGACCGACAGAGGGTCCGTCGCGTCGATTTCGGTCTGGGCCTGAACTTCGCCCCCGGCGGCGCGCTGGCCGGCCATCGGCTGGCGCTCGAATGGATCAAGCCGGTCTACCAGAAGCTTGACGGCCCGCAGCTTGAAAACGACTGGACGATTACCGCCGGATGGCAGTACGCGTTCTGAATCATTCTCGACTTCGCCGGGCCGGCACCGCCGGCCCGGCAAGACCCGGTCAAAACGACCAGAGCAACCGCAGCCGCACCTGGCGCGGCAGTACCGGGTGAAAAAGCACGTCCTCTATCCCTTCGGCCGGCTCACCCGGCAAGCGTGAAATATCGAAGTACTCGATATCGCTGTCTTTGCGGTCCAGCAGGTTGAACAGGCCCAGATGCAGCGCGACCGCATCACTGAAGGCCCAACCCGCGTCGAGGTTTATCAGCGTGGTTGAGCCTGCTCGCTGGCTGTTGTCTTCGGTCAGCGGATAGGAACCGAAATGCCGCAGGCGCACTGCGCCGGAGAGACGATTCAAGCGGCCCGGCAGACGATCAACGGTGATGCCGGCCGCGATCACCCGCTCCATGGCATTTGGAATCCGCCGGCCCTCGCCGAGGTCCTTCTTGAAACGGGCACGGGTGAACGCCACGTCGGCGTCGACCGAGAGCCACGACAGCGGGCGCCAGAAATTGGCCCATTCGACGCCGTAGCGTCGGGTGCCCCGGTTCGGCTCGGTGGTGCCCGCATCGCCGACGAACACGAGTTCTGAGTCCAGTGCCAGCGTGAACAGCGTCAGGCTGGTTTCCAGGTCCGGGAAGTAGCTGCTGCGAACGCCCACCTCGATCCCTTCGGCCGAAACCAGCGGATCGACCGATTCAGTGGGGTCGCCACTGTTTGGATCTATGGTACGCACCGTACCGCGCCCATCGTTGCTGTGAAATCCGCGTCCGGCGCTGAAATAGAATTCGGTGGACGCCCACGGTCCGATCGCGAGGTTGAATGACGGGCTGAGCTGGAAGTCGTCGCGCTCCCCGCTGTTGCGGATGTCGTTGCTGGCCACGTCGAACCGGTAGTAGTCGGCGCGAACGCCGACGACCCCGCGAATCCTGGGCGCCAGTTGCAGGTCGGCCTCGAGATGTCCGGCGGTCGACCACTGTTCGACTTCGTCGAGACTGATCGTCGAGAGCCGCTGGCGTTCGCGCGTACGAAAAAGCCCGACGGTATGTATGTCGTCGAAACGGGTCGTCAGGCCCGCGCGAAAACCCTCGACGATGCCCGTGTTCTGCAATGCAAAGGCGCGCCGCAGCTGCCCGCCGTAGACGTTGCGGCTATCGAACTGCTCGAACTGGTCGCCGTTGACAGGATCATCGAGAAAGAAGGTGAAGTTGGAAAAAAGCGCCAGGCGGTAATCGATGGCGTAAGCGGATATCGCAAAGCCGTCGGTATCGCCCGCGCTTCCCCATTCCGTCGAAAGGCTGAATCGATGCGACTCGCCGCCGTCGCTCGGGTCTATCGCATCGAAGCGACCCCTTCGGCCATCGAGAACGGCGCGGCGCGGGATCTGATCGGTCGCGCTCCATTCGCCGTGATAGCCCATCAGTGCGACGCTGAACCGCCGGTCGGCACTATTCCGACTGTAGCGGGCCACGGCATTGACCTTGTCGAAATCGTCCGGATTCGTCCACGGACCGTCATGATGAAACAGCTCTAGCGCTCCCAGCAGGTCGCCCGCTCCGACCGAAGTCGAGTCCGCCAGCAGGCCGCGGCGAAAATCATCGCTGCCGGCCGCCAGTTCGAGCATGCGCTGGGGAAGCCGGTCGAAGCTGCGAAAATGCACCGACCCGGCTGCGCTGAAGTCGCCTTCATCGGCGTAGTACGGCCCCTTGCGAAACCGGAGATGGCCCACCAGTTCGGGAATCATGAAGTTCAGATCGGTATAGCCCTGGCCGTGGGCGTGCGTCGGCAGGTTGACCGGCATCCCGTCGATGTGGGTCGCGAAGTCGGTCCCGTGATCGAGGTTGAAGCCGCGCACGAACATCTGGTTGCCCTTGCCTGCCCCGCTGTGTTGCGTGGCGACAAATCCCGGGATGGTCTCCAGCAGTTCGCCGATCCGAAGCAGCGGACGTTTCTTTAGCTGTTCCTGGCCCACGTAGCCCTCGGTGGCGTTTCGGGCAATGCCGACAAGATCGAACGCCCGACCCTCGACCCGAACCGGTCCCAGCGCGAGGATATCGACCGAAACCGGATCCACTGCCGTCCCGCCGGTCGCCTGTTCCGAATCCGGCTCGACGATATCCGGATCGCTCGCGGCCGACACCGAGTGGAGCGAAAGACACGCAAACAGGACGATGACCCGGGAAATTGCTGGAACTGCAAGTTGCGGGCAGGCCATGGCGTGCGCTCCGGCTGACGGGAGTATGAAAAATAATACAAATTTTCATACTTAGCCTTGCGATGCATCAAATTCCGGCCCGTCGGGGCATAGCAACTGCGCTGGAAATCCGGGCCGGATGCCCGCTCAATCGTCCGAGGCGTAGCTCTCGATGATGTAGCCGCCCGATTTCTCGTCGTGGCGCAGCTTGACAAGACTATTGGACTGCATCTGCTCGAGCAGCTGGCCGAACGACTTGAAGCCGTGGTAGCTCTCGGAGAAGCCGGGCCGCCGGCGCTTGAGGGTCTGCTTGACCATCGATCCCCAGACCGTCTCCGATTCGTCGCGGTCGCGGAAAAGCGCCTCGATGGTTTCCAGCACAAGGTCGAACGCCTCCTGGCGCCGCTCTTCTTCGCTGCTTGCCGTATCGTTGGCCGGCGCGCTTGAGGCATCGCCGTTCGAGGCCGCCTTGGCCGGCGCAGCTTTCTTCCTGGCCTTCTTCGAAGACTTCTTCTTGGCCGCGCGCTGCTTGCGCTCGGACTTCTTTTCGCTGTCGCGCACCAGGTCGTCATAGAAGATGAACTCGTCGCAGTTGGCGGTCAGCAGATCCGATGTCGAACTCTTCACACCCACTCCGATCACCAGCTTGTTGTTTTCGCGCAATTTGGAGACCAGCGGCGAGAAATCCGAGTCGCCCGAAATCACGACAAAAGTGTCGACATGCGCCTTGGTGTAGCACAGGTCCAGCGCGTCGACCACCATCCGGATGTCGGCCGAGTTCTTGCCCGACATCCGCAGGTGCGGGATTTCGATGAGCTCGAACGCCGCCTCGTGCATGGCCGGCTTGAATTCCTTGTAGCGCTGCCAGTCGCAGTAGGCTTTCTTGACCACGATGTTGCCCTTGAGCAACAGGCGCTCGAGAACCTTCTTGATGTCGAACGCCGAATAGCGCGCGTCGCGAACGCCGAGGGCAATGTTCTCGAAATCGCAGAACAATGCGAGGTTGCGGGTAGGAGTATTCATTGACTGCCGGCTCTTTTCGATGACACCGGCAAGCTTACCAGTCGAAAGACGCCGCAACCATGCCCTGCACGCCGCAAACCTGCCAGAATTGGCGCATGCAACCGGATTTCGATGCCATAGCGCCGGCGGTCGTGGACTGGCAGGGCGACACCCCGTTTTCTCCACGCTTCAACGACAGGTACTTCTCGGGCGACGACGGCGCGGGCGAATCCCGCGCGGTATTCATCGACGGCAATCACCTGCCAGGGCGATTCGCCGGGCTCGCGCCAGGCGATCTGTTCGTCATCGGCGAGACCGGGTTCGGCACCGGACTCAACATGCTGCTGGCCGCGGAGTTTTTCACCCGGATCGCGCCGCCCGCGGCCAGGCTTTCGCTGCTCTCGGCCGAGCGTCATCCGCTGCAATCGGAAGACCTGGCGCGGGCCTTGCGCGTGCGGCCCGAACTTGAACCGTTCGCTGAACGCCTGCGGGCCGAATATCCGCCGCTAACACCCGGCTTTCACCGCCTTCGGCTGGCGGAAAACATCGACCTGACCCTGATGTTCGGCGACGCCGAAACCATGTGGCGGCAATCGGACGCGAAGGTCGACGCCTGGTGTCTCGACGGCTTCGCGCCGGACCGCAACCCGCAGTTGTGGCAGCCCGACCTGCTGGAGACGCTGGCGAGATCCTCACGACCGGGGGCGAC
>Ga0209931_1001553_pt1 | contig 12434 bp, 15 predicted proteins | sample SalPonR1_B_D1_MG_FD_185697 | JGI IMG/M metagenome (GOLD analysis project Ga0209931, IMG submission 185697) | Salt pond soil microbial communities from South San Francisco under conditions of wetland restoration - Salt Pond MetaG R1_B_D1_MG... ...
ACATACTCGAAACAATGCGTTGATCGACAACGACCGCATGTTTGTCCGCCAACGTTTCCTTATTCACGGCCTCTGCCCCATTCTTGCGGAGTTGATCCTCGACAAGAAACGGCAACAGGCTGCCTGCTTTGGCCCAGGACTTGGAACGCTCCGTCGAGTTCGGGAACCCGGCCACACGCTTGCCTTTGACCAGATAGCTGCCGTCTTCGAGCCTCGCGTTGGCGAAGCCGCCCGGACCATGCCCGCAGCCGCCCACGACGCCACCGTTTTCGTATATGCGACCCATGAGGGTCATCAGTTCTTTGTCGGATGCAACGTCGAATAACGTTCCGTAGCCACCACCGACATACACGGCCTGATATTGGGCAGGATCAATTTGACCGGGTTTGAGCGTGTTTCCGGCCTTGCCCAGGAAGTTCTCGTACTTGATGGCGTAGCTACTGATGCCAAGGGGATCCATCATGAACTCGACGGGGCCGCCCTGAGGCGAGACGAAATCCACCTCGTAACCGTGCATGACGAAGATATGGAAAGGCGGCGCATACTCCCAGAGGTTGTTACGCGCGTCGTGCTGCTCGGGATCGCCCATGTCGAGCATGTTCGAAGCAACGAAGAGGACCTTGCCTTTCGCTGCAGCGAATGTGGGAGCCGGGGCGAATGCTGATGCAACTAAACAAAAAGTCAGCGCCAAGGCATACGATTGCTTGATCAAGTGCTTCACGTTCAATGGATTCCTCTTTCCGCTGCCCAAGTATATTTATGTGGCGATTCCCGCGCAGCAATTGCGTCTCGGACCACTCCCGGGTGTCATCGCCTGACGCTGACCAGTTGCGACGAATTTGGGCGGTCGTGCGATTGGGCGGATAGATCGCACCGCGACGATCGGCCATACTCGCGGGCATGCCATCATTTGTCGCTGAACTCCAACGCCGTAATGTCCTCAAGATCGCCGCTGCCTATGCGCTGGTTAGCTGGATCCTGATCGAGGCAGGTTCCGTTCTGCTGCCCACCTTCGGCGCGCCGGAGTGGTTTTTCCGTGTCTACGTGCTGATCGTGGCCGCCGGCTTCGTCGTGTCGCTGGTCGTCGCCTGGATTTACGAAGTCACCCCTGAGGGCGTCAAGCGGGATAAGGACGTTGATCGATCCACATCGGTCACCGGGCAGACGGGGCGCAGGCTCAACTACGGCATCATCGGTCTGCTCGTCGTCGCACTGGCAGTCTCGATCACGCTCAACGTCAGCGGCATGCGCCAGGGCGATGCCCCGGCCGATGACGTTACCCGCCAGGGATCCATCGCCGTGCTGCCGTTCACGAGCCGCAGCACCGATCCTGAGAACGCGTTGTTTACCGACGGCATCCATGACGACCTGCTGACGAGCCTGGCCAACGTGAGTGCATTGAAAGTCATCTCTCGCACCTCGGTACTGAAATACCGCGACACGACCAAAAACCTGCGCGAAATTGGCAATGACCTGGGCGTCGCCAACGTCGTGGAAGGTTCGGTGCAGCGCGCCGGCAATAACGTGCGCATCAACGTGCAGCTAATCGACGCACGGACCGACGAACATATCTGGGCGAAAGCCTACGATCGCGAGCTCACAGCGGAGAATATTTTCCGGATCCAGAGCGAAATCTCCGGAGCAATTACCAGCGCACTCAGGAAGCAACTGACGCCGGTAGAGCAGGACCGACTGGTAACCGTTCCTACAGAGAACCTCGAGGCCTACCGTCTCTATATCGCCGGCCGCAACAACGTGTACGAGCGGCGTCTCGAGACATTGCAACTGGCGCGACAGCAGTTCCTCAAGGCGATCGAACTGGATCCACAATACGCGCAAGCCTACTCCGGGCTCGCCGACAGCATCATTCTACTGCTCATCAACCACAGTGCGATTCCGCGCGACGAAGCCTTCGCCCAGGCGCAGGCGGCGCTGGACAAGTCGCTTGAACTGGACGACACCAATGTGGATGCGTGGGCATCGCTCGGCTTGCTCGAGATGCACCGTGCGCAGCAAACCAGCGTCGATCCGGATTACGCGCCGGCCGAGGCCGCGTTCACCCGTGCTATCGAGCTCAGTGGCAATCACGCTGAGGCCTATTCCTGGTACGCGAGTCTGAAAATCGCGAAACTCGAATACGACGCTGCCATCGACCTGTTTCGCAAGTCGCTCGAACTGGACCCGCTCGCACGCATTCCGCGTTCGAATCTGGCCGGCGTCTATGCGCAACTCGGCCGCAATGACGAGGCGCTTGAACAGTGGTTGGAAGCGACGCGCATCAACCCCGAATGGCCTTTGGCGTACGACAACATCGCCCGACACCTGGTCGGGCTCGGCCGTTTCGACGAAGCCTACGCCTGGGCGGAGGCGGCACGCCGGCTTAGCACCGATCCGCTGACCGGCCAGACGCGTATCAGCGTACTGCTCCAGTTCGGTGAGAACCAGCGGGCGGCCGCCATGCTCGATGCCATACCCGAGCGGCACCCGCTGAAGCCGACTGCGCTGGCCTATCAGGCGTTTTTCGTCGGCAATCTCGCAGAAGCGATGGAACGTTGGGAGGCCATTGTGAGCGCCGGCGCCAGCCCTATACAGAACGTCGTGATCGACGCTGTTTCGGATGCGGCGGCCATCATGGGGGATTACGAGACGTCGTTGGATTACTGTCTGCGGCTGACGCCGACGTTGACGGAGCCGCGATTCAAAGTTGATGAGCTCAACGCGCACAACGCCCTCAAGTACGCGTTCCTGCTGCAGCGCGACGAACCCGGAAGCGCACGCGCCGCGGCGCTCCTCGACGATCTGTTGGTCCAGTTCGAATCCGGGCCACGGTTGGGCGCAGCCGGGCATGGCGTTCGAGACGTGCAGGTACTCGCGTTGCAGGGCAAGCAATCACAAGCACTGGCGCGTCTGCAACGGGCATTCGAGGAGGGTTTTCGCGGCGTGAGGAATTTCGACAACTGGTCGCTCGCGGAAGACCCCTACCTCGTTTCGATTCGAGATACGCCGGAGTTTGGTGACGTGACGGCGGGGATCGCTGCCGCTAATACGCTGATGAAAGCCCGGCTCGAGGACGCGATCGCAACGGACGATCTGGACTCTCTACGGGACTTGACCCGCCGCAATGGCCGGCAGTAACCACGCATGGTTGTCTGAAGGTAAGGGAATGGCCCCGGGCGGGACACATTACCGATGGTGGTGGTGGCCGGTTTGGTCTGTGTCATCGCGTCTAATGAGATCGCGGTTCCTGCGGCCAGGGATTCGGTGGTTCGGCCGGACAGCGGAGGCGTAGCCGGGCTGACCGGCTATCGCGTCAGCGTCGAGCGTCAGCCTGATCGTTGCGGACATCGTCGATGCCGGTTTCATTGCTGATGTAGGCCAACAGGCGTTTCAGGGTATCGGGAGAGTAACTTATCTCGGTCGGCGTATCCGGCAGGGGCGGCGGACCCTGAGCCGACCTCAGATCTTCAGTCACGCCACTCGTGGTGCCGTAGATCGGAGCCTTAACGGTCAGCGGGAGAGGTTCCGGTAACGTTCGGTGGAGGGCTCGATGAACCACAACCGCTTTCAGTAGAGCGAGGTGCTTCCCCGGATGCACGCCATCATCGGCGAACCAGGACAGGCCAGGCTCTGTCTCGAGGAGCCGCTGCAGTGTCTCGGAAACCTCGATGTAGGGGATGCCCGCCTCTTGCGCCGCCAACGATTCTCTCTCGACCAGATATCGCGATGCGGCCGGATGCCGCTGGTACGTACCCAAAAGGAATACGTGGACACCTCGCTCCTCCCCCAGTGCGGCAAGGACCGCGATGGCACGTCTCGATTCGGCGCATGAGTCAGGGCCAAAGGAGCACATCAGCTCACCCCCGCGCTCCTGGAGGACAAGCGCGTAGTAGTCGGCGCCCTCCAGCACTCGTTCCACGGCCCCGTCTGCGACTCGCTCCGACAGTGTCGCTCCGCCTTTCACGATCATATCGCTCGCGATGGGCTTGCCGTTTGCCGCCCCGAGTGCCGAGACGATGGCGGGCGTGTTCCCGACGTAGGTCAGGCTGTTACCGACGAAGAGGACTCTGTCGGTATCGGTGGCAGATGTGATTGGGGCGCACGATGCGCACATCAGGAGTACGGTGAGCGCGACAAAGGCCTTCAGCCGTGCCCAGAAATGCGTTAGGTGATTCTGGGCAAACAGCGGACCTGATCGCACCGCAACTACCCGCTAGCGGGCTTTCGCGGGTCTGTCCCGATTCGGGCTCGCAACGCGCGCGTTGGGCGGCCGGCCGCTCAGCGAACCATTCACTGCAAAATGATTGTCAGCCGCAGCCTTGCCTGGCATCAAGATCCTATTTCCATTTCTTAACTAGTTCGGGGTTAGCTTTGGTGAATGCCCATCCGTGTACGTAACGGAGGAGAATTTCCGTAGCAGCCCGAAAGGCATCAACGGCCTCGATGTAGATCCAAGAAGGCAGGGGCTTGTCCTTGGCTGAAATGTTGATCGTCATTGATCGATCGGACTCGGAGACGGCCTCCCTAAGCCGTAGTGCACCGATGAGATGTGTTTGGGACAGATGAACGTAGCCCGACGTTCGCTCGTATACGCGCGGAACCCAATCGAATTCTCTGCCAAGCTTCGCGACAAGATAAGCATCGGTCATCTTTTTGCCGTCTCTGTCTTTCAAGTCGCGCACGCGTTCGCCGCCAAGAACGGCGAGCGCAAAGTCATGCGGCTGGGATCGATTCAGGGCGCCCGCCGCCAACAAGTCCATTCCGTACAGGGCCCCGCCAGACGCCTCAAGCATTTGCTTTCCTAGTTCGAGGTGGTCATCGTCGAGAGCTACCAGCCTCTTTAGGCTCGATTCCAACGACTCGCTGCTTAGAGATTCCATGACCGAGGCGCAGCCGCCCGACTAATTTTGCTTGGCGATTGAGCCGTGATTGGAAACTACCATAAGTGGAAAATATCGCACGACCTAGGTCGTTACCTTTCTTACCAGGCGAGCGGTGATGCGGAGAGGTTCCGCTAACCGGCGAGTAGTATTGCACACAGGACCGCCGCCCCAGAAAGATCTCGGCAGCACCAAGATTCACTCTCTCGGAATATAGACGATCCATCCACTCAGCGATGAGACGACGTGCTGCGGGCTCGACCAACTTGTGCGCCCGGCGAGGTCAGGCATGGTTTCTGGTAATTAAAAATGTCGGAAAGTTGCCCGCATCGGCCGATAACCGACGCTCCCTCCATGCGGAGAGGCAACCAGGGAAAATCCCCATCTTAGATAGCTTTGTTGCCAATGGTTACGACTCGCAAACCAGAACAACCTTACCGGCAACTGCGCCCTGCTCGATCATTTCATGGGCACGCTTTACTTCGACTAACGGTACCCTTGCGCCGATGACTGGTTCTATTTGCCGCGAAGCAAGCATGCTGATGAGCTCTCCAAGAGTTTCACGGTACCAACCATTATCTTTCTTTACTTCGCCGGGGGTAGCGCAGAGGGATACCCGTTTTCCGTCTGGCCAGCAATTGAGCGCAACCATTTGAAGTACGCCGAATGCCATTGTTGTCAGGCCGCCGAAGCTGTCTCCGGCAAAACCATAACTCACTAGCCGGCCACCTTTTCTTACCGCTTTATACGAGCGCCGCAGGTTCGGCCCGCCAATTGGATCGAATGCGGCATCGACGCCATCCGGAACTTCATTCCGAATGTATTCCAGGAAATCCCGGCTCTTGTAGTCTATTGGGATGCCGCCGTAGTCGCGGACAGTCGGATGCTTAGTGGCAGAGGCAGTGCCGTACATTTTCAAGTCCAGCAATGTGCCCAATTGAAGAAGTGCAGTACCAACACCGCCGGCAGCGGCATGAATAAGCACTGTTTCGCCGCTTCTTACCTGAGCCTTCTTATGCAGAATACAGTGCGCTGTCAGATAGTTCAGAAGCAGGCTTACAACTTCCACCGGGTCCAATTCTTCAGGAACAGGCAATAAAAGCTCTGGAGGCACACATACATACTCTGAGTAACAACCGAATTCTGGATTGAGCGCAGCCACATACTGACCTTTTTCAAGGCCGGCAGCGTCCGAACCAAAGGCGTCAATGACTCCGACGAAATCATAACCGGGGGTGAACGGTACTTTCGGTGCCAGAGGATAACCTCCGTGCTGCGCCATGATGTCGGCGTAGCCAACACCTGCGGCAAGAACCTTGACTCTGACTTGTCCTGGCCTTGGCTCGGGAATCGCTTCTTCGACGGTTTTGAGAACGTCCACGCTGCCGTGATCGGCGACGACGATCCGCTTGTAATCACTCATAGAAGTAGCCGAGCTCAGAAGGTTTGAAGGGTGCCCAACGCCGCTCAGCACGCGCCGAATTGAAATGGGCCATCAGCAGACTATCGCCGAATAGTGGCTGCCGCAATCCTCGGCGGCTGATCCATACACGCAGCCGGTCTCGCTCAATTTGCGTAATATTTTCCACTTCGGGTCGAAAAGCGACGCTAGCTTACTACCCGAGAGCGAGCATCCGGAGTTCGCCGCGGAATGGTCGCTTTGCGGCCAGGAGCAGTCGTACAGAATTAGTGCTTCTTCTTCTTTTTCTTCCGGGGCCTCGGCGAAGGTAGCTCCGCCGCGGTCACCCTCAGCAACTTCGTCAACCAATCGCGGTCCTCAATTTGATCGTCAATCAGAAATGAGTTCTTTGCCCCTGGGTAGGCTGGTGCTTCAACGACATTACCAATGAACTCCCTGCCCGCTCTGGTGGGTTTGACGAATAACTGGTCGTCGCAGATAAGCGCTACGACTTTGCCGTCCAGGTAAAGTGTGCAACCACCAAACATCATCCGGTGCGTCAGGTTGCAGCTCTCGTCGACCTGGTCAGCGACGTACTCAACAAACTCAAGTCCTTGCGCCACTCTCGGTCTCCTGTCTTGTTCCTGCCGGAAAACGCGCTACAACGATTGCGCAATAGCTGCTTTGGGTCAACCTCGGAGCTCATACCTCATGGCGGCGAAACGGTCGCTTCTCCGCCAGAACCAGCCGCAGAATTGACCATGCGCAGCGGCCTATGTATTACTGCGGCATGCCTGTTTGCCGCAACTGCCAATTGAGCCTCGATGGCGAATACTGTTCGACTTGCGGCCAGCGAAACCTCGACCTCGATAAACCAATCTGGAGCCTGGTCGGCGCGATCATTAGCGAGACCTTCGAGGTTGATGGGCGGGCTGCCTCGACAGTAAAGACCCTGTTTCGGCATCCGGGCATGCTCACCGGCGAGTTTCTTGCGGGTCGTCGAGCCGCCTACTCACCACCGGTACGGCTTTACCTGGTCTTCAGCATCGTGTTCTTCCTCCTGATCACGTGGTTCGCGTCGAGCGGATTACTGCGTGAGCTCGGGTCAGATCTGAGCTTCGATGCCGCGGTTCAGGCCCGATTCCTGTCGGACGACTTACCTACCCTGATGTTCCTGCTGCTGCCCATCTTTGCGATGCTAATGAAGATCGCCTACTGGAAGCGGTTGTACTTCGATCACCTGATCTTCTCACTGCATCTGCACTGTGTGGCGTACGTGGCGCTGGCGATCATGCTTCCGCTCGAGCCCGTCGCGACCCGGCACATTATCTTGTTGCTCATACAGGTCATCGTATTCCTTGGTTTTCTTGCCCACTTCATGATTGCCGTGCATCGCGTTTATCGAGCCGGCTGGCTAGCAGACGTGATTCGTTCCGCGTTAGTGCTGCTGATGTACGTTATTGTCGCGTCTGTGGCGATCGAGGCCGCCAGTGAGTTCGCGATTATTACGGATTGATGGGCGCAGCGTGAATTGACCCGTATAGGCACCATTCAATTCGAATGTGCGGTAACCCGTTGCGAAACAGCATGCAAGTGCAAGACGAATAACTGGTCGTCGCAGATAAGCGTTACGACTTTGCCGTCCAGGTAAAGTTTGCAATCACCGAGCATCATCCGGTGCGTCAGGTTGCAGCTCTCGTCGGCCAGAAGCGGCCGCCTGCTCTTCTGTCGGTCATTGGACTGGCGTGCACTTCATCGTCAGCAGCATCCTTTAAGGCCGGTTTCGTCTTCTCGTTGAGATACGTCTCGTCGCCAAAATCCGGGCAGGCTTCGACCAGCTTCGGCGCCTGGAGATCCTCGCTGCTATTTGCAAGCCAGCACTCGTCGAAAATCGAGCAGTAGCAGAAGCTAAGCACAGTTCCGGGTTTGCCGATGGCGCCAAAGAGCTTCCGCGCCAATTCGACGTCTGTTGTACTGAATACGTCGACAGTTTCTTCGGGTCGCAGGACTCGATCACTGATGAAATTCCGGTTAACCCCGACACCCGGGTCTCCGTCCACGCTGGCAACCAACTCGGCCCAGTTCCGGACGATGTTGCCGTCGATTATGATGCGGACATCCCGCATCTTCGCGGGACCGACGCCTACATTCGTAAATGCAAATGAGAACCCTGCGGCGTCACCCGTATCGTAATCTTCAATCATCAGCTGCACGAACGGCCAGACGGCCGCTGCGGTCTGCTGGCGAACCGCGGCAGATTCGGTGAGCGCCGCATAAAGAGCGAGGACGGCGATCACGACGCCGATGACTGAGAGGATGGTTTGCCAGAAAGTCAGGCGGACGATGTGGCGTTCCGTGCGTACTAGGGATTGGGCTTCGACTGATTCAGTATCGGTCGTAGCTGCCTTTTCATCAGTCATGCAAGCTCTCTCCAGCGCATCGATTGATTACAACCCCACCAAGAACACCGGCGATAGAAAGTGCGAACGTGACCGTCCGGAATGGGTTGAATCCGCAGTCGATAGCGGGAATCCTACCTCGGAACGGAGCTATGGTCGCGTAGCGGCCAGGAGCGGACCCAGGCAATCCGTTCAATGCGGTATCGTAAATGACTTACGCCACGTAGCAATCTGCATGCCGACGAACGCTCCGGCTACACCGCTCGCTATACCCCCAAGCGCGGTGAGCGAATTACTCGAAACGATATCGACTAATCGCGTCGGTTCTGCCGCAACGGCAATGTCGTAGAGGATTACGAAAACTAAGAGGTGCCAGACAACCATCATGGCGAAAGCAGGCAACAAGAAATCCGTTCTGGCCACATACCCCCCGAACCACATGGCGAGAAACAGAAGTGCCCAAGAGCCGAACGGGGACAGATCTTCGCCGTTGTGAATCTCTACAGGCGCGAGGTCAAAGACGAACAGGCCGATAGTCGCAAGCGATAACCCAAGCAATACTCTTCCGAGCTTTCCCAATCCAAGATCCTCGATCTCTACGCTCGCGCAATCGTCGGCTTCAGGTCGACTCGGGAAATCCTAGCACAGAGCAGAGGAATGGTCGCTTTGCAGCCAAGAGCGGGCCGAACGAACCATGTTCACCAATAGTGACTCATGAACCAATAGTTCAAGGTCACAGCAAAGATCCCCGTAGCCACCGCAATGGCAGCAATCATCGGAATTCGCCGCGTTCGCACCAACGTATACAGAAACACGGGGATGGCCAGAGCCGCGCCAAGAGGGCCGGAATACCACGCGATCAGCAAAATATAGGGGGCGAGGTAATCGCCAATCGGAAACAGGTAAAGCACCCCCCAGAGCATGATCGCCAAAGCAGATGCGCTTACGGAGATGCGCGCAACCAAATTCGCAAGGGGCAGAGTTCTCATATCTAACCGGCTGACGATTCTTACGCTGTGAACTGGAGAAATTAACTCTGTCACTTTCCAGGTCGCAACTCACTGACTTGTGGTCGACCTCAACCATCCGATCAATAAGCTAACTCCGTCACATTGCGTGACAAGTGGAGAGTCTGGTGCACGAGTAGCCACAAGCTATGAGCGGCGGGTTTCGCCATAAGCATGCCGTTCGGCAATCCTATGGTCTATATCGGCGCCGGCAAGCTCATCGCCCGAGTCTCCCATGTTATTGCCCAGCGTCTTTTGGCCAGCTCCTGGCATGGGACAACTGCCGGAGTTTCACGATAAACCGAGTTCGCAACTGCGGTTTCAAGTCTAGAGTCTTGATAATGAGTGCTCGCTCTGGCTGGATTACCATATGTGTACTCGAAATCGCATATACGGAATTTCCCCTCAAGCTTATCGTAGAGCAGTGAAGCAGAACGATCAACGCTGGTTTCAACAAGTAATGCCCGCCTTTCGCGGCTGGTGCGAGTCTGCGGTTGACAGGGTTTCATCGGCGATGACCGGGGGCGTCATATGAGCAATAGGCGGATGAAACGAGATTTTCGTAAGTTCATCGTCGCGGCGACCCTCTGCCTGGTCGCGCTGGCGAGCTTTCTCGTCTGGACCAGCCAGCAAGCCGGGGAGACCCTGCCTGTTCCTGGTGCTAAGGAGACGAGTGAGCCTTCAAGTCACGAACCCGCGGATCGCGCGATTCGCAAAGAAAGCGGCAGTCCTCAACTCGCAGCGCAGCAGTATAGCGATATCGCCTCGTCAGAGTCCGCGCAGAGGAGAACCGATTTCGCTGAAGGGGAGGTCGTCGCACAGTGGGGCGATTTCGTGCCGATGCAAATCGTCAATGAGAACTGTCGCGACGTCGAGATACCGGTCGCCAGAAACGGTGGCATCGAACATGTGTACAGCGTTGAGTGCGAGCGAAACCATTACGTCGACCACGCCTATGGTGATTTGCCTACGTCCGCACTGAGGGAACTCGCAAAAACCGATGGCGCCGCTGCATTGATTCTGGGTGATCGTCTGCAGCGGACACTTCCGGGTCGACCCGAGATCGTCCAGCGACTCTACGTCCACTCTTTTGTGCTGACCGGGGAAGAGCAGACATTCGACGCCTTGGTCGATTACCAGTACGGCGGGGTCGTCAAGAACAACGGGGAACTCGATGTAGACAGGGCCGTTACAGGATGGATCTGGGCACGTATTGGACAAGAGTTGGGGCTGCGCAGCCGCTCGGAGGTAGGGCATTACGCAGACGCCCTGGCAGATGTCGGAATCACCGACCTTTCGCCTGCGGAGGAGCACGTAGAGGAATGGCTTGACGACCTCAATAATCGACGAATGGCCGCGACGGGAGAGGGTTTCTGATGAAAGGAAAACGAGCGGCTATGGCCATCCCCGGATTGTCGTTTGCGGGGATGTTATCGACAACACCGAGCACCGTGGTCTGCCCGCGACACATGGATGGTATCGAGACCTCTGAGCACCCGCTGCTGGAGGTGAATGGACGAGATAAGATTCGTTTCCTTCATAGTGGCATGGGAAGTCCGGTCACGGACTCGGCGAACTGGTTCAGGGCGATCTACGACAACTTCGTTACGCCTGAGGCACCTGGTCGGTATTTCTTTGAGACGACGATCTGGGGCGGCACCTTTGTATGGAACGACGACGAATGGCTGTACGGTATGTGCAACACCCAAGGTCAATGCGTCCAGGGCCACCTGCAATTGCATGTCGAAGCGACCGATGTGCTTGGCTACCTTCCCGGTTTCTGGGGTGTCCTCGGTAATTCCGTGGAAATCCCGTATCGGCTGGTCAGCCTGGAAGTTGGATACAGTCACCCGGATACAGGCAAGATCTCTCGAGAATTTCTGGCCAAAGACGGGCAACTTCCGGTGGCAGAGCCAACGACAGGCAATCCGGGGCCCAACGCGGACTGCCTGGATAATGAAGGCAACGTCACCATTCCCGCGGAGGATAGATACCCAGAATCAAGCGATGATCGGGATGAGTGGATTGAAGATCCGGAATGGGATGAAGAAGAAGCCTATGGCGGATTTACTCGGTACGACGTGAGATGCGGGTGGAGCACAGGCTACGATTCTTACGGGGAGATCACGCCTACATATACGTGCGGCTAACCGTTCATTTAAGACCGGCTCGACCAAGTAGCGTAGCGCGCGGCGAAAGCGACGGCGCCAGTCGCCGGCCATCCGAGTCTGATCCCGAAGCGGACCCAGCAATTTGTTCAGCGCGATACTGAAAGCTCGCGTTCCCGAGTTCGCGCCGACCGCCGAAGAGGAAAGACCGTTTCGGAAGCGGAAAGTCATGATAACCCGGAAGCGGCCGCTCGAGCGGCCAGTACGGGGCTTCAAGGGGACCTGGCCATTCACCCAAGAGAGCCCTCTTGTGAGTGCAAGTTCGGCGGAATCCCCAAGGAGCTCGAGCGTCACGTATCGATCTGGACACGGCGCACGAGCTTTCAATGAGTTACGCGTATACGTGACGGATTTATGCCCGAAGTGACGGAGTTACGTCCTCAGGTTCACACCACAGAACTGCTTTCTGGCAATTAGAGTTGTCGGAAAGACACGTCTAACACATTGAATTGTCGCCGCTCTGACGGGCGATTCTTGCAATTAAAAGTGTCGGAGACCGAGTGACCGCTATTTGCAGTAGCAGCCGTCTAAACGGCTGCTTTGGGGAAGTTGTGAGGGTCTGCAATCGGCCAGGAATGGACCGT
>Ga0209931_1001554_pt1 | contig 12432 bp, 10 predicted proteins | sample SalPonR1_B_D1_MG_FD_185697 | JGI IMG/M metagenome (GOLD analysis project Ga0209931, IMG submission 185697) | Salt pond soil microbial communities from South San Francisco under conditions of wetland restoration - Salt Pond MetaG R1_B_D1_MG... ...
AAGATGGTGAGGTTGCCAGCGATCCGGCTGGTAGTTTTCTTGTTAGATCGTGAAAATAAATGATCGGGAGGTCTTTTAAATGGAGTTGTACGAAAAGTATGTGAAAACTATTGATGAGCACATCAGGAATTATAAACAAACTGCCATAGAGTTAAACGATTTCATGGCTGCAAATCCCGAATTGGGAGGAGAAGAATTTCAGGCGAGCAAAAGAATGGTCGAGATGCTCTCTCAGTTAGGATTTTCCGTCGAATATCCATTCGCAGGTATTCCAACAGCCTTCAAGGCTGTCTGCGGCAAAGGTAATGGTCCTGTTGTCGCACTTATGGTTGAGTATGATGCTCTTCCAGGTATAGGACATGGCTGCGGACACTGTCTTCATGGAAGTATGTCGATCCTTGCGGCTGCAGGTCTTACAGGTGTAATGGAAGAGATAGATGGGACTTTGTGGGTTATTGGTACACCAGCTGAGGAGACGAATGGAGCAAAAGTTGCAATGGCGGACCAGGGGTTATTTGAAGGTGTTTCCCTTGCTCTGATGATCCACTGTAACTCAAGGGACAATTTTGTTCGTTACCGATCCCTTGCTCTTGATCCGATCAAATTTACTTTTCATGGGAAAACAGCTCATGCTGCAGGTTCTCCATGGGATGGCCTGAATGCTCTGAATGCAGTCCAGCTTTTGTTTCATTCAATAGACATGCTTCGTCAGCATGTAAAGCCGGAGGTCAGGATGCATGGAGTTATAAAAGAAGGCGGAACTGCTCCGAATATCGTTCCAGAGTTGGCAAGTGCCGAATTCTACTTCCGTTCTCCAGAAAGGAAGTATCTTGATGAGATCCTCGAAAAAGTTTTTAATTGCGCCAGAGGTTCAGCCCTTGCAACAGGTACAGAAGTTTCCTGGGAGAAGTTTGAGACAAGTTTCGATAATATGGTTCCCAACCATCCGGCTGAATCCATGATGGAGGAAGTTTATACAGAGCTGGGTATACCCCTCAGCGAGTCCCCGGGAGCAATGGGTTCATCGGATGTAGGGAATGTAAGTCACGTTTGTCCGGCCATTCAGCCAATGCTTGCTATTATGGACAGAGAAGTGGCTGCCCATACAAGGGAATTTGCCGCTGCAGTTACTACCCAGATGGGTTATGAAGCACTTGAAAAGGGTGCATCGGCACTTGCAAGAGCAAGTCTCAGGACATTCCTTGATAAAGGGCTCAGGAAAGAAATGCAGGAAGTTCTCAAGGATCAGTAACATTTATATTGAGGAAGCCTGAAAACAGGAAATGACAAACATGTTTTCAGGCTTCCCTGTATATATTTTTGCACCTGGTTTCAGGAAGAAGCATTGCGCATATAAGCCCTGTAACGCAGCCCCAGAAACACAGGGAAAAAGCTCTCTGGTATTGAACAACTGCCGGCAGATCTATTGACATGTCGATAATTATTCCCATGAATGTTGCAAGAAGAGCTGTCCCAAGGAAACCCCCTGTATTTACTACTGAAATTGCCATTCCGGTGAAAGCAGGAGCATTCATTTCTTTTGTTATAGCCCATGAAAGGATAAAACACATACCAGTGAATCCCATAAAGAAAAAGAGTGGCTTAAGCAGTGGAACAGGAGGCTGCCCTCCGTTCATGAAAACAAGAACCCCCCATCCAGCAGTAAAAAGTGAGGCCATGGAAATGAGAGGAAGTTTTCTCAGCCCTACTCTGTCAGACAGTCTGCCGGTAAAGATGCTTCCTGCCATAGCTCCATATACAGCAAAAGATATAAAACCCGAAGCAATATTTTTTTCAAATCCATATACTTCCTGGAGATACGAAACGCCCCAGGTTCCTGCAAAAACAAGATAGGCTCCTGAGTAGAAGAAAAAAAAGATAAATGCCGGCCATATTCTCCATTGGCTTACCACTCTTTTTAAAGCAATGGTAACTGGTACTTTTATACCGGGGGCAGAGGCATGTAATATCTGAGCCTCATTTATTGGAGGAAGCCCCATATCCTGAGGTTTATTCCTGATCATTATATAGCAGAGGATGGCAAGAATAATAGAAAAAATACCAATTCCCGCGAAAGTCAACCTCCATGTGAAAAGGGCGACCATTATTGCAAGAGGTGTCTGTGCCATAACTCCACCAAGATTTCCCAACAGGGATGTAAGGCCTGACATTGTGGCGAATTCCCTCTCCCGGAACCATTGTGACTGGATCTTCATGGTACATACGAATACAGTTGACACACCGATCCCTACAAGAAACCTTCCAGTAAAAACAGCGAAGGGAGTAGGCGCGAATCCGAACAGTATAGAGCCTGCTCCAGCAAGAAAAATGCCTGCAGTTACTGTTTTTCTGGCTCCAAGTGAATCTGCAAGTATTCCGACAGGTACCTGCATTATCATGTAGGCATAGAAGTACATCGAAGCGAGGCTTCCAAATGCAGCAGCGCTCAAGTCAAAAGCGCCAACAAGATCCTCCCGGACAACACCGGCTGCAAGCCTGTGAAAAAATACCACCATATATGCGAGTATCATCGTCCCCCAGACGAGCCATCTATATTTTAAAACTTTTTTAAGGCCTTCTTCAGAGCCATGCATTATTAAAGCCCTCCCCTGACATTGAAAGGAATCAAAAAAGATCGTAACAAAATATTGACATAATGACAAAATTTTTTTATAAATATAGAGCAAAATATTGATATGTCAACAAATAATTGTCTAAGGAGGGGTGCAATGGAACTTCATCCGGTGCTCAAATCATTCAAAACAGTTATCAAAGGTCTGGCGATTGCCCTTGGTCCAGATTACGAGTTGGTCCTCCATGATCTGCAGGATCCGGATCATTCTATTATTGCAATTGAAAACGGGCATGTGACCGGCAGAAAAGTGGGTGATCCTCTGGCCGATTATGCAATGTATCTTCTCAAGGTATCTGACCGGAATAACGAGGATCATGTAACCAATTTTCTTACAAGGGACAAAAATGGTAAAAGAATACGTTCTTCAACCATGTACCTGAGGAATGAAAAAGGAAAACTGATCGGATACCTTTGTGTAAATTATGATATGTCAAGAGCTGAGGTGGCAAGGTCAATGATCGAACAGCTTGTGTCTATATCCGATCCTGATTCCTATTCGGAGATCCCCAGGGAGGAAGAGATGCCATCAACTTTTGAGGAGATCATTGAAAGGAACATTGGCCTGATAAGAAGACATATAGGCAAACCCTTGCACATGTCAAGCAAGCAGGAGAAACTTCAGGCTATTAAAGTTCTCGATGAAGAGGGGTTCTTTTTACTCAAGGGATCGGTCGAGACAGTGGCTAAAGAAACTGGAAATACCATATATACGATCTATTCCTACCTCAGGGAGATCCGGGGTGACAGGACTGTAGCGAGGTCCTGAAAAAAGATTTGAAACAACCAAGGGAGGGTTCATGATTGACCAGAAAAGCAATATTAATGGGAAATGAAGCTATTGCAAGAGGTATTGTCGAAGCTGGATGTGAAGTGGCTACTGCTTATCCCGGAACGCCGTCTTCGGAGATACTTCCTTCGATAGCAAAGTATTCTGACGAGCTGGAGACCAATACTCAGGTGGAATGGGGTGCAAATGAGAAGGTAGCTTACGAGACTGCACTCGGAGCAACATACACAGGGAAAAGGTCCTGTGCTGTCATGAAGCAGGTAGGACTTGACGTAGCCGCAGATCCTTTTATGACCTCCGCAAGTTTTAAGCTTAACGCGGGTATGGTCCTCGTTGTAAGTGATGATCCAGGTTGTCATGCTTCCCAGACAGACCAGGATTCCCGTTATTTTGCAATGTATGCGCGCATACCCTGTTTTGATCCCTGCGATGCAAGGGAAGCCAGGGACATGGCAAAAGATGCATACGAACTATCTGAGAAACACAGGGTTGTTACGATGCTTCGGCCAACAGTAAGGGTGGATCACTGTCGGCAGGATGTTGAGCTCGGAGAGGTAAAAAAGATCGGAAGCCCCGCAGATTTTCATAGAAAACCTTTTGGAAATATGATACATATGCCTGCCAGACTTGTCAGGGAATCCATTCCGGATAGAAATGAGCGTTTTGAAAATATTCGTGAAGAATTCGAGACAGGATTTCCGGAATACAACTTCGAAGTCCCAGCAAAAGGCGAAGCAAAAATTGGCGTTATTGCCGGCGGTATATGCTATTCGGCAATAATGGACATTATCAGGGCTATGGGTAGAGAGGATATTTCGGTACTAAAGATAGGTACACCTGCTCCTCTTCCTTTGAAAATGGTTGAAGACTTTATATCACGTCACGAAAGCGTCATTGTCTTCGAGGAAACATATCCCGTTATAGAGATGCAGATCCCTGACAGAACACGCCTCCTGGGAAGATGGAATGGACATGTTCCCATGGATGGTGAACTTACAAGTGATGTTATCAGAAGGTATCTGCTGAAAGCCCTTGGTGAAGATTCCGGACTTTCGGAAACAGGCATGAAGCTCCAGGATGCACAGGAAAAGCTTGGACTTTTCGTGCGTCCTCCAAAACTTTGTCCTGGATGCGGTCATCGTCCAGGTTATGCATCTATCAGAAAAGCGTATCCGAATTGCATAATCTGCAGTGATATTGGATGTTACAGTCTCGTTATCAGGCAGAATGCCATTGATACAGTAGTAAGTATGGGTGCTTCAGTTACAGTTGCTTCAGGGATGTACCTTGCATATAAGGCTGATGGAAGAGGAAAAGAACGTCCCATATTCGCTACACTTGGTGATTCAACATTTTTCCATAACGGAATCACAGGACTTACGACAGCCGTTTATAACCGGCATTCATTAGTTCTGGCAATTATGGATAACAGTATAACAGCCATGACCGGAGGACAGGATCATCCAGGGACAGGCTCAAAGATGAGGAATGGAGAAAATGGAAACCAGGTTTCCATCGAAGAAGTTGTTAAGGGGTGCGGTGTAAAATATCTTAAAGTAGTCGAAGCATATGACCTGAAGGCTAATACAGCAGTTGTAAAGGAAGCCTGGGAGTATGCAAGAGATAATGAACAGCCAGCCGTATTGATCTTCCGGCATCCGTGTCTCACCAAGCTGAAGGTAAGGCAGGAGCAGAAACCAGTACGGGTAGACCAGGAGAAATGTATAGGCTGTCGCTACTGTATTGATTTTTTCAACTGTCCCGGGCTTGCGTTCGATGAGGACAGGAACAAAGCTTATATTGATGAGCGTTTCTGCGTGAACTGTGGAGTCTGCACCGAGATATGTCCACATGGGGCCATTGTTCCTGTAAAGGAGGATGAGTAATAATGCAGTATATTATTGCAGGAATAGGTGGTCAGGGTATTCTGTTTTCCAGTAAGGTTCTTGGTCATATAGCTCTTTCCAGAGGATTGAACGTAATTGGCAGTGAGGTCCATGGAATGTCCCAGCGGGGAGGTTCTGTGATAAGCCATTACAAGATCGGTGAGTACAATAGTCCTCTGGTTCAGAAAGGGGAAGCTGATGTACTTCTCGCTTTTGACCAGATGGAGGCATTGAGAAACTATGATTTCCTTGCCGAGGGTGCCCAGGCAGTTGTCAATGTCCACGATATGGATCATTTCGAGAATCAGGAATTAAGGTCCTATCTCCAGGAGAGAAATATTGCAGTTCATCCTATTGAGGGTTATGAGCTTCTCAAGAAACACATGAATGGCAGTTTTCTCTTTCTAAACGTATTGATCCTTGGTGCTATGTGTGGAAAAGATATGGGCAATTTTTCAATAGAGGATGTCAAACAGGCTATCGAAGACCTTTCTCCCTCCAGATTTGTGGATGATAATCTAAAAGTGGTGGAACTTGGCTACAGGGCAATGAGGCAGGAATAGTAAAAAATACAGGTTATTTAGAGGGGATCACCTGATCCCCTCTCTTATCTATTTTCCGACATTTCTTTCTATTTATGGATCCTCTGTATTTTATGATGTCAGAATCTGATGAAAAACCTCATCAAAGTTGGATAATCTTTTAACAGATAGGAAAATAATGTTATATTTAAATGAAAATGGACCTTTTAAAGTCTTACAGGAGGTTTGGACCTTGAGATATGAGATAGAAAATGAGATATTTGACCGTTACCCCGGATATTGCAGAGCTGTCGTAATTGCAAGAAACATAGATAATACAGGAGAAGATGATCAGCTTCGAAAAGAACTTTCGGATTGCGAAGAAAAGATCAGAAACGATCCTGCCATGGCTCAATATAAAGAATTGCCAAACATTGCTGCCTGGAGGGATATTTTCAGAAATCTTGGACTAAACCCCAACAAATATCCCCCTTCAATAGCAAATCTTGTTAAGAGGACCAGCGCTGGAAAGGATCTTCCGTTCATAAATAAACTGGTTACCATATTCAATTTGATCAGCTTAAGACATATTACTCCCTGTGGGGGAGATGATCTTGACGTTGTTACTGGTTCCATTCGACTTGGTTTTGCTTCTGGAAATGAAGAATATGTTCCTCTTGGACAGCCGGACAAGGTAGAGCATCCCGCCGAGGGAGAGGTAATATATTATGATACAGGCAACAATGATGTTTTCTGCAGGGTATGGTGCTGGAAGAATGGAGATAGAAGCAAGTTAATGCCCGAGACCAGGAATGTGGCGGTTAATATAGAGGGGATGCCGCCATTGGAAAGGGATCAGCTCCGGAAAATAGCCGAGGAGCTTGCTCTCAAGATAGAAAAACATTGCGGTGGGGAAACGGAAATCCATATTCTCAGCTCCGAAGGGGCCTCATTCGAGGTGGAGCTTTAGGTAGAAAGGGTGGTGTCGCAGGTGTTCAGAAACTTCGCAGAGATGAAGGAAAAAGCCAAAAGCCTTGGTCCGGTTCGTATGAGTGTCGCGGTTGCCGAGGATAGAGATGTACTAAGGGCAGTTAAAATGGCAATGGATGAAGGTATCATCGATCCTGTGCTTGTAGGGGATGAAGGGCCCATAAGTTCTTTTATTGAGGAAACAGGTCTACCTTCTGATATCCCTGTGATCAATGAAGCAGATAATTCAAGGGCTGCCCTTAAGGCTGTTTCGCTTGTCTCTGATGGTAAAGCAGATATTTTAATGAAGGGACTTGTAAATACAAGCGTATTTATGAAGGCGGTGCTTGATCGCGGTTGCGGGCTCAGAACCGGAAGGCTTCTAAGCCACCTTGCCGTGTTCGAGATCCCGGGGGCCAAGAAGCTTCTTTTCAACACAGATGGAGGCATTAACGTAGCTCCGGAATTGGCACAAAAAAAAGAGATCCTCTTGAATGCACTTCTTGCAATGAAAGAAATGGGTATATCAAATCCCAATGTAGCGATCCTGACCGCCAACGAAAAAGTTAGTGAAAAAATGCCTGCGACCATGGATGCAGCAAGACTTGTCAGGATGAATAACGAAGGTGCTATCAAGGTCCCATGTGTTATTGAGGGGCCTATTGCCCTTGATGTTGCCGTTAATCCCAAGGCTGCAGAACACAAGGGTATATCAAGCAGGATAAGCGGCAATGTCGATCTGCTGATATTTCCGAATATTGAAGCGGGCAATGTAATGGGGAAAACCCTGATCCATTACGTAAAGGCCAATATGGCAGGGATAGTACTTGGAACGACCAACCCGGTGGTTCTCGCCTCGAGAGCGGAATCTGCTGAAGGTAAACTGAATTCCATAGTTCTTGCCGCAATGTCGCACAAAAGGTAAGCTTATAAACTCAACTTTCGCAGTACGAAATAGTATAAATCTTTTATAACGTTACTGGCAGAAGAGACTTGAAGAATGTAAAGAATTCATTGAACTTTTCTTCTGATAGAGCAATGAAGTATGGGCAGACTTCCCATATTTCTATTTTGTATTTTGGATCAAACCCAAAAATCCTGTTATATCAGGTTTTAGTAGGATGGGCTTTAGCCCATCGGGTTTAAAAGTTTTGATTCTGTAAACAATCTTCTGATTGTTAGGTGCGCCCATCCTACCAAACTATTTTACCTGACTTTCGGAATATCTTATATTAATTTATGCAGTCATTGCAGGGTTTTTTGATTTTCAAGATACTGCGAAAGTTGAATTATAAACTGTTACAGAGAGACAGCCTGTTTATTAAGGGTTGTCTCTTTTTTTTGTTTAAAGGTACTTCCCCGTAAAATTTAGATCTTCCAGTTATCTTTATATCCCGAGGCAAAATACAATGTTTTTACTTAAGCGAAATAAAAGGTAAAGTTTGCCGTTACAATTCTTTGATAAAGTCATCCCGGATATAAATGCCGTCCATTGGAACGGTAAATATAATAAGGGGTGAAATTGGATGACAAGAAACATGAGAAGGTTCGGAAAAGTTGGAGTAGTCCTAATGGCTGCCGTCTTTGTTTTCAGTCTTTGCGCAGCAGTTAACACTTCACAGGCTTTTGCAGCCGACGCAAAGTATGTTTTTCTTATGATCGGTGACGGAATGGCTTCTCCCCAGAGGAACGCAGCGGAGATATATCTTGCTGCAGCCAACGGAGAAGGTGCTAAGCCCGGAATAGTCAAGCTCAACATGAGCAAAATGCCTGCCCAGGGAATGTGTACCACATATTCAAGCAATGCTCTTATAACAGATTCTGCAGCTGCGGGTACAGCCCTTGCCTGCGGACACAAGACAAAATCAGGCGTTGTGGCCATGGATGAGACAGGAACAGCAAGTTACCCAACCATTGCAGAAATGGCAAAGGCCCAGGGAATGAAAGTCGGCATCATCTCAACAGTTGATATTGACCATGCCACTCCCGCCTGCTTCTACGCCCATGAGCCTACCCGCGGAAACTATTATGAAATAGACCTTACCCTCGGTGAGAGCGGTTTTGACTTCTTCGGCGGTGGAGATGTAAAAAAACCCACCGGTTCCAGGAAGGATAAGCCTGATGCCAGGAAAGCCATTGTTAAAAACGGTTACAAAAGAGTTCTTGACAGGGAAGAGTTCCTTGCCCTTAAGCCTGGAGTAGGCAAGGTAATGGCAGTTAATCCCAGAGTTGACGGTTCCAAAGCTATGCCCTACCACATGGACAGACAGAGTGACGAGATCACCGTTGCAGAATTTACAAAGAAGGCAGTAGAGCTTCTTGACAACCCCAAAGGTTTTTTCATGATGGTAGAGGGCGGTAAGATCGACTGGGCCTGCCACGCCAATGATGCCGTAGCATCCATCAGAGATACCATCGCCTTCGACGAGGCTGTTGGTGTTGCCATGGATTTCTACAACAAGCATCCCGAAGAGACCCTCATCATCGTAACAGGTGACCATGAGTGCGGTGGTCTTACCATTGGATTTGCCGGAACCAGGTATGACACCTTCTTCAACAAACTCAGCCACCAGAAGATGTCCTACCAGGCCTGGGACAGAGAATTCGCTAAATTCAAGGAAGAAAAAGGTTCTGATGCCACCCTTGAAGACCTTATGCCCATGATCACAGATTGCTTCGGTCTCAGAAAGGTATCTGAGGACAAGATGGAGGAACTTGTGAAAAAGGCTGAAGAGGGAGACGTTGTAGCCAGGGAAATGGTTGGCCTTGCCCTCAAGCCTCATGAAGTTAAAGATCTTGAAGCCGCTTTCGGCCAGAGTATGCGCGGGAAGAAAGAAAAAGCCGGAGATGATCAGACCTACCTCCTCTACGGATCCTATGAACCCCTTACAGTTACCATAACCCATCTTCTCAACCAGAAAGCCGGACTTGCATGGACCTCCTATTCCCATACCGGTGTACCTGTACCTGTATCAGCTATCGGTGCAGGCGCAGACCTTTTCAACGGTTACTATGACAACACGGATATTTTCTTCAAAATGGTTGAAGCAATGGGTATACAGGAAGACAAGGTCGCCTGCAAATAAATATCTGTTCCAAAGGTAAGGATAATATACCTTCAAAGCAGGTTCGAATCTTTCTTTACAGCTTACAAAGGGGCAGGCATGAAAGAGCCTGCCCCTCTAACCTTTTGAATGAGGTGTTGAAATGTTGGGAAAATCCATAAACTGGTTTTTTCAGGGATCAGGTAAAAAGGATCATTTATTTACATTTTTTGTTCTTTTTCTTGTGACTTTGCTCATAATGATCCCAACCGGTTTTGAAGATCGTATTCAGAGTAACAGTGAACATGTGCTCGGAGAAGTAGTGAAAGTTGATAATTCTGATGTACAGCAGTTCGGAATTGTAAAGAGCGGCACCCAGGTTCTGGAGATAAGGATCCTTGAAGGCCGGTTTGAGGGAAAAGAGATAAGTGCTACTAATAACCTCATCGGGAAAATGGAACTTGATAAAATATTCACTCCGGGAGACAAGGCCCTTATGGATCTCAGCATCGAGGGAAACAGAATTATTTTTGCAAATGCCTCAGACCATTACAGACTTAATGTTGAAATTATACTGATATCCCTTTTTGCCCTTCTGCTTATTCTGCTTGGAGGATTCACCGGTTTCAAGGCTCTTTTATCATTTGTATTTACAGCTCTGATGATATGGAAGATACTTCTTCCACAGTTTCTCATGGGAACTGACCCGATCTACCTTTCTTTAGCAGTTGTTACTGTTCTCATAGGTGTCATAATCTTTCTTGTGGGAGGATTGAACAGGAAAGGTTTCGTAGCTTTTCTTGGTTCATTCATGGGACTGGTATTGACCTGTATACTTTCAATAAGTTTTGCAGGTCCATTCAATATACATGGTGCTGTAAAACCCTTTGCGGAGACACTTCTTTATTCCGGTTTTGCCCACCTTGACCTTACGAGAATATTTCTTGCAGGAATATTTGTGGCATCTTCTGGAGCAGTTATGGATCTCGCTATGGATATTTCCTCAGCCATCCATGAAATTGTGGAACATCATCCTCAAATCTCGACCATTAATCTTTTTAAATCCGCTCTTACTATTGGGAAGACAGTTATTGGAACGATGACGACTACTCTTTTACTTGCATATTCCGCCAGCTACCTCACCATGCTCATGGTATTTATGGGCCAGGGAATACCAATGGTAAATATCTTGAACATGAACTATGTTGCAGCCGAGATGCTTCATACGATAGTCGGTAGTTTCGGTCTTGTTACCGTAGCGCCCTTTACTGCCCTCGTAGGGTCTGTACTTTATACACGAAGCAAATCTCTTTAAGTGTTTTTTAAAGAGATTGTACATGAATTTCACTGGAGGGATCCTGATACCGTTATCTCCAGTGAAATTCCCTGCGGGGAATTCATATTTGTAATATTAAGAATATGATCTATTAGTTGTATAATACTCTTAGAAAATATTTTCCTGATCTCTACATTACAGGTTTTTCTCTATGTCAGATTGTCATTTCAAGGAGGGCAATAATGAGGTATTTGAGAAATCCCGGGGAAAAATCAAAGAAGCAGAGATATCCTCTCAACCTCTGGGATGAAGATGTTGATAATCTTTTCCAGGAATTGTCAATGGTTTTTGATGACCTCTTCGCACCCCCATCTTTAAAATGCATGTCTTCCATTCCCACTATTGATTTTTACAGGAGGGACGGCGTTATTGTCGCCGAGATAGAACTTCCCGGAATCAATCCTGATGACATTGACCTCAGGGTCTACAGGGACAGGATAGTAATAAAGGCTCTGAAGAATCAGGAGAGCGATTATGACGAGGACTTTTTCCTGTGTTCCGAGAGATATTTCGGCAAAATGTCACGGGTTGTCCATTTTCCTGCAGAAGTTGATCCGGAAACTGCTAAAGCAGCCTTCAAGAATGGAGTTTTGAGAATAGAGGTTAAAGAAACAGGAGATAGCGGGGAAGGAAAAAAGGTTGAAATAGGGCTGGAGGAGTAAAAAGATATAACTCTTTTACAATTTGTAGATAGTTCTGAACAGTTTTTTAGAGATTCTTATTACCTTTTTTGAGAAGAATACGCCAGTTATTAAAGAGGCAAAGGATCACGGGTGCTTTCTGCTTTTTCCGGCATTAAAGTTATTTCTGGTTCTTCCTGTTCCAATACCTGGCAAGGGGTGTCGACGATGATTCTTTCAGACCAGTTTGTTGTAATGTCCTTAGTAGCCATATCAGCGGGATTCCTCTTCAGTTTTTTTCTTGTAAAAGTGCTGGCAAAGGTTCTTGACCGGTTCTGGAAGGCCTTTGACCGGTCATCTTCAAATGCAAGAAGATGCTCAAGGTTCGCCACCTTTCTACTTTTTTCCCTGTCATTGAGTTTTTTAATGCCCTTTGCTGAAATATCCGAAAAGTATATTACCCTTTGGAGACAGTTTCTCAGGATAGCAGTAATAATTGGTTTAACTGGGTTTTCCCTTTCAGTTATTCTTCTTTTTGAAGAGATTATGCTGAAAGGATTTTCCATGGAGCATGAGGATAACTTGAGATCACGGAAGGTCCACACCCAGGTGAGTATGCTCAGAAAGATAGTTT
>Ga0209931_1001563_pt1 | contig 12394 bp, 10 predicted proteins | sample SalPonR1_B_D1_MG_FD_185697 | JGI IMG/M metagenome (GOLD analysis project Ga0209931, IMG submission 185697) | Salt pond soil microbial communities from South San Francisco under conditions of wetland restoration - Salt Pond MetaG R1_B_D1_MG... ...
TTCAGATGGGATCACCGGAAGTAGTAGAGATAACAGGCCTGAGCGGTTTTGATTTTGCTGTCATAGATACAGAACATGCATATTTTGGAAATGAAACAGCGGAAAATCTCGTAAGAGCTGCAGAGGCGGTTGGTCTTATCCCTTTCATACGTGTTTCCCACAAAGAGCCGAGCCTTATCATGAAGGCTCTTGATACTGGTGCAGCAGGGTTTGTCTATCCCGGTGTTTGTTCTCCCAGGGATGCAGAAGAAGCCATAAAAGCTTCCATGTACTATCCAGAAGGCAACAGGGGTGCCTGTCCTTTCGTAAGAGCTGCGGGACATTCCTGCCAGGATTGGAAAAGCTTTGCTGATCGTTCCAACAGGGATCTGGTAAAGATCCTTCTGGTTGAAGGAAGTGAGGGGATAAGTAATTTTAAAGATATCCTCTCCGTAAAGGGATTGGACGTTATCATGATGGGTCCCTTTGACCTTTCTGTTTCTCTTGGTCTGGGTGGCCAGGTGGAACATCCCCTGGTGATGGAGAAGTTCGAAGAAATGATCCAGCTTTGCAGGAAAAATGATGTTATTATGATGCCCAATATTTTTAACGATGATCCAGAAAGGGTTAGGGAACTTTCAAATTACTGGTTCAGTGCGGGATGCCAGTCTCTGATCGTGAATACCGACAAAATGCTGCTTTCCTGGGCATATAGGGAAAATGTAAGGATCGCCAGAGAAGCAGCCCTTAATTCTTGATCAAAAAAGGTCAATATATCAGGAGCGTAGATAACTATGAAGATAGAAACTTTTGGTGTTGAAAGATGGATGGATCTCTATGAAAACGAGGCCATAAACAACGTGGCAGAAACATGTGTCGATTCCTTAAGGGTGAAGGATCTTCTTGAAATGGCAGGAGAACCTCAGGAAAAAATGGAAGAGATCATGGATATGAGGCTTACCTATGGAGAAATTCCGGGAAGCGAAGGGCTTCGTAGAGGTATATCAGGACTTTATGGATCTTTGAAGCCGGAAAATATACTTGTAATGAACGGAGGAAGTGCCTCGAATTTCCTTGCAATGTATACACTTGTGGAACCAGGCGATCACGTCATAGCAGTTAATCCCTCATATCAGCAGCTCAGGAGTATTCCCGAATCCTTCGGTGCGGAGGTGGAACTTCTTCATCTCAAGGCGGAGGATGATTTTCTTCCGGACCTGGATAAACTGAAAGCCATGGTGAGATCGGATACAAAACTGATATGCATAAACAACCCCAATAATCCCACCGGATCCCTCATGGGATCGGATATTCTTGAACAGATCGCAGGGATAGCCAGGGAGGTTGGTGCCTGGGTCCATTCAGACGAGGTCTACAGGATGCTGGTTCACGAAGAGGGGATATATGTGCCATCCATGGCTGATATTTATGAAAAAGGCATTAGTGTAGGCAGCATGTCCAAGGCTTTTTCCCTTGCCGGTTTGAGGCTCGGATGGATCGCAGGAAACAGCGAATTTATTAATGAATGTATGATAAGAAGGGATTACACAAATATAAGCTGCGGTATGATAGATGATTATCTTGCCTCTATCGCAATGGAAAATAAAGACAGGATCCTTGAAAGAAATCTGGGTATTATAAGAAATAACATGGAAATCCTGGACCAGTGGGTCAAGGGGGAAAAACGCATGGATTATATTAAGCCATGCGGTGGAACTACTGCTTTTCTGAAATATAGTTATGAAATAAATTCAAAAGAATTCTGCTCAAGGCTTATAAAGATGAACGGGACCTTCCTTGTCCCGGGAGAATGTTTCGGAATGGAAAAATGGCTGAGAATAGGATATGCCTTTGATCCTGAGGTATTGACAAAAGGGCTTCAGGGAATATCCGAACTACTTAGAGAACTGGAAAAAGAAGGTTTGTAGTAATTATCTATCATTAAAAAATAACAGGGTGGGTGAAATACCCACCCTGTTATTAGTTCTTAGCTAAAAAATTCTTTATAAGTCTTCCTGAAATGGATCTCGTAGATGGAATATTGGGGATATTTTCAGGGGAATACCAGTGGGCATCCTCGATCTCGACCCCATCTATGTTGATCTCTCCAGATTTCCAGCTGGCTGTGAACCCCAGCATCAGAGAATGGGGGAAAGGCCATGGTTGACTGCCGAAATATCTTACTTCATCCAGTTCAATGGAAACTTCCTCCATCACTTCCCGTCTGACAGTATCCTCAAGGCTTTCTCCGGGTTCAACGAAGCCTGCAAGAACGCTGTATCTACCTTTTGGGAACCTTGGACTTCTTGCCAGAAGGATCATTCCTTCCCGTTCGACTGCAACTATTATTGCAGGACAGATGAGAGGATACGAGATATATCCACAATTGCTGCAGACACGTGCTCTTTCGATGTCTGAATCCCTCATTATTCCTCCGCATCTTCCGCAGTAAAGGGTATTGCGCGTCCAGTTCATGTAATGATATGCCAGTCCGGCGGGAGCAAAAGCCTCTTCACCCAGAATATCCAGCAAATGTCTTCGAGATATGAATTTCATACCCGAAGGTGCCTCTGCATCCCTGTCAACTTCAGCCCATGATATGGAAGATTCTGAGAGTTGTGCTGATTCGAAGGACCTTATGGTCAAAAGTCCGAGTTCTTCCGGTTTTTCTGGAGCTGGAATGGTGTTTTCATTCATTACAAGAATTTCTTCTCCCCGGAAGATGTAATATTTGCTGGCAGTTTTTTTCATATAAAAGTATTCCTCCCTTTCTGTAACACTGACCATTGTAATGTTCTTTGGCTTCAAGCGCCACAGGAAGGGAGGATAATGTTTACAGGCTTTCCCTTTCTATGAGATAAAAAATGCCCATATACAGGAGAGTAAGCACAAAGATCCATATCCATGGATTCATGCCTGTGATCATAGGGAGAGTGACTTTACCGAAATTACCCGCCGAGAGGAACCCGCTCTGGGTCAGGGGGTAGAATTCTCCGAAGAGCATTCCGCCTATTACCATGCCCCCCATTCCAGCCAGGGCATCGATCCTTCCCTCTCCGAGGGCTCCGGCCGCTGTCCCCGGACAATATCCAAGAAGGGCCCAGCCGGCGCCGAAGATGAGTCCGCCAACAATATTTGTTCCTATAACGGTTCCCTTTATGCTTAATTCAAGTACTCCTGTGCCTTCAAGTGTATAGACCCCTATCATGCCGACAATTATCGCAGACAGCATGAACTTTACTATGGTCATGTCAATGAGCCTTACAGCACCAACCTGCCTGTCGTAACGGATAACCTCGGATCTTTGAAGAAGGATCCCGAAAAGTATTCCAGTAATGAGACCGCCAATCAGCTGGGTATTCATCTTGAAGCCCTCCTTCCGTAGACTATCCTGGCCACGATGATCCCGCCAAGGAAGAAACAGAGCAGTGATATAAAACCGCTTATGGACATCTGCATAAGTCCGCTTAAGCCGTGTCCTGAAGGACAGCCTCCTGCCATTCTGGCACCAAAGGCAGCTATTATTCCCCCAACGAAAGCCATCCATATCCTGGGAGAGAGTCTGGATCCGAAATGGTCTCTCCACATATCAGGAATAGCCTGAACTTTAAAAGTTCCTGTCATTTTTGAAGAGATGAAAGATCCCAGTGTAATACCCACAAGGAAAAGGAGCTGCCAGTCCATCTTGAATACATATTTCTGAAAATAAGCGAGGTTGGCTACCCTTTCCGGAAGGACGATCCCCTCAAGGGCCCCTCCTATTCTTGCGAAGGTGGTGGATGCACCGAAGAACTTTCCTACCAGGGCTACTGAAGCCACTGCCAGAAGCCCCGAAAGAGCCCCGGCTATGTAAGGGTTCATGGGTTTATTTTCTGATTTCTGCACTATAAAGCCCCCTTTATCTTGAAATTGTAATACGTAGTTACATCATAAATACTACCTTAAGGGGGTATGCAAATCAAGGCATAAATTAATGATCCCTGAATTAGAAGCTTCAATGGATATTAAACAGAATAATAAAAAAGTTAGAGACCCTTTTAAAAGAGGATGAGAGAGGGAAAAAAGAATAAACATAATGCTGATAAAAACCGCTTTGCTGCCATTATTCCTGGCATACCTGGCAAGTTCGTTCTGTCCTTCCGAGAAAAGGTCGGCAATAGCTTCTATACCTGTGTTCAGTGCATCCATTATAAGCACCAGAGCAACATTGAAGGGCAGTGGAAAGAAATAGAACCAGGCAAGTTTAAGATAGGCCAGGAACAGCCTTGCCACCAGGGCAATACCTGCCATGATAACATCCTTCTTGAAAGAAACTTCGTAAAACACCAGGGAATTGATCCCTTCAAGTGATATGGCGAAGGAATGAACAGTCTCTTTAAGGAAAAAATCCGCCCTTTTTCCATTTTTTGATCATTTTCAGGATAATTCTCTTTCAGATCGTGAATTAAATATCTCATTACCGGTTCCTGCAAACTATTAACTTTTGTAACAGAAAATTGATAAAGTAGTGAAAATATTCAGCAACAATGAAAAAAGAGGGGAAATTCTGAAAAAACTCAGAATTTCCCCTTTAGTTGTTCCTGGTAGTAAAAAGTATTATTTTTGCAAATCAATAAAAATTTTTACTTTCCGGCCATCATGGCCTCCACATCATTTTTTACTTCTCCAATGGGCTTGATGTCAAAGTTTTCCACAAGTACTTTAAGAACGTTGGGTGAGACAAAGGCAGGCAGGGTAGGTCCAAGTCGAATCCCCTTTATCCCAAGATGGAGCAGGGCGAGGAGAACTGCAACAGCTTTCTGCTCATACCACGCAATATCGTAGGAGATGGGAAGTTCGTTAATGTCATCGAGGCCAAATGCTTCCTTGAGTTTGAGAGCTATGACTGCAAGAGAATAGGAATCGTTACACTGTCCTGCATCGAGCACTCTTGGAATACCCCCTATATCGCCAAGGTTGAGTTTGTTATACCGGTACTTGGCGCAGCCAGCTGTCAGGATAACAGTATCCGAGGGGAGTTCCTGCGCAACCCGGGTATAGTAGTCCCTGGATTTGAACCTTCCGTCGCAACCGCCCATTACAACAAACCGCTTGATCGCTCCTGATTTTACAGCTTCCACTACTTTATCCGCCAATGCCATTACCTGGTTATGTGCAAAACCGCCCACAAGGGTTCCTGATTCAAGTTCTTCTGGCGGTTTACAGTTTTTCGCCTGTTCGATAAGAGCCGAAAAGTCCTTGTTTCCGCCTTCTTTCCTTTCGGGTATATGCTTGGCTCCCGGAAATCCCGCGGAGGCTGTGGTATAGAATTTATCAAGATAAGTGTTGTTCTTCTTTAAAGGTACGATGCAGTTTGTTGTCATGAGAATAGGACCGTTGAAAGCCTCGAACTCCTCGTTCTGTTTCCACCAGGAGTTGCCGTAATTTCCTACCAGGTGGTCATATTTCTTGAAAGCGGGGTAATAATTTGCGGGCAGCATCTCTCCGTGAGTGTAAACATCCACTCCGGTACCCTCAGTCTGCTTGAGCAATTCTTCCATATCTTTCATATCGTGTCCGCTGATTAGGATACCGGGATTATTACCTACACCGAGAAAGACCTCAGAGATCTCTGGATCGCCATAGGTGGAAGTGTTGGCTTCGTCAAGGAGTGCCATGGTGTCCACTGCCTTCTCTCCTGCTTTCATAACCAGCCCAACCATTTCATCCACGGAAAGTTCTTTCGTAGTTGATGCAAGGGCTTCTGTGGAGAAAGCATAAAGATCGTCCTTTTCGTAACCCAGAACCATTGCATGATCTGCATATGCAGCTATTCCCTTGAGTCCGATAACGAGAAGTTCCCTGAGGGAACGCACATCTTCGTCTTTGGTGGAAAGAACGCCAACTTCCTTTGCCTTTTCTGCAAAAACGGAAGGATCGTCGGAGAACCATGTAGCGGCTTCAGGAATTTCTTCATGAAAATCACTCCCGTGTTTTTTCTTAAAAGCTGAGAGAAATTGTTCCCTGACCCTGTCTCTTTGTTCTAAGGATTTATTTACAAGGTCAACGAACCTGTCATCATCAAAGTTGGCATTGGTTATGGTTGTAAAAAGTGCATGATGAATGAATCTTCCTGTTTCAAGATCCTGTACCCCGAGTTCCCGAGCTTTTTCGTCCCAGATAGCAATACCTTTAAGTGTAAATATTAAAAGATCCTGAAGGTTGGCTGTATTTTCTTTTTTTCCGCATACTCCCTGTACCGTACATCCCTTGTTCCCTGCTGTTTCCTGACACTGAAAACAATACATATCTTTACCTCCCTTAAATTTTTGAAATTACACCCGTATCCGGATTATCTTCGCCAAAATTTTCCATAAGTTCTGTAGTAATTGCCTCCCGGGATTTCCCCTTGGATTCCGATTCTTTTATTTTTTTATATGCTTTAAAAAGTGAAGAAGGGCCTATCTCTGATGAAAAGGTGCCTATTCCCCCATTCCATGCGAATAAAGAGAAAAGTTCGTCCATTTCCGGAACGGTAAGTCCGATGGAATATGCCTTGACAAGCTCCCTGGATGCCTGTCGAAGTCTTCCTGCTCCCACTGCATTGGATAAAGAGAGAATGAGCTTTGTCTTCAGGTCTATGGCGGAATCCTTTTTCCCCCAGATCAGGTTCCAGAAATCAACTGAAATGTTAGCAAGTGAACTATCTACCATTTTATAGTTTAACATGGCAGTGGGTTTCATAGGAAGATCTCCAGTATTGACATATGTGCTGTTTCCCTTTTTTACTCTGAAAAAATATGCTCTGAATTCATGTTCGGAAATCTTTTCTGTGCGGTGTTCAAAACCCAGTTCTTCCATGGCCGAATATAAAGGGAGAGGTTTAAATGTCTGTACTACACATAGCCCCTCGCCGATCTCAGTTTTCCTTGCTGTCTTTAAAAGTCCGGGTAAAAAATTCCCTGAGGCTTCTCTAATATCCAGTACTTTATAGTTTTCTGATTTTTCATCACGGTTTTTCAACTTTGTACCTCCTTAAAAAGCTTGCAATTTGTATCGATTTCAATAATGACATATTCCTGTTATGCTTTCCTTGACCTGTATCAAGAAATGAACACACTTTATCTGTATGAGACAGCACTTTATAAGGATCCCTATGCATAAATACAGATTTTTATGACAGTTGTTTAATTGTTCTTATGCGGAATAATTGAGACAGGAGGGCAGAAAGTGGAAAACATTCCTGATTTCTTTTCGAGGTTGCCTTTTTTTGAAGGGCTTAAACAAAATGAATTGAATGATATTGCAGCAATAGCAGTAAAAAAACATTATTCACGGGGAGAGAATGTTTTTTTTGAGGGTGATCCCGGGCATGGGTTTTATGTAGTAGTAAGGGGCAGTGTGAAAATCTACAAGGAATCTTTCGATGGTAAAGAAGTGATAATTCATATCTGTGGTCCTCTTGATCAGTTTGGGCAGGTTGCTGTTTATGCTGGCATGACTTTTCCTGCAAGCGCAATGGCTATTTCTGATACGGAAGTTATTCTTTTTCCGAGGCTTGAATTTCTGGAACTTATAAAGAAAAATCCATCTCTTGCACTTTCAATGCTTTCGACTCTCTCCTTGAGGATCCGCCAGGTCACAAGTCAGCTTGAGAGTATTGCTCTTAAAGAAGTTCCAGGCAGGCTTGCGGCTTATCTTATGTACGTAATGTATGAGCAGAATGATCAGGAGCAGATCCGTCTGGGTATTTCCCGGGTTGAACTGGCAGGTTTTCTTGGTACCACCCCTGAAACTCTCTCCAGGATCCTGGCAAAATTTGAAGAAGAGAAGCTTATAAAGGTTGAAAAACGGGAAATAACCATCCTTAATTTAAGAGATATGGAGGTCCTGGTTTCAAAGGGGAGGTTTTAATGTTTTTTCTTTCTCCGGTTTTTCCAATCCCTGAAAGCCCAGACCCGTTCATACACCGGGGGTATGGCAAAAAGGGCCAGGGTTCCTCCCGCAAGAAGACCTCCGATAACAACTATGGCCATGGGCTGCCGAAATGCTCCTCCTGCACCAAGCCCCAGCCCAAGGGGCAGCATGGCGATGACAGAGGTAACATCTGCCATGACGATTGGTCGCAGACGGATCTGGCATGCTTCAAGTATGGCGTCATAGGGTCGGAGCCCTTCCCTTCGTTTTCGCTCAGCATAATCGATGATAACGATGGCATTGTTAACCACAAGGCCCACCAGCATGATAACTCCGAGGAGTGCGTAAACGGAAACTGATACTCCGGTGAGAAAAAGAAGGGGAATTACTCCTATGGCTGAAAGGGGAATTGTGAGCATTATTATGAACGAGAAAAGGTATGATTCAAGAATAGCTGCGTTTACCATGAAAGTCAGTACAACGGCCATGCCGAATGCCAGGAACATGAATCTGAAGTTTTCCTGAATGGTCTCAACTTCTCCAGCGAAATCAAATCTGTAACCAGGAGGAAGCTTTAGCTTACGGATCTCCGGCATTATCCTGTTAAAGGCTTCACCCACGGTTATTCCTGATACATCTGCTTCTACTGCCATGTAACGGCTCCTGTCCTTTCGCAGGATCGTAGTGGGGCCGAGACCGTATTCTACTTCTGCTACCAGTCCCAGGGGGACAAAACCCTTTTTAGTAGGTACAGGAAGTCCCGGGAGGTCAAAAATATTGTCTGATTTAGAGGGTTCCAGCATGACCAGAATATCGTATTCCCTGCCTCCTGTTCTGAAGACGCCAGCATCTTTTCCTGTTATATAGGCCCTCGATGTATCAGCAAGATCCGAAACACTGAGGTCAAGCTGGGCAAGCCTCCAGCGGTTAACCTTGAGGTTGATCTCAGGGCGGCCCAGTTCCCAGTTTACGTCAGCTTCTACTATTCCTGGGGTTCTCTGCATGATATCCAGAAGCTTGTTCGAGATATTGTCCAGTTCATTTATCTCATCTCCGATAACGCCAATTTGAAGGGCTCTGCCGGGAGGTCCCCCGCTGCTTGAAGCAGCAATAACTGGAGTAAGATCCGGAATGGAAGCAAGGTAAGGCCTCATCATATCAGCTATCTCAAAAGTACTGACCCTTCCCTGCCTGTCATTCATGAAGATCCTGATCCTTGACTGGTTTACTCCCTGTTCGGCTCCTGTGCCTCCAGCAAAGACCTCCACTTCTTTTATATCCGGCAGGGTCCTGATATGATCCTCGATCTGTTTAGATATTCTCTCGGTATATTCAAGAGATACTGCTGAAGGCAGCGATAACTCCATGGTTACAACTCCCTGATCAGCGTTTGGAAGGAACTGAACTCCCAGGTTCCCTGTCAGAGTAAGGGAACCTGCAAAAAGAAGCCCAAAAAGTCCAAGGGTTATTACGGGATGTTTGAGGGTCCTTTCCACAAGAAAATGATGAAGCCTGTCAAATCCTGAATAGAGCCACTGAAACCATCCAGTAAGGAACCTGCTGAGCCGTGATGGTTTGTCGTAACTTATCCTTGCAGCTACCATTGGGGTGAATGAAAAAGCCACCCATAGAGAAAAGAGAGTTGCTATTACCACAGCAATTGCAAAATCACTGAAGAACTGGCCGACAATACCGCCCATGAAAACCACGGGAATGAAGACCGCCAGGTTGGTTACAGTGGTGGAAAGAACGGAAAGTGCTATTTCTTGAGTTCCTTTTTCGGATGCTTCCAGGGGATCGAGTCCCATGTCCCTGAATCTAAATATGTTTTCTATTACCAGAATGGCATTGTTTACAAGGACTCCAATGGAAATAGCAAGTCCCAGAGTACTCATTATGTTGAGAGTTGTGCCTGTAGTGTAGAGGAGAATGAAAGTTGCTACGACAGCAGTGGGCATTGAGAGAGCCACAACCAGAGTGACGGAAAATCTCATCAGGAAAAGATATAGAATGAGTCCGGTTAAAAGGATCCCGAATCCCATGTCCCGGAATACATTCCTTACAGCTTCTGAGATAAAATCCGACTCATCATTGGTAACTATGATCTCGTATCCGGGAGGCATGTAATCTCTGATCTCATTCAGTTCCTCCCGTATCTCACTGCTTATTTCAACAATGTTTGCGTTGGGGCTGGCTATACAGTCAACAAATATGGCGTTTCGCCCGCCATACCTGGCGAAACCCCTTCTTTCCTCGGTGGTATCAACCACCCTGGCGAAATCCCCAATACGGACTGAAGATCCGTTATCAAGAGGTACTCTTATATTCTCCAGCTCTCCGGGGTTTTCAACCTCGCCAAGTACGCGGATAGAGAGTTCCTTCCCTCCCTTTGCGATGTTTCCGGAAGGATCGTTAAGATTGTTGGCTGCCAGTATTCTGGTGACTTCACTGAGATCTATTCCGAACTGTTCCATGTCTGTCGGGTCTACATAAACATGGATCTCTCTCTGGATGCCTCCCAGGATGTCTGCATTGGCAAGGCCTTTTATCTGGGTTATCTGGCGCTGAAGCCTGTCCTCGACTACAGTATATGCTTCTTCCTCAGGAACAGAAAAGAGAACCGCCATGGTCATGAAAGGCTGTGCGTTGATGTCAAACTTTTCAACAACAGAGTCCTCGGCGTCTTCCGGAAGAAGCCCGGAAATGGCCTTGACCCTGTTGGATACATCCAGAGTGGCCTCGGAAAGGTTAATGTCGTATTCAAAATCTGCGACTACAAAAGAGATGCCCTCAAGAGAAAAACTTTCGATCTTGTTGACTCCCTCAACCTGGGCCAGAGCGTCCTCCACGGGTTTTGAAACAAGGTTTTCCACCTCTTCAGGACCTGCTCCCCGGTAGACTGTCTGGACTACGACCACAGGAACATCCACCCTTGGGAGAAGCTCCACTCCAAGCTCGAAATAGGCGTATATTCCAATAAAAACGGCCATTAGGACAGTTACGCTTGTCAAAACCGGCCTGCGGATGAAAGTTCCAATTATGCCCATCAGTTACCCCTTTTGAAAAAATTCTAAAAAGTAGGATGGGCTTCAGCCCATCAGTTTTCATCGAACGAAAATTTCAGATCAAGGATAAAATCCCTTAACCGCAGGGACCCTTCGGGTCCACGCAGAGTTGCGCAGAGAAGTTTAAAACCAAAACCCCTTTATTGATGGGAGGTCAGTCCATCCTACGGTCTTTCCAAAATCGCTACGGTTCCTGGATCCATACTCTGGCACTGTCGAATAAATTGTCCATGCCCTCTACAACGATGGTTTCACCCTGGCTTAGCCCCGAAACTACTTCTCTCATACGGTCTACACCTTCACCCACCTCTATATAGCGCTTGAAGGCCCTGCCATCCTCAACAACGAAGACAAAAGCCCTTCCGCCCTCTCGATCTATGATCTCGTATGGTACCTGAACTACCTCGGCTCTATTATCTATGAGGAATTCGGTCTCTACATATGATCCCGGAGGGAAATCTGCGTCAGGAGCAAGTTTTACTATGCACTTGAAAAGACCCGTCGATGGCTCGGCTTCGGGATCTATTCTCAGAACAGTTCCCATACATGTTTTAGCTTCAGGACAGGTTCTGTCCTGAAGCTTTATTCTCACAGCAACACCCTTTCTGATCCGCCCGACTTCGAGGGGTGGTAAAAGGACTTCCACTTCAAGATTTTTTGTATCTGCAACAACCATAAGTTTCTTCCCGGATTCGGCGATCTCTCCGACCTCTGCATCCCTGTAGGTTACAGTGCCGTCGATCTTAGCGTATACTTTGGTTCGTGAAACCTTGGTCTGAACATCAGCTACAAGGGATCTTTTCTGCTGCATGGTCACATAAGCTTTTTCCACTTCCTGTTTTGATATGCCTCCGGCTTTGCTCAAGGCAAGTTTTCTTTCATAATCTCTTTTAGCTTCCCTGTAATCAGCGATCCTTGCCGCAAGATCAAAAGCCTGGGTTTCTTTGGAAAGTTCCAGAAGTACATCTCCCTGCCTGACCTTGTCGCCCACATCAACGGGCACATTCACGATAAACTCTCTCACATATGATGTCAGGTCCTGGGTCCGGGAAGGTCTGACCTGTCCGTAATATCGTTTCCATACCTGCCATGGAAGAACTTCCACCTGATCAACTTTCACAGGAATTCCCTTTTCTGCCCTTATGTCGGCCACACTTTTCGGGGGAACTTCCTCAGCTCTTCGTGAAGACAGGAAGCGGAAACCAAAAAATATTCCTCCAAGGATTATAAAAACAATAAACAGCGTCAGTAGCCACGAAAACCCTTTTTTTCTCTTCATGGGGATCACCACTCTCAATATCTTATGAGTTCCTTGTCTGTATACTCTCGTGCGTAGTAACCGCATGCTTTTTTCATATCTACCAGTGCGAGGTAGAGTTCTTTAACGGCGTCGAGTTTTTCCGTACTTGCCCTTACCTGCTCGGTCTGAGCGTTCAAGAGATCCAGCTGGCTGC
>Ga0209931_1001571_pt1 | contig 12351 bp, 2 predicted proteins | sample SalPonR1_B_D1_MG_FD_185697 | JGI IMG/M metagenome (GOLD analysis project Ga0209931, IMG submission 185697) | Salt pond soil microbial communities from South San Francisco under conditions of wetland restoration - Salt Pond MetaG R1_B_D1_MG... ...
AAAAAAAACCAAAATATTTTTTTTTCAACAGAAGCAATTTTTTTAAAAGGACGGTTGTTCATAAATTCTACAATCCGTTTGGCCGATCTCAACAGCTTGATGATGAAAACAGTACTGGTAGAGGCTGTCCAAAAAGAATCGCAAGTCATTGCGAATGAAATGAAGCAATCTATATTTGTTGAATATCAGCAGATTGCTTCACTCTCCCGATATCAATCGGGATCGTTCGCAATGACTGTTTTCCGGCTTTTTGGACAGCCTGTTTTTATTTACCGGCTGGAAGCCGGTGATCCATACTGTTGTACAGCAGACAAGAATGTCAGCTGTACTTACTAATTTTTTTCAAAGAACGTTTTGCTCAGCCAATCCAGCTGAAATTTATTTTCCATAATCATTGGAAATATGGTATTGAGGGCCGGTTTCGGGGACTCTTAATATGGTTATCTCCACAGTAGCTATATCTTCACATCCAGTAGTATCATTAGTAACCACACAATAATATGTTTCAACAATGCTAATACCACCACTAAATGTGGTACTTATTACCTCGGCTCCTGGTGTATCAACCGGGGTAGTACCATCATCCTGAAGCCAGGAATAACTAACTACTCCACCTTCGTTATTTATTAATGATTCAAAAACAGTAAGATTAATAGTTACCTCTGCACTTTCTCCAGCAATATCTGAACAAATACTATCTGTTTGATTAAGAACAATAGGTGTTGGTAACTCAGAAACATTTATATTGCCATTCATCACTTGTGTACAGCTTTCTGTTGAATCAAGTGAATGCACTGCTTTAATAGTATAATTACCAATCGTTTGATCTCCAAAATTTATTGAACCACCGGTTCCGGAAACAGGGCTCCCCACAGCAGTTCCATTATCCAATAAATTATAATTTACATTCAAATCGGAACCATCCAACCCAATAATTATTCCGCTTTCACCTTCACAGTATGCAGTATCTGTAACATCAGGAGTTATCGTATAGCTGTTTATCTCGGGGATAACTTCAACCTCAACCGAAGATGAAACAAGCTCGCATCCCAGGTTATATGCCAATACATTAAATTCGGTATCTACGGTTAGTGTTCCGGTGGATAAATTAATATCCCCTCCGCTACCTGCAACTGGTGTTCCTACGGGTGAATTATCTGATGCTAATTGCAATTGATAAGTAATACCATTCTCAGAGTTATCAACCACAATATTGGTACTTGTATTATAACAAATAATATTTTCCTGGGGAGTTACAGTAAACGAATCGGGTTCTTTATAAATTACAAAATTCTTCGTATCAGAACCAACAGGTCCGGAATCACCAATTCTTTCTTCTACAATAATTTCCCCATTGCCCGGACTATCCCATGTTACTTCAATACTACTTCCTCCTTCGGCAATTGTTCGGTATATATCATAATTTGTAGTATTGCAAGTCCCACCTGATACTGTCCACTTGTATTCATTACCAGTGTTCTCGGGTGTTGAGTAGGTAACTGTAGCACCTTCACATAAATTTGGTTCGGAAGGTGTAATTTCAGGTACAGGAACATTTAGCACTTCAATAGTTATCTGATCAACAGCCACACAACCGGTTGAACTCTCTTCCTCTACTTGCAAAACATAAGTTCCGGCGCCATTATCAAATGTAATATCGGTTTCATAACTATTTGGTGTATCAATGGTTCCTCCTGATGTACCTATCCACGACCATGTATACGTACTACCATTATTGGGTGTGGAGTAGTTTCTTGTTTCATTGCTACCAACAGATACAGCACCTGAAATACTTGGTTTATGAGTTAATAAAACGGTAAGTTGTACCGTTTCAGTATTTACCACACCTGTAACACTGGCATCAGAAACAGAGGTTAATTCTACATCATAAATACCATCACCACCAATATCCGAACCTCTGAGCTGAATATTGTAAGGTGATGTCAAAATATTATTCTCAGTAAAATTAGTAGTTGTAGTTCCAACGGTACGATAACTCAATGTCCATGGAGCTGTTCCGGTAAGATTTACCAGAATGGTAACAATCTCATCATTATCACAAATTTCCACATCAGATAAATCTTCAAAAGCTGCTGTAACCCCAATCACGCCAATAGTAAAAATAAAATCATCATCTGTAACCGATATTGTGGTCGATACTGTTCCAGAAGATGCTGTTCCAGACACTTGATCTCCTCGTTGAGTCCATGTAGTTGCAGCATTTTCATACTCCACTACACGAAGAAGTGGACGTGTCGTTGAACTGCTTGTATAGCCAGGAAATGAAATATCGTCCCAACGAAGGCTTATATTTGCGGATGGTGTGCCTGCCGGACGACCAACAATCCAATACTCATTATCGCTCACATCTGTAAGTGGAGGATCCAGATTATTTTCAGGATCGGTTAAATATCCATCATTGTTGGGATTATTGTTAATATACCGGGCTGTCCATAATGCAGGAGATGTTGCAGCACTGGTATTAGTCAGGGAGATTCTCCCTAATCGACCATTATTTCCTACCGGGAAATTAAACGATTGCCCGTTTATTATTCTTTTACGTAAAGGGCCATCAACAAATGATGAGGCATTACCACCAGATATTGCTATGGAAGCATTGGTATTGAATAAAGTTACTTCCTTATTCTCATAAGATTTAATAACCCCATTATTCAAAGCTAGCTTTCTATTGACAGTAACTCCATCATTTCCAGTGAGTTCAAATCCACCGCCAGTATTATTCATTGTAAGGTTATAAAAGTTCTCTTCAGCTTCAACGCTCATTTCTTGCAAAGAAGTACCTTCAATAAATAGTGTTCCTGTTCCTGGAATAAATGAGTTTGGAGTTGTATTCTCATTTTTCCAATCACCAGAAAGGTAAATACTTTTATTATATAGCGCATTATTTAAGGTAGTACCATCCCTTATGGTTAAGTTACCCAGCACTTTCATATCATCGGCACTCATATTCTTTTGTCCTGTACCGGAGAAAATTACATTCTGGAAAGGTTTATAAATATTGCCCGGTTTTACAGGAAGGGATGCTGTATTAGTTCCCATAAATTCAACAATAGTCCCCGGTGTATCAAAAAACTCATCGAAAGTACCTCCCGGGAATACAAAGGATCCTTCTGCAGTTGATGTAATATTAATCTTACCTGTACCAAAAACATTCCCAAGATCATGAAATACAGTAGTTCCAAAATCGAGTGTTCCATTTACTTCAACGGAAGCACTAAATTGACTATCTTGATCCACGTCAATTGTATGTCCACTGGCAATAACCACAGGGTTTCCATAGGGAGGTACAGTTGCAATATTTGCATCATCATCATGGCCAACGGTTGACCAGTTATTAGGGTTAGTCCAATCATTATCGGGCCTGTTATTCCTGCTATAATAAATAGCCAGTGGTGGTGTAAAGTTATCAGCCTCACCAGCAGTTATATCTCCATAAATAAAACCAACATTATTAATTTCAATAACATGAGAACCTTCATCAACCTGGCCGGGAGAACTAGCATCGCCCAGATCCTTCCACTTATAATCGTGAGTACGGTATAAACCAACTACATAATTATTATCGCTGGTAGAGTTTGGTTTTACATCATCTACAAGATATCGATAAGAATGTGAAATCATCAAATCGTTGCCAAAACCAGTTGAGTCGACACTCCAGTAATAAGCCAATTCTGTTTCATCTGGTTCTACCACTGCCGGATGACGGCGGTTAACGGGCTTCACAATAATAGAACCCGGATCCGAATTAGTAGTTATATCAAACGTTGCAGGAGTATATTTCCCAGATACGCCTATGGGCATAGTAAAAGAGGAAGATCCCGCTCCAAATAACTTTTGAACACCCTGGTCGCTTAGAACTCCATTAAGGAGTATCATGCTAACCAGTCCTGGTGAACCCCCAATAGTGGCATTTTCACCAAATGTTAATCTGTAATCATCAATATAAATACTACCTTTAGAGAATGTTAATTTACCATTGATCGTCTGATTATTTAATAAGGTTGCTCCGGAAGTATTATCCAAAATAATGTTACCATAAACACCTCCCACCCCTGACAATCGTTGGTTCATCGTCCCTATCAGACTAATTCCACCAATCGTTGAATTGCTTGCATGTAAGCTGGTATTATTAATATTTCCTGCCACTTCGATGATATTCTCTCCATCATTTAGTTCTCCTGCGGAAATAGTAAGATTCCGATTTACGCGAAGCGTTGTATTATTTTGCAATTGAACCTTAGTTCCTGTATTTATGGTAAGGTTTGCAAAATTGGTAAGATTTGTACCGGAACCACTAATTTCTTGTATCCCTGTTCCATTAAAAGTAGTTATTTGGGTATTGGATCCAGCAATAAAACCTCCATTATTTATTCCTGCTGAGGCAGATAGATTATAATTGTTAAGATTCCCTTGTATATAAACATCTAAACCGTTGGCATTAAACTGAGATCCTGAGTTTATGGTTAAATCATTAAATATTGTAACTGCATATACTTCTGTTTTTAAAGATTGTGGTGTAACAGAAGTTCCCACACTTATATTCCATAATGGGCATGATGTGCCCAAGGCAAAATCATACCCCGCGGTTGATGTCTCAAGTCCCACCTGCAATGTACCGCCTGTAATATGATAAATATCGGGACGTAAATGAATATCACCAAATGTTGTTCCTGTGTTCGACGGGCTGTCAAATGCAAGAATTCCGTCACCAGAAATATCAAAAAGGCTATTGGTATTTGTAATTTCAAGCAATCCTCTGTTTTGCAAACGATTTTTACCATGAATAGTAACTTTACCACTACTTTGTATATAGTTTAATGCTCCACTGGTAATGGTTGCCGGACGCCTAATCTGCCCATTCACAAACAATTCTCCTCCGGAAACATTAATTTCGGGAGTCCCGGCAGCGGCATATTCAATACTATTGTTGGTGTTTTGAGCAGGGTTTCCGATATACATTGAACCGCCCAGAACTTCCAACTTACCTGAAAGTAAAAGATTTGCTGTACCTGTTCCATAAACTACTCTTACTTCTCCTTTTTCAATAGAAAGAGCTGCTGTGGAAGGAATGCTAAAATCTGTGATACCATCGGTCAATGTTACGATTAATGCCGGATTATCTACTCTAAAGGTTCCATTTAATAAAGTTAAAAATGGATTAGTGACACCTGTTGTTATTTCCGACTCCAGGGATACAACAGGATCTGCATTATTTCCTTTATCTACAATAATATCATAAAAATGATATGTACTTCCATTACCAGCAATTCTTGTATCTTCTATTCCTTTAAAATAGGTAGTTATTGTTCGGCCTCCTCGTTGTACATTAAAAACGCCTTCATTATATAAATCCCCATATAATTCTATAATATGATTAAAATCCTGGCCTTCATCACGTACCCAAAATGTTCCTCCCGATGCAATATTCAAGTCTCCTGATATTTCAAAAGTAACAGTTTCTCCTTCCGCATCTCTTATACGCAATTCACCAGAATTTATATTTAAGTCCCCGTTAACCTTTAATAAATTCCAACCATTACTAATAAAGGTAAGGGAAAAAGATGACGTACCTTCGACGTTTAAGTCTTCAAAAATGTTTAAGTTCGTTTCGGGCAACGTAATCGTTGATCCTTGATTATTGAGAATAAGATTCCGGTAATGGGTAAGCGCCAATCCACTTGCAGAAACTGTAGGTATTTCAATGTCTTTCGTTGTAGCATAATATTCAACGGTTCCGCCATCAGCACCAATAAAATCGCCAAAATCACCGGCAGGGAAATAATCAGAACTGGATATACGTATGATTCCACCACCGGTTACTGTTTCTTCGGGTATGGCTGAAAAAATATGCCCCTGTGTGGTTCCTAAGTCAAGCATGGATTCGTTGGCGATAAACAGTGCACCACAAGACTCATTATCGGTAGAAATAGTAACCGTATGCTGATTGGTTTCATCACCAATAACGACAATTGTGTTAGGACCCGGTGTACCGGCACCGCCTGCTTCACCCACGCCAACATCGGACCATGTATTGCTATCATTCCAATCACCTCCGCCACCGCTACTATACAACACAGGGATTGCTACAAAGGCAGAAGGCTCACCAGCAGTATATTCACCATGAGCGGCATCCTGATTACTGAAAGTAACCTTGTTAATACTTTGGTCAACAAGGTTTATATCCGGAAGTATTTCCCATGACGTTCCGAAACGATAAACGGCAGGTCTGTACTGCGCTTCATCTCCTTCAACAAAATCGTTGCTTGCATCGGCATCATAAAAATATCGATGGGTTACTGATCCTGTAGGAATATCTTCAAATCCTTCGGCTCTGTTTTTCCAGTAGGTTATTAAAGCATTGTTTGCTCCTTGTGCTAAATGGTGCCTTTCATTTACCGGCCTTGAAGTAACGGTACCCCAGGTTGTAGGAGCACTATTGAATTGAATGTAGGCCGGCATGTAATAATAGGTTTCTCCATTTTCAAAACCAAAAGGATAAAGGAATTCATTGGTATTTGAAAATGCTTTTTTTATTCCTTCGTCAGAAGCCAGTCCATTGGTAAGAATAAATTTATTACTTGTAAAATTCTGGTCAGAACCAGCCAAAGAAGAATAAACCACCCCATTTTGGCCAAAAGTTAACAACTGATTGCCAATATCAAGGCGGTGGTTGGAAGCCAAGCGCAAGGCACCATTTATGGCCATGTTACTTTCAAGAGATACAGAGCCACCGCTTTTGTTTACTGCCAAATTATTAAAAACACCTTGTCCGTCACCGGAAATCAACTGATTGGCACCACCAGACAATTCAATTCTTCCGGCTGCTCCGGCAGGCCTGAAATGTGTTCCGCTATTAAAAATATCACCATATACATTTACGGTTTTGATATTATCGCGTAATATAGTATTACTGCCAATGGTTAAATCCCCGTTAACCTGAAAATTCGCGGCTATACCATCCAACAAAAGATCTGCTTCTTCGGCCAGGATAAGATTATTTAATCCTGCGGTGATAGTGCCGGAATTAAAAAATGTTTGTGTTCCATTGCCGTTAAAAGTGGTTGTATTGTTTCCGGGAGTATAGGTTGCACCATTGTTAATGATGAAATCTCCACCAATTATAACATTATTGCCAAAAACATTCAAAACAGGATTATTATCTCTATTTATACTTAAATTATTTAGAACGACAAGAGGCTTTTCATCAACCTCATTACCAGACACTTCGGGAACATCATGTAATTGAGAAGTAACTGTGACAGTTCTGTTTCCCGCGTCCACAGCATTTATATTTAAATTATAGAATGGTGCTGTTGAATTAATATTAAAATTTACCCAATTATTAACAGTTGAATGAACATTAACAGTTCCACCTGTAACCTCAACATTATTTGAAGATATCAATATTCCACCATTAACAGCATCTCCGTTTGGAGTACTTCCGGAAACATTCAATTCTCCATCTGTCATAACAAATGCTGTTGATGCATGAGGCCAACAAAATCTGGGATAATTATTATTATTAACTCCACCAGACATATTAACTACACCTCCTGTCTGCACATAACTACCCCGGGGGGTAGCATCGGTATAGATTGAGGGCCTTATCTGACTCACATTTATTTCACCTCCATTAACTTCAATAGAACCATTGTATCGGATAACAATTCTATTGGTGTTTAAAACACCTGAAGAAATTTTCAAGTTGCCATAAACTGCAATATATCCGAGTTCTCCAACAGTGGCTCCATCAATCCATAGTTGAGCTTTTTCTTGATCTTCATCTACACCTATATCATATCCTTCATCTGTTGATAATCTATCAACATTCAAGTTCTCACCCAATCTTACAGTACCTGCATAAATACTAATAGTAGCACTTTCATTAGCCTGGTCACTATGAATCATCGGGTCTCTACCCTTAAACGGGTCACTATTTTCTTCGGTTCCTTCTACACTCAATACATAAGATTGATCTATCCCTTTATTAACTCTGAACCTCCAAAATCGTGTAGTAGAATTTACAGTAGCAATATTATCAGATAAACCACGAAAAGTAAGCGTAGCTACTTGAGAAGTAAAATTTGAATAATCAGCTCTATTATTTAAATTGACAGTTCCATTATCAGTAAAATCACCATAAAGATTTATGTTGTGAGAAACATTATAATTACTAACCAAGAAGTTACAACCATCTCCAACGGTAAAATCACCATAAACATCTAAATTAATAGTTCTTGCAGCATTTGCCATAGTAAGGGTTAAAAAACCTGTACCCCTTCTACTCATTTCAAAACTACCATTAATTGTATAATTTGTCGGATTAGAAGGATTCGTTAAAACTAGATTCAAATTACTTCCTGTGCTATTTGTAATTTTTAAATTATTGTAGGTATTTTGATCTGGTAAATTTCCGTTTACATTATAATATTCAACCGTACCACCGTCAGCTGCAACAAACTCACTAAAATCACCTGCAGGAAAATCGTTTGTTGATAACCGCAGCAATCCCTGTCCTTTTACATTGCCAAAATCGTGGCCGGTAGTTGTCCCCAAATTTAATGTTCCACCCTCGTTAATTTGTGTGGAGATCACACGATAACTATTTTCAGTCGTAGTTACGGTACGTCCGTTTAGGATTACAATACGGTCATTCTCGCCGGGGACCGCAGGATCGGTAGATAAAGTTCCCGATGGGTCGGTTGTCCATGTTGATGCTACATTCCAGTTGCCTGACTGGTATGAATAGTAAGTAGTAATAGATGATTCAAGTAGCGACCAGGTAATTCCATTAAGATACTCTATATCATATACCGTAAAGGTGGTTGTTGTCTGGCTACTTGTCGCCACTTCAACCCAATCTGTTCCATTAGAAAACATGGGCATATAAGCATCACTCTGACTTTCTGCTTCAACGTATGTAAATTTCATTGTTGCCGTTGGATTGTCAATATTCTCCGTTTCGGTTATCCAATGGCGCAGTAAGTCCGTCACGTTAGCATTCGGAGCGATCCCATCTATGGCCCTCACGCCAAAGCTGCATATACCACTGTTTGTTCCCGTTAGTGAGCTCACATCTACTGGCGAATAAATACCACCGGAGCCTACCGGGTAAACCATCTCTAAATCCGACAGGTTGTTCCCTTCTTTAATTAAAATACCATCCCCATCACATTCGATCATATGTGTTTCTGAAAACCCCCCGTCAGCAGTAAATGTAGCATCAGCAGCTACTGTTATGTTATTTGTTCCTGCACCGGTTGATAAATTTCCGTTAACAAGATTCAACGAAGTGTTAACTCTTACATCACCTTGAATGGTTCCGCCACCATCGATAATAAGATTACCATAAGCTGCCGAAGCGATTGCCTGTCCCGTAGCTAAATAGCTGACCGTACTGTTATCATGAAGGCTGCTATTAAAATAATCAAAACCCGATTGGAAAGCGCCATCAATATTAAACTCGGCGCCGTCTCCCATAGTGAAAGATGCCGTTGATAGGACAGTATTTGCTGTCAATGTATTACGATCGGTATTTAATGTTGTATTGTTTTCTATGGTAAGATCATTGGCCACCGAAACATTGCCCTGCAAAGTTTTGGTATTCTCGCCGGAGAGAATAAGATTGCCATAGATTGAAGCCGCAACTCCCTGATCTCCATTATACAAATAATTAACGGTAGAATTAGTACTCAAACTCTCTGTACCATTAAAAATAGACAGGCTGTTTACATTATGATTTAGCGTACCATCATCATCAACCTGCAGAGAACCTGTGGACTGTATGGTAATTGCATGATCTTCGTTCAACACCGTCTCTTCAAGCTGTATACCGGAGTACTGGCCAAGCGTCCATGCTCCCGTAGTGGTCATGGTATGGCCGTTTTGGATAATAAATTTTATATGCTCAGCATTAATACTTGGAGGACTATCTCCGTTGCCGTCGCGTTGATTATTCCAACTATTTGGGTTTGATGGGTCTCCTGAGCCTGTGGAATAATAGGTTGCATAGACATTAAATGTTTCTGAGTGTGAATCAGAATTTCCACCGTCATCAGAATCAGCTGAAAAAACAACCGTTTTAATACCTGGTGTGCCATATGTTACAGCCGGTGGGGTTTCAAGATCAGATGATTCTGGATTTGCGCCATCTCCAAAATCCCAATCGTAGTTTGTTGCATTAGAAGATTCACTTGTAAATGTAACTTCATCACCTACTGCTACTGGTGCAGCATTGTCTACACTAAAATTTACACTTGCATCAGCACATGCATATAAATTATTAGATTGTAAAACAGTCAACACGAAAAGCGACAGAATAAAAACATACTTTTTACTGTTTCCTTTTCTAATTTCCGGTTTATTTAAGTTCTTACTATTTAAGCTCATATTAAAAAGCGTTTAATATCGTTTCTTCTAAAAATGCTTCGTATGTATCGTAGTTATTCATTAATTGTTACACTATTTTTTCTTAAAAAAATAAAATAAGCCATACACCATAAGGCTAAGGGTTGTAAAAAAAGATAACTTCTCTATATAATTCCCCATTCTTGCTGCGAATGTTGTCTTCCTGTTCATTTTCATCTCGTGCTTTAAAAAATCAGCCGATTTGCTTGAGGTTTTTTCAACCACTTCGCCTCGCTGATTAATAAATGCAGATATCCCCAGATTGGATGAATGCGCTATACTACGCCGGGTTTCAATTGCTCTTATAACTGAAAGCTGCAAAAATTGCCGTGACACTTTTTTAACATCATACCATCCTTCATTGAGTATTACAAAAAATGCTTGGGCTCCATTTCGAGCCGCATCATAAATTATTCTATTGAATACCGTTTCATAACATATAATTGCGGTTGTTTTGATATTGTTGGCTGAGGTAAAAACATCCCTGTTGTTTTCTCTTGGAGAGAATTGAAAGTTAATTCCCACAGGAGATATACGGGGAAGTATAAGCGGATACGGAGCATATTCCTGGAAAGGAACCAAACCTTCTTTCACGCGTATTTGAACAGGCCGGTTTTTTTCTATATGCAATGCAGCATTATATGTGTAATACCATGTTTTATAGTTTTCAGAATACCTGATGCCAGGTATTTTTTTATAATTTTTGATTTTTTCTACATTTGGTATTTCTTCATACGCAACGCCCCCTGTAACAAGTTTAAGGTCAGGAAAGCTGTCTGTATGTTCATGAAAATAATTAAAGACTTTATTCCGGTTGAGATTTTTTACCCATCCGGCATTGGTAATGGCAGTTTCCGGGAGGACAACATATTCCGTGTTTTCTGTTAATTCCGGCTGCATGATATCCTGATATATATCCATTAACTCATAGATATTCTTTCTGTATTTTACATCGCTATTATCTGTACTTGGATGAATGACAAGGACTTCAGATGAAGCTCCTTTTTCTTCATAATTAGCGTAAATAATACTGGAAATGATAACAGGTATAAATAACAAAGCTATTAAAACAGCGCTTTTTTGTATCCATCGTTTCCTATCAGTTTTCAACATTTTTACAAATGAGTAAACCAAAAAATTAATTACCAGAATCCAAAGGGTTCCGCCTGAAACTCCTGTAAACTCGTACCACTGGATGATTTTGGGATTGGCTCCCAGATTATTTCCCAAATTATAAAATGGTGATCCCAGTTGAAAATAAGACTGTATTAATTCCGCTGTCAACCATGCAGCAATAAAATATAGCGAAGCATATTTATTGCCTGCCTTTTTAAATAAAATATAAAAAGGGACCAATAATAAAAAAGGTAAAACAATGGTAAAGGCCAAAAGAAAACCCGGATTAGCTGTTTGTAATATCCAGTATCCAACCCAGAGGTAAAAAACAACTAATGCAATAAGCAGTTGTAGCGCAAATATAAAAAAAGGTCTTTTATAGGATAAAACATAATCTGATGCTAAGAGCAATGGAATTAATGCTACAAAGCTAAGATAGTAGACATTTGATGGCAAAGCAGATACACCTAACAATACACCAGTACATATTGGTAGAATTATTAAAAAAAATGCTTTGTGTAAAGATCTTGCCATTATACTTATTTTATTTTTTTCTATTTTTTCTGTCAATTATGTCCGAAGAAAGAGGCTTTTCATATATAAATATATCTTCATGGCTATATGATTTATCATTCTTATGTTATCCACTCAAAAATAATGTTGGTTTGAGTAAAATATTTATTGTAAAACACAATACATTAAGAGGTTAATTATTAGTTATTTATATTTTATAAAATTTTCCTTCAATGGATATAAAAATTCAAAAATACTAAAGTTTTTACAAATCACAACTGTCAGTAATCCAAA
>Ga0209931_1001577_pt1 | contig 12306 bp, 12 predicted proteins | sample SalPonR1_B_D1_MG_FD_185697 | JGI IMG/M metagenome (GOLD analysis project Ga0209931, IMG submission 185697) | Salt pond soil microbial communities from South San Francisco under conditions of wetland restoration - Salt Pond MetaG R1_B_D1_MG... ...
CCACTAATGCACTAATGATTATCTATTTAGTAACACGTTTGGAGTAGCTTTAATCCATATTTTTAAAATAATAAAATTCCATGATTTTTGTAATGAGTAAATTTTACTATTTGCTTAATATAGTGTCATGAATAAAGATTTATTCGTGCATTCGTGGCAAAATAATCAGCCACTAATGCACTAATGATTATCAATTTAGTAACACGTTTGGAGTAGCTTTAATCCATATTTTTAAAATAATAAAATTCTATGATTTTTCTAATGAGTAAATTTTACTATTTGCTTAATTTGCTGTCATGAAAAATGATTTATTCGTGCATTCGTGGCAAAATTATAGACCACTAATACACAAATTAATTTAATTTATACAAACATTTTAAATTGAACTATTTAAATTTTAACTACTATTGACTGTAGTTTTTTCTAATTAACTTTTTTTAAGCTGTTCCTTTTTTCTCTTCTCAGCTGAATGAATTTTTCAAATTGCTGATTTTAAAGAAGCGTTTTTTATTTTAAAGAGTATTAAACTCTAAGTTGGTGCTTATAGCATCTACACTCATATCTGACTATTGCCCATTACTTTTTCTGATCAACGTTTTTAACCTTCCCCTTTCTTCTCTTCTCAATTCTATATATTTTTGAAATTGTTCTTTAGACAATAAATCTTTAAGTGCTTTGTCTCTCTCTTTTTCGAGGGCTTTAAGCTTTCGGGTTGTTTTTTTAGATTTTGATTTAATTTTTAAAGCATTTACATTTTCTTCGTAGGCTTTGTTTATTGCCTCAAATTTTACCCTTTGTTCTTTATTAAAGTCTAACTTCTCAGCAAATTCATTATTCTCTTTTTCAGATTTAGAAACTGAAGTTGTGTTTTTGAATTGATTTTCCTGTGCTGACAACGGACTATAACATAGCAAACAAATGTTTAATGCTAAAAAATAAAAAAGTGGTTTCATGATTATTATATTTATACTAGTCTTCAAAAATAACAACACTCAATAAGAAAACCTGCTGAGTGTTGAAAAATTTGGCCTTTGTATTTTTGTTCTCTAAAATAATGTTTTGGAATCGACAGTCTAATATTCAAAAACATCGGTCATTTCAATTTTTAAATCCGTAAATAATTTTGATGAAATGACTTCTACTTTTTCTTCATAGGTTTCTAATTCTATATATTTGTCATTCTCCAAATGAAAAATCTGAAGAGATCTGCCCTCAGGGTTGGCTATCCAATATTCCTTGACGCCATTTTCTTCATAAAGGTTAAATTTCTCAGTGTAATCTTTTTTTATGGTAGATGGGGATAGGATTTCAACAATCAAATCGGGAGCACCATTGGCTCCCAAATCATCTAATATATCTTTGTTACAAATAACTACTATATCGGGTTGAACAACCGTATAGATTTCATGGTGTGGTAAATTCTGATCCGTATTCAGTCTTACATCAAAAGGCGCCGTATAAACTTCATAATTATTTTCTTTTATAAATTTCCATAATGCCATTACTATTTTACCACGAACCTCACTATGAATTCTTTTTGGCGTTTTACCTACTTTATGAATTTTACCTTTAAAAAGTTCAACTCTTTCCTCAAACCACCAGGTTAAATAATCAGCATATGTATAAGTCTTACTAAGATCTAATTCTGATATATCTTTGATTTTGGTTTTCATATACACTTATCTTGCGATGCACGAATATAGCAAAAAAAGGAATTAGAAAATATGCAGGTTGTCAAGCTTATGTAATAGAAAATGCTTGGCTTATAGAACACCCTCCTTAGTCCTCCCTTACCGAACTAAATACGGTATAGAGGGTGAGGACTTGCATAGTAAAAACACCCTCCTAAATCCTCCCTTACCGAACTCAATTCGGCACAGGCTAAGGGAGGACCTCGATGAAGAACTAAAAACATGTTTTTAGGTTTTCCCTTGAGGGAAATGCCGAAGGCAAAGGGTGTTTCTAACGTAACTTTTCTATTTTAGTCTAAAAATCTCTAATGAGAAACCATAACATCCTACCATATACTAGAGAGGCTAGAGAATTGGCATCTCGATTAAGAAAAAGGATGACACCTCAGGAGAAATTATTTTGGAAGGCAACAAAAAGCTCAAAATTAGATATTGTTATGAGAAGACAAATGCCTATTCTTGATTATGTTGTAGATTTTTAAATTAAAGATATTGGCCTGGCTATTGAAATAGATGGTAGAATTCATGAGGATAATGTCTTAGAAGATGGCATTCGTCAAGCAAGAATTGAAAAATTAGGAGTGAAATTTATACGCTATACAAATGAAGATATTGAAGAAAACTTGGCTCACATTATTAGAGAATTGAAGGATTTGATTTGTGAGATGAGGGATTGAGTGTCTACACCCTCCTTAGTCCTCCCTCGAGGGAGGAAACGATACAACATAAACAAGACGTGATTGAAGATTTTTCCCTAGAGGGAAATGCCGATAGGCACTTGTGCTGAGCCGGTCAAAGTAAAGGGTGTTTCACAATGTAATTTATATTAGGTTTCCTATCTTCCTTAATCCCCACTTTCACGACAACGCAGTCTTGCTCAAGCAGACAAACCACATTACACTCATTACAAACTATAATTTGGTATGAGGCTTTTACTCAAGTTCAGAACTGAGTACATTCAACAAGAAAACCTGCTGAGTGTTGAAAAATTTAATTATAGTACTTTCAAAAATTAAAACGCATACCGCTGCGGGCCTCCTCTTCTTATTTCTTCATTGGCATACTCCTCAAACTTTTTGAAGTTCTCCCTAAAAGCGTTTGTCAATTTAAAAGCTGTTGTGTAGTAAGCTTCATCGTCATTCCATGTAGCTCGTGGACTCAAGACTTTATCAGGAACTCCAGGACAAGAACGCGGTTGTGCCACGCCAAATACGGAGTGAATATGGTATTTTTCGTAAGTATAATCTCCAAATTCACCGTTTAGTACCGCAGTAATCATAGCCCTGGTGTATTTGAGTTCGATGCGCTTTCCCACACCGTATTGTCCGCCAGACCAACCGGTGTTGATCAACCAAACATTTACACCGGCTTCTTTCATTTTCTTGCTGAGCATCTCTGCGTATTTTGTGGGGTGCAAAGGCATAAACGGTGCGCCAAAACAGGCTGAAAAACTCGGTACAGGTTCATCTATTCCTGCTTCAGTTCCTGCGACCTTTGCGGTATAACCAGATATAAAATGATAGGCCGCCTGTGCCGGAGTCAATTTAGATATGGGTGGAATCACACCAAAAGCATCTGCAGTCAAAAAGAAAATATTCTTAGGATTTTTACCAATAGAACCTGGTTGAATATTATCAATATGTTCTAAAGGATAACTAACACGGGTGTTTTGTGTGATGGAAGTGTCTGAAAAATCGACAACACCTTTGGCATCCATAATCACATTTTCCAGAATTGCACCGCGTTTGATTGCATTGTAGATTTGAGGCTCTTTTTCCTGGCTCAAATCAATAGCTTTGGCGTAGCAACCGCCTTCAAAGTTAAAAACTGTATCTTCTGCCGTCCAGCCGTGTTCGTCGTCTCCGATCAATCTACGGTTAGGGTCTGCGGAAAGTGTAGTTTTTCCGGTACCTGATAAGCCAAAGAAAATAGAGGTATCGCCATCTTCGCCAACATTGGCAGAGCAATGCATAGGTAGAGTATTTTTATCTACCGGTAGGATGAAGTTTAAAGCAGAGAAAATCCCTTTTTTGATTTCACCGGTATAACCTGTGCCACCAACAATAGCTACTTTTTTAGTAAAATTCAAAATAGCAAAATTATCCTGACGAGTTCCGTCGACTTTCGGGTCTGCTTTAAAACCCGGTGCATTAATGACCACCCATTCGGCTTCAAAGTTTTCTAATTCGCTTTCAATAGGTTCGATAAACATATTGTAGCAAAACAAATTACTCCATGGTAATTCATTAATATGTCTTATGCCCATTTTATAGTTTTCATCTGCACAGGCAAACACATCTCTGGCATAGACCTCTTTATCAGATAAGTAATCGGTAATTTTATTGTAAAGCTGATCAAATTTTTCAGGATCGAAAGGCTTGTTAATATCACCCCACCACACCTTATCTTTGGTGATGTCATCTTTTACAATAAACCTATCTTGTGGAGAACGACCTGTAAATTTTCCAGTATTTATAGCCAAAGCTCCACTTGATGCTTCGACACCCAGATTTTTGTCTAAAGTTATTTGATGCAATTCATCTGGTGAAAGTTGATAATTGATTTTTGCATTATTGATTCCATAGGAATCTAACGAAATCGATTTCGAAAAATTTTTTGAACTTTCCATTTAATTTAATTTTTTGCGCAAAACTAATCAGAAAATATAATTAGGAGGTCTAAATTTTAGGATTTTTGTCGTTCTTTTATGAATCCTGAAATAAGTAAAATCCAACCTAAAATAAGTAATGTCCCACCAATAGGTGTTACAAATCCTATAGTCTTAAAATCGAAGAAAGTGGTTAAGGAATTTGTGGCTAAAAAATAAATAGAAACTGAAAAGAAAATAATGCCTACTAAAAACAGGTAAAAGATGGCCTTAATGAATTTAGTATCGGGCTTAAGGTTAAATCCTAGAATAAGCAATACAAGCGCATGGTACATTTGATATTTGACGCCGATCTCGAAAGTTTGAATGCTGTCTGCATCAATTTTACCTTCTAAACCGTGTGCTCCAAAAGCGCCAATAATGACTGCGGTCATTCCAAAAATAGCTCCTAATAATTTTAATTTTCGATTCATTCTTTAAGCTTTGTTCAAGTATTTTTCTACATTCGTATTCCCAACAAAATTATATAAAATAAGTTTACTACATGCGAAAAATACTCATCATTGGTGCCGGAAAATCTACCTCATCATTAGTTAGATATTTAAATGAACAATCTTCAACCCAAAACTTTCAAATCATTTTGACAGACAAAGACCTTAAACAGGCTGAGAAGATTGCGGGTAATTTTGAAAATATTGAAGTTAGAGGTTTGGATATTTTTGATGATGATGACAGAGAAAAAGCCGTAAAAGGAGCCGATATTGTGGTGTCTATGCTACCGGCGAGATTTCACATCGAAGTGGCCAAGGATTGCGTGAAATTTAAAAAAAATATGGTTACCGCCTCTTATGTCTCCGATGAGATGGATGCACTTGATGAAGACGCCAAAGCAAAAGGATTGACTTTTATGAATGAAATAGGTGTCGACCCCGGGATAGACCATATGAGCGCGATGCAGGTGATAGACCGTATAAAAAATAAAGGTGGAAAACTCATTATGTTCGAATCCTTTACCGGCGGTTTGGTTGCGCCTGAAAGTGATGACAATCTATGGCACTATAAATTTACCTGGAACCCTAGAAACGTTGTAGTTGCCGGACAAGGTGGTGCTGCTAAATTTATACAGGAAAACAAGTACAAGTATATTCCTTATCAGCGTTTATTCAGAAGAACTGAATTTTTAAGGGTTCCTGAATTTGGCATGTTTGAAGGCATCGCCAACAGAGATTCTTTAAAATACAGAGAAATTTATGGTTTTGAAGGTATTCCAACTTTATACAGAGGAACTCTGCGTAGAGTGGGCTTTGCGAAAGCTTGGAATGTATTTGTGCAGCTGGGTATGACAGATGATACCTACATCATGGACAACACCAAAGACATGACTTACAGAGAATTTGTTAACTCTTTTCTACCCTATTCACCAACCGATTCTGTTGAATTAAAATTAAGACACAATTTAAAAATTGATCAGGATGATTTACTTTGGGAGAAACTATTGGAATTAGACCTATTTAACCCAGACAAAACTATTGGACTCGAGAATGCAACTCCTGCGCAGGCTTTACAAAAAATCCTGGAAGACAAATGGACGCTACAGCCTGAAGACAAAGACATGATTGTGATGTACCACAAATTTGGCTATGAATTGAATGGCGAAAAACACCAAATCGATTCTACCATGGTGAGCATTGGCGAAAACCAAACTTATACCGCCATGGCCAAAACCGTCGGCTTACCGGTGGGCATGGCAACACTGAAAATCCTCAACGGAGAAATCACCCGAAAAGGCGTTTTAAGGCCTATTTATCCGGATGTGTATAATCCTATTTTAAAAGATTTAGAAACTTACAATATTAAATTCAATGAACAGGATGTTGAATACTTGGGGTATAATTTGGAGAATGTGAAATGATAATAATACGATTTTTATGAACTCGACAAACAATCTTCGCACTCCCCGACCAATAACAATTCTGCCCGATCTATGTGATGCTTTTTAATATCGGGTAATTGTAATTGAGTGTCTAAACATTCGGATTTTCCGCAGATTTTACACTGAAAGTGCGGATGCAAATCCTGATGCCTGCCGGAGGTACAATTCCAGCATTTAGCATACCACTTCAGACCATCCTTACCTGTAAATGAATGTAACTCTCCTTCGTTTTCCAGACGATCTAATATTCTGTAAACGGTGGTTTTGTTCATGTCGTCGTTTAGCAAATCCACTAAATCTACAACAGAATGTGCATTAACATCAGCTTCGAACTGATGTAGCAGTTTTTTTAATGATTTTGTCTTTCTCAAAATAGCCATAATGCAAAATTAGTGCAATTAAGTTGCATTTACAAATTTTTAATATATTTGCAACACTGTTGCATTAATTAATAAACAAATGATTCAATTAGAGAAAGTTCAAAAGTCCTTTAATAAGCACCTCGCCTTAGATGATTTAAGTTTAAATGTTAATAAAGGCGAAATCTTAGGGCTTTTGGGTGCTAATGGTGCAGGCAAATCTACCACCATCAATCTTCTTTTAGGATTTTTAAAACCAGATGCCGGCTCTGTCAAAATAGACCAAAAAGACACTTCCACCCAATCTTCAGAAGTCCGAAAACTCATTGGTTATATTCCGGAAAACGTTAACCTTTATCCATACCTCAGCGGACTGGAAAATCTTGATTATTTCTGCAAGCTGGCTGATTTAAAGTACACTAAAAAGGAATTACAGGATTTTCTGAACACCTGTGGTTTACAGGAAGGCTCCCACCAAAAAAAAGTTTCTGGCTACTCCAAAGGTATGCGACAAAAAGTGGGTATTGCTATTGCCTATGCTAAAAAAGCAAAAGTTTATCTCCTGGATGAACCTGCAAGTGGACTTGACCCTGTAGCGAGCAATGAGCTTTCTCATTTGCTCAAAAAGTTAGCTAACGAAGGTGCTACAATTCTTATGGCTTCACATGATATTTTTCGCGTACGGGAAGTCTGCCATCGCATTGGTATTCTCAATCAAGGCAAATTGGTCAAGGAGCTCAAAAGCGAAGACGTCAGTGCTATCGAACTGGAACAGTTGTATTTAAATTTCATGTCAAATTAATTCACTTATGTGGAAGATCATCAAAAATGAATGGCTTTACTTTAGTCGTACCCGATGGCTCACCGGTATAAGTCTGGGCTTTATCATCATACTGATCGGATCAATATTACTGGGGCATTTACAAACCAAAGAAGAAACAGAACGCTACACGCAAGCCAAAAACGAATTGCGTGCAGACTGGGAGAACATTGATGCGATGAATCCGCATAGTGCTGCGCACTATGGCACCTATGTGTTTAAACCTGCAAACCTCTTAAGCAGTCTGGACGATGGTGTAAACAGCACAACAGGAAATGTCCTACGCGTAGAAGGTCATGTTCAAAATGAAATCGTTCACTCCGAGGCTTCGCAAATGCAAACTGTTTCAAAGTTCGGAAAGCTAAAAAGTTCATTACTACTTCAATATATTGTTCCCATATTACTCATTTTTTTAGCCTTCAACAGCATTAGTGACGAAAAACGAAGTGGTAGATTAAAGTTACTCGTCCTTCAAGGCGCAAAACCAATTTCGATCGTCTTAGCCAAAACCGTTTCAATATGGTTGTACGGCATTGCTCTTTTAACTTTGAGCATTTTAGCCTATGCGCTTTTCAATACCGATGCTTTAAACGCAGAAATTTTAAGCCGTACCGGATTGTTCTTTTTGTCCTATGCCTTGTACTATTTTATCATAACCGGTTTAAGTGTATTCTTTTCCGCACGTTGGCAAAATTCTACCATAGCTTTAACGTCTATGCTGGGGATATGGATCATCTGGACGATTTTTCTACCTAATATTCTGATGAGTTCTGTTGAAAAATGGCATGAACTACCCAGCCGAAATGAATTTAAAGCAGAAATGAAAGAAGATCGTTCCAAGGGCATAGACGGTCACAATCCTGCTGACGAAAGAGGTAAACAACTTGAACAATTAACCCTCAAAGAATACGGCGTAGATAGCCTCTCTCAATTACCCATAAATTTTGATGGTTTAAGAATGCAGGCCGATGAAGAATACGGCAATCAGGTTTGGGACAAACACTTTGGTAATCTAAGGGAAGTCTTAAATCAACAAAAACAAAAATACCAGTTAGGAGGAATCTTTAACCCTTTTATCTCGCTACAAAACGCCAGTATGGGCTTCGCCGGAAATGACAACCTACATCATCAGGAATTTTTGGTCGATGTAGAAAACTACAGAAGAGATTTTATAAAAATGCTAAATGACGAACATGCTTATGGTGGTTCAAAAACCGGAGATTGGGGTTGGAAAGCCAATAATGATTTCTTTAAATCTGTACCTGATTTTAAATATAATCCTACTGCTTTAACTTCTGTGTTTCCTCATTATTCAATCGACTTATTGCTTTTATCAATTTGGACAATTGTGGTTGTTGGTTTAATGGTCATTGGCACCAGAAAAATGCAAATACTATGAATAGCCTAAGGACATTTTTATACGAGTGGAAGCATTTTTTAAGAAACCCATTCAAATTAGTGGCGGTATTGCTTTTTATAATTGCGGGTGTTTACGGTTTACATAACGGCTATAGCTTGTATGACAATCAGACTACCGAGATTGAAAAAATTCAGAAAAAAATGGAGGTCGATATGCAAGACTACCTCACGCAATACGAACAAGGAAAATTAACCGACGAAAACCGCCCCTGGATAGATATGGGCACGCCGTTTTGGGCCATTTGGAACACGCCAACTTATCACTTCAAAACACCATCGCCAGCTATGGTGTATAGCACAGGACAAGCAGAGCAGTATGGCTATTATAAACGAATAACATTTTGGGCCAGCCCTTATGATGCAGATATGGCAGAAGAAATTGCCAACCCGGAACGCCTGCAAGTAGGAACGCTTGATTTTACATTTGTCCTACTTTTTCTGTTGCCCCTACTCTTGCTCATCTTAGTCTATAACCTGAAAAGTGCTGAAACAGAATTAGGATTTATGCCCTTGATTGAAGTACAATCGGCTTCTAAACATAAGTGGTTGCTGACCCGTTATCTTTTTTATGTATTATTTATCGCATTTACTATTACCATTTTACTGTTATACGGTGCCACGCTAACAGATGTATTTGCAACCGCCGGTGATGCATTTGCACAAATGCTGATTTTTACGTTGCTCTACCTTCTATTTTGGGTTGTAGTATTTTATTTGATTTCAAAAAACGGTAAAAGTATTTTGGGTAACACCTTAAAAATGGTTGGAGTTTGGTTGGTCTTTGCGTTTATTATACCGGCTATTGTACACCAAAGTGTGAGCATTGTTCAACCCGCAAATCTGATGACCGATTTTATTGAAGTGAGAGACAAACAGCAAGACCTTTATGCTGATGATAGTCTGTTTCAAAAGAAACTTATTGGTTTATTTCCTGAAATTAAAAACAGTCCTGTTTATCAAGACAGCACAAAAATCAGTTTGGCTACTAATTATTCCGCTTCTGCATTAGTGAATGAACTCAAAAAAGAAAGTATTCAACCGATTGAAGAAGAGAATCAGGAAAAGAACGGTTTGATACAAGCCACTTATTGGTTTAATCCGGTGACCTTTTTTCAAAACAAATTCAATAGTATTACCCAAACCCACTACGTCGATTACCAGTCTTACCGCAATGAAATTCAGGCGTTAATCGACAAAAGAACTGCTCTTCTAGTCAGGGAGCTTTGGAATGATGCAAAAGTAGACAAGGTTAAGTATTTAGAGTACAGTGAGTTACTGTCAATAACAAACTAATCCAAGAAACGAATTATGGACAACTGTAAACGAAGAGAATTTATCAAATTAAGTGCTTTAGGCTTTGCCGGTATCGCTCTTCAGTTTAATGCGATATCTACTTATGCGCAACAGGCTAATGCGCATCTCGGCAAATGGAATGCCGATACCAAGCTCAACTGGGATGCTTTTTTGGAACGCCTTAGCCAATTGGCAAAATCACAGCACGATTTGCCCTGGAATCAAAAGCAATACACCAAGCAGGTTAAACAACTTTTGCAAAAATGCAACTTTCCCGAATTTGAAAATGTAAAAAAAATATTCAACAATTATGAAAATAAACGAGAAAACTGGTTTGAATCTGAAAGACTTCATCATGAAATAGATTTTCAAGTATCGCTGTTTCAGTTCGAAAAAGGCGAATACATTCCACATCATGACCATCCTGATATGACAGGTGTTCTTAATGTAGTATCCGGAAACCTTCTGGCCAGAAACTTTGATTTTGTTGAAGAATTGGCCGAAACGAGAGAAGTGACCTACAATAACGGACACAAGGCAAAGCTTCAAAAATGTGTAATTAAAGAAGTAGAAAACGAAATTCTAAAAGCTGGTGATGTAGGCATACTCACGGCCGATGAGGGCAACATCCATTCGATTATGCCTAACGAATTTACCCAAATGGTAGATGTATTTACACCGGCCTACCAAGAAGACACCAAAGCCAATTGGTATCAGGTAGAAGAGCAAAACGAATATAACGAACAACAAAAAATATATACTGCTGAATATGCCATACGCTAACTTACTTAATCTAAAAAATTTATCTGCTAAATCTGATCTTTTTGGTGCCATAGCCAGCGCCGTCTGCTTGATTCATTGTCTGGCGACACCTTTTTTGTTTGTGGCTCATGCTGAGATGCATCAACACGGACAACATCACCACGGGCCAAGTCCTTTATGGTGGAATGTAATTGATATTATTTTCCTGATCATATCGCTAGGAGCCGTGTATTGGTCAGCAAAATCTTCCTCTAAAACCTGGGTAAAAGCTGTGCTTTATTTCAGTTGGCTGTTTTTAGCTTTTTTAATTTTAAATGAAAAGTTTGAAGGCTTTCATCTCCCTGAGGTTTTGATTTACATTCCGGCTTTTAGCCTTATCATTTTTCATCTGTACAATAAAAAATATTGCCAATGCCAGGATGAGGATTGTTTAATTGAAAAATAAACTAAATCTAATCTTATGAAACAAATATTCAATCTATTACTGCTTCTATTCATCTGTTTTACAGCCTGTAAAAACAAACCAAAATCATCATTGGCCAAAGAACAACAGTCTGCGGAAAAAACAAATTGCAAACTGCCAAGGGTTGTTGAAAGCACCATAGCTCTGGGATTTCCAAAAATTGAAGGTTTAGCCCCATCAGTCGGCGAGCTTAACATGACCGTGCTTTTTGTAGATTTTGAAGATGTACAGGCCAGCAAAAGTACCGATAGTGTATTTTCCATCATCAATCCTATCGCATCAGAATTTTACGAGGAAATCTCTTACGGCCGATTGAAAATCAATCTAACTGCCCACCATGAGTGGTTACGATTGAGCAAACCTTCCGCGCACTACGGAGAAGGCATTTATGAATTTTTACCGCATCGTGAATTTATACAAGAAGCGGTAGATCTCGCAGACAACAAAGTAGATTTTAAAGAAACCGACGTGGTACTCGTCATGTCCAATCCCGATGCTGAAGCCATTGCCTTAGGTCCGGTATTCAAATCCCTCGATCCTGAATACCAAATTAAGACGAATGAAAAGAACTTATCAGTAGGCATTACCTCAGGTTACGATCTCAATTACTGGGGCGGTTTGTGGTTAGCCCACGAAACGGGTCATACTTTCGGTTTACCAGACCTTTACTTATTTGAAGCAGAAAACTCGCTAAGTGCTGTAGGCACCTTTGGAATCATGGGAACATCCGCCGGGAATGCACCGGGTTACTTTGCCTTCGAGCGTTGGGTGCTGGGTTGGTTAGACGATGATCAAATTTACTGCCATGACAATGCAGAGGTAGAAATTGAATTAGAAGCCATTGAACAAGAAGCTGGTACAAAAGCCGTAATTGTTCCCCTGGACAATACTTCTGCCTTGGTTGTTGAAAGCCGAAGAAAGATAGGCTTTGACAAAAAAACCAGAGAAGGTGCCTTGG
>Ga0209931_1001579_pt1 | contig 12292 bp, 12 predicted proteins | sample SalPonR1_B_D1_MG_FD_185697 | JGI IMG/M metagenome (GOLD analysis project Ga0209931, IMG submission 185697) | Salt pond soil microbial communities from South San Francisco under conditions of wetland restoration - Salt Pond MetaG R1_B_D1_MG... ...
CGTCAGGTCCTCGAACGGGACGGGGCCGCGCGGCGTTGAGACGAGCGCGCCGCGTGCGAAGGCGGCATGGGCCGCATCGAGCAGCGGCAGCGTCGGCAAGGTACGCTCCTGCGCCATGGACCGTCCCTCGGCATCGCGCCACAGGCAGGAATACGTGCGGCTGGCACCTTGCGTCCGGTTCGCCGGAACCGCGGGCGGCAGTTCGAGACCAAAGCCGGGTATCGTCATGGTGTGTCACCTCATAATCAGAGCCGTCGCGATGGACCCGGGTCTTCGCCGGGGACGACGGGCGGACAATCGGTGACCTGTGTGGCCTGGAATTCGGGCAATTATGCGCTCTCGCGCCAGATTTTTCGTGTCACTGGCCCCGGTAAAGACGCAATCTTCTCCGACCGGGATCATTGTTTCGCGACGCACCCACGGCCACCGGTCAGGACGCAAAAGGGCCGCCCGGCGGCGGCCTCTGCCTGCTCTTCGGTCTTTATCCGCGGGCGGCGGCGCGATTCGGTCAGGCAGTCTTGCGGGCGCGCGACATCGCGCGCATGTCCGCACGTTGCCCGGACCGCCGAACCTGCCGGTGAAAGGGCAGCGCGGGCGCGGCCTCCTTGCTGTGTTCGACCACGGATTTCATCCAGCGTGCCTTCATCTTCCCATCCTCTTGCCTGCGCCGCCTGGCGGCAGTGTTGCTTCGCCCACGACGATGCGCGGGGTTTGCGGCCAAGTTTTGACGGAAAAGGCAAATATCGGGGCAAGACCGGGGCGTTGTCCGGACGAGCGGCGCAAACCACGCGACCGAAGCCGCCTCAGCGCCCGCCCGGGTCGAACCCCGCCTCGCACATCAGCCTGTCGGACGCGTCCTCGACCTCGGCCTCCAGCCGCTGCATGAACGCCTCCCTCGGCAGGCCCGGCTCGATCTCTGGCAGGAATTCCACAACCGCAAGGCCCGGCTTGCGATAGATACCCTTGCGCGGCCAGAAAACACCGACATTCGTGGCCGCGGGCACGCAGGTCTGGCCCAGTTCCTCGTAGAGCACGGCGGCCCCGACCTTGTAGGGCTTCCTCACCCCGGGCGCGACGCGCGTGCCCTGTGCATAGATGATGAGCTGCCCCGGCTCCTGTCGCCCCTTGGCCACATCCTCGACCATCTTGCCGATGGCCTGGCTGCGCTTGCCGCGATCCACGGGAACGCAGCCGATGCGAAGTGCGTATTGCCCGATCACCGGTGCCCACATCAATTCCCGTTTCATGATGAACTTGCCCGCCGGGACGCTGCCGAAGATCAGGATGATATCGAGAAAGCTCTGGTGCTTCGACGCGATCAGCACCTCGTCCGCGGGCGGCGTGCCGCGCACCTCGCTGCGCAGGCCCACCATCCAGCGGGCTGTCCAGCGCACCCAGCGGCAATAACTCTTGCAGGCGGTGCGCGCGCCGCGCGGGCTGAACAGCGCCCAAGGCAGGAACACGACCCCCAGCACCGCCATCGCAAGGTACATCTGGACCACGAAAACGAGCGAGCGCAGCCATTGCAGGGCGTGTTTCATGGCATCTTCTCCAGGCAGCGGCGCGCGGCGGCACGGGTGGCGGCATAGGCCACCAGCCCTGCCAGCGGCGGAATCAGCAGCGGCAACAGCCAGTGCCAGCCCTGAAAGCCCAGCCCGGTCAGGAACCCGCCCTCGATCCGCGCCTGAGGCAGGGCAAGGATGGCGAGGCATCCCAGCACCGTGCCGATGGCCGCGCCCCCCAGCCCCCGCGCGGCAAAGCGGCGCACGAAAGCACGCGCGATGAAACCGTCCTGCGCGCCGACGAGGCGAAGCACGGTGATGACCTGCGCGTTGGCCGCCAGCGCCGCCTGCGCCGCCAGCGTGATCATCGCCGCCATCGCCGCCCCGATCAGCGCCAGCGACAGCCAGCCCAGCAGCCGCAGCCGCGACGCGGCCTCGACCAGCGGCCTGCGCCATCGCGTATGATCGTCGAGCACCGCACCGGGCACCTCGGCGGCAAGCCGCAGGCGCAGCCCCTGCGCGTCGAAGCCGTCTTCGGTCTCGGTCACCTCGATCAGCCGCGGGATAGGCAGCTGATCGAGCGGCAGGTCCGGGCCGAACCAGGGCGCAAGCAGCGCCGCCTGCTCGGTATCGTCGAGGGCCCGCGCGCCTGCCACACCCGCCGTGGTCTCGAGCACCCTGAGCGCCGCCCCGGTCTGCGCCGCCATCTGCGCCTCGGGGGCCGAGATGCGCACCGTCGCCGTGCGCGCGAGCTCGTTGCCCCAGCGATCCGCCAGCCGCCCGGTGGCCAGCGACAGCGCCAGCGCGAACACCGCGAGAAACGCCATCGCGGCGGCGGTGAACAGCGTCAGCGTGGCGGTGAACCCGCTCGGCGGCACGACACGGTCGGCATGGCTGTCGCCGGGCAGAAACTGCGAGAGGAAACCGGAGAACACCGTCACAGGTCCGCCCCCGCAAGCTGCAGACGCCGCCCGGCGATGCGCAGCACGCGCGCCTGCACATGCGCCTTGGCAGCCCGGATGAGGGCAAGATCATGGGTTGCGATGAGGATCGTCTTGCCCATGCGGTTGAGCTCGATCAGCAGGCGCATCAGGCGCTCGGACATCTCCCAGTCGATATTGCCGGTGGGCTCGTCCGCCAGCACCGCGTCGGGCGACATGATGACCGCGCGCGCCAGCGCCGCACGCTGCCGCTCGCCGCCCGAAAGTTCGGGCGGCCTTGCCTGCGCCCGCGCGCGCAGTCCCACCCAGCCGATCAGTTCGCGCAGGTTGGCCTCCTCGGCCAGAAGGTCACGCCCCGATACCGAGAGCGGCAAGGCAATGTTGGCGGCCACGTCCAGATGGTCGAGAAACTGGCAATCCTGGTGCACGACACCGATGCGACGCCGCGCCATCGCGATGTCGTCGCGGCTCATCTCGCGCCGGTCCTGACCAAAGAGCCGCACGTGCCCCGCCGTGGGCACGAGCGCGCCATAGCACAGCTTGAGAAGTGTCGTCTTGCCCGCGCCCGAAGGACCGGTGAGAAAATGGAACGACCCCGGCGCGAGGCTGAGCGACACGTCGTTCAGCAACTCCCCGCCACCATAGGAATACCCCACGCCCTCGAGCTCGATCACCGCTAGCGCCCTTTTCTGCCGCGGCCCCCTTCATGCCCCAGAGGTCACACTTGTGCAATCGCTGCCCGCATGATTCGCTTTGCTCTTTTCGCCTCGCGGATAAGCGCCTATGCTTCGCCATGGTCGAAAGAGCCGGAAAACGGCGGCAAGCAGCAGGCAGCGGGTGGAACCATGAGGCTGACATGTCCGAACTGCGGAGCGCAGTACGAGGTGCCGGACGCGGTGATCCCGGTCTCGGGCCGGGATGTGCAATGCTCCAATTGCGGCACGACGTGGTTTCAGCATCACCCCGATCACGTCCCGGCTGAGCCTGATGATCCCGACGCGGACCTCGACGCGACGATCGATCCGCAGCGCGAAACCGGGCCGGAGACGGAGACCGAGACACAACCAGCCCCGGAAGCGGGGCGGCGGCTTGATCCTTCGGTTGCGGACATCCTGCGCGAAGAAGCCGACCGCGAGCGCGCCGCCCGCGCCGCCGAAGCCGATGGCCGGATCGAGACGCAACCCGATCTCGGCCTGGGCGAGCCGGAACCCGACCGGGCGAAACGCGCCCGCGAGGCGCGCGACCGGATGCAGCGCCTGCGCGGAGACCGCCCCGCCGAGGCGCAACAGCGCGGCACCGATGACGATGATCCCGACGAGATATTCGACGATGACGAGGACGACGACCGGCTCGACCCGCGATCACGGCGCAACCTCTTTCCCAATATCGACGAGATCAATTCCTCGCTGAGCGCGTCCGGCGAGATCACCGGCTCGCTCGCCCCGTCAATGTCGGACGAGTCGGAGCCCGTGCGCCGCGGCGGTGGTTTCCGCGCCGGTTTCCGACTTGCCGTCGTGGTCTGCGTGGCGGCGCTCGTGGTCTACCTCATGGCACAGCGGATCGCGGGGCTCTGGCCCGCCGCCGCGGACCCGCTTGCACAATACGTGCAGGCGGTGGACGAGGCGCGGGCGATGCTTTCGGCAACGGTCGCGGACCTGCTCGCGCGCCTCTGACTCCGTCTCAGAACCGGTCGAGCAGACGGCGCAGGTAATCGAGCTCGATATCCGGGCGCGCGCCCTCGCCCGAGCGGCGGCGGATCTCGTCGAGCAGGTCGCGCGCGCGGCGATAGACATCTTCACCCTGCAGCAGACTGTCCTGGGTGCCCGCCTGGCGGCCCTGGCCGGATTGCCGCCCCAACGGATCGGCCTGCGCGCGGCCGGGATCACCCTGAGCGTCGCCGGGGCCGCCGGGCCCCATGTCGCGCGCCATGGCCTCGCCCATGCTGCGCATCCCCTCGCGCAGCGCCTCCATTGCGTCGGCCTGATCCTCTAGCGCCCCGGCGAGATCGTCATTGCGCAGCGCCTCCTCAGCACCTTCCATCGACCGCTCGGCGCGTTCGAGCGCACCGCGCGCCGCGTCGCCGGCCTCGCCGCCAAGCTGCGGAAGGCCGCCGCGCTGCTGTTCGAGCTGGCGACGCAGCGCCTCCTGCCGCTCGGCGAGCGATCCGCCCTCGCCCTCTCCGGCCCGCTCGCGCCCCTCAGAGCCCTGACCGCCGGGGCGCGCGCCACCCTCACCGCCGCCCTGTCCCTGCTGACCGTCATGACTTTCGCCGCGGCCCTCGCCGCCCGAACTGCCCTCGTTCTGTTGCGATTGGCCGGATTGCGCATTGGGGCTGAACTGTTCCTGCAGGTCGCGGAACGCCTGATCCGACAGGCCCTGCTGGTCGCGCAGCGTGTCGGCGAGCCCTTCCATCGCCTGCTGGCCCTCCGAGCCGCCCTGCTGTCCTTCGGTGACCTGCATGTTCTCCATCATGCGCTGGAAATCCTCCAGCGCCTGTTGCGCCTCGGCGAACCGGCCCTGCTCCATCAATTCCTGGATGCGGTCCATCATGTCCTGCAGGTCCTGCTGCGACATGCGCATGGAATTCTCGGCGCTCTGCTGGTCGCCGCCGCTTTCGTCCTCGCGCTGCGCCTGCTGCATCTTCTGGCGCAGGTAATCCTGCGTGGCGTCGCGCAGTTCCTGCATCAGGCGGGCGATCTCTTCTTCGCTGGCACCGTTCTTCATCGCCTCGCTCAGCCGCTCCTGCGCCGCGCGCATCCGCTCCAGCGCGTCGCCGATATCGCCATCCTCGATCAGCACCCCAAGGTCCCACAGCGCCTGCGCGATCTCTTCGCGGCCCGCGTCATCCGGGCCGCCCGCCGCGATCATCGTCTCCAGCCGCCGCAGGATGGCCCGCAGGCGCAGGTAGGTCGCGCTCGACCGGAAGAGTCCCTCGGACGGCTCGTAGGAAATCGCGCGAAGCACCTGCGTCACGCGCGGCGCGTTCTCCCGGCTCCACAAGAGATCGCGCCGCTGCTCGATCACCGCCGCCGCAAGCGGATCGAAGAAGCGCCGCGCGGGCAGCCTCATCGCCACCGGCTCGGACTGCCCCTCCTGCCCGACCGCATCCGTCACCGTCATCCGCAGCGTCACCGGCAGATGCGCCCAGGGATGCTGCGACAGGTCGGCGATCAGCGTCTCGGTGAACGCGGCGCGATCCCCCATCATCGGCAGCGGCAGGTCGAGCCGGATGGGCGCGCGCGGCTCGGGCTCGGTCGCAAGGCCATGACGGCGCGCGATGCGCTCCATGTCGAGCGCGATGACCGCGCGGCCACCCGTCACGCCGTGGTCGTCACGCGCCTCGAAGGGCTGGCTCATCTGGCCTTCGAAGCTGGTCCGCGCCTCCGCGTCGAGCACCGCCACATCCGGCGCTGCATCGGCAATGGCCTCCACCTGCCAGCCGCGCCCGCCGGGACCGTCGATGCGCAGCACGCCGTCGTGGGCGATGTCGAAGCTCTGCTCCGGGGCCGTGGCGGGCTTTGCGGCCTCGTCACCGCCCGAGGCGGTTTCATGCAGGCTGAGCGCGCCCTCGGCACCGTAGAAGCGCAGAGTCACCTCGCTGCCCACAGGGGCACGGATCACCTCATCCTGATCGGCGAGGTAGAGGCTCGGCAGGCCGGTGTGGCGCGGCGGTTCGATCCAGCCTTCCCACGCAGGGCCCTGCGCCAGAGCCGCCCCGCTGCTGCCGGGGCCCATCTGCGCCACCGTCCCCGCGCGCCAGACCGAGCCGAAGACAAGCCCGATCACCAGCACCAGCAGCGCGACATGCCGCAGCCCGTAAGGGTCGAACCGCGCCAGCCGCAGGTCGGGAGGGACATGCCGCGCACCCGCCGCCCGGGTGGCCATGCGCGACTGATGGGCCTGCCAGAGCGCGGCAGAGGCGTCGTCATCGGCACCGACCGCCTGCGCATCGCCGAGCGCCGCGAGGGGCCGCCCGGCGAGCGAGGCGTCGAGCCGGTTCACCGCGTCGGCGCGGCGCGGCCAGCGCAGCCGCACCAGCCCGCGAAGCCCCAACGCCAGCGCAGCCAGAGCCAGCCCGGCGACCACCACTCTGAACCCGACGGGCGAGGCATGTTCGTGAAGCCCGAGGAACACCGCCCCCGCCGCAAGGGCCAGCAGGCTCAGAAGCGGCCAGAAAGCCCGCGCGACCCGTTCGGCCACGAGGCCCGCCCATGTCAGCGCGAGGGCCAGGCGCAGCCGCGCCATCGTCTTAGCCAGTGGATCGCCGGGTCGGGACATTCGCGCAGCCGCTCCTCGTCCGGCCCTGACGCGCCCACCGCGTCACAGCCATTCGGGGATGGTATCGCGATTTATCATTTCGTCAAAGGTCGGGCGCGCGCGGATCACGGCAAAGTCACGCTCATTGACAAGGACTTCCGGGATCAGGGGGCGCGTGTTGTACTCGCTCGACATCACCGCGCCATAGGCCCCGGCGCTGCGGAACGCCACCAGATCGCCCTCGGCCAGCGGCGGAAGCATCCGCCCGCGTGCGAAGGTATCCCCCGATTCGCAGACCGGGCCGACCACGTCATGGGGCACCTGCTCGGTGCCCGGCGCAGGCTCGGTCACCGGCACGATATCGTGATGCGCGTCATACATGGCAGGCCGGATCAGATCGTTCATCGCCGCGTCGAGGATAAGGAAATCGCGCCCCTCCCCCTGCTTGAGGTAGATCACGCGGCTGACCAGTATCCCGGCATTGCCGACGATGAGCCGCCCCGGCTCGATCTCGATCTCGCAGCCCAGATGCCCCAGTTCCTCGCGGATCATCGCGCCGTATTCCACCGGCAGCGGCGGCACCTCGTTGGAGCGCATGTAGGGAATGCCCAACCCCCCGCCCAGATCGAGCCGGCGGATATCATGGCCGTCGGCGCGCAGGGCCTCCGTCAACTCCGCCACCTTGCGATAGGCCAGCCGGAACGGCTCCAGCTCGGTGAGCTGGCTGCCGATATGCACGTCGATACCCACCACCTCGATCCCTGGCAGCGCTGCCGCCTCGGCATAAACCGCGCGGGCGCGGGATATGGGAATGCCGAACTTGTTCTCGCTCTTGCCAGTGGCGATCTTGGCGTGGGTCTTTGCGTCCACGTCCGGGTTGACGCGCACGGTGATCGGGACCACCGTCCCGAGGTTTGCCGCCACCTCGCTCAGCGCGCGCAATTCCGGCTCGCTCTCGACATTGACCTGCCGGACTCCGCCCTCCAGCGCCAGGCGCATCTCGTCGCGGGTCTTGCCCACGCCCGAGAACACGATCCGCTCGCCCGGCACGCCCGCCGCCCGCGCGCGCAGGTATTCGCCGCCCGAGACCACGTCCATACCCGCGCCCAGGTCCGCCAGCGTGCGCAGGATCGCCTGGTTGCTCGCCGCCTTCATGGCATAGCACACGAGGTGATCCACCCCGTCGAGCGCCTCGTCGAACAGCCGGAAATGCCGCGCCAGCGTCGCGGTGGAATAGCAGTAGAACGGCGTGCCCACTTCTGCCGCGATCTCCGTCAGGGAGACGTCCTCGGCATGCAACACGCCGTCACGGTAAAGAAAATGATCCATTCGGCGCGCCTATCCCAATACAAGCCGGTTTCTTCCTGGCAAAAATACCCTGCCCGCTCACCGCCCGCGCAGCGTCCGCAGGAACAGGTAGAGCGGCAGCCCGCAGCTCACCCCGATCCCGAACGTGGCCGGAATGGCCAGCAGGCCCAGCCAGCGCCGCTCGGCCACGCTCTCGGCGATCACCCACACGGTCAGCGCCACGGCGGCGATGGTCAGATCCCAGACCAGCCCGGATGTGGCCGCGTTGGCGTGCCAGGCGTCGACCATCGCCATCAGGTCGTAGCCGTTGGCGTTGAACCACGCGAGAAACCACGACATCGGGTGCACCGCCCCCCAGATCGCGAGCGCGAGCCACAGCCACCTCACAGCCCTGTCCCCACGCCGATATTGACGCCGCCGATGCGCACGCCCGTGCGCACGCCGCCGCTCACCCCGTGAGAGCCCGCGCTCACCACCGTGGTGAGCGTCGGGCGCACCGGCGGGCCGTCCGCGCCGCAGGCAGCCAGGGCCGACAGGGCCGTCAGGAAGACCACGATCCGTCTCATGCCAAACGCTCCTTCCACCGCGCCACCTGCGCGCGCACCTGATCGGGCGCGGTGCCGCCATAGCTTGTCCGCGAGGCCACCGAATTGTGCACGCCCAGCACATCATAGACCGACGCGTCGATTTCGCCATGCACCGCCTGCATCTCGTCAAGGCTCAGGTCGGGCAGGTCGCAGCCCTTCGCCTCCGCCTTGGCCACAAGGCTGCCGGTGACGTGATGCGCCTCGCGGAACGGCATGCCCGCGACCCGCACCAGCCAATCCGCCAGATCCGTCGCGGTCGAGAAACCCGACCCGGCGGCGGCCTCCAGATTGTCTCTTTGCGCCGCCATGTCGCGCACCATCCCCTCCATCGCGGCCAGCGCCAGCATCAGGTTGTCGGCGGCGTCGAAAACCTGCTCCTTGTCCTCCTGCATGTCCTTGGAGTAGGCCAGCGGCAGCCCCTTCATCACCATCATCAGCGCCACGTTCGCGCCGAAGATGCGGCCTACCTTTGCGCGGATCAATTCCGCGGCATCGGGGTTCTTTTTCTGCGGCATGATAGAGGAGCCGGTGGAGAAACGGTCCGACAGCGCGACGAACCGGAACTGAGCCGAGGACCAGATCACCAATTCCTCGGCAAAGCGGCTCAGATGCATGGCGCAGATGCTCGCCACCCCGAGAAATTCCAACGCGAAATCCCGGTCGCTCACCGCGTCGAGCGAGTTGGCGCAGGGCCGGTCGAAGCCCAGATCTTTCGCCGTCATATCGCGGTCAATCGGGAACGACGTGCCCGCCAGCGCCGCCGCCCCCAGCGGACACTCGTTCATCCGCGCCCGCGCATCGCGCACCCGGCCCAGGTCGCGCCCGAACATCTCGACATAGGCCAACATGTGATGGCCCCATGTCACCGGCTGCGCCGTCTGCAGATGGGTGAACCCCGGCATCACCCAATCCGCCCCCGCCTCCGCCTGCGCCACGAGCGCACGCATCAGCGCCACCAAGGCCCCATCGGCGGCATCCAGCTGATCGCGCACCCAGAGCCGGAAATCGGTTGCCACCTGATCGTTGCGGCTCCGCCCCGTATGCAGCCGCCCGGCGGCGGGGCCCACGATCTCCTTGAGCCGGGACTCCACGTTCATGTGGATGTCCTCCAGCGCCACCGAGTATTCGAAATCGCCCCCCTCGATCTCTGACAAGACCGTGAGAAGCCCTTCCCTCATCGCCTCGGCATCCCTATCACTTATGATGCCCGTGGCCGCGAGCATCGCGGCATGGGCACGCGACCCGGCGATGTCCTGCGCCGCAAGCCGCTTGTCGAACGAGATCGAGGCATTAATTGCCTCCATGATCGCGTCCGGCCCGGCGGCAAAGCGGCCGCCCCACATCTGGTTCGAGGTCGTGTCGGTCATCATCTGCGGCCCTTTGGAGGGAAATCATGAAACGTCGTCTCGGGATCGTCCTTTATATGGCCCTCGCCCTCGGTGCAAATGCCGCGGCGGCCGATACCGCCGCGCTCGAAGCACTGCGCGAGGGAGACATGAAGAAGCTCATGTTCCACTCCGCCCCCGAACCCGCACCGCAGGTCGAGTTCGAACGCGGCGACGGCTCGACAGGGACGCTCGCCGACTACCAGGGCAAGCATATCGTGCTCAATTTCTGGGCCACATGGTGCGCCCCCTGCCGGGTGGAAATGCCGATGCTGTCCAACCTGCAGGCCGAAATGGGCGGCGAGGATTTCGCCGTCGTCACCATCGCCACGGGCCGCAACCCACCCCCGGCGATGAAGGCGTTCTTCGACGAGATCGGCGTCGACAACCTCCCCCTCCACCGCGACCCCAAGAGCGCGCTCGCCCGCCAGATGGGCGTTCTGGGTCTGCCCATCACGGTGATCCTTGACCCCGAAGGCCATGAGATCGCCCGCCTGCAGGGCGACGCGCATTGGGACAGCGAGAGCGCCAAGGCGATTGTCGCGGCCTTGATCGAGGGGCGGCAAGGGAGCTGAGGCAGCTTCTGCCCCGACACCGGTCACGCTGCCCCACGTTTTCTTGAAAAGAAAACGATCCGGACCCTTTGAAAGGGTCCGCCAACCCCCGTCTATACCGCCGGATAGTGGCGCGATCGCGGGACGTGGTCCATCATGGCCCCATTCACTCGCGGTTCACCCGCCCGGCCCCCGCCACTCACCGCCCGGGGCCGGGTGCCCCGCTCACCCCCGCCTCGTCGAAACTCGCCATGCCGGAGTGACAGGCCAGCGCCCCCTGCACCACGTCGATGCCCAGCACCGCGCCCGTGCCCTCGCCCAGCCGCACCCCAAGCGACAGCAGCGGCACCTTGCCCAGACGGTCGAGCAGCCGCGCGTGGCCCGGCTCGGCGCTGACATGGGCGGCGAGCGCATGGTCGAGCGCGCCCGCCGCCTCGGCCGCGAGGCAGGCGGCCGCAGAGGTGCAGATGAACCCGTCGAACAGCACCGGGATACGCAGCGCGCGCGCCCGCGCGATCGCGCGCGCCATCGCCGCCAGTTCCCGCCCGCCCAGCCGGGCGGCAAGGTCTGAAAGCTTGGAAAAGGGGACGGAGATAGCGGCCTCGTTGCACGTGAGCGCGCCCGTCTGTATCGCGAACCGGGTCCCGCCCCCAGTCCGAAAGGGACGCGACCATGCCCGGAACCGCCCGCGAGACCGCGTTCATTCATCCCTCCGATCTGACGCTCGCCTTGGGGCTGCTCACGCGGCTGCCGATCAAGGCAGAGGACGCCACCCGCGGAGCGCGGGCGGCCTGGGCCTGGCCGCTCGTCGGCGCGGTTCTGGGCTGGCTGGCGGCGCTCGCCGGGGCAGCGGCGCTAGCGCTGGGCCTGCCCGCTCCTGTGGCCGCGGTGCTGGCACTCGTTGCGCTGGTGATGGTCGGCGGCGGGCTGCACGAGGACCGGCTCGCCGATACCGCCGACGGGCTCTGGGGTGGCTGGACACGGGAGACGCGCCTGGAAATCATGCGCGACAGCCGGACCGGCAGCTACGGCGTGATCGCGCTGGTGCTGGGTCTCGGGCTGCGGGCCCTCGCGCTGACGGCGATCCTGACCGACGGGGCACTGGCCGCAGCGGCGGCGCTGATCGTCGCGGCGATGGTGTCGCGCGCGGCGGTGCTCCTCGCCGGGACATCGGGCGCAGCGGCCGTGGCGGCGGCGGCGCTGGGCGCGGCGGTGATGGCACGGCTGGCCCGCGCCCGGATCGGCGGACAGACCGGCGACATCCTCGGCGCGGTACAGCAGGTGGCGGAGATCGCGGCGCTTCTGTGCCTGCTGCCCTGACACCGCGCCCCGGCCACGAAAAAGGCCGCGCCCTCGCGGGCACGGCCGATTGACGGGGTCGCTACCGCTCAGGCGGCGCGCGAGATCAGCACCTCGTCCACCTGGCGGGCGGCCTGTACCTCGTCGCCACCGGACGCCGCGGCAACCTCGCGGGTCAGCCGCTCGAGCGCGGCCTCGTAGAGCTGGCGCTCGGAATAGCTTTGCTCGCGCTGGTCATCGCTGCGGTGCAGGTCGCGCACGACCTCGGCGATGGCGATGAGATCGCCGGAATTGATCTTCTGCTCATACTCCTGCGCGCGGCGCGACCACATCGCCCGCTTGACCCGTGCCTTGCCCTTGAGCGTGGTCATCGCCCTGGAGATGACGTCGGGGCTCGACAGGCTGCGCATCCCGATCTCGGTGGCCTTGTTCGTCGGCACCCGCAGAGTCATCTTGTCC
>Ga0209931_1001580_pt1 | contig 12292 bp, 12 predicted proteins | sample SalPonR1_B_D1_MG_FD_185697 | JGI IMG/M metagenome (GOLD analysis project Ga0209931, IMG submission 185697) | Salt pond soil microbial communities from South San Francisco under conditions of wetland restoration - Salt Pond MetaG R1_B_D1_MG... ...
TGCCATGGATCTCGCCGGGGCCACCCGCATCCTGACCATCGGCGGCGTGCAGGGCATCGCCGCGATGGCCTTTGGTCTATTCGGTGCACCGCCCGCCGATATCCTCGTCGGGCCCGGCAATGCCTACGTCGCCGAGGCCAAGCGGCAGCTTTTCGGCCCGATCGGCATCGACATGTTCGCAGGGCCGACCGACAGCCTGATCCTCGCCGATGACACAGCCTGTGCCGACACCGTCGCCACCGATCTGGTGGGGCAGGCCGAGCACGGAGCGAATTCGCCGGTCTGGCTGGCCACTACGCATCCGCCGCTGGCCGAGGCGGTGCTCGCCCGCGTGCCCGCGCTGATTGCGGCTTTGCCTGAGCCCAACCGCAGCGCCGCCACCGCCGCCTGGCGCGATCTGGCCGAGGTGATGCTGTGCGACAGCGCAGAAGAGATGGCGCGATATGCCGACGCCAAGGCCCCCGAGCACCTGCATGTGCAGGCCCGCGATCTGCCGTGGTGGCGCAACCGCCTGCGCGCCTATGGCTCGCTCTTTCTCGGCGAGAACACCACCGTCGCCTTCGGCGACAAGGCGGCGGGCCCCAACCATGTCTTGCCCACCTCGGGGGCGGCGCGCTACACAGGGGGGCTGTCGGTGCACAAGTTCCTCAAGACCGTCACCTGGCAGGAGGTGGACGAGCACGCGCTGCCCGATCTCGCGCGCGTCACAGCCAGCCTCAGCCGCGCGGAACGGATGGAGGGGCATGCCCGCAGCGCAGATATTCGCCTCGGCCCCGCTCCCGGTGCCGCGCAATCGACGGGGTAAGACAAGCGCATGAAAACCGTGGGCATTCTGGGGGGCATGGGCCCCGAGGCCACCATTCTCTTGATGCAAAAAGTCATGGCGGCCGTGCCCGCGCGCGACGACGCCGATCACGTGCCGCTGATCGTGCATCAGAACCCGCAGGTTCCGAGCCGGATCAAGGCGCTGATCGAGGGCACCGGCGAAGACCCCGGCCCGACGCTCGCGCGCATGGCGCGCGAGCTGCAGGCGGCGGGCGCGCAGGCGCTCGCCATGCCCTGCAACACCGCGCATCACTACGCGCCTGCGGTGGCAGGGGCGACGCCGCTGCCCTTTCTCGACATGCTGGACCTGACGGCTGCCTCACTCGCCGCGCAGGGCGCGCGCCGGGTGGGAATGCTCGCCTCTCCGGCAACACGGCTCGCCGGCGTTTTCGACGCACCCTTTGCCGCGCATGGGCTGGCCCCGGTGTTTTTGCCCGACGACAGCGACTTGCTCGCGATCATCCGCGCGGTCAAGGCTGGCGAAGGGATCCCTGCGCTCGGCCCGCGTCTCGCGGCAGAGGCCGAGGCGCTCGTCGCTGAAGGGGCCGATCACCTGCTCGTGGCCTGCACGGAACTGTCGCTGATGACGACAGCCCTGCCCGAAAGCGTGCCTCATACGGACAGCCTTGATTGCCTGACCGGTGCCATTGTGGACTTTGCCAAGGGCTGAGAGGCGCGGAACAGCGTCACGCGCAAGGCGGAACAGCGCCGCCTTGCGCGGTTTCGTATCTCAGGCGGCTGCCGGAACGTTGGAGGGGGACCGCAGCTTGCTCAGAGAAACGAAATGAAAGGCGAGAAAGATCGCCACGAAATAGCCCGGAAACATCGCCAGCGGATGCAGGTTGATGATGTTGGGCGTCTCATGCGCCATCAGATGGGCAAAGCCCTGCGATGTCGTGATGCCGACCAGAACCGCGACGACGAAATCGCCCAACCCCACGATATTGGCGCGCATCACCTTGGCGCGCGCATCCGGCGCGCCCTTTGCGCAGGCCTGCCACGCCCGATACCCCTCATACCCGGCCCAGATGTCGCCCAGACCCGCCAGCAGCGCGAATTGCCACGGAATCACACCCGCCACCCAACCGACGAGAAAAATCGCCCCCATCACGCGCGGAATTTGAAAGGCGATGAGCAGCCCCGGATCGGTCTGCGCCAGGATGGTCTGCCCGGTCTGCGTGCGCGTCGCCAATAGCCACAGCGTCAGCGCACCCGCAAACATCGAAAAGAGCACAATTGGAGGTTCGGCTAGCGTCGCGGGCACCATGAACGCGCCCGAGCGCGATAGTGCCATCGCGACGGCACCCCACAGCGATAAGATACCGACCGGCCACAGCACGGCGCGAGCCAGTGCAGCACCACCAAGCCCGGCGCGCGAAGCACCGAGGACCACGAGCGCCACGGCCAACGCAGGCAGCAGGATGAAAAAGACATGTACATAGGCAAGAAAGACATCAGACAGCATTGGAATCTCCATTTTTGATATATTTTGTATAGTGACTATGTTATTAATAGTCATTTCTCAATCTGAATTCTCTTGCTATACTCCAGATCATGACACCAATAGGACGCGAAAACTGCCCGATTCTAAGGGCCACCAATGCCATGGGCGACCAATGGTCGATCCTCATTCTGCGCGAGTTCTTCCTTGAAGGCCCTCGCCGTTTTCAGGATCTGCAAGACGTGCTCGGACTGTCGCCGAATACGCTGTCGAACCGTCTCAAGAAACTGGAGGGTGCGGGAATCTTGACGAGGCAAGCGTATTCAGCGAATCCGCCGCGTTCGGAATACATGCTGACAGAGTCTGGAAAGGCCCTCGGCCCTGTGATGGGCGCATTGCGCCAGTGGGGCGAGGCTTATACGCCCGACCTCAGATAACACAGTTTTGGCGCGGCTCAGCCTGCGGCCCGGCTCAGCTTGTCGAGATGGGCGCGCATCTGTTCGGCCTCGTAGCGCGCCTCGCGCAGGCCCTCCATCGTGGCGGCAAGCTCCGCCTCGGTCTGGCTCAGTTGGTTGGTCAGTTCCGCCTCGCGCTGCTGGAGATAAGTGATCGCCTGATCGCGCGTCTCCTCGGCCTCATGCAACTCCTGCGCCATGCGTTCCAGCTCGCCCACATCAGCCGCACCCACCCGGATGAAGCGATGCACCAGCCAATTGGCGAACCAGCCCATGCAGAACGCCACAAACAGCACGATGGCGGTGGCGATGATAAACTCAGTTCTGTTCATCCGTGGTCTGGTCCTGCTTGGGCTCGTCCGTGTCCTGCCCTTCTTCCCCCGTATCCTCGAGGCTTTCAAGCGCTGTTTGCTCCTCGACCACCGGCTCGGGGCGGATAATCTTGAATTCGATGCGGCGGTTGATCTCGCGGCCCTCCTCGGTACCGTTATCGGCAATCGGAGCGCTCTCGCCATACCCCTTGGCCTCGATGGTCGAGGTCAGCACGCGCCGCAGCCGCAATTCGTTGAGCACCGCGCGCGCCCGCTCAAGGCTCAGCTGCCGGTTCATTTCCTCGCGGCCCTGGCTGTCGGTATGGCCGCCGATCTCCATCTTGAGCTCGCCGCACTGCTTCAGGATTTCGGCGATCTCATCCATGATCGCCGAGCCTTGTGAATCGATCCGCGCCGATCCCGGCTCGAACCCGATCTTGCGGTCGGCCTGCACTTCGGCCACGCGCGCTTCGCATTCGTCGGGTGTCGGCAATTGCGCCACCGGGTCAAGCTGCTCGTGATAGGTAACGTCCATCGAAAACTGCCCGCCGCTTCCAAGCTTGTCCGACAGCAGTTGCGACAGTTCGGTGCCCGCGCTCTTGCGTCCGGTATTGCCCTGCACATCGAGGCCATGAGGCGTGACCGTCACGGCACCGTTCGACAGGTAAGAGAGTGCCTCGAGCCCAAGAAGCACACGCATCGACCAGTCGCGCGGCAGGCCCTCGACCACGCGGGCGGTCACATGCACCGTGTCCGACGCAAAGCGCGCCTTGGCAAAGCTCGTGACCGTCTCGCGCACTTGCGCGCTACCGACGCGCCCGCGCAAAAGCACCTGCCCCTCGGGCGACAGGGTGGCGATGAACTCGGGTATGGTCTTCTCGGCGTCACCTTCGGGCGGAGGCAGGGTCGCATTCAACGCAAAAACCTCAGGCAGCTCCGCCTCGAGCCGTCCCACCACATCGTCGAACTTGCCCTGTTCGATCCCTTGCGGCGCCCAGAGCGCGATATCCGCATCCGAAAAGGTCACGCTGCCACCTCCCAGATCGTCCACCGCGGCAATCGCCAGTTCCGCCGCCTTCGCCCAGCGGGGCGAAGGCACGCCCATGCCCACCGTACATTCGGCCTTGCCCTGCAAACCGGCACTGCCCGCCGCGCGCAGAATGCGGTCGCGCGCCTCGACCGTATCAGCGGAACAGGCATCGAACCGCGCGCCGCCTTCGTCGATCAAAAAGCGCAGCGTGAAGGGCGTGATGACCGGGCGCGGCGCGGAAATATCGAGCGCGAGGCGCACATCTTCGGGAACCCGACGCGCCAGGGCTGTCTCCAGCCGCCGTTGATCGGCGACGCTCTCGGCCATGGCCGTGATTTCCACCCGTTCGGCGCTGACCGAAATCTTGGTGCGCGACAGATCACCGAGCGACCGCACGGCATAGCGCAGCGCGTCCTCCCAAGTCTCGGGCGCGGGGTAATCGGCAGCATCCAGAAGATCGGCCACCGGTGCACCATCGGTCACATCCTTGACCTCGGCGAGGAATTTCGAGCGATCAAGGGTCGCCGGCACAAGACCGATGAGGGAGATCCCGCTTTCGTTGCGCAGAATCTCGATGGCAAATCGCGGCGGCGCAATGTCGCCTGCCTCCTCGACCAGCATCTGGTCGATCACCCGCGCGGCATCGACCACCGTGCCCGCCACCGACAGTGCCTTGAAGCGATCCGCCTCGGTTGGCGCGGTGCCCGCCAGAAAGACCTGCAAACCGTCGGTATCCACCTCGGTCCAGACCATGCCACGCTGATCCAGCGCCTCGCGCACGCCTTGCCGCGATCCGTCTTCGATCGCGCTTACGGCGAATCCGGCGGCGACCGTGCTGAGCACGATGGCCCCGAGGAATGTCGACCCGATGGTAAAGACCGTGGATAACCGCATGTGACCGTTGCCGTTTTGTTGTCCCTGCCGCGTGTTTAGGCGCGTGCCGGGGCAATATCAATCACAGCAGGACGGCGACGGCGAAAAACGGCACAGGCAAGAGCCCGGCATCGCGGTTCGAGCGGAACAGCGTCAAAAGCCGATCATTGTCTTCGAGGTCCAGTTTTCGCATCTGCCCCTGCATGTGCCAGCCCATCGCCCAAGGCCCGCACAGCGCCGCCACGAGGGCGGGCAGACCATCAGGGGCCGCCAGGATCACCGCCATCGCCATCAGCGACACGGTGCCGACCAGAAACCAGCGCAGCCAGCGCGGGGAATTGTGGCCAAAGAGCCGTGCGGTGGACTTCACGCCAATGAGCGCATCGTCCTCGGCATCCTGATGCGCATAGATCGTGTCATAAAACAGGGTCCAGGCAATCCCGGCAAGGTAAAGCACCACCGCCGGAGCCTCCAGCCGCCCGCTATGTGCCGTCCAGGCCAGAAGGGCGCCCCAGTTGAACGCAAGGCCAAGGAAAATCTGCGGCCACCACGTGAACCGCTTTGCAAAGGGATAAATCGCGACCGGTAAAAGCGACAGAATACCAAGGCCTATGGCCGCCCAATTGAATGTCAGCAGGATGCAGAACGCAACCAGCGCCTGCGCACACATCCACATCACCGCGCCGCGCACTGTCACCTGCCCCGAGGGAATGGGCCGCGACGCGGTACGCGCGACCGATCCGTCGATATCCCGGTCGGTGATGTCGTTCCATGTGCAGCCCGCCCCGCGCATGAGGAATGCGCCGATGCCGCAGCCCGCGAAAATCCACAGATCATGCCAGCCAGCCTGCCCATCCGACAGCATCGCCAAGCTAAGCCCCCACCAGCACGGCAACAGCAACAGCCATGTGCCGATCGGCCGGTCAGCGCGCGAAAGCCGCAGATAGGGCCGTGTCCCGGGCGGTGCCAGCCGGTCCACCCAATTGCCGTGATAGGCATCCGCGACCATGCCTTCGGCCTCTGGCGTCTGGTTCTCTCCGGTCATATGCTGGCCCCATGAAAACGGCAAAGATCAGGCTTTATGTAGAGCACCCCCTGGGGCAAGGGCAAACCATTCCTCTGTCGCGCGATCAGACGCATTACCTCTTTGGCGTGATGCGTCAGGGGGTGGGCGACTGGGTGCTGCTCTTCAATGGGCGCGACGGCGAATGGCGCGCCGAGGTGACCGGGGCGGGCAAGCGCGGCGGCACGCTTGAGGTACAGGAACAGACCGCGCCGCAACGCGACCCGCCCGACCTGTGGCTGCTGTTTGCCCCGATCAAGAAGGCGCGCACCGATTTCATCGTCGAGAAGGCCGCCGAGATGGGGGCCGCGCGGATCATCCCCGTTCAGACCGATTTCACCAATTCCGAGCGCATCCGGCAGGACCGGCTTCAGGCCCACGCGGTCGAGGCGGCGGAACAATGTGGCGGCACCTTTGTCCCCGAAGTGACCGACCTGCATAAACTCGACACGCTGCTCGCCAACTGGCCCGAAGACCGGCAATTGATGTTCTGCGACGAGGCGCTTGCAGGCGCGGCGACCAGCCTGCACGCGGCGGGCGACGGCGCATGGGCGATCCTGATCGGACCCGAGGGCGGCTTTTCCGAGACCGAACGCGGGCGGCTCTCGGCCCTGCCCGCCGCCCATCCCGTCAGCCTCGGCCCGCGCATCCTGCGCGCCGACACCGCCGCCGTCGCCGCCCTCACGGTCTGGCAACAGGCGCTCGGAGACTGGGCATGAGTTTCATCCGGCCACAGGCGCGCGCCGCCCTCTGGCGCTGGCGCGAGGTGCTGACCGGCACCGGGCTGGCCGTGCTTGGCCTGTGGTGGACTCTTGGCACCGGCGGGCTGCTGCACTGGTTGGGCTATGTCCTGCTGGTCGGCGCAGGCGCGATGCTTATGATGGGCGTGCAGCGCGCGCGCTTTCGCGGTGGCGCGGGCGGCCCCGGCGTGGTGCGCGTGGACGAAGGACAAGTGGCCTATTTCGGGCCGCTGACCGGCGGCGTCGTGGCGATCCGCGATCTCGACCGGCTCACGCTCGACCCCTCGGGCCAGCCCGCCCATTGGGTGCTCAGCCAGCCACAGGCCCCCGATCTGCACATCCCCGTAAACGCCGAAGGGGCCGAGGCGCTGTTCGATGCCTTCGCCACCCTGCCCGGCCTGCGCACCGAGCACATGCTGACCCAGATGCACCGCCTGCCCGATCACCCGACGGTGATCTGGCAACGGCGCGACCCGGTCACTTCATCCTTCCGGCTGCATTGACACCGCTCGCGATTGCCGCCAACTGTGACCCCCGACAACAGATGCGCAGCGCTTCAGGAGGCCCGACCATGTCCATTCCTCAATCCGGCGGCGGGCCGATTGAACGCCATGAACAGCTTGCCGAGTATCTCGAAAGCGGCTGCAAGCCCAAGGCCGATTGGCGCATCGGCACCGAGCACGAGAAATTCGGCTACTGCAAGGATACGCTCCTTCCCATCCCCTACGAGGGGGAGCGCAGCGTGCTCGCCGTGCTCGAAGGGCTGCGCGATCTGCATGGCTGGGCCCCTCTGGAAGAGGGCGGCAAGCTCATCGGTCTGGAAAAGGACGGCGCCAACGTGTCACTGGAACCCGGCGGGCAGCTGGAGCTTTCCGGCGCGCCGCTGGAGAATATCCATCAGACCTGCGACGAGGTGAACGAACATCTGGCCGACGTCAAGGATATCGCCGACAAGGTCGGCGTTGGCTTCATCGGGCTGGGGGCCGCGCCGGTCTGGACGCACGACCAGATGCCGATGATGCCCAAGGGCCGCTACAAGCTGATGGACAGCTACATGCAAAAGGTCGGCACCATGGGTCAGACCATGATGCGCCGCACCTGCACGGTGCAGGTCAATCTCGATTTCTCGACCGAAGCGGACATGGTGCAGAAACTGCGCGTTGCGCTGGCCCTGCAACCGGTCGCCACCGCGCTTTTCGCCAATTCCCCGTTTCTGGAGGGCAAGCCCAACGGCCACAAGTCATGGCGCGCCCGTGTCTGGCGCGATCTCGATCCCGACCGCACCGGCATGCTGCCGTTCGTCTTTGACGAGGGGTTCGGGTTCGAGGCCTATGCTGACTACGCGCTCAATGTGCCAATGTATTTCGTTTATCGCGAGGGGCAGTATGTCGACGCTTTGGGCCAATCCTTCCGCGATTTTCTCAAGGGCGAACTGCCCGCTCTGCCGGGTGAGAAACCGACCCTGTCGGACTGGGCCGATCACCTCACCACAATTTTCCCCGAGGCGCGGATCAAGAAATTCATGGAGATGCGTGGCGCTGACGGCGGGCCGTGGCGCAGACTCTGCGCGCTGCCCGCGTTCTGGGTCGGCCTGATGTATGACCAATCCGCGCTCGATGCCGCATGGGACGTCTGTAAAAGCTGGGATACCGAGACCCGCGAAGGCCTGCGCGTCGCCGCGAGCGTGGATGGCCTTCAGGCCAAGGTGAACGGGATCGGCATGCACAATCTGGCGCGACAGGTGCTCGATATCTCCGAAGCCGGTCTCAAGGCCCGTGGCTGCGCGGGCGGTGGCGGCATGATCCCCGACGAGACACATTTCCTCAACGCCTTGCGTGAGAGCGTCGACTCGGGCAAGACCCCCGCCGATGAACTGCTGGAGCACTATCACGGCGACTGGCAAGGCGATCTGAGCCGCATCTACTCCGAGTTCAGCTACTAAGGCCACCTGTGGCACCCCGCTGCAGCACGGGCCGCTCTGCGGGATCGGGATATTTTTGCAAATCGGGCCGAATTGTGTCGAATTTTGGCGCATATGGCGCGAGAAAGCGCGGATTCCGGGAAAATTGAAATCCTAACCTCTGGTAGAGTGATTCACCGGGTCGATTGAACCGCACCCGGAAAAGCAACCAACGAGGGAATATTGTCATGTCTGGAAAATTCGTCGTCGGCTACGACGGCAGCGTGTCCGCGCGGCGCGCATTGGAATTCGCGGTGGACCGCGCCCGCGCGCAGGGGGGCACGATCGTGCTGACCCATGTGCTGGAATGGTCGCCCTATTCCTTTCTCACGCCGCAGGAGCTGGAAGAGCGTCACAGCCGCCGCAAGGAGGAAATGACCCGCGCGGAAAAGGCGATCATGACCACGGTCAAGGCGGAACTCGACGATGCCGGGCTCCCCAACGAGGTCGTGATCCGATACGGCAACACCGCTGAGATCCTCGGTCGGGTCGCCAAGGAGCACAACGCCGTGCAAATCATCATCGGTCGCGACGGGCAATCCGCCCTCGGCGCACGGGTCTTCGGCTCGGTCGCGGGCGCGCTCGTTCAGACCGCGCCGGTGCCCTGCACCATCGTGCCGTGACGCCAGAACAAGAACAGGGATGAAACATATGAATCGCAACGCATTTTCTGCGGCTCTCGCCGCAGCGGGGCTCGCGCTGATGAGCGCGCCTGCCTTCGCTCAAGAGCAGGCGGCCTCGCTTGACGACAAGGTAAACCAGATCTTTTCCAACTCGACCGGTTGGTTTGTCAGCCTGATCTTCTCCAACTTTCCGGGTACGAATTTCCCCTGGATCGTGGCCTGGCTGGTGATCGGTGCCACGGTCTTTACTCTTTACTTCGGTTTTATCCAGTTTCGCGCCGTGGGCCATTCCATCGCGCTGGTGAAGGGCGATTATTCCGATCCCAACGACGCTGGTGAGGTCAGCCACTTTCAGGCGCTCGCCACGGCGCTGTCGGGCACGGTGGGCCTGGGCAATATCGCGGGTGTCGCGGTCGCCGTAGGCATTGGCGGGCCGGGGGCCACGTTCTGGATGATCCTCGCGGGTCTGATGGGCATGGCGTCGAAATTCACCGAATGCACATTGGGCGTGAAGTACCGTAACGAGTATCCCGATGGCCGCGTCTCGGGCGGTCCGATGTATTACCTCACCAAGGGTTTTGCAGAACGTGGCCTGCCCGGCGGCAAGATTCTCGCCGTGCTGTTCTCGATCTTCTGTATCCTCGGCGCGCTTGGTGGCGGCAACATGTTCCAGGCCAACCAAGCACATCAACAGATTTCGGGCATCGTCGGCGACTATCCGGGCTGGATCACCGGGGTGATCTTCGCCGGTGTGGTCTTCGCGGTGATCGTCGGTGGCCTCAAATCCATCGCCAAGGTGACCGAGAAAGTCGTGCCGTTCATGGGCATAGTCTATGTCGGCACGGCGTTGATCATCATCTTGATGAACGCCGATCAGATCGGCTGGGCCTTCGGCCAGATCTTCGAGGGGGCCTTTACCGGGCTCGGCGTCGCGGGCGGCATGGTGGGCGCACTCATCCAGGGCTTCAAGCGGGCGGCGTTTTCGAACGAGGCGGGCGTCGGCTCGGCGGCCATCGCCCACTCGGCGGTGCGCACCAAAGAGCCGATCACCGAAGGGTTCGTGTCTCTGCTGGAGCCCTTTATCGACACGGTCGTTGTTTGCACCATGACGGCGTTGGTGATCATCATCACCGGTCAGCTCATGACCGATCCCGAGACCGGGCTCTACCTCGTCGGCGACAACGGCATGATCAAGACGATTGACGGCAGTTCGGGCGTCAGCTTGACCTCCGCCGCCTTCGGTAGCTCGATCAGCTGGTTCCCCTATATCCTGGCGCTCGCCGTCGTGCTCTTTGCCTTCTCGACCATGATCAGTTGGTCCTATTACGGCCTCAAGGCCTGGACCTACCTCTTCGGCGAGGGTGAGACCAAGGAACTGGTGTTCAAGATCATCTTCTGCATCTTCGTAGTGATCGGTGCCGCCGCAAATCTCGGCCCGGTGATCGACTTCTCGGATGCGGCGATCTTTGCCATGGCAGTCGTGAACATCATCGGCCTCTACTTCCTGATGCCGATCGTCAAGCGCGAGCTCAACAGCTACATGAGCCGCCTGAAATCGGGTGAAATCAAGAAGTTCGAGTAACCCTGACATCTTGCAAGCATGGCTGGGGGCCACCGGTTTTCCGGTGGCCCCCTTTCATTTCGATCCCGAAAACATAGCTTGGCGTTGGAAACGCAATTCAAAAGGAGGACACGATATGGACAAAGAAACATATCAGAAGAAACTTCAGGCCCAACTCGACCAATGGAAGGCCGAGATCGACAAGCTGCAGGCCCAGTCGCGCGAAGCCTCTGCCGATATGCAGGCCAAGTACCACGAACAGATCAAGGACTTGCGCGAAAAGCGAACTGAAATGGAGGCCGAGTACGACAAGATCCAGGCCGCCAGCGCCGAGGCTTGGAAGGATTTCAAGACCGGTGCGGATCAGGCGTGGGAGAACATGTCGAATGCCATGAAATCGGCGTGGAGCCGATTTGGCTGAGCCTTGCGAGGCAAGGCGCGCAAGCGCTTGGCAAAGCGCTTGCGCCAAGCCGTTTTAAACGGCTTGGCCTGTCGCTTAGGCCGCTGCGAAACCGGCATCGAGCGAGGCGAGGATCACATCGACCTCTGCCTCCGAGATCACCAAGGGCGGCGACATCAGCACGTTATGCGCACCAAGCCGCACCATGGTGCCCGCCTCATAGGTCGCCTGATGCACCCGCTTCATGGTCTGGGCATCCATCGGCGTCTTTTTTGCCCGGTCGCTGACCAGTTCGATCCCGGTCATGAGGCCATGACCACCTCGCACATCGCCGATGATGTCGTATTTCTCGGCAAGCTTGCAGACACCGTCATAAAGCTGCTTACCGCGCGCCGCCGCATTTGTCTTTGTGTCCAGCCGCAGCGTCTCTGACAGGCAGGAGACCACTGCCGCAGCGCCCACGGGATGCGCCGAATAGGTATAGCCGGTCCAGATGCTGCCCTCGGGCCCCGCGCTCTCGAACACATCCGCCACCTTGTCTCCCAGCAGAACGCCACCCACGGGGAAGTAGCCCGAGGTGATGCCCTTGGCGATTGTCATCATGTCGGGCTGCACGCCCCAATGGCGCGCGCCGGTCCAGTCGCCGGTGCGCCCGAAGCCGCAGATCACCTCATCCGAGATCAGCAGGATCCCGTAGCGGTCGCAGATGTCGCGCATGTGGCGCATGAAGGACGCATCCGGCACGATCACCCCGCCCGCGCCCTGGATCGGCTCCATGATGAAGGCGGCAATGGTGCTGGGGTCCTGAAACTCGATCTCATCCACCATCGCGGCGGCGATCTTCTCGGCCAGCGTGGCGGGATCGCTCTCGTCATAGGGGTTGCGATAGGTATAGGGACTGGGCAGGTGAAAACAGCCTGGCAAGAGCGGCTCATAGGTGATCCGGAACCGGTTGTTGCCGTTGACACTCGCCCCACCCCAATGGGTGCCGTGATAGCCCTTCTTGAGAC
>Ga0209931_1001582_pt1 | contig 12286 bp, 6 predicted proteins | sample SalPonR1_B_D1_MG_FD_185697 | JGI IMG/M metagenome (GOLD analysis project Ga0209931, IMG submission 185697) | Salt pond soil microbial communities from South San Francisco under conditions of wetland restoration - Salt Pond MetaG R1_B_D1_MG... ...
GCGCGGCAGCGACGTCCCGCAGCCACATCGATCTCTGGATGAGCGGACCGTTCCACGCCATCGGCGTGCTGCGGCCCGAGCTCCGTCAGGCCGGGTTCGGTCTGTGCGAGAGCCCGCCCAACCCGACGGCCACCCGGTGGCGCTCGGCAGCCACGCTCGACGTGATCCGGGGTCTCGACGGGAGCGCGCCGGCCGCGACGGCGCCGGTCGTGTTCCCGGGTGACGGCGCCACGACCAGCCTCACGAGGTTCGTGGCCGAATCGCCCGACCCGCGCACGTTCTGCGGCTGGAGCGGACGCACCGTGGGACTTCCCCTGATCGCGCTCATGCCCGGCGACGTCTCCTCCGCAACGGCCACGCTGACGGGACCCAACGGTCCCGTGCCCACCTGCGTGCTGCACCGGCAGAACACGTCCGGCGTCGCCAGTTCGATCCTCGCCGGTGACAACGCCGTCGTGATCGTGCCCGACGCGCCGCTGGTGACGGGCACCTACAAGGTGTCCGTCGGGTCCACCGGCGGCAACACCGCATGGTCGTTCAAGGTCGACCCCACGGCGCCGCTGACGGCCACCCTCGCCGCACCCGAATCGACCAAGGTGGTCGGAGACGCTGCCGGTTTCGAGCCGATCCCCCAGTTCCGTTTCGCCGACTCCCGCGAGGGAAAGGCACTGAACCGACTCCGGGCGAACCGCCAGGTGCGCATCAAGATCGCCGGCCGACAGGGGCTCCCGGCCGACATCACCGCGGTCAGCGCCAACTTCACCGTCGTCCGTCCCGACGGCTCCGGATACCTCACCGCGTCGAACTGCTCGACCGGGAAGGGCACGGTGTCGACGCTCAACTACGCGCCGGGCGAGACGATGGCGAACCAGGCGTTGATCCCCCTCGACGACGGCCACCTCTGTCTGTACTCGCTCCGCAACACCGACGTCGTCATCGACGTCAACGGCTACGTGTCACCGGGCGCCTCCCAGGAGTTCATGCCGGTCCTGCCCAAGCGGATCCTCGATTCACGCAAGGTGCGGCCGCTCACACCGGGCACCGTGACCACCCTGCGGGTCGAGGGCGGCTCGAGCCCCGTCCCGACGATGGCGACCGCCGTCGCGGTGAACCTCACCGGCGTCTCGGCCCAGACCAACGGCTGGATTCGCGCCTACCCGTGCGACCGGAGGGAGCCGGGCGTCTCCTCGGTCAATCCCCGCTTCCTCCAGAACAGGGCGAACTCGGCGATCGTGCCCACCTCGGCGACGGGCACCATCTGTCTCACGAGCAACGTCAGGACCCACGTCGTCGTCGATGTCACCGGTTGGTTCGGTCCGACCGAGCAGCGCGAGTTCGTGCCGCTCGACGGCATCCGGATGGCCGACACGCGATCGTTGCACGCCGATCTCAACCCACGCCGCAACGGACGCCAGCTCACTGCGGGCACGGTCCTGAAGGTGCCGGTGGCGGGAGTACGCGGTGTCCCGGAGACGGCACGAGCCGCGTCCGTGAACCTCGTCGCCGTGGGGTCCCTCGACCGCGGCTGGATCCGTGTCGTGCCCTGCGGCACGACGTCGAGCGTCTCGAACCTCAACTACTCGAGCCCGTCGGCCATCGCCAACGGCGCGAACGTGAAACTGTCGTCGGACGGAGCGATCTGCGTGACCACGAACCGGTCGACACACGTGATCATCGACATCACCGGCGTCTGGGTCTGATCAGCGACGCACCGACCGGTCGGCGATCTCGGCCCGGTACCTCACGGTGTGCACGCTGTCGCCCGACAGGATCGCACCTCGCCCGAGCGCCCGTCCGTGCTGCCAGTTCGACAGGCCGAGCTCGGGTGCGTCGAGGGCGTACTGACCGTCGACCCAGCGGGTGAAGCCGTTGCCCACGAACGGCGCGTCGACGGCGTCGTAGAACCGGGCGTGTTCGTCGGGATCCGAGCTGATCAGCGAGGCGACGAAACGGGGGCTGTACCGGTTGCACAGCGACACGGCCTCGTCGACGTCGTCGACGACCACGAGCGTGATCTCCGGGGAGTCCTCCCACTCCCACTCCGTCGCCAGCTCCGTCTCCGCAACGACATCGGCATGGGCCTCTGTGCGCTCGCCCCCGGCCCGACGCACCGTGATGTGGCGCTCGAACCGCTCCGAGGGAACGTAGCCCTCGCTCCCGGCGACCACGTGGAGTCGAGCCGGCACGCCCCGCTCCGAGGCGGCGTCGTCGGCGGCGGCGAGCACCGCGGGCAGCAGGTCCTCGGCTCGGGACCGGGTGACCGCACACACGTTGAGTGTGTTGCACACCTTGCGGTCGAGTGAATGGGCGACCGCGGCGCGCACGTCATCCGGGTCGGCGTGCTCGCCGGTGAGGATCCAGGCACCACCCGTGCCATGGAGGCTCACCGGGATGCCGTGCTGTGACGCCACCGCACCCAGCTCGGCCACGGCCGGCCCGGAGCCGCGGGCGACGGCCAACGCCAGCCGGTCGTCACTGAACAGTGCGTGGCCCGCTGCATGGGTGGGCGAGTCGACCAGCTGCACGGCCCCGGTAGGCAGACCGGAGGCGGCGAGTGCGGGTTCCAGCGCCTCGGCGACGATCGCACGAGCCGTCCCCAGCGCATCCGACCCGATCCGGAACACCACGGCATTGCCCGTCCGCAGGACGCCGCAGGCGTCGGCGAACACGTTCGGTCGCCCCTCGAACACGAAGCCCACCACCCCGAGCGGTGCCCGGTGGGTCTCGACCGACCAGCCGTCGTGTCGGATCCGTTCGATCACGCCGCCGCGACGGCTGTCGGAGTCGCGCCACGAGCGCAGCCCCGAGATCATCCCGCTGCGCATGCGCTCGTCGAGCACGAGCCGGGTGGTGGATCGCCCGCGCTCGGCGGCCCGGGCGACATCCGCGGCATTCGCCGCAGCAATCGCGGCGACGACGCCGTCGTCGGCGAGACCGTCGGCGAACCGGTCGAAGAAATGCGAGATCTGGTCGTCGGTGCAGCGTGCGAGCCGGGCGAATCCGTCGACGGCCGCCGTCACGGCCCGGTCGACGATCCCGTACTCGTTCGACGGGATGCGCAGCAGGGCGCCGGTCGACTGCACGACCACCAGGCGGTCACCGGCCACGAAGGAGTCGGCGAGATCGGCCGGCACCGTGGTGACCCGGTCGCCACCGAAGACGATCTCCTGCCCCGCACGCAGCGCGTCGAGGGGTGCGATCCGAGGTGCCGCCGACATGGTCAGTAGCGTAGGGGTGTGACCGCCACGCCGACTCCCCCATCCGCCGGCCCGCTCTACTTCCGCCAACTCCTGTCGGGCCGCGACTTCGCCGTCAATGACCCGCTCGCGTCGCAGATGGTGAACTTCGTCTACGCCGTCGGGGATCACCGCACCGGTGAGTGTGTGTTGGTGGATCCCGCCTACGCAGTGCGTGAACTGGTCGAATTGGTCGGCGCCGACGGCATGAGCGTGTCGGGTGTCCTCGCCACGCACTACCACCCCGACCACGTGGGCGGGTCGATGATGGGCCACTCGATCGAGGGGATCGCCGAGCTGCTCCACCACGTCGACTGCCCGATCCACGTGCACCGCGACGAGACCGAGTGGGTGCGCACCACCACCTCCGTCACCGACGACCATCTGGTGGGCCACGAGTCGGGCGACGTGGTGACGGTGGGCGGTGTGGAGATCACGCTCGTACACACGCCCGGGCACACACCCGGCAGCCAGTGCTTCTTCGTGGACGACCGTCTCATCGCGGGAGACACGCTGTTCCTGGAGGGATGCGGCCGCACGGATCTCCCCGGCTCGGATCCGGCGAAGATGGCCGAGAGCTTGCAGCGCCTCGGTGAGGTACCCGACTCGACGATCCTGTTCCCCGGGCACCGCTACTCGGTCGCCGGCAGCGCCACGATGGACATCGTGAAGGAGACCAACTTCGTCTTCGCCTGACATCCACCGTTCGTCAGGGGTCAGACCCCGAACGAACGACGTCGATGTCGGCGAGTGGCGGACCGTTCGTGTGGGGTCTGACCCCTGACGAACGCCCCGGTCAGCAGTCGGGCTTGGCGGGGATGATGATCGTCTGGCCCGGCACGAACTGGCCGTAGGCGGGGTTGCCGGTGTTGGCGGCGTCGAGCGCTTCGATGGTCACGTCGTACTGGTCGGCGATGCCGAGCGGGTAGTCACCTGCGACCACCGTGTGCTCGCCCTCGCCGCAGTTGTCACCGGCATCGGGGATCGTGGCGGCACTTCCCTCGTCACCGCCGGCCGAGTCGGACTCGCCGGTGTCGGCGGAATCGTCGGAACCGGCACTCGCCGATGCGGCCGTCGTGCCGCCGGGCGGGATCTTGATGGTGTTGCCGACGAAGAACGGTGCCTCTGCCGCACTCGGCCACTCGTTGTAGGCGACGAGGTCGTCGAGCGACACGCCGAACTGCTGGGCCACCCCGAGTGGGTAGTCGCCGGCCTGGATCACGTACTCCTGCTCGGTGGAGACGACGGCGTCGTCGACCTGGACCTCGGGTTCGGTGGTGGCCGGCGGCCGCACCACGAATGCGGTGGAGCCCTCGCTGAGCTCGATGGTGGACACCGTGGCGGCCCCGTCGGCGCTCCCGCACGATGCGAGCACGAACGCGCCGAGGAGCGCAGGGGCGGCGATGACGCCGACGCGGCGCGCGCTGAACGAAAGCATGGCCGACAGCGTACGCGCCCCTAGCACACTCGGGGTGTCAGGTCGATGTGACCGGCGTTACGTCGCCGGTGGGTGCCCGTCGCTCAGACGAGCGGACGCTCGGTGGGCGGGATCGGGAACGGCAACCGGGTCTCGCCCATCAGGTAGGCGTCGACGCCGGCGGCGCACGCGCGGCCCTCGGCGATCGCCCACACGATGAGGCTCTGCCCACGTCCCATGTCGCCGGCCACGAACAGCCCGCGCTGGTTGGTCATGTAGCGGCCGTCGCGGGCGACGTTGCCCCGCGGGTCGTAGTCCAACTCCAGCGCATCGAGCCACGCCCCCTTCTCCGGACCGACGAACCCCAACGCGAGGAACACGAAGTCGGCGGGGATCTCGTGATCGGTGCCCTCGACCTTCACGAAGGCGCCGTCGACCAGTTCGACCTCGTGGAGCCGCAGCGCCTTCACCCGGCCGCTCCCGTCGTCGATGAACTGCTCGGTGTTCACCGAGTACAGCCGTTCACCGCCCTCGGCGTGAGCCGACGTCACCTTGTACACCATGGCGTACTGGGGCCACGGATTGTTCGGCCCGCGCTGCTCGGGCGGCTTGGGCAGGATCTCCAGCTGGGTGACCGAGGCAGCTCCCTGCCGATGGGCCGTACCGAGGCAGTCGGCGCCGGTGTCGCCACCGCCGATGATCACCACGTGCTTGCCGTGCACGTCGATGGGCGACTGCCCGATGTCGCCGAGCTGCACCCGATTGGCGTACGGCAGGTACTCCATCGCCTGATGGACGCCGCCGAGCTCCCGTCCGGGAATCGGCAGGTCGCGCCACTGGGTGGCCCCGCAGGCGAGCACGACGGCGTCGTGCGAGGCCCGCAGCACCTCGATGTCGACGTTCTCGCCCACGACGGCGTTCGTGCGGAACTCGGTGCCCTCGGCCTCCATCTGGGCCACACGGCGGTCGATGTGGCGCTTCTCCATCTTGAACTCGGGGATGCCGTACCGCAGGAGACCTCCGATGCGGTCGGAGCGCTCGAGCACGACCACCTCGTGGCCCGCCCGGGTGAGCTGCTGCGCTGCAGCGAGCCCGGCGGGACCGGATCCGATCACGACCACCCGCTTGCCGGTCCGGACCGACGGCACCTGGGGGGTCACCCAGCCCTCGTCCCAGGCGCGGTCGATGATCTCGACCTCCACCTGCTTGATGCTGACGGGATCCTGGTTGATCCCGAGCACGCACGCCGACTCGCACGGGGCCGGGCACAACCGGCCCGTGAACTCGGGGAAGTTGTTGGTGGCGTGCAGCCGCTCGATCGCATCCTGCCAGTGGTTGCGATAGACGAGATCGTTCCAGTCGGGGATCAGGTTCCCGAGCGGACAGCCGTTGTTGCAGAACGGGATGCCGCAGTCCATGCAGCGGCCCGCCTGGTGACGCAAGGCCTCGGCGTCGAAGTCCTCGTACACCTCGTTCCAGTCGCGCAGACGCACCGGCACGGGGCGCATCTCCGGCACCTCGCGCTGCCACTTCAGAAAGCCCGTCGGTTCACCCATCTGACTGTCCTCCTCGTCGGCCCTTCGGTTCTCCTCGATCGAACTGCGGCTCGTCGCTGGCGCTTCCCTCGCCGCCGCACCATGCATCGCGACGCATCACGATCGCTCCTCTCTCGTCGGCCCTGCGGCTCTGTTCGTCGGCGCTGTTGATCATGTGCGGGCGGCTTCCATGATCTTCTCGACGGTGGCGTCCTCGTCGAGGCCGGCGGCCCGCGACTGTTCGATCACCGTGAGCACCCGTTTGTAGTCGGTCGGCATCACCTTGCGGAACGCGCCGAGCTGCGTGTCCCAGTCGTCGAGAATGCCTCCCGCGACCGTCGATCCCGTGAGATCGCGATGACGCGTGATCGTCTCCCTCAGGAAGTCGTGGTCGCCGGCCGTGAGGTCCTCCAGCGCCACCATCTCGTAGTTCACCTTGGCCGCGAACACCTCGTCGGGGTCGTGGATGTACGCGATGCCGCCCGACATGCCGGCACCGAAGTTGCGTCCGGTGGGACCGAGCACCACGACACGTCCGCCGGTCATGTACTCGCAACCGTGATCGCCGACGCCCTCGCTCACCGCCGTGGCACCCGAGTTGCGCACGCAGAAGCGTTCACCCACGATGCCGCGCAGGAAGATCTCCCCACCGGTGGCTCCGTAGGCGATGACGTTGCCGGCGATGATCTGCTCCTCGGCCGCGAACGGGGCGAACGGATGGGGGTGCACGATGATGCGGCCGCCAGACAGGCCCTTGCCGACGTAGTCGTTGGCGTCACCCACCAGGCGGATCTGGATGCCTGCGGGAACGAAGGCCCCGAGGCTCTGGCCGGCCGAACCGGTGAGCGTGATGTCGATCGTGCCGTCGGGCAGACCGGCGCCCTTCCACTTCTTGGTGACCTCGTGGCCGAGGAGCGTGCCGACCGTGCGGTGAACGTTGCGGACGGGAAGGTCGATCGACACCTGGTGGCCGTCCTGGATCGCCGGCTGGGCGAGTCGGATCAGCTGCTGGTCGAGCGCCTCGTCGAGGCCGTGGTCCTGCCCGACCGACTGCACCATCGTCTGCTGGTACGGGTTGTGTGGGACGGCGAGGATCGGGCTGATGTCGAGGCCCGATGCCTTCCAGTGGTGGACGGCCCGGCGGGTGTCGAGCGCCTCGACGTGACCGATCATCTCGTCCATGGTGCGGAACCCGAGCTGCGCCATGAGTTCGCGCACCTCCTCGGCGATGTACTCGAAGAACGTCTCGACGAACTCGGGGTTGCCGCTGAAGCGGGCGCGGAGTTCGGGGTTCTGGGTGGCGATCCCGACGGGGCACGTGTCGAGGTGGCACACGCGCATCATGATGCAGCCCGACACCACCAACGGAGCGGTGGCGAAGCCGTACTCCTCGGCGCCGAGCAGTGCGGCGATCGCCACGTCACGACCGGTCTTCATCTGGCCGTCGGTCTGCACCACGATGCGGTCGCGCAGGCCGTTGAGCATCAGCGTCTGCTGGGTCTCGGCGAGACCGAGCTCCCACGGACCACCGGCGTGCTTCAGCGAGGTGAGCGGGCTGGCACCGGTGCCGCCGTCGTGTCCGGAGATCAGCACGACGTCGGCCTTCGCCTTGGACACCCCGGCCGCCACGGTGCCCACACCGGTCTCGGCGACGAGCTTCACGTGGATCCGGGCCTCGGGATTGGCGTTCTTGAGGTCGTGGATGAGCTGCTTGAGGTCCTCGATCGAGTAGATGTCGTGGTGCGGGGGCGGGCTGATGAGCCCCACGCCCGGCGTGGAGTGCCGTGTGGCGGCGATCCACGGGTACACCTTGTGGCCGGGGAGCTGGCCACCCTCGCCGGGCTTGGCGCCCTGGGCCATCTTGATCTGGATGTCGTCGGAGTTGGTGAGGTACTCCGACGTCACGCCGAACCGGCCCGACGCCACCTGCTTGATCGACGAGCGTCGCTCGGGGTCGTACAGCCGGTCGACGTCCTCGCCGCCCTCGCCGGTGTTCGACTTCGCGCCCAGACGGTTCATGGCGACGGCCAACGTCTCGTGGGCCTCGGCCGAGATGGACCCGTAGCTCATCGCCCCGGTCGAGAAGCGCTTCACGATCTCGCTCACCGGTTCCACCTCGTCGAGCGGAACGGCGGGCCGGTCGTCGCGGAACTCGAACAGCCCGCGCAGGGTCATCAGCTTCTGCGACTGGTCGTCGACCTTGGTGGTGTACTCCTTGAAGATGTCGTAGCGCTTCGAACGGGTGGCGTGCTGCAGCTTGAACACCGTTTCCGGGTTGAAGAGGTGCACCTCGCCCTCACGGCGCCACTGGTACTCGCCCCCGAGCTCGAGCTTGCGGTGGGCGCGATCCTCCGGCCGGGTGGGGTTGGCCATCGCGTGCCGCGCCGCGACCTCGGCGGCGATCTGGTCGAGACCGATGCCGCCGAGTTGGGAGATCGTGCCGGTGAAGTAGCGGTCGACGACCTCCGCGCCGAGACCGATCGCCTCGAAGATCTGGGCGCCCGTGTACGACGCCACCGTCGACACCCCCATCTTCGACATCACCTTCAGCACGCCCTTGCCGCAGGCCTTGATGTAGTTCTTCACGGCGAGGTGCGGGTCCATGCCACCGAGGCCGTGCATGTCCTCGGCGATCAGATCCTCGATCGACTCGAACGCCAGGTACGGGTTGATCGCACCTGCGCCGAAGCCGATCAGCAACGCCATGTGGTGCACCTCGCGGGCGTCGCCGGCCTCCACGATGAGGCCCGCCATCGTGCGCTGCTTGGTGCGCACCAGATGATGATGGACTGCCGCGGTGAGCAGCAGCGACGGGATCGGGGCGTCCACACTGTCGGCGTTGCGATCGGAGAGCACGATGATCCGCGCCCCGTCCTCGATCGCCGTCGAGGCCTCCTCGCACACCCGGTCGAGGGCTGCGCCGAGGCCGCTGCCGCCGTCGGCGACCCGGTAGAGGCCCGACAGCACCTTGGCCCGGAGGCCGGGATGGTCGCCGTCGTCGTTGATGTGGATGATCTTGGCCAGTTCGTCGTTGTCGATGATCGGGAACGGCAGTGCCAGCTGCCGGCAGCTCTCGGGGCCGGGGTCGAGCAGGTTGGCCTCCGGCCCGACCGACGACGACACGGCCGTCACGACTTCTTCGCGGATGGCGTCGAGCGGCGGGTTGGTGACCTGGGCGAACAGCTGCTTGAAGTAGTCGAACAGCAGGCGCGGCCGCTCCGACAACACGGCCAGCGGGGTGTCGGTGCCCATGGATCCGAGCGCTTCCATGCCTCGTGCGGCCATGGGCGAGATCAGGATCTTGAGCTCTTCGTGCGTGTAGCCGAACATCTGCTGGCGGCGCAGCACGCTGTCGTGGCTGAACACGATGTGTTCCCGGTCGGGCAGGTCGGGCAGGTCGACCATGCCCGCGTCCAGCCACTCGCCGTAGGGATGCAGCGCAGCGAGCTCGGACTTGATCTCGTCGTCGCTGACGATGCGACCCTGGGTGGTGTCGATCAGGAACATCTTGCCGGGTTGGAGACGGCCCTTGGCCACCACCTTGGACGGGTCGACGTCGATCACTCCGACCTCGGAGGCCATGACCACGAGGTCGTCGTCGGTGACCCAGTACCGGCTGGGGCGCAGGCCGTTGCGGTCGAGCACGGCGCCGATCACTTCACCGTCGGTGAACGCCACGCTGGCAGGCCCGTCCCAGGGCTCCATCATCGCCGCGTGGAAGCGGTAGAAGTCGCGCTGCTCCTGCGACATCGTCTCGTGGTTCTCCCACGCCTCGGGGATCATCATCAGCACGGCATGGTGCAGTGGATAACCGCCGAGATGGAGCAGTTCGAGCACCTCGTCGAAGCGCGCCGTGTCGGACGAGCCGGGTGTGCAGATCGGAAAGGCGCGCTCGATCCCGGGCAGTGCGTCACTGCGGAGCATCGCCTCGCGGGCACGCATCCAGTTCTGGTTCCCCTGCACGGTGTTGATCTCGCCGTTGTGGGCCACGAACCGGTACGGGTGCGCCAGCGGCCACGACGGGAACGTGTTGGTGGAGAACCGGGAGTGCACCAGCAGCAGTGCCGACTCGATGCGCGGATCGGTGAGATCGGGGAAGAACTCGCTGAGCTGGGGCGTCGTGAGCATGCCCTTGTAGACCACGGTGCGCGACGACAGCGAGCCGAAGTAGGTGTCGAGTTCCCCGACGAGCTCGCGCCGGCTGCGCTTGCGGGCGACGAATGCCTTGCGGTCGAGATCGATGCCGGTGGCTCCACCCGGATCGCTCACGAAGAGCTGCTTGAAGGTCGGCATGGCGCGCCGCGCCGTGGCACCGAGGCAGTCGGGCATCGTCGGCAGGTCACGCCAGCCCAGGACCTGCAGGCCCACCTCGTCGACGGTGGCGTCGATCGCCGACATGGCCTTCTCGCAGGCCACGGGATCCGCCGGGAGGAAGGCGATGCCGGTGGCGTACGCTCCCGCAGCGGGGAGATCGAAGTCGGTGACCTCCTGGTACAGGCGATCGGGCACCTGCAGCAGGATCCCGGCTCCGTCGCCCGTGTCGGGCTCGGCACCGGTGGCGCCGCGATGCTCGAGGTTGGTGAGCGCCTTCAGGCCCGTCACCACGAGATCGTTCGACCGGACGCCCTTCATGTTGGCGACGAACGACACACCGCAGGCGTCGTGTTCGTTCCGGGGGTCGTACAGGCCGATGGGGCCCGGAGGCTGCTGCATCATCACATCCACGAGTCTCGAAGTTGCACAGGTCCCGTGACGGGCCGGTCGCCGACGCTGGTCGACGATGACGGCCCGAGCGGTCGACGGTGACCTGCTCACACGGATGCCCGAGACGACGCTGGCTCGAGGCGGGGGAACAGCCATCATAGGTGCCGGCACCCCCGACACGAAAGATCGTTCGCTCGTGATCGGTCTCCGGCTCAGCTCACGACGTCGAAACGGCGCAGGTGATCGAGCGCCACGTCCTCGACGGGTTCACCTGCGGCCACGCGCCGGTTGAGCTCGATCATGCGGGCCTGCGTCAACGGGCTGAGCACCTCGTCGGCGAGCCGGGCGAACACCTCGGGAGCCCGTTCGTACACCTCCTCGCGCATCGTGAGCGACGCGTTGTAGGTGAAGAAGACGCCCGGGTCGGCGACCAGGGTGAGGTCGTACTCGGCGATCAGGCCGGAGGTGGTGAAGACCTCACCGACGTCGCATTCCCCCGCCACGAGACCCCGGACGATGTCGGTCGGACGCTCGAACAGCACCAGCTGGTCGGCGGGGACGGTGAAGCCCGTCAGCTCCTCGAACCGCCCCAGGCCGTCGGGCCGGTCACGGAACTCCGGTGCGACGCACACGCGTGCACCGCTCTCCTCGTCGAGGTACTCGGCCAACGCCTGCAGATCGAACGCTTCCACTCGGTACCGATCGGCGCGGCGTTCCGCTGCCAGCTCCGGGCTCAGGGCGAAGCCGTAGGTGTCGCTGAACGGGGCGTGGCCGAGCCACACCACACCGTTGGCACGGTCGAGGGCGGCAACCGCAGCGGTGACCTCCTCCGGTTCGGCCGGCGGCGGGTCGGTGCGACCGAGGAACTCGACCCAGCCGGTGGTGTTGTATTCCACGTAGGCGTCGATCGCTCCGTCCAGGAGGGCGGCACGGGTGGCGTCGGTTCCACCGGTGCCCGTGGCGTCGACCACGTCGGCACCCTCCGATCGGAAGGCCTGGAGGAACATCTCGCTGAGCAACTCCTGCTCGGGAAAGTCCTTCGAGCCCACCACCACCGTCGTGCCGTCGAGCGGCACGTCCCGGGCCGAGCCGCCGCCGTCGCCACAGGCGGCCGTCGTGACCGCCAGTGCGAGCACGAGCGTCCGGGCCCTCATGGTCGCCGCTTCCTCGACGCGCTCGCTCGCCGCTGGTCGTACTCGTCTCGTTCCCGGGCCGCCACCTTCTCCAGTTCTGCGAGCTCCGCATCCTTCTCGGCGGCGGCCTCGGTGAGAAGACGCTGTCCTTCCGCAGTGGCCGCCGACGCCGACGGCGGAGCCGGTCGTCCGGCCTCGATGAACAACATCTCGTGGTCGAATGCCCGCTTCATGCTGTAGATCGCGACCAGCAGCACGCAC
>Ga0209931_1001584_pt1 | contig 12278 bp, 10 predicted proteins | sample SalPonR1_B_D1_MG_FD_185697 | JGI IMG/M metagenome (GOLD analysis project Ga0209931, IMG submission 185697) | Salt pond soil microbial communities from South San Francisco under conditions of wetland restoration - Salt Pond MetaG R1_B_D1_MG... ...
TGACATGCATGCCCGCCGGAACGTCGAAGGTCAATTCGGTCCCGGTGAAATTGGCGATAACCGAGAGACGCTGGCCGTCGGCTTCCCGCGCGTAGGCCATGACGGCGGGATCGCCCTCCGCGAAGCCCACGAAGCGGCCGTGCGAGACGATCCCGAGCGTTTTTCGGAGTGCGATCAGCCGCTTGTAATGCGCGATGACGCCATCCGGATCGGCGAGATCGCGGGCGACGTTGATCTCGGCGTGGTTCGGGTTGACGTCGATCCAGGGCGTGCCGTCGGTGAACCCCGCCTGCGGGCCGCCGGACCACTGGACCGGCGTGCGGGCGTTGTCGCGGCCGTTTTCCCGTGCGGCGGCGAGGAAGTCCTCGGGCTCCATGCCCTCCGCCACCTTGTCGCGGTAAAGCCCGAGCGTCTCGAGATCGCGGAACTGCTCGATATGGGTGAACGCGGTGTTCGTCATCCCGATTTCCTCACCCTGATAGACGAACGGTGTGCCCCGCATGAGATGGACGACCGTCGCGAGCATCTTCGCCGAGCGTCTGCGGTACCGTCCCGGATCGCCGTATTTCGAGACCTGCCGCGGCAGGTCGTGGTTGGACAGGAAAAGCGAATTCCAGCCGTCGTCGGCGAGCGTGCGCTGCCAGGTGAAGAGCTCCCCCTTGAACCGGGTGAGGTCGAACGGTTTCGGCGCCCACTTGCCGTGTTCCTCGTCCTCGAAGGCGGTGACATGGTTGAACTGGAAGACCATGTCGAGCTCGCCCCGGTCGCGCCCGCAATAGAGAAGCGCCGTTCGCGGGCTGACGGACCAGCTTTCTCCCACGGTCACCACGTCGCGGCCCGCGAGCGTCTCGCGGTGCATCTCCTGGAGATAGTCGTGGAGCTTCGGGCCTTCCTCCATGACGCCGAGATCGACGTCCTTGCCGAGAAGCGAGATCACGTCCATCCGGAAGCCGCCGATCCCGCGGTCGAGCCACCAGTTCATCATGTCGTAGATCTCGCGCCGCAGCGCCGGGTTGGACCAGTCGAGGTCGGGCTGATGCGGGCTGAAATGGGCGTAGTAGTACTGGCCGATCTCCGGCACCCGGTTCCAGGCCGACCCGCCGAAGGTGGCTCGGTCGGCCGAGGGCGGGCCTCCGTCGGGGGCGGGCGGACGCCAGATGTAATAGCGGTGCTCGGGTGAGGACGGATCGGCGAGCGCCGTCTCGAACCAGTGGTGGCGGTTCGAGGTGTGGTTGACGACGAGGTCCATCACGATGCGGATGTCCCGATCCCGGGCCGCGGCGATCAGACGGTCCATGTCGTCGAGCGTGCCGAACTCGGGCGCGATCGCGCGGTAGTCGGCGATGTCGTAGCCGTTGTCCTCCATCGGCGAGGCGTAGACCGGTGAAAGCCAGATGAAGCCGATGCCGAGGTCGGCGAGATAGTCGAGCCTGCCGATGATACCGGGGATGTCGCCGATGCCGTCGCCGTCGCTGTCGGCGAAGCTCCGCGGCCAGATCTGATAGCCGGTGGCGCGTTGCCACCACGGGATCTCTAGGGCCGCGCCCGAGGTCGCGAGGCCGTCTGCAAGGTGCGCGGTGTCTGCCGTCATCCTGTCCTCCCCGGTAGGAAAGGTCCTGCACTGCGGGGAGGTTCCCCGTCCAGTCTTCCGGCCAGCGTCTGCGCTAGAGCGGCGTCGCGAAGGAACGGCTCGTTCGGCCTTCGGCCGTCCGGCGCGCCTCTTCCTCCGCGATGGCGGCGTCGAGCCCTGTGCGGTCGGTGAGTCCGTGTATGTTGGCGCGTGTCGGAATTGCCTCGACGAAATGGATGAAGCGTTCGTGCGCGACGTCGTGAAGACGGCGGAGCTCGCCCAGCGGGTCGGGATGGTCGTCGGCGCGCAGGTCGAGCCAGGGATAGTCCTCGCCCCGGTGGATCCGGAGCGCGGCGGACTGCCGGCCGCGCTTGTCGCCGCCCGCGGCCTCGCCCGCTTCCATCGCCGTCATCAGGCGCTCGGCGAGGGGGAGGTGCATGTGGGCCGTGTAGGCCGCCAGCGCGTCCGCGATCACGGCCTCGTCGGCGAGCATGTTGCCCGCGACGGAAACGCCGTCCCCGATGAGATGGCCGCACCATTCCGTGCAGCGCCCGCCGGTATGCGCGGCCGAGCGGCCCTCGGCGTCGATCGCGTGGATCTGGCGCAGGCCTTCGCCCCGGTCGTGCGTGACGAGATCGGCGACCACGGTTTCCGCGGCTTCGCCCGCGGCGAGCCGGTCCGCCGCATCGATGCCCCAGAGCGGGCTGATGAAGGCCTGCGTGGCCACTGCGCAGCGACCGGGCCGGATGTGGGGGACGAGCGCGCCCACGGCGAAGAAGCGGCTTGCGACGGCGACGCCGTAGAAGCCGGTCTCGGGGTCGCGCGCGACGATGGAGTAGGTCATCGGGCTGTGTCTCCTTCTCAGCGGCCGACCGCGTAGGCCTGCATCAGGCGGGGCGTGGCCGCGGCCTTGAGCATGCCGTCGGGCGACCGGGATGCGGCGGTGAGGCGGCCCACGGTCCAGGGCTCGGCCACCTCGACGTCGTGGCCGCGCGCGCGAAGGTCGTCGATGACGGCGTCCCCGAAGGCGGGCTCGACCATGAGGTGGCCGGGTTTCGTGCCGCGCGGGTAGAACGACGCCTGGAAATGGCCGGTGTGGAAAAGCGGCGCGTCGATCGCCTCCTGCAGGTTCATCCCGCCATGGACGAGGCGCAGGAAGAGGATCAGCTGCCACTGGTCCTGCTGATCGCCGCCCGGCGTGCCGAAGGCGTGCCGAGTTCCGTCCGGCGCTTGGGCCATCGAGGGCGACAGCGTGGTGCGCGGGCGGCGGCCGGGCGCCAGGGAGGTGGGCAGCCCGTCATCGAGCCAGAACATCTGCGCGCGCGAGTTGAGCGGCATGCCGAGGCCGGGGACGACGGGCGAAGACTGGAGCCAGCCGCCCGACGGCGTGGCCGAGACCGAATTGCCCCACTGGTCGATCACGTCGATATGGACGGTATCGCCCCGGCGCTCGGTCAGGTGTGCCATCGTCGGTTCTCCGGCGCCCATGCCGGGTCCGGCCACGGTCTTGGCCGCCGCGCGCGCGAGCGCGGCGTCGGCCCAGGCCTCGTAGCCGTTGATCCGGCCGGGTCGCTGCTCGCGCGAGGCGGTCGCGCCGATGAGGTCGCGCCGGCCTTCGGCGTAGTTGCGCGAGAGAAGCGTGTCGACCGGGATCGCGGTGTGCAGGGGATCGCCGTAGTAGGCTTCGCGGTCCGCGAAGGCGAGCTTCATCGCCTCGCTGACGCGGTGGACGAACTCGGCCCCGCGCAGGTCGCTCGCGCCGATGCCCGTGCCTTCGAGCATGCGGAGCGACTGGAGGAGGGTCGGGCCCTGGGTCCAGATCCCGCCTTTCCAGACGGTCCAGCCGTCGTAATCGACGGCGAGGGGGGCCTCGTACGAGGCCTCCCAGGTCGCCATGTCCTCGCCCGTCAGCACGCCCTTCCGGCGGTCTCCCGCGGCGTCCATCACGCAGGCGTCTGCCATCCAGCCGTCGATCGCCTCGGCGATGAAGCCCTTGTAGAAGGTCCGGCGCGCCGCCTCGATCTGCGCGTCGCGACCGCTGACCGCTTCGGCCTCCTCGAGCAGCCGCTCCCACGTGTCCGCGAGAGCCGGGTTCCTGAAGAGGTCCCATGCCTGAGGCGCGGTGCCGCCCGGCAGCCAAGTCTCGTGGGAGGTCGGCCATTCGTCGCGGAAGAAGTCGGCGAGGCCCGCGATGGTCGCGGCCACGCGCGGCAGGACCGGGTGGCCGTGGCGTGCGTAGTGGATCGCCGGCTCGAGGATGTCGCGCAGCGGCAGGCGGCCGTGGTCGCGGAGCATCAGCATCCACGCGTCGAAGGCCCCCGGGATGACCGTGGCGAGGAGACCCGAGCCCGGGATCAGCTCGAGACCCTCGGCGCGGTAATGCGCGATCGTGGCCTTCGCCGGGGCCGTGCCCTGGCCGCAGACGACGGTCGGCGCATCGTCCCCGGCTAGGCGGATGAGCGCGGGCATGTCGCCCAGCGGTCCGTTGAGATGCGGCTCGACGACGTGGAGGACAAAGCCCATTCCGGCGGCTGCGTCGAACGCCGTGCCGCCCCTCTCGAGAAGCCGCATGCCGACCGCCGAGGCAATCCAGTGGGTCGAGGCGGCGACGCCGAAGGTGCCCTTGATCTCGGGGCGGGTGGTGAATGTCATGGGGAAATCCTGAAACTCATGTGTCGCGCGGGTCGAGCGCGTCGCGAAGACCGTCGCCCAGCAGGTTGAATCCGAGCACGACGAGGAAGATCGCGATGCCGGGGTAGAGCGCCATCCAAGGCGCCTGTTCGAGGAAGTTCTTGGCGATGTTCAGCATCGAGCCCCACGAGGGCGCGGGCGGCTGCTGGCCGAGACCGAGGAACGACAGCGATGCCTCGGCGATGATCGCGGTGGCGATCGTCAGCGTCGCCTGCACGAGGATCGGCGGGAAGATGTTGGGCAGGATGTAGCGCCGGACGAGGGCGAGGTGGCCCACGCCGATGGCGCGGGCGCTTTCGACATAGTCCTCGGTCATGACCGACATCGTCTGGCCGCGGGCGAGACGGATGAAGATCGGCATGGCCGAGAGGCCGATGGCGATCATCGCGTTGGTCAGCGACGGGCCGAGGAAGGCCGCGAGGGCGATCGCGAGGATCAGGAAGGGCGCGGCGAGAAGCGCCTCGGTGAAGCGGGAGATGATCGCGTCGGTCCAGCCCCTGCGGTAGCCCGCGAGCACGCCGAGCGGCACGCCGAGGGCGACGGCGAACAGGACAGAGACGACGCCGGCCAGAAGCGAGGCCTGCGCGCCCCAGATCATCCGGGAGAGCACGTCGCGGCCGATCTCGTCGGTGCCGAAGGGATGCGCGGCCGAAGGCGCCTTGCGAACCGCGGCCCAGTCGGTTTCCGTCGGGCCCGGGATGGGCAGGATCGGGGCGAGCAGGGCCACGAGCACGAAGAACACCACGAGGACACCGCCGAGGATCGCCGCGGGGTTCTTGCGGAACTTCGCCCAGGCGCGGCTGCGCTTCTTGGGAAGCGCCGGATCCGCCCCGGCGGCGTGGGGATCGACGACGGCCGTCATGTGTCCCTCATGCGCGGATTGAGCACGCGGTAGGCCGCGTCGGCGAGAATGTTCATGAAGATGAAGGCGATCCCGGTGCAGAGCACGATGCCCTGCACGACGGCGTAATCGCGATTGAACACCGCGTCGACCACCAGCTTGCCGAAGCCCGGGATCGTGAAGATCTGCTCGGTCAGCACCGCGCCCGCGAGAAGCTCGCCGAAGATAAGCGTGGTGACCGTCACCACCGGGACGAGCGCGTTGCGCAGCGCGTGCTTGATGAGCACGGTATGCTCGCGCAGGCCCTTGGCGCGGGCGGTGCGCACGTAGTCGGACTTGAGCACGCTCAGCATGGCGGAGCGCGTGTGCCGCATCAGCGTGGCCGCGATCGCGGTGCCGAGCACGAAGGCCGGCATGATCATCACGCGGATCGATTGCAGCGGGTCCTCCGAGAACGGCTGATAGCCGGAGGCGGGCAGCCAGCCGAGTTTGACGGACACGAGCAGGATGAGCATGATCCCGAGCCAGAAGTTCGGTACGGAAAGGCCTGAAAGCGCGACGACATTCGCGACCCAGTCGATCCAGGTGCCCTTCTTGTAAGCGGAGATCACGCCGGCCGGTATTCCGATCGCCATCGCGATGACGAGCGCCATGAGGGCGAGCTGGAGCGTGACGGGGAGCTTTTCTCCGATCAGTTCCAGAACCGGCTGCTGGGTCCGGAGGGACGTGCCGAGATCGCCCTGAAGCGCGTTGCCCGCCCAGGTCATGTACTGCACCGGAATCGGGTCGTTCAGCCGGTATTTCTCGCGCAGGAACTCGATCACTTCGGGGTCGCGTTCTTCCCCCGCCATGACGAGCACCGGGTCGCCCGGCAGCAGTTTCTGCATGCCGAAGACGAAGATCGAAATCAGGATGATCGTCGGGATCGCGATCAGAAGGCGACGCGCGAGGAAGGCGAGCATGGGATCGGCTCCAATCGAGGAACGGGCCCGGGGACGCCCCGGGCCCGCGCGTTGCTTATTCCGCGAAGCTCGCGCCCTGGAGGCGGATCATCCCGTCGGGGTAGGCGGTGAAGCCCTCGATCTTGTCGTCGAGCGCCCAGATCCAGACCGGGTGGTAGAGATAGATGATCGGCATGTCGCGCTGCTGGAGCGCGATGGCCGCATCGTAGCTCTCCTTCCGGACCGGCGTATCGTTCGAAAGCCGCGCCTCGTCGAGCAGCCGGTCCATTTCGGGATCGGAGTATTTCGAGTCGTTGATCCCGCCGCCCGTGGTCATGAACTGGTGGATGTTGCCATCCGGATCGACGCGGCCGGACCAGCCGATCTGGCTCGCGGTGTAGGCGCCCGCGGACTGGTCGGAGAGGAGCGTCGCGAATTCCTTCGCGGCGAGCTCGATGTCGATGCCCGCCTCGGACGCCATTGCCTGGATGACCTGCATCACCTGCGTCTGGACCGGGTTGTTGGCGACCTGGACCTCTATGGTCATGCCGTCGCCGTAGCCCGCCTCGGCCAGAAGCGCCTTGGCGGCCTCGACGTCGCGCTCCGGAAGCGGGAAGGCGTCGTTGTACCAGGGCGAGGTCGACGCGTAGGGCTGGTTGCCCGGCGCGAAGGCACCCTCGAAGACCACCTGGTTGAGCGCGTTCCGGTCGATGGACAGCGACAGCGCCTGACGGACGAGGTTGCTCTCGCCCAGCGGGTTGTTCGCCCGGTCGCCGTTGCCGACGTTGATGGTGATGCCCTGATAGCCGAGCGACGTGGCCTTCTCGAGGGTCAGCCCGTCGTCACTCTCGACCGACCCCACGTCGGTCGCCGCGAGGCGCTCCAGCATGTCGAGATCGCCGGCGCGCAGGTTCGCGAGGCGGACCGTCGTGTCCGGGATCGGCAGGAAGGTAACGCTGTCGAAGTTGATCGCGTCGGCGTTCCAGTAGGCGTCGAACTTCTCGAGCACGATCCGGTCCTGCTGGATCCGCTCCTTGAACATGAAGGGGCCGGCGCAGACCGGGTTCAGGCCGAATTCGACGCCCGCCTCCGCGGTGGCCTTCGGCGAGAGCATCATGCCCGAGCGGTCGGCGAACTGGGCGATGAGCGTCGCGTCCGGCGCCGAAAGGTTGAACCTGATGGTGTACTCGTCGACGACCTCCCAGCTCTCGATCGAGGACACCTCGGATTTCCTGCGGCTTTCGTCGAGGTTCTTGGAGCGGTCGATGTTGGCCGCCACGGCCTCCGCGTTGAAGGGCTCGCCGTCGTGGAACGTCACGCCCTCGCGCAGCGTCATGGTGAGCTCGGTGCCGTCGTCGTTCCAGTCCCACCCGGTGGCGAGCATCGGGATGATCTCGAGGTCGGGCGTGATGTCGACGAGCTTGTCGCAGAGCGAGGCGTAAACGATCCGCCCCACAAAGGTGCGCGACTGGTCGGGGTCGAGCACGTCGGGATCTTCCTGAAGACCGATCCTGAGGTCCTGTGCGTGCGCGAGCCCCGTCGTCAGGGCGAGCAGCGCGGCTATGCTAAGTGTACGTCCGAAGCGCATGGTTTCTTACTCCTCTCTGCTGGACAATTCTTTTCGGGTCGTCGTCGTGGTCATCGCCGCACGCGCGGCGGCGTATCGTTCGAAGCGGCGGCGCGCCGCATCCGGGCGGGCGGTGTCCTCTTCCCGCACGCCGGTGAGATCGAGGCTCTCGGCGAAGTGGCACGCCGCGCGGCGGCCGTCGCCCACCTCTCGAAGAAGGGGCCGGTCTGTCCGGCAGCGATCCTGCGCATGGGGGCAGCGGGTATGGAACCGGCAGCCCGGCGGCGGGGCGATGGGGTTCGGGGGGTCGCCTTCCACCGCGACGCGGGCCTTCCGGGCCCCGGCGGCGGGGACGGGGATCGCCGCCAGAAGCGCCTCGGTATAGGGGTGCCGCGGATCGGAAAAGAGCGCTTCGACCGGTCCGACCTCGACGATCTCGCCCAGATACATCACCGCGACCCGGTCCGACATGTGCCGGATGACGGCGAGGTCGTGGGCGATCACGATGAGCGTGAGACCGAATTCGTCCTTCAGATCCTCGAGGATGTTGACGACCTGCGCCTGGATCGAGACGTCGAGCGCGCTCACCGGTTCGTCGCCGATCAGGATGCGCGGCGAGGACGCCAGCGCGCGGGCGATGCCGATCCGCTGGCGCTGGCCGCCAGAGAACTCGTGCGGATAGCGGTCCGCATGCTCGGGGCGAAGCCCGACCCTGACGAGAAGCCGCGCGACGGCGGCGCGCCTGTCGGACGGTGCCCCGATGCCATGGGTCCGCAGCGGCTCTTCGACGAGCGCGCCGACCGTCATGCGCGGGTTCAGCGACGAGAACGGATCCTGGAAGATGAACTGCATCTCGCGGCGCAGGGCGCGAAGCTCGGTCTGGCTGAGGTCGCCGATGTCGCGGCCGTCGTAGACGACCTGTCCGGCGGTCGGTTCGATCAGACGGACGAGGAGGCGGGCGAGGGTGGACTTTCCGCAGCCCGATTCGCCCACGATGGCGAAGGTCTCGCCCTGGCGGATCGCGAGATCTACGCCGTCAACGGCGCGAACGACCGTCGGCTCGCCGAAGAGCGGTTTCTTCGTCACGAAGAGCCGTTCAAGCGCATTCGTCTCGAGGATCACAGGGGGCTGCGTCATGCGATCCGGACCTCACGCGACGGCGGTGCTGAGGCTTCGAGAGGCGCCCGCCAGCAGGCGACTTCGTGTCCCGGGGCAAGACGTGCAAGCGGCGGCGGCGCGGCGCAGTCGGGCCCGGCGAACGGACAGCGCGCGGCGAAGCGGCATCCGGTCGGCATGTCCGAGGGTGCCGGGACGGCGCCGGGGATCGTCACCAGCCGGTCTGAGCGGCCGCCGAGCGACGGCATCGAACTCATCAGGCCGAGCGTATAGGGGTGTTGGGGGTCGTCGAAAATGTCGGCGACGGAGCCGCTCTCCACGATCCGGCCCGCGTACATCACCGCGACCTTGTCGGCCATCTCGGCCACCACGCCGAGATCGTGGGTGATGAGGATGAGCGCGGCGCCCGTCTCAGACGAGAGCGTCCGCATGAGGTCGAGGATCTGGGCCTGAATCGTCACGTCGAGCGCGGTGGTCGGCTCGTCGGCGATCAGAAGCGCGGGATCGTTGGCGAGCGCCATCGCGATCATTGCCCGCTGGCGCATGCCGCCGGACAACTGGTGGGGGAATTCGTCGAGCCGCTTTTCGGGAGCAGGGATGCGGACCCGCTTCAGCATTTCGAGCGCCCGCGTACGGGCCGCCCCGGCCGAGACGTCGCGATGTTCCCGCACCGCTTCGGCGATCTGCTCCCCGATCCGGAGCGCCGGATTGAGCGAGGTCATCGGCTCCTGGAATATCATCGCCATCCCGTCGCCCCGGAGGCCCCGCAGCCCGGATGGCGACATCGAGAACAGGTCGGCTCCCTGGAAGTCCGCCCGGCCGCCGGCGAGGCGGAGGGGCGGGGTCGACAGGAGCCCCATGAGCGCGAGCGCGGTCAGGCTCTTGCCGCAGCCGGATTCGCCCACGATGCAGAGCGTCTCTCCCGCGTCGAGGGAGACGGACACGCGGTCGACGATCGGCTCTGCGGCTCCGTCCATCCGGATCGAGAGATCCGTGACGTCGAGGAGCGGTGCTCCGGTCACGTCCCGTCCCCGCCGAGCGAGCGCTGCAGGTTGTCGGAGAGCGCCGTGAGGTGGTCGCGCATCGCCGCGGCCGCGCGCGCGCCATCGCGCGCCTCGATCGCGTCGATGATCCTGCGGTGCTGCCCATTGTAAAGCGCCATCGTCTCCGGGGTTCGCGCCTGGTGACGCTTCAGCTGCCATTCTTCGCCGAGGCGCACCTCGTCGATCAGCGTGAAGGCGGTGAGCATGATCCGGTTTCCGCCGATCCGCGCGATCAGCCGATGAAGCGCGCCGTCCCAGAGTTCGGCGGAATCTGCGTCAGCGGGGAAGGCCACGCGCTCGGCCAGGTGGCGGAGCCGGGCGACGTCCTCGGCTGTCGCGCGCCGCGCGCAGAGCTCAGCGAGCGCCGGCTCGATGCAGAGGCGCGCTTCCATGGTGACGAGCGGGTCGACCTCGGACACGATTTCCGCGGCGAGCGCTTCGGTGGGGTCGGGGGGCTGACCGGCGAAGGTGCCCTTGCCCTGCCGCCTCCAGATCAGGCCTTCGCCCTCGAGTGTCTCGAGGGCGCGGCGGACATTGCGGCGCCCGGTCTCGAGTTCCGCGGCCAGGTTGCGCTCGGTCGGCAGGCGCCCGTCCGCGGGAAGCTGGTGGTTCTCGATCATTCGCCGGATGGCGTCGAGAACGCGTGTCGCTTCGGCGAACTGTCCCTGATCTTCCAGCACGCTTTCCCCTGTCCGGCCGAATCTTTTTCAGATTGGTTCTGCACCAAATAGAAATTGGTTCGGCCCTTGCGTCAACCCTCAATATTCGGATCGGCGCCGGGCGCGCTGGTCGAATGATCGCGGAAACGCCAACCCGCCGATCCCTTCGCGCATGTGAGGGACCGGCGGTGCAGGCTGCACTCAGTCTCCGGAGAGCCCGCCCGCGTTCCTGATCCGGGCGATCAGGGCGAGCGTCTTCTTCGGATCGGCGCGATAGGCCTCGCGGATGACCTCGATGTTGCGCAGGAACGGGTCCTCGGGTTCGCTGACGGTCTCGCCTTCGGTGACGCTCCGCGTCGCCTCGTTGTCTTCGGCGAGCGCCTCCAGCTCCGAACAATAGAGCTCGGTGAGGTAGGAACTCTGAAGTCCCAGCGCCTCGCATCCTTCCGCCGCAGCCGACCCCGCGCTGGCGAGCAGTGCCACAGCAGCCAAGCAGATCCGCATGTCCGTTCTCCTGTTCATCGTCACGGGGTTGATCCCTTGCAACATCCTTCATGCCACGGGACGCGCTCCGAAGCCCGAGCGTCGTATCGAATACTACAAGGCTGTCGCGACCGGGGCCACACTGACCTTCGGTACCTTGAAAACACGTCCCGGCAGGGCGTTGGGCGTCTGTCGCATGATTTACGACACGCCGACTCCGGCGGTCCGGTCAGGCAGGGTGGAAGGATCGAGACCCCTGTTCGCGAAAGGATCCCAGCGTGCGCCCCCGGGACGAGAAAGACCTGCACCTGATCGAGAATCCGAATTCGCTTTACAGATGTGTATTGACGCACCGTCAACCGAACCTGAGAGTCATTGAGGGAAATGCGGACATGACGAGGGCGGCCCTGCAGGAATCAGACAGATCCGGACCGGCCGGCGGAGACCACCTCCGGCGGGCGTTCGAAACCGTCGAAGCGTCGCTTCGCGCCGAGAACTGGTTTTTCGAGAAGGTGCGCGAGGAGCTCGAGAAGACGGCGCCATTGTCCAGTTTTCCCACGATCAACGGGACGAACGGACACGACTACCTGCTGCACTTCACGCAGTTCCTGTTCTTCCTCAAGGCGCTCGACTGCACGGACGCCGACCAGATCTCGAACTTCATCGAGGCGCACAACAAGAAGATCGAGGACGATCTGAAGAGCGCCACCTTCACGAAGAGCCCCGCCGAATTCAAGAAAGCGATCATCCGGCCCGAACGAAAGGCGAAGATCCTCGACACGATCCGCGTGATGCGCCGCCCGGTCTTCGCGATCTACGAGTACGGTCACCTGCTGATCGACGACATGTCGCCGAAGACCACGGAGAAGCTGATCGAGGATCTGCGCTACGGCAAGCTGCTTGTCCGCCGGATCGACGAACGGATGTCCGCCGATCAGAAGCGGATGCTCATCGATTCGCCCGGATTCCTCGAGGACACCTACATGACGTCGCTTCTGATGCAGAGGCGGATGATCGCCTCGGCGATGCCGGAAGACGAATACCGAGTCGCGCACGGCGCAGGCTGACGCCTAGCCGGTCAGCGTCAGGACGGGACCGCCCGCCGCCTCGGCGTCGCCCGGGTCGTGGGTGACGAGGAGCGCGGGAACCTTCCGCTCGCGCACGCGCTCGAAGACGAAGCGGCGCATGTCGTCGCGAAGCGCGGGGTCGAGCCGGGAGAACGGCTCGTCGAGAAGCAGCGCCTTCGGATCGGCCAGCAGCGTCCGGAAGAGTGCGGCGCGGGCCTTCTGGCCGCCCGACAGCGTGGCCGGATCGCGGTCGTGGAATCCCTCGAGCCCGGCCTGCCGCAGCGCGTTCTCGACGGCCCG
>Ga0209931_1001586_pt1 | contig 12261 bp, 10 predicted proteins | sample SalPonR1_B_D1_MG_FD_185697 | JGI IMG/M metagenome (GOLD analysis project Ga0209931, IMG submission 185697) | Salt pond soil microbial communities from South San Francisco under conditions of wetland restoration - Salt Pond MetaG R1_B_D1_MG... ...
AGGAAACGATCATAGATCCGCCAGCGTTGGTTTTTCACAGCCAAGCGCCATAACATACGCGCAAGCGATTGGATGATGGCGGCAAGGGTCAGGGTATCTTCCAGCCGGGGTTGTACGTCGCAAATACGCGTTTCCAGCGTGGGAAATTGATGCGACGGGCGCAAGTCCCACCAAATCTTCGAGCTGTCCTCGATCACGTCGAGATCGACGAGCGCCTGAACCGAGCGCTCGAATTCGCCGAAACTTTCCATACGAGGTGGCAGGCCGGTGCGCGGCAGGTTGTCGAAAACCGTAAGGCGATAACAACTCAGTCCCGTGTCCTGACCCTGCCAGAACGGCGAAGAGCACGAAAGCGCCAGAAGGTGGGGCAGAAAATAGCTCAGTTGGTTCATCAGGTCCACGCGCCTATCTGGCGGGTCGATCCCGACATGGACGTGCATGCCGCAAATCAGCATGCGGCGCACGACACCCGCCAAATCCCCGGCAAGGTGGTTGTAGCGTTCCTTGTCGGTGTGTTTCTGATCGCGCCAGTCGGCAAAGGGATGGCAGGAGGCGGCAATCGGCGCAAGATTGTGCTTGGCCGCGCAGGCCGACACGGTGTTGCGCAGGCGTTTCAGGTCGTTGCGCGCCTCGGCCACGTTGCGGCAGACCTTGGTGCCGATCTCGATCTGACAGTTGAGAAACTCGGGGCTGACCTGATCTTCGAGTTGCGCCTTGCACTCTTGCATCAGGGCTTCGGGGGCCTCGGCCAAGGCCATGCTGTCACGGTCAACCAACAGGTATTCTTCTTCGATACCGATGGTGAATTCGGGATGGATCAGGGCCATGGGCACCCCCTTTGCCATTTTGGTACGCCATATCAGCATGAGCAGGCGGCGGGGCGCAATGCAAAACGCCCGCCGAAGGGGCGGGCGTTTTCGTTGGGTTGGCTTCGGGTTAGTCCATGGCCTTGAAGTTGAACTCGCCACCTTCCTTGATCCCGCTCGGCCAGCGGGAGGTCACGGTTTTGGTGCGGGTGTAGAACTTAAAGGCATCGGGGCCGTGTTGGTTCAGGTCACCGAACATGGATTTCTTCCAGCCGCCGAAGGTGTGGTACGCCAGTGGCACGGGGATCGGGACGTTGATGCCGACCATGCCGATGTTGATGCGGTTGGCGAAATCGCGGGCCGCGTCGCCGTCACGCGTGAAGATCGCCGTGCCGTTGCCCATCTCGTGATCCATCGCCAGCTTGAGCGCTTCTTCGTAAGACCCTGCGCGCACAGTGCTGAGGACCGGGCCGAAGATCTCTTGTTGATAGATATCCATATCGGGGGTCACCTTGTCGAAGAGGTGCGGGCCGACAAAGAAGCCGTCTTCATAGCCTTGCAATTGGAAGTCACGGCCATCGACGACCAGTTCTGCGCCCTGATCGACACCCGATTGCACGAGGCCGAGGATTTTCTCCTTGGCCGCACCGGTGACAACAGGCCCGTAGTCCACGTCGTCGCCTGAGGTGTAGGGGCCGACCTTCAGTTTCTCGATGCGTGGCACCAGTTTTTCGATCAGGCGATCGGCGGCTTCATCCCCCACGGGCACGGCAACCGAAATGGCCATGCAGCGTTCGCCAGCCGCCCCGTATCCTGCGCCGATCAGTGCGTCGGCGGCTTGGTCCATATCGGCGTCGGGCATGACGATCATGTGGTTTTTCGCACCGCCGAAGCACTGCACCCGCTTGCCGTTCGCGCAGCCGCGCGAATAGATGTACTCGGCAATCGGGGTGGAGCCGACGAAGCCCACCGATTGAATGACCGGATGATCAAGGATCGCATCGACCGCTTCCTTGTCGCCGTTGACGACCTGCAACAGGCCTTTGGGCAGGCCCGCCTCTTCCAGCAGTTCGGCCAGCATGAGGGGCACCGAGGGGTCACGCTCGGACGGTTTGAGGATGAAGGCATTGCCACAGGCAAGGGCAGGGGCGAACATCCACATCGGGATCATGGCCGGGAAGTTGAAGGGCGTGATCCCCGCCGTCACACCAAGCGGCTGCTTCATTGAATACATGTCGATTCCGGGGCCGGCGCTGTCGGTGTATTCCCCTTTGAGGAGTTCGGGGGCGCCGATGCAGTATTCCACCACCTCAAGCCCTCTCTGAACGTCGCCCTTGGCGTCGGGAAAAGTTTTCCCGTGTTCCGCCGAAAGGGCCTCGGCCAGTTTGTCCATGTCGCGGTTGAGCAGATCGACAAATTTCATCATCACCCGCGCGCGACGCTGCGGGTTGGTGGCCCCCCAAGCGGGTTGTGCCGCTGCGGCGATTTCGACGGCTTTGTTCAGTTCGTCGTTGTTGCCGAGGGGGCATTTGGCCTGCACTTCACCTGTGGCCGGGTTGAAGACATCGGAAAACCGGCCCGATGTGCCTTTGACATGGGCACCGTCGATATAATGCGTCAGTTCTTTCATGGAATCCTCCCAATCCGAGATTTGGTGTAGCTTAGTCTTGCGACTATCCCTGTAAAAGGGGCAATATCCCAAAAGTGTTTTGCAAAAATGCAAAGGTGCGCGATGCAATGGGATGATTTGAAAACCTTTCTGGCCGTGGCGCGCAGCGAAAGCCTGTCGCGCGCCGGTCGGATTTTGAAGGTGGATCCGGCTACGGTCGGGCGGCGTGTGGCCCGGCTTGAGGCTGATATAGGTGCGCCCTTGTTCGCGAAATCGCCAACAGGATATGCCCTGACCGATGCGGGACAAAGGTTGATGACCCATGCGGTTCGGGTCGAGCAAGCCGTTGAGGGTGCTTCCGAGGAGATGGCAGGCCAGTCCGGCGGATTGACTGGGCAGATCCGTATCGGTGCGCCCGATGGCGCGGCCAACTACCTTCTCCCACAGGTCTGCGCCAAGATCGCCGAGGATAACCCGGATCTGGAAGTGCAGATTGTTGCCCTTCCAAGGGTCTTCAACCTTACCCGGCGCGAGGCGGATATGGTGATCGCGGTGAGCCCACCCACGGCTGGGCGTTTGACCGTGCAGAAGATCGCCGACTATCGGCTTCATCTGGCAGCTTCGAAACGCTACCTTCGGCAGGCTGCCACTATTGAGCGGCTTGCGGATCTGAAAGGCCACCGGGTTGTCGGCTATATCCAAGACATGATCTTTGACAAGGAGTTGGACTATCTGCGCGAAGCGGGGGTGGATACGGTGAATCTTGCGTCCAACTCGGTCTCGGTGCAGCTGAACTGGGTGCGGCACGGGGCGGGCATTGGTATTCTGCACGACTTTTCGATTCCGGCGGTGGGCGGCGTGGTCAAGGTTCTACCCGAAGCCCTGAGCCTGACGCGTAGCTTTTACTTGGTGCGCCACGCCGACGACCGTCGGCTTGAGCGGCAAAATCGGTTTGCTACTGCTTTGGTCGAAGGAATGCGCCAAGAAGTGGCCCGGCTGGAAGGCCTTACTTGACAGAAACTTTATTATCGTAAACCGTGGTGTACACACAATTTGATAACGGAGGGCTTCGCCATGCTCGTGCAACAAATCCTTTCATCCAAAGGGGACCATAAAGTTGTCACGGTGAAGCCCGGAACGCTCGTGTCGGATGCAGCACAAACGCTTGCAGAGCGCCGGATTGGTGTTCTGATCGTCTCGCAAGACGGCGCTAAAGTGGACGGCATCATCTCGGAGCGGGACATCGTCCGCTCATTGGGCGTTCGTGGTGCTAAATGTCTGTCCGAAACCATCGACGAGATGATGACGACCAATCCGGTTTGCTGTTCGCGTCAGGACAGTTCCGATGCGGTTCTGTCGCGGATGACCGATGGCCGGTTCCGCCATATGCCGGTGGTTGAAGATGGCAAGTTGGTGGGGATCGTGACCATTGGCGATGTGGTCAAGGCGCGTTTGCAAGAGCTTTCGATGGAAAAAGATGCCCTTGAAGGAATGATCATGGGGTACTGAGGTTAGGCTCAGCGCGTCAGGACGAGTTTGCCGCCCCCGATTTCGACGCTTGAGAAGCGTTGCAGGTAGTCCATCCCTAAAAGTGAACCTTCCATCGCGCCGTCATTGACGACCGCGCGCACATTGGTGTCTTCGATCGGACCAATGGTGAAACGATCCAGGCGCACCGGGGCGGTGCGAACCTCGCCATTGGCGGTATAGGCACGGCCAAGATAGACAAGATCATCGACATCCAAACCGGCGCTGCGGGCATCTTCCTTCGACAGCACGATCTGTGTCGCGCCGGTGTCGACGACAAAACGCACGGGTTTTCCGTTCACATCGGCGGTCAGATAGTAATGCCCATCCGGGGCGCGTGGTAGTACGATTTGCCCCGACTGCGCCACGACGTTCTGGCTGGGCGCGACGCTTTGGCGGATGTCACCCCATAGGCCCGCAACGGCAATCGCCCCAAGGAAAATCAGGCCCCATGCGGCGGCATGTTGTGCGAGCTTGCCAAACGACTCGCGGTTTTGCGCGAAGAACCACAGCCCAATGGCGGAGGCGAGGATCACGAGATAGACAAGGCTGGCAGGATCGTTTTGCATGGCCAAGATATAGGCGGCTGCGCCCCTTTTTGAAAGATCAGGCGGCCAAGCCGAATCCGCGCAACCCATCCAGAACGAACTGTACCGCCAAAGCGGCGAGCAACATGCCCAACAAGCGCGTGACCACATTGATGCCAGTGCGGCCCAAGGCGCGCTCCAACAGGCCGGCGGTGAGAAACAGGATAAAGACCATGCCCACCACGCAGAGCATGACACCGATCACCCATGCCAATCCCTCCAACCCCGGTTTTTGCCCGGCCAGAAGGATCACCGTGGTAATTGACCCCGGCCCGCCAATGAGGGGGATGGCCAGCGGAAAAATCGAGGGATCATCGCTTTCATCTTCTTCCTCGGCTTCATCGGCTTGGGATTTGCGCCGCTTGCTGCGGCGTTCGAAAAGCATGTCGAGGGCGGTGAGGAACAAGAGGATTCCACCCGCGATGCGGAAGGCGGGCATTGAAATGCCAATAAAGCCTAGCACCGCCTCGCCGAAGGCCGCGAAAACGATCAGGATTAGCGCTGCCGTGATACAGGCCCGCAGGGCGATGGCGCGGCGCTTGGCTGTGCTCATGCCTTGGGTCATGGCGACGAAAAGCGGGGTCATGCCGATGGGGTCGATGATCACGAAAAGCGTGACAAAGGCGGTGATCAAAAAGGCAGTGTCTACGATCATGCGCCTTCGGCCTCCTCCAGCCGTTCAAGGGCCGCCATCCACAGGGTTTCTGCCCGAGCGAGCCCATCTTCGACCTCTGCAAATTTCTTTTGCCATTCGGCGGCATTGCCGGCATCGTTATAGACTGCCGGATCGGCCAGCTTGGTCGAGATACGTTCATGCATATCGGTCAGCTTTTCAACGCGCTGTTCGCATTTGCGCACCTCTTGGCGTAGGGTGAGTATGGCATCGCGCGAGGGGCGCTTGGGTTTTGGATGCTTGGGCTTGGATGCGGATTTCGCAGGTGCTTCGCCTGACAGCAGCATCTTCCGATAGCTTGCCAAATCGCCCTCGTAAGGGGCTACGCACCCGTCTTTGACCAGCCAAAGCCGGTCGGCCACCAACTCAAGCAAGTGCATGTCGTGGCTAACGAGGATCACCGCGCCACTGTAGGCGGTGAGCGCTTCGACCAAAGCCTCGCGGCTCTCGATATCAAGGTGGTTGGTTGGCTCGTCGAGGATCAGGAGATGTGGGGCGTCCAGTGTGGCCAGCATAAGGGAAAGCCGCGCCTTTTGTCCGCCGGAAAGGCCTTTGACTAGGGTTTCGGCTTGGTCTGCCCCGATACCGAAGCCTCCAAGCCGCGCGCGCAGCTTGGCGGGGGCCTCGTCCGGGCGAAGGCGGCGGATATGGTCGATGGGGGTTTCATCGACGCGCAATTCTTCGACCTGATGCTGCGCGAAATATCCCACGCGCAGTTTCGAGGCGCTGTGAACCTGACCTTCCATGGTGTCAAGTTTGCCTGCCAAGAGCTTTGAGAGTGTTGATTTCCCCTCACCGTTTCGGCCCAGCAGGGCGATGCGGTCATCCTGATCAATTCGCAGGTCCAAATGGCTGAGCACCGCTTTGCCATCATAGCCCACGCTGGCCCCTTCAAGGCGTAGGATAGGTGGCGACAGTTCCTCGGGTTCGGGGAAGGTAAAGCGGCGCAGGGCCGCTTCTTGCGGTTGGGTGATCGGCTCCATCTTGGCCAGTGCCTTGATGCGCGCCTGTGCCTGCTTGGCCTTGTCGGCCTTGTAGCGGAACCTGTCGACATAGGATTGAAGATGCGCGCGTCGGGCCTCTTGTTTCTTGGCCTCGGATTGCGCTGCGGCCAGACGCGCGGCGCGGGTTTTGGCGAAGGTGTCATACCCACCTTGGTACAGCGTCAGCTTGCGGTCTTCGAGATGCAGGATCGAGCCAACCGCGCGGTTGAGCAGCCCGCGATCGTGGCTGACCACCAGAACCGTATGTGGATACCGCGCCAGATAGCTTTCCAGCCAGAGCGCGCCTTCCAGATCGAGATAGTTCGTGGGTTCGTCGAGAAGCAGCAGATCGGGCTGTGCAAACAGCACGGCGGCCAGCGCCACACGCATCCGCCAGCCGCCGGAAAAGGCGCTGCATGGCATTTGTTGTTCGGTGTCATCAAACCCAAGGCCCTTGAGAATGCTGGCGGCGCGTGCCTCGGCCGACCACGCGTCGATATCGGCAAGGCGGGTCTGGATCTCGGCGATCCGGGTGCCATCGGTCGAGGCGTCGGATTCGGCCAGCAACTCGGCGCGTTCCACATCGGCGGCCAGAACGGTGTCGATCAACGAGACCTCGTTGCCCGGCACCTCTTGGGCCACGCCCCCGATACGGGCGCGGGTGGGCAGGGCGATTTGCCCGGTTTCAAGCGCAAGTTCGCCCCGTATCAACCGGAACAACGTGGTCTTGCCGGTACCATTTCGGCCCACCAGACCCACCTTGTGGCCATCTGGTATCGTGGTCGAGGCATGTTCGATCAGCGGGCGGCCCGCCACCGAATAGGAAATATCATCAAGTCGCAGCATGTCGGGGGTTTGACGTAAACCCGGGCAGGCGTCAATCGCGGCTTTTCAAAGGGTCGACCCCATGCTATCGGACCCGCGATCAAACACGCGCGGGCAGGGGCCCGTGCCCCATTCATCAAGGAAAGAGGCTGACATGGCTGTGGAACGCACCCTGAGCATCATCAAACCCGATGCCACCAAACGCAACCTGACCGGTAAGATCAATGCCAAGTTCGAAGATGCGGGCCTGCGTATCGTCGCGCAAAAGCGCATTCAACTGACCAAGGCGCAAGCTGGTGAGTTCTATGCCGTACACAAAGAGCGCCCGTTCTACGACGAACTGTGCGAGTTCATGGCCTCCGAGCCGGTCGTCGTGCAGGTGCTGGAAGGGGAAGGCGCCATCGCCAAGAACCGCGAAGTGATGGGTGCCACCAATCCCGCCGATGCGGCCCCCGGCACCATCCGCGCCGAATTCGCCGAGTCGGTTGGCGAAAACTCGGTTCACGGGTCGGATGCGCCGGAAACGGCTGCAGTCGAAATCGCGTACTACTTCTCGGGTCTGGAACTGGTGGGCTAAGCCACACCGCTTTGACCGCGAGACAGGATTGGGTCGTGCTCTAATGTGGCGCGGCCCATTTTTGGTAAACGCGTCAGATGCTGGCGAAATCGTTGAAGACCTTGCGTGGGTCGCCTTGCGATGCCGGTGTCTGCTGAGATGATGCACCAACCTGTGTCTTTGGTTGATTCACAGGTTTTGGTGGTTTGGGTGGGGTCGCACTGGCCATCGGTCTGCTCCTGTTATTGGATGGCAAACCAGCCGGACGGCGCCCGGCTGGCGCCTGATTATCCAATCAGAATACCCCGCAAATGGGGCGGAAATGTGGCGACCTCAACTGCCCATGTCGGTGATGACCGTGACGCCATGCCCGGTGAATTCATTCATTTCTTCCAAAGCCTTGGCGACGCCACTCAAAGCGATTTCCTTGGTAATGAGACGGGATGGGTCTATACGCCCTGCGGCGATCATCTCGAAGAGTGAGGCAAAACGGTGCGCCCCTATTCCGCGCGTGCCATGCAGGGTGATCTGCCGAGAATAGATCATATCCAACAGGGGAATGGGCGGATTCGCATGTCGGCCAAGTGGCATGCCGATTTGCACATGCCGTCCCATTTTGCGCAACGATTCAAGCGAGTTATGGAATGTCGTGGTTACCCCTAGTGCATCGACCGAGACATGAGCGCCGCCGCCGGTGGCTTGCCGTATAGCCTCGCCAACATCGTCATGCTCGGTTGCGTTGAGAGACACATTGGCCCCCATTTCGCGTGCGGCTTCAAGTGCGGAGGGGTTAACATCCACGGCGAGGACACGCGCCCCCAAGGCCGCGCCGATCATTATGGCGGATAGGCCTACGCCTCCACAACCATGTATGCTAAGCCATTCGCCGGGTTGTATTTTTGCCCGGTCAACCACCCCGCGAAAGGCTGTCGTCACGCGGCACCCCATGCCCGCCGCGGCGGCATACCCAACACCTTCGGGCAACGTCACAAGGTTAAAATCTGCGCGGGGGATGGCTATTTGCTCGGCGAACGCCCCCCAGCCGGTGAAACCGATGACATGTTGGTGGTTGCAAATGGTCGGCTCTCCGCCACGGCAATCAGGGCAAGTGCCACACCCCAGGATGAAGGGGGCCGTTACCCGGTCGCCTTCTGAAAATCCGTGGCATTCGGGGCCAACGGCGATCACGTCGCCCGAGAATTCGTGGCCCATCACATGCGGCAACTCAACATCCGGGTCCGCACCTTTCCATGCGTGGTGGTCCGAGCGGCACACGCCACAGGCGCGCACTGCAACGATGACCCCGTCGCGCGGGCATTCGGGATCGGGAACGTCGGTGATTTCTGGCGCGGTATCGAAGGCGGTGAGAAGGGCAGCTTTCATGGTGTCCTCGGATCTTGAGCTTTGTAAGTTTTGTACAGAGTCCGCCCTGATTTTGTACAAAAATCGCAGCGGGTCCGACAGTCTGTGTACAAGTTGTACATAGCTTGCAATTCCCGGAGTGATTTTTCATGGTTGAGCGTCGCCGCAGAGGAGCGTCCATGTCCAAACTGAAGTTGCGCCAAGATCCGCACAAGCTGCGGGAGACGCGCGAGAAGAACTTAGAAACCGCGATCGGGCGCGAAGTGCGCGAGGTGCGGCGCGCGCGGTCGATGACCGTCGCGGATCTGGCGGTGGCGACGGGGTTGTCTGTCGGAATGTTGTCGAAAATCGAGAACGGCATGACCTCGCCATCTCTGACCACGTTGCAGACCCTGTCGGCGGCCCTGAGCGTGCCGGTCACGGCCTTCTTCCGGCGCTTCGAGGAACAAAGGGAAGCGGTCCACGTCAAGGCCGGTGAAGCACTTGAGATGGAGCGTGCCGGAACTCGGGCAGGGCATCAATACAATCTACTGGGCCACCTTGGGGCCAACAACAGCGGCGTCGTGGTCGAACCCTACCTGATCACTCTCAATGAGACCTCGGATGTCTTCCCCACCTTCCAGCACGAGGGAGTCGAATTGCTATATATTCTTGAAGGAGAGGTTGGATATCGGCATGGCGATCAGAGCTTTCACCTTCGGCCCGGCGACAGCCTGTTTTTCGACGCCGACGCGCCACATGGACCGGATGAGTTGATCAAGCTGCCGATACGGTATCTCTCGGTGATCTCGTATCCGCAGGGTGGAAGTTGAGCCCACGCGTCGGGAGCTGACTTGGGTGGCACGCCTCCGGCGGGAGTATTCTTGCCAAGAAGAAGCATGTTTCATTGGGTTTTTTCTTGGGGCAAATACCCCGGGGGAGACGCCCGCAGGGCGGCGGGGGCAGAGCCCCCTGACAGGCGATATGATGGCAAAACTCTTCCCACAGCGTGCCGGACCTGCTACTATTCTCCGATAGACCCCGAAAACGGGGCATGTTCGAGGCAGTGTCGGCGGTTTAGATGACAGAGATGGTGTATGGCGCGGTCCCGGTACGGGATGCGGAGCCGGTTCTTCCCAAGTGGTGGCGAACGATCGACAAATGGTCGATCTCATGTGTGCTGATCCTTTTCGGTATCGGCCTTTTGTTGGGTTTGGCGGCCTCTCCGCCGTTGGCCGAAAAAAATGGGTTCGCACCGTTCCATTATGTTCAGCGTCAGACAGCATTTGGCGTCATGGCCTTGAGTGCCATGTTCCTGACTTCGATGATGAGCCCGAGTTTGGTACGTCGTCTGGCGGTGATCGGCTTTCTGGCGGCTTTCGCGGCGTTGATCCTTCTGCCGGTTTTCGGCACCGATTTCGGTAAAGGGGCCGTGCGGTGGTACAGCCTTGGGTTTGCAAGTGTCCAACCGTCTGAATTTCTCAAGCCCGGTTTCGTTGTCGTGGCCGCCTGGATGATGGCGGCGAGCCAGGACATCAACGGGCCACCCGGTTTGAGCTGGTCTTTCCTGTTGGCCATCGTGATTGTTGCATTTCTGGCCATGCAGCCGGATTTCGGGCAGGCCTGTTTGGTGCTTTTCGGTTGGGGCGTGATGTATTTCGTGGCCGGTGCGCCGATCCTGCTTTTGTTGGTCATGGCGGTATGCGTGATCGTGGCGGGCAGTGTCGCCTATTCCAACTCCGAGCATTTCGCGCGTCGTATCGACGGCTTCCTAAGCCCTGATGTGGATCCCAATACTCAGTTGGGCTTTGCCACCAACGCAATCCGCGAGGGCGGTTTTTTCGGCGTTGGGGTTGGTGAGGGCGAGGTGAAGTGGAGCCTGCCCGATGCCCATACAGATTTCATTATCGCAGTGGCTGCCGAGGAATATGGCCTGATCCTCGTGCTCTGTATCATCGTGCTTTATGCAACCGTGCTGGTGCGCTCGCTTGCGCGTTTGATGCGCGAGCGTGACCCGTTCATTCGGCTGGCTGGCACAGGTCTGGTGGCGATGTTCGCCGTGCAGGCGATGATCAACATGGGGGTGGCCGTGCGGCTTTTGCCGGCCAAGGGGATGACGCTTCCTTTTGTCAGCTACGGTGGCTCGTCCTTGATTGCGGGCGGTATTGCCGTGGGGATGCTTTTTGCCTTCACACGGTCACGTCCTCAGGGCGAGATCGGCGATATCCTGCGTGGGCGGGTGAGGTGACTGGTCATTTACGCCGGGTTGCGCCATGAGAGCGCAATTCAGGCAATGAGGTGATGCTGTGAGCGAAAGACAGCCATTACTTGTAATCGCGGCCGGCGGGACCGGTGGCCATATGTTTCCGGCTCAAGCGCTGGCCGAGGTGATGTTGCGCCGGGGTTGGCGGGTGAAACTCTCGACTGACGCGCGCGGGGCGCGCTATACCGGCGGCTTCCCGCATTCGGTTGAGATTTCCCAAGTGTCGAGCGCCACCTTTGCGCGTGCCGGATTTTTCGCCAAGGCCTTGGTGCCGTTTCGCATTCTGGGCGGTGTCATGGGTGCAGCCTTTGGCATGCTGCGCGACCAGCCCGACATCGTGGTGGGTTTTGGCGGTTATCCGACGATCCCGGCGCTTGGCGCGGCGTGGCTGTTGCGCAGGCCGCGGATGATCCATGAGCAAAACGGTATTCTTGGCCGGGTGAACAAGGTTTTCGCCAAGCGCGTGGATCGGGTGGCCTGTGGGACATGGCCGACGGATTTGCCAGCTGGCGTGGAGGGGGTTCATGTGGGCAACCCAGTGCGCGCCAGTGTTCTGGAGCGGGCAGGTGCGGGATATATTCCGCCCGGGGATTACCCTATGTCGGTGCTTGTTATCGGGGGCAGCCAAGGCGCGCGTATCCTGTCAGATGTCATTCCGGCGGCGATTGCGGACCTCCCTGAGGATCTGCGGCGCAATATCCGTGTCGCGCATCAAGCGCGCGATGAAGATGGTGAGCGCGTGGCGCAGTTTTACGCCGAGGCTGGCATAGATGCCGAGGTCGAGCCGTTTTTCCGCGACGTGCCACGCCGGATGAGCGAGGCGCAAATGGTGATCAGCCGCGCCGGGGCCTCGTCCATCGCGGATATCAGCGTAATCGGACGGCCAAGCATCCTGATCCCTTATGCGGCAGCGGCGGGGGACCATCAGACAGCGAACGCGAAAGGCTTGTCGCAGGCGGGGGGCGCGATTGTCATCCCGGAAAGAAAACTTGCGGTGGACGCGGTTTCCGAGCAGATAGCCAGCGTTCTGACCAATCCGCAGGGGGCCACGCAGATGGCGCAGGCGTCCCTTGGTCAGGGCCTGCCCGACA
>Ga0209931_1001595_pt1 | contig 12234 bp, 14 predicted proteins | sample SalPonR1_B_D1_MG_FD_185697 | JGI IMG/M metagenome (GOLD analysis project Ga0209931, IMG submission 185697) | Salt pond soil microbial communities from South San Francisco under conditions of wetland restoration - Salt Pond MetaG R1_B_D1_MG... ...
GACCGGGTGCTGATAACTGATCTCGCGGATCACCCTGGCGGGATCGATGTCCATCGTCGGGTTGAGCGTGACGATGAATGGCGTCTCCGCCTGCAGGCCCTGCAGGATGTTCATGTTGTAACTCACCGAGACCGCATCCTTCCCGCTCGCCGGGACATGGTAGTTCCAGGCCGCCCAGGCCCGGCGCCGCCGCGGAAGGACACGCGGGTCGGTGTGCAGCACGGCCAGGTTGGGCTGGTAGGGGATGGCGCCCAGCACTTCGCTCTCAGCATCCGAAGGACTGTCCAGCATGGCCAGAGCCTGGTCGCTGTGGCAGGCGAATACCACGGCATCAAAACGGGCCCTGTGCCCATCCCGCAATACCAGCTCAACGCCCGCAGGATCGCGATATACCCGGGCCACGGGCGCATTCAAGCGGATGCGGTCCGCGAAGGGCGCGACCAGCGGCGCGATGTAACTACGGCTGCCGCCCTTGACCACGCGCCACTGCGGCCGCTCGTTCACCGAGAGCAGCCCGTGATTGCGGAAGAACTCGATGAAATAACGGGCCGGGAAGCTCAGCATGGTGCGCGGATCCGTGGACCAGATCGCGGCGCCCATGGGAATGATGTAGTGCCGGATGAACCGGCTGGAGTAGCCCTCTCGTTCAAGGTAGGCGCCGAGTTGCAGTGCTTCGCTGCCGTTCTCCAGCATCCGGGGGGCTTCGCGATTGAAACGCAGGATGTCGCGCAGCATGCGCCAGAAGCCCGGGCTGGCAAGGTTCCTGCGCTGCGCAAAGAGCTGGTTCAGGGAGCTCCCGCAGTACTCCAGGCCCGTCTGCTCGCAATGCATGCTGAAGCCCATGTCGCTGGGCTGAGATTCCACGCCCAGCTCGTCGAGCAGGGCGATGAAGTTCGGGTAGGTCCAGTCATTGAAAACGATGAAACCGGTGTCCACGGCCCAGTTGCGGCCTTCCGTCTCCACGTCGATGGTGTTGGTGTGACCGCCGATGTAGTCGTTGGCTTCGAAAACCGTCACCTCGTGATCGGCGCACAACCGACGCGCGGCTACCAGGCCGGAGATTCCACTGCCAATAATCGCGATGTTCATGTGCTTGTTCCCGTTCTCAGACCCGGCGACGGATGGCTCGCACGACCTTGCCGATCACGGGCAGGCGTTCGTAGAGCAAAGCCCCCGCATCGAAGTAGTCGCGGTGATAGACGACCCTGTCGCGCGCAAACCGAATGTGCGTGGCACCCGGGAGGCTCAGCGTCTCACCGGGGCGCAGACGGCGGTGCGTCATGTGCATGGTCCAGGTGAGCATGGCCTGCCCGGCCGACGGGAATACTTCGCCGTACTCGAAGTCAATGGATTCGACGCCCGCGTACATGCGCCTGAAATAATCCTTCAGACCGGCCAGGCCCTCGATGCGGTGCAGGGGATCTTCGAATCGCACCGTGTCCGCGTAGACCCCGTCCAGCAGATACAGCGTGTCGGCCCGCAGTTCGAGGTAAAGCTGCTGGAAGCGCAGGACCAGGGCATGGTCTTTCTCCGCAGGCGCTTGTCGCGCGGGAGAATCAGTCGCCATCACGCCTTCCGGCTGCGGCGGCAGGCTTGCGGAAGAAAATCGTCACTTCGCCCACCCGGAAGCCGAACTTGCGAATCTCGGACCGGTTTACCAGCACGCCGTCCTGGATGAGCCACATCCAGTCGTCCAGGGCTACATTGATGGTGCCGTCGTCGCCCCACGGCAATTGCAGGGTGTAGCGCCAGTGCAAGGCGTTGCCGTAGGCCTCGCCCGTCGCTTCGCCCACGACGTCGTCGGCCGTGCCCGTGTAGCTGTGCTCGTCGAGCTTGCGGAAGGTCCAGACGCGGCGCTGCGTCTCGCCGTCGCTCCAGGTGAAATCCTCCTCCAGCACACCGGTGTCGCCGTCCCAGCGCCCGACCATGTCGACCCGGAAGCTGCGGGTCACTTCGCCGGAGCGGTCCTGCACGATGCCCCAGGCAAGCAGCGGGCCCTCGAAGTATTCCTTCAGGTCCAGCCTGGGCTCCTGGCCCTGGTAATCCTGCACCGGGGTGGAGCAGGCGCTCAGCAGCAGCAGCAGGAGCAGGCCGGCGGCGGCACGCACGCTCACCTGGCCTCACCCAGCAACTGCGCCCGCAAGCGCTCGACCTTGGTCTCCGGGTGCAGCCAGATACCGAGAAAGGCGGGTCCGAAAGCAGGGTCCGGAACGGTGCCCAGCAGCCCGTCGTTGCCGAAGAACTGCGTCGGGCCACTCGGTTCGACCAGTGCGGTGATCTTGTCTCCAGGCGTCACGTCGGGCCAGATGGCGTCGATTTCGGCCAGCCACTCGTTCACGCGTTCCGCCGCCGGCAGGCCGAGGTCGTCCTCCAGGCGTCGCCATTCCTTGCGGGTGGTCTCGACCAGCTTCTCGCGGGAGATGTCGCGCCGGTAGGTGATCTGCAGAGCGACCGGGCCGTCACTCTCGATGCCGGCGAAGGGGCCGCCGCCATTGAACAGCCGGGCCTCGTAGACGTCCAGGCCGAACCAGGTCAGCTCGCCGCTACCGACCTCGGACAGCGTGTCCACGGGCGAAGCGGGCGACGCGTGGCCGGCCGATTCAGCTGAGCACGGGGTAGAGAATGCCAGCAGGCAGGTTGCGCCCAGCGCGGCCGCTCTTGCGGTCAGGGACATGAAAGCGTACTCCTTTCAAAAGTTATACGCTTTGTTTCGCCGGTCGCCGTAATGCCGGATTCATCGGCGGAGTCCGGGCTGCAACGGACGGGCGGCCGGCCGGCGGCCGAGTTGCGGGTGCCTCAGGGCGTGGCGTCGCCGCAGAATATGTCGTGCAGCGTCTCGATGACGAGGCCAGCGGGGCCCTCGGCCAGGCTGTAATAGATGGTCTGCGCGGATCGGCGGGTGTGCACCAGCCCGTCTCGTCGCAGCAGTGCCAGGTGCTGGGAGAGCGCCGACTGGGACAGCGGCACCCGCTCGTTGATCTGGCTGACCGTCAGCTCGCCCTGGGAGAGACTGCACAGCACCATCAGCCTGGAGCTGTTCGACAAGGCCTTCAGCAGGCGCGCAGCATCCTCCGCGTGATGGCGCATGGCCTCCGGATCCACCGAAAGGCGGAACGAGGCTTCTTGAGCGATGATTTCGCGTGATGTTTCGGCGCTCATTGTTGAATCCTAAGCCCTCCGGCCAAAAAAGAGAAGTTTCGCGCCCGCGCCCAAATGGTGAACAATAGGGTGAGCCACCGGTCCGCGCGGTCCGGCCAGGCCGCAAGCCACAAGGAATCGCTCAAATGACGAGAACGCCCGAGGTCAGGGCCCTCTACCACGCGCCGACGTCCAGCTTTTCTTATGTCGCATGGGATCCGGAAAGCCGCCACGCGGCCATCATAGACCCGGTTCTCGACTACGATGGAGCGGCGGCCCGCACCGGCACCGTCACGGCCGAGGCGCTGCTGGCGGTGATCGAGCGCGAAGCCCTCGAGCTACGATGGATACTCGAGACGCATGCCCACGCGGATCACCTCTCGGCCGCCGGCTTCCTGCACGAGCGCAGCGGGGCGCCGGTGGGAATCGGCGCCGGAATCTGTTCCGTCCAGTCGACTTTCAGCGAGATCTACGGACTGGGCCCCGGCTTCCCGACCGACGGAAGACAGTTCGATCGCCTTTTCACGGACGGCGAACGCTTTGCTCTGGGCGGGATCGAGATCGAGGTGCTCGGCACGCCCGGCCACACGCAGGATTGCGTCACCTACCTGGCGGGAGACGCGGCTTTCGTCGGCGACACCCTGTTCTCACCGGATTACGGCAGCGCGCGCTGCGATTTCCCCGGCGGCGACGCGGCCGAGCTGTTCCGCTCGGTGCAGCGCTTGTATTCACTGCCCGCGGAGACCCGCCTGTTCCTTTGTCACGACTACCCGCCGGAGGGTCGCGAGGCGCGCTGCGAGTGGAGCGTCGCCGAACAGCGGCAGGCGAACGTGCATATCGACGCGGACACTCGCGAAGAAGATTTCGTGGCGATGCGCCGGAACCGCGATGCAGGACTGGGCATGCCGGCGCTGATGATCCCGGCGGTGCAAGTGAACATCCGCGCGGGCCGCTTGCCGGAGCCCGACGACAACGGCATTCGCTACCTGCGAGTGCCCCTGGACACACTGTGAGGAAGCACATGATGAACACGCGCCGGAACACCAGGATCACCAGGAATACCGCGGCTGCGGCGGCCGCTCTGCTGTTGACGGCCCCGGCCATGGGCGGGGCGCCCGACCGGGCCGCCGAGGGCCGCGAAATCGCGCAGCAGTTCGGCGCCGAACTGCGCGCCGAACTGCAGGGAGCAATGTCGGAAGGCGGGCCGCTGGCAGCTGTCCGGGTTTGCAACGAGGAAGCGCCGAGGATCGCCAGGGAAGCGGCGCAGCGTACCGGCGCCGAGGTCGGGCGCACTTCCACGCGCTTGCGCAACCCGGATAATCGTCCGGACGCGCACGAGCGCCGCGTGCTGGCGGAATTCGAGGAAGCGGTGGCCTCGGGAGACCTGGATAATCCTCCGGAGCGGCTGGAGACCTTGCCGGATGGCCGTGTCCGCTACATGCGGGGCATCATCGTCGGGCCGCCGTGCCTGGTCTGCCATGGCCAGGCGCTTGCGCCACCGGTGGCAGAGGTCATCGATGCCCGTTATCCCGATGACGAGGCGCGCGGCTATGCGCTGGGCGATCTGCGCGGGGCGTTCACGATCACCTGGCCGGCCGACTGAGGCGGCTCAGGGGGCGCGGTCCGCTCGGTCCCGAGGCGCGCCGGAGGCCGGCGTGTGCTCCGGCGGCGTGGGCAGCCGCAGTATGTACACGGTGACCCCCAGCGCCAGCAGGAACATGGCGGTCTTCCCCAGGGTCACGGGCACGAAGAGAATGATGGTGACGCCGAAGGACAGCCACATGAAGAGGAGGGTGGTCGCTTTGGCGCGTCGAGTCATCCCGCGTCCTTCCTCGAAATTCCGCACGTAGCTGCCGAACCAGCGATGGTTGAGCAGCCAGCCGTGGAAGCGCTCCGAGCTGCGCGCGAAACAATAAGCGGCGAGCAGCAGGAAGGGAGTGGTCGGGAGTCCCGGCAGCAGGATTCCCAGGGCGCCCAGGCCGACGCAGATCATGCCGGACCCGACCAGCATCAGGCGTGCCGCATGGTCCAGGTAGGTCTGCGGGTTATGAAAACGGCTGCGCCGCGCTCGCGGGTCGCGCATGATCCTTCCGCAGCTTCAGCCGGCCGAAGGGCCGGCGGACCACGGCTCCAGCCGGTAAAAGCGCCGCAGCCGCCGGTGGCGGAACAGCAGGGCGGCCAGCAGGGTGAACAGCGCCACGCTGCCGAGAATCAGGGCCATGCGCGCGTAGGGCGCGCCCATGGCGGCGCGGACGGCGCCGATACTCCATGCGACCCAGAGCCAGCGCAGCGCGCCCAGCACCAGCGCCGCCTGCGCGATGCGAGCGGCCCAGGGGCGCGGCACCGACAGCAATGCCAGCAGGCCGAGGCAGGCGACCACCATCGCCTCGTTGCCGGCTCTCAGGAAACTGGCGCCCAGCAGCAGAAAAGCGAAGGCGGGCATGAACAGTCGCCACATACGGGCACTCTCCGATCAGGTTCCGGTGTGTTTTCAGGACGTGCAAAGCGGGCGGCGGGCGCCCCCGAGGCAACGCGGCGGGAGACTCACTCCACCGCTAGCTGAAACACGAGGGTCTGCCGGGGCGGCTCATCGGCGCCCAGCGGCTTGCGGTATTCGAACACCAGTTCCGCCGCGCCGACTTCCTCCGCCATGAAACGCCAGATCTCGATGCCCCGCGGGTTTGTGTCCGCGGACTCGTCCAGCTCGTACTCCGGTATGCCGTAGGCGCTGAACACGGGCAAAAGGTGCTGCGCCGGAATCCACGTGTAGCCGCTCTGGCGGTCCGCCGGCAGTCGCACCTCCAGCACCTCGTCCTCGGCGAGAACGACCCGCCGCTCGGCATCGGCGTCGGTCAGGATCACCGTCGGCGCGGTCCGCGATTCTTGCTCGAAGGCCGGGGGTGCCGGATCGTCGTCGCCGGTCGTCCCGGTGGTTGAGGCGTCGCTCGTGCTCGCCGCGCTGGCTGTCCTGGCCGGCACGGACTCGGCCGGTTTCGGCTCCGCCGGAGCGGCCGTGGTTGCCGGCGCCGCCGCCGGAGTGGCCTGTTCTTCCTTTGCGCAGGCGCTCAGAGAGAGGGCGGCGAGTGACATCAGGAGGGCGCCAGGAACGAAACGGTGGACATGCGACACTTCAGGCTTCCTTTGTTTATGAGGCACGACGCGAGGCGGCGTCCGGAGAGCGTATTCTCCGGGAAAACGGCGCCGAACCAAAGGGGGCGGCGAAATCAGTGCGGGAGGAACGCGCCTTAGCTCTGTTCAGCAAGCCATTCATCGTCCGAAGTCTCGTCGATCCCCTCGAAGAGGTAGGTGCTCAGGTAGCGCTCGCCCGTATCCGGCAGCATGGCCAGCAGCACGGCACCCGGTTCCGCCCGTTCCGCGACCTTCAGGGCCGCCGCGAGCGTGCCCCCCGCCGACAGGCCGACGAGGATGCCCTCGCGCGTGGCGAGCGCGCGGGCGCAGTCCCGGGACTCTTCATCGGTCACGGTCACGAGTTCATCGTGCACGTGCTGGTTGAGCACCGAGGGAATGAAATCGGGCGTCCATCCCTGGATCTTGTGGGGCTGCCACTCCTTGCCGCCCAGCAGCGACGCACCTTCCGGCTCCGTGGCGACGATCTTGACCTCGGGACGAGCCAGCTTGATAACTTCGCCGGCGCCCGTCAGCGTGCCGCCGGTACCCCAGCCGCTGACCCAGTAGTCCAGCCGGCGGCCGGCGAAGTCCATGAGGATCTCGGGGCCGGTGGTATTGCGATGGAAGGCAGGATTGGCTTCGTTCTCGAACTGGCGGGCGAGGAACCAGCCATGCTCTTTCGCCAGCTGTTCGGCGCGGCGCACCATGCCGGTGCCGCGCTCTGCCGCGGGCGTCAGGATCACGCGCGCGCCCAGCGCCTTCATCACGCGCCGGCGTTCCACCGAGAAGGTTTCAACCATGGTGGCGACGAAGGGATAGCCCCGCGCCGCGCAAACCATGGCCAGCGCGATGCCGGTGTTGCCCGAAGTCGCCTCCACGACGGTCTGGCCGGGCTTGAGCGCCCCGCGCTTCTCGGCGTCGTCGATGATCGCGAAGGCCAGCCGGTCCTTCACCGAAGCCATGGGATTGAAGGATTCGATCTTGACGTAGATGGTGGCGTGTTCCGGCCCGATCCGATTCAGCTTCACCACCGGCGTGGACCCTATGGTGCTGAGAATGTCTTCGTGGATCATTGAGATCTCCTTTGGCTTATACTCAAAATGATATAAGCCAGCCTGGACATCCGGGAAATACCATTTCTTTTTGTTTATATGCTCTTTTGTTATGACAAGCCAGCCACGGCGTTTCCCTGCATGACCCGCGCAACCGGTCGCACATGAAGCTGCAGCAGCTGCGATACCTCCTTGCGGTGATCGACAACGGTCTGAACATGACCTTGGCGGCCCAGCGTCTCGCCACCTCCCAGCCGGGGGTGAGCAAGCAGCTCAAGCTCCTCGAGGAGGAGCTTGGCCTCAGGCTGTTCGTGCGCAAGGGCAAGAGCCTGGTATCTCTGACGCCCGAGGGCGAAGAGGTCGCGCAGCGCGCCGGGCGCATTGCGCAGGAAGTGGAGGCGATCCGGGGGATCTCGCCGAATATTTACGAGGAAGCTGCCGGGCGCCTGTCCATCGGCACGACGCACACGCAGGCCCGTTACGTCCTGCCTTCGGTGATCGGCCGCTTCCGCGATCGCTATCCCGACGTGACACTGGACCTTCACCAGGGCACTTCCGAGCAACTGGCCGAAATGGTCGAAAAGCGCGTGGTGGATTTCGTCATCGGTTCGGAGTCCCGCCAGCGTTTTCCCGAGCTCCTGATGTTGCCCTGCTACCGCTGGGACCGCGTGATCATCGTGCCGCAGGGACATCCGTTGGCGTCGCTGCAGCGCCGGCCGACGCTCGAGGAGGTGGCCGAGCATCCGCTGGTGACCTACGTGTTCAATTTCGAGGGGGGCTCGAGTCTCAAGCAGGCGTTCGCGGCGCGCGGCCTGGAGCCGAAGATCGTGTTCACGGCGCGCGACGCCGACGTCATCAAGACCTACGTGGAGCTCGGCCTGGGCATCGGCATCGTGGCGAGCATGGCGCAGGACGAGCGCGCGCAGGGCGGACTGGCGACACTGGACGCGGAAGGGCTCTTTCCGCGCTGTACCACCTGGATCGGCTTTCGCCGCGATATCGCCTTGCGAAAATACATGTTCGATTTCATCGAGCTGTTTGCCGGCCACCTGGACGAGCGCCGGGTGCGGGCGGCGCTGGCCTGCGCCACCCAGGACGAGGTGGATGCGCAACTCGGCGAGCTCTCGCTGCCGCTGCTCGGCGGCGCGCCGGTCCGCGGCCACGGATTGCTGGAAGGCCATTAACTCGAGGGAGCGTCCACGGGCGGCATCGGGCAGGCCAGCGCGGACGCGCTTGTGCGCAGCATTTGCAACTCCCTGGCGTGCAGCCGGCCATCGTGCGCGGCGACTTCCGCAAGCGCCTGCACCAGCGCCTGTCTAAACACCGACTTCATGGCGGCCAGCCGGGCCGCCCGGGCGGCGGCCTCCGCGCCGGCAGCGGCGTCAATGCTCGCGAAGGCCGGCAAGGGCGAAGGCAGGGGGAAACTGCTGGCTTCCAGTGCAGACACGCCCCGGGTCCAGGCCAGCTCCGCCTGGAATTCGTCTTCGTGCCCCGCGCGGGCCAGCAGCGCCAGCATGGCCAGCGCTCCGCGGGCATCGGCCTTGCCGCTGTGCTCGGTCGGGTCCAGGCGGGATTCGATCGCTGCCGCCAGTGCGGCCTCGTGCGGGCTGATCACCCCGTCCAGCTCGACCAGCCGCTGGACCAGGTGAAGCAGGTCGTCGCGCCGCGCCTCCGGCAGATGATGCAGGGCGGGCGCGGCGAGATCGAGAAGCGCCAGCCGGAGGGTGGGCGTCAGCCCGGCGAGGTGACCCGCGGCCTCGGCAATCCGGTCGGCCGCGAGCCCGCCGAGCCGCGCCTCGAGCAAAGCCAGCTGGCTCGCGCGCGCATCCTCGCGGCTGTCCAGCAGCATGCCAAGGCAGGCCTGCGCCGCGCCCTCGGGTTCCAGCACGGACTGGTGCATGACCTCGGGGACCATCGCCAGCACGCGCTGCGCCATCGCGAGGTCCACGGCACCTACCAGTCCCGCGGCGGTCACCGCGTCGAGGCCGGGCAGCTGGGGCATGTCCGGCAGGCCGGCCAGCGGACCGCGGCTTTCGGCGGGGGATTCGCCGGGCGGGCGTGACGCGAGGGATGCGGTCGGCAGTTCCGGCGCCGGCGGCAGCGGGTCCCCCGGCTTCCAGGCCGGGTCGAGCGCCCGTATGCGGCGCTTCACCGGTGGATGGGTGGCCAGCAGGCCGGCGAGACTGCGCCGGCCGCTGGCAAACAACATGTGGCCGATTTCCTCCTTGCGCACGGCTCGCACCGAGGACGACAGGGGCGAGGCCGCGATCCGCTTGAGCGCGTTGGCCAAACCGGCGGGGTTGCGGGTGAACTGCACCGCCGCAGCATCGGCCAGCTCTTCACGCTGGCGCGAGACGGCTGCCTGCAGCAGCCGGCCGGCCAGCACGCCGATCGAGCCCAGCACGAGAATGGCCAGGCCGGCGGCCAGCAGGGCGGCGGTGCCGCCTCCCCGTCGCCGGCCACCCCGCACGCGGCCGCCGCCGTAGATGCCGCCGCGCAACAGCAGGCGGCCGGCCATGCTTACCGCCACGAGCCCGAAGACGTAACCCATCAGACGGGCATTCAGTCGCATGTCGCCGTTCAGCACGTGGCTGAACTCGTGCGCGATCACCCCCTGGAGCTCGTCGCGGGTCAGGCGTTCCAGGGTGCCCCGCGTGACGGCCACCGCGGCATTGGCGGGTTCCAGGCCGGCTGCAAAAGCGTTGATGCCGGGCTCGTTCTCGAGGATGTAGACCTCGGGGACCGGCAGTCCGGAGGCGATCGCCATTTCCTCGACCACGTTGTGCAGCCGCCTTTTGAGCGGGTCTTTCTCGAGTCCGGTAACCCGTTCGCCGCCCATGCTGACGGCGATCGCGCCACCGCCGTCGCGGAGCCCCCGCAGCCGCCACAATGCGGCGATCCCGATGACCGCCGCCGTGCACACGGCGGCGCCGACAAACAGCCCCGGGTCGGCATCCGTGCGCGGCACGGCGCCTTCCGGGGTGGTCGTCAGGGCGAAAATGACGGCCAGCGCAAAGCCCACGGCCAGCGCGACCGCGCCGGTGGCCGCGGCGAACGCGACCAGCAGCCACCGGGATCGCTTGCGGGCGGAGTCCTGGCGTCCGAAAAAATCCATGGCGAACCGTGCCGGGCCTCGGTCTGCGTCAGAAGCTTACCTGGGGAACGGCGCGCTTCTCCTCGGACTCGATTTCCAGGAAAGCCGCTGCGTCGAAATCGAAGGACTTGGCGACCAGGTTGTTGGGGAAGTTCTCGCGCGCGTTGTTGTATCTCATCACGGCGTCATTGAAGGCCTGGCGGGCGAAAGAAACGCGGTTCTCGGTGCTGGTCAGCTCCTCCTGGAACTGCATCATGTTGCGGTCGGCCTTCAGGTCCGGATAGGCCTCCGAGAGGGCGAACAGGCGTCCGAGTGCCGAGGACAGCGCGGAGTCCGCGCCCGACAGCTGGTTGATGGCGCCGGCGTCTTCCGGGTGGGCGGCCGCCTTCTTCAGGCTCTGCGCCGCGTGGTTGCGGGCCGAGATGACCGCCTCGAGCGTCTCACGCTCGTGTTTCATGTAGCCCTTGACCGCCTCGATCAGGTTGGGGATCAAGTCATAGCGACGAGTGAGCTGTACATCGATCTGTGCAAAAGCGTTCTTCACCGCGTTGCGCAGGTTGACGAGCTTGTTGTAGATCGCGACCGCCCAGAGCAGGACGGCGGCAATGATGGCGAGCAGAATCCAGGTACCCATCGCATGTTCTCCCGAGGTCAATCCCCAGGCGAGCATACGCGAGGGGATTCGCACGGCAAAGCATTCCAGTCCCGGACAGCGGGCGATTTAGCGTATTATCCTTGCCGCCGCCCTGGTGTTGCAGGGAGCCGCGGCCGGTTCATTCATCGATAACAAGCTTTGCCTCTCATCTCAGAACGGGGAAAAACCCATGGAAGAAATCACCAGTCTCTTCGGTCCCGAGCAGCGGAACGCGCTGATCGAGACCCTGTCCGGATTCGGCTTGCAGCTCATCTCCGCGATCCTGATCTTCATCATCGGTCGCTGGGTGGTGCGCAAGCTCGCCAACCTTCTCGAGCGGGGTATGAAGCGGGCCGACACGGATCCGACCCTGATCGGCTTTTTCCGCAACATCGCCTACTTCGGTCTGCTCACCATGGTGGTGATCGCCGCGGTCAACCAGCTCGGCATCCAGACCACTTCCTTTATTGCAGTTCTCGGTGCCGCCGGCCTTGCCATCGGCCTCGCCATGCAGGGCTCCCTGTCGAACTTCGCCGCCGGCGTCCTGATGATCATCTTCCGCCCCTTCAAGGCGGACGACTTCATTGATGCGGGCGGCACGATGGGCACCGTGGAAGAAATCCAGATCTTCACGACCCGGCTGCGCACCCCCGACAACAAGATCATCATTATCCCGAACTCGCAGATCACCGCCGGCTCGATCACCAACTTCTCGGCGCGCGACACGCGGCGCCTGGACATGGTGTTCGGGGTCGGTTACGGCGACGACATCGACAAGGTCAAGCGCGTGATCAACGAGGTTCTGGCGGAAGAGAGCCGCTTGCTGGACGACCCCGCACCCACGATCGGCGTCCTTAACCTGGGCGACAGCAGCGTGGATTTCGCGGTGCGGCCCTGGGTGAGCAGCGCCGACTACTGGGGGGTGTATTTCGACCTCCACGAGGCGATGAAGAAGCGCTTCGACCAGGAAGGCATCAGCATCCCCTTCCCGCAGCGGGACGTGCACGTCTACCAGCAATCTTCCTGAGGGGCGGGCCGGGCGTGGCCGGTGCGCGCGGCGCTTGCCGCGCGGGCCGGGTCGCGCTCGAAGCGGGAATCCGGCGATGGTCGGGGTGAGAGGATTCGAACCTCCGACCTTCTGCTCCCGAAGCAGACGCGCTACCAGGCTGCGCTACACCCCGTACTTG
>Ga0209931_1001597_pt1 | contig 12227 bp, 13 predicted proteins | sample SalPonR1_B_D1_MG_FD_185697 | JGI IMG/M metagenome (GOLD analysis project Ga0209931, IMG submission 185697) | Salt pond soil microbial communities from South San Francisco under conditions of wetland restoration - Salt Pond MetaG R1_B_D1_MG... ...
TGGCATACTCGCCGGCGGCCTCGTGGTGCTCGTGACGCGCGCTGTGCGACACGTGGCGAGGCCAAACGGACCGCGAGCCTCCTGAACCAGCAATGAACTTTTTCGAGGACTGAAAAAATGAAGCTCTTCGTCATCCTGGGCGCCCTGCTGGGCGGCCTCAGTGTTGCCGCCGGCGCCTTCGGGGCCCATGCCCTGCGCGCCCAGTTGACCCCGCGCATGCTCGAGGTTTTCGAAACCGGCGTGCGCTACCAGATGTACCACGCGCTGGCGCTATTCGCGGCGGCCTGGATGATCCAGCAGACCGACGCGCCGTCGGCGCAGGTGGCGGGCTGGGCCTTCGTCCTGGGCACGTTGCTGTTCTCCGGCTCGCTCTACGCCATGGCGCTGACGGGTGCGAGGGGGCTGGGGATGATCACGCCCATCGGCGGCGTGGTCTTCCTCATCGGCTGGGTTGCACTGGCGCTCGCGGCGCTGAAGCTCGGCTAGTCGCGGCGCCCCTGCCCACCCTGACCGGCGTAAAGGCTGCTGCCGGTATAGCGCTCGTGCGCGTAGCGGACCAGCACCATGACCACCGCCGCAACCGGCAGGGCGATGAGCACGCCCAGGAAGCCGAACAGGTGCCCGCCCGCCATCACCGCGAAAATCACCGCCACCGGGTGCAGCCTGATCCGGCCGCCGACCAGCCAGGGCGTCAACAGGAAACTCTCCGCGAGCTGACCCACGCCGAACACGAGTGCGACCAGCGCCAGGTGCCACCAGTCTCCGAACTGGACCAGCGCTGCCACCATGCCCGCGCCGAAACCCACGATCGCGCCCAGGTAAGGCACGAAACTGATGACGCCGGCCATGAAGCCGATCAGCAGCGCCAGTTCCAGGCCGACCAGCGTCAACCCGACCGCGTAGATCGCGCCCAGCGACAACATCACGCCAAGCTGTCCGCGCAGGAAGCCGGACAGCACCTGGTCGGCTTCCCGCGCCAGCCGGCTGACGGTCGGCTCCATGTCCCGCGGGATGAGGCTGCGCACGTTTTCGAGCAGGCGATCCCAGTCGGCCAGCAGGTAAAAGGTCACCACGGGGATCAGGAGCAGGTTAGTGAGCCAGAGCACGGCGGTCATGCCGGACTTCGACAGGTTCTGCAGGACCACGGCGGCCATGCCGCCGGCTTGCTGCCAGTGGCTCTTGAGCAGCGAGACCAGGTTGGAAAATTCCAGCGTGCCGAGTTCCAGACCGGTCTGCGCTTCGATCCAGGGCAGCAGGGTGTTGCTGCCCCATTCCAGGTAGGCCGGTAGCCGCTCGATGAAGCGGCTGATCTGTCGCTCGACGAGCGGCAGGAGCAGCAGCAGGATTGCGAGCAGGCCGAGCACCAGGAGGATGAAAACGATGGAGACCGCGACGTTGCGCGACACTCGCAAGCGCTCGATCCGATCCACCAGGGGGTCCGACAGGTAGGCCAGCAGCGCGCCCACGGCAAAGGGCGTGAGAATCGGCGCGAGCAGATAGATGGCTGCCCCCGCCAGGAGCGCGATGGCCAGCAGTTGCCACCGGTGCGTGGTGCTCATGGGCGCCCGGTCAGTAGCTGGCGTACATGGGTTTGCGCTCGGCCAGTCTCAGCCAGCCTTTGACGATGCGGTAGATCACCCAGATGTAGGTCACTGGCAGGATCAGCAGGCCGATGCCCACGAAGATCGTCAACATGCCCACGATCGTCCACAGGACGCAGAACCAGAAGGTATTGATCTGCCAGTCGAAATGCGATTCCAGCCAGGTACCGCGCACGGCGTCCCTTTTGACATAATTAACGATGACGGCAACGATGAAAGTGATCCCCAGCAGGAAGGACGCGGCCTGCAGCGCATAGACTGCCGTGGTCACGTCCCTGGCCGCCTTCTCGGCCGGGACTTCCGGCCGGACCGGTCGTCCATACATGGACGTCTCTTCCTCGTGCTGCATCGTTTTCGCTCCGTGAGTCTCCTGTCCCAAGGATAGCCGCTATGCCGCCCCGCGAACCAGCCAGGCGCTGTCATGGCTTCCGCCGCAGCATTGGTTAACATGTGCGCTGGCAAACGGCAGCGACGCCGGCGCGGCAACGGAGAACAAAATGAAGATCACGGTTCTGGGCGCGGGGGCCGGCGGCACTGCGACGGCTTTCGATTGCGCCTTTCACGGCCACGAGGTCCGCCTGTTCGATTTCGCGGGCTTCCCGGACAACATCGCCGCGATCGCGGCGCAGGGCGGCATCCGCGCCGAGGGGGCCCTGTCGGGCTTCGGCCCGGTCGCCTATGCCGGCCACGACCTCGACCAGGCGCTGGCCGGCGCGGAGCTGGTGTTCGTGGTCGGTCCCGCGTACAGCACGGAACCCTTCGGTCACGCGCTGGCCGGGAAACTCCAGCCCGGACAGGCGGTCATCGTGACGCCGGGATCCTGCGGCGGCGCGCTGGCCTTCAAGCAGGCGGCGGGCCTTGCGCTCGAAGATGATGCCGTGCGGGTCGCCGAGACCTCCACGCTGCATTATGCGGTGCGCGTCACGGAGCCCGGCCGGATCCGGGTATTTTTGAAACTGCGGGCGGGCAACCTGCTCGCCGCCCTGCCCGGCCGGCATACCGCCGCAATCCTGGCGCTGGTGGCCGACGTCTATCCGGGAATGGAGCCGGCACAAAATGTGCTGCAGACCAGCCTGCAGAACGCCAACCCGGTGATCCATCCCGCCGTCACCCTGTGCAACGCGGCTCGCATCGAGATGACGGGTGGCGATTTCCTCTTCTACGAGGACGGCGTCAGCGACGGCGTGGGCCGCGTGATCGAGTCGGTCGATCAGGAACGGATCGCGATCGGTCGCGCGCTGGGCGTCGAGATCCTGCCGGACCCGGAAATGGGGATGCGCCAGGGCTACATGCTGGAAAACGACTACGGCCAGGGTTACCGGCTGGCGCCGGGATTCCGCGGCATCGGCGCACAGCCGCAGCTGGACCACCGCTACCTGAACGAGGACGTGGGTTACGGGCTGGTGTTCATGTCCCGGCTGGCCCGGCAGGCTGGAGTCCCGACGCCCGCCATGGACGCCGTGATACGGCTCGCCTCGATCGTCATGAACAGGGATTACGAGGCAGAAAGCCTGCGCACGCCGGCCGGCCTCGGGCTGGAAGGCGATTCGGCCGAGGCATTGCGGGCGCTGGTGGAGACGAGCGCCGGCTAGAGATCGAACTCGATGGTGTCGAAGCGCGTGGTGTCTTCGTGGCGCGCCTCTCGCCTGATCGCGTCGACGATGCTCCGGGAATCCCAGCCGACGGTTTCCGCCGCGAAACCTTTCAGCCTGACGTCCATGTCCTTGGGACCGAAGTGCTCGATCACGACCACCGGCAGATCCAGGCGGCGGGCGGCTTCCACCGTGTACCGCGCCCAGTCGTTGAACCGTTCCCAGCTGCCCGCCGCGCAGACCACGCACTCGGCCTCCTTGAGCGCGTCACTGATCAGCGAGCGCCGGGCCGCGACGCCATCGCCCTGGGGCGATACCGCGTCGGGGTCCGAAAGCGCCCGATAGAAGAAATTGTCGGCGCTCTCGAGGTACTCGAACAGTCGCGCATAATCTTCATCGCGGTGCCAGCCGTGGACCGCGTAGAGTCTTATCGGGTTTCGTTCCGACATGACGCTCTCCTAATCCCGTCCGTCCTGATGCCGCAGTGTACCTGAGGCGGGGCCGGTATCGAACAACCGGCAGCAGGCCGCTTCCTGCTGCGATAAAATGGGGTCAAGGACACCCCCCAGTCAATTGGCCGTCCGGCGTGAAATTCCTGCTCTACAACATCCGCTACGCCGCCGGCACCGGCGCGAACTTCAATCTCCCGGTCCCGGGGGCGGGTTACCTGTTCGGCAACAAGAACAACCTCGACGCCATCACGACCTTCCTCATGTCGCATAACCCGGACGTGATCGGGCTGGTCGAGGTCGATACCGGCTCGATCCGGACCGGCATGGTGAACCAGGCCGACCTCATCGCCCGGCAGCTGGGGCATTACAGCACCTACCAGTGCAAATACGGCGAGGCCTCCTTCAACAAGCGGCTGCCAATCGTGCGCAAGCAGGCCAACGCCTTCCTGGCGGCCCCGCGGGTTCATGGCGAGCGTTTTCACTATTTCGACACCGGCATCAAGCGCCTGATCATCGAGCTCGAGCTGGAGGACGTAGCAATTTTCCTGGTTCACCTGTCCCTGAAGTATCGCCACCGGCACTGGCAGTTGAGACACCTGCACGACCTGGTCAAAAAATCGGCGAAGCCGGTCATCGTCGCGGGCGATTTCAACACCTTCTGGGGCGAGAACGAGATGTACCTGTTCATGGAAGCCACGGGCCTCAGGAGCGCCAACACCGAGGGTCTGCCGTCCTACCCCAGCCATGCGCCGAGGAAGGAACTCGATTTCATCCTCTACGGACGCGGGCTGCGCCCCACCGCTTTCGAGATTCCGCAGGTCCGCTATTCGGACCACCTTCCTTTGATTTGCGAATTCGATTCCGCATAACCCGGTCACCGGTCGCTGCAGGCCCCGGCAACGGCAAGGACCGGCCTGATGTTGCGGTGGACAAGCCCTGCGCCTAACATTAAACGCCCGTTTCAATCGGTTGCCCCGCATTGACCAGCCTGCTCAACTCCACCAAGGACCGCATCCTGAGCGCCGCCGAAGAACTGTTCGCCCAGACGGGCGTGGCCAGGACCTCGCTGCGGGCGATCACCGCGCTGGCGCGCGTCAATCTCGCCGCCGTGAACTACCATTTCGGCTCCAAGGAAGGCCTGGTCGAAGAGGTCTACCGGCGCCGCCTGGATCCTCTCAACCGGGCGCGCCTCGCCAATCTCGACCGGCTGGAAAAGCGCGCCCGCAAGCCGACGCTGGAGGACGTGCTGGAAGCTTTCATGCTGCCGGTGGCGGGGCTCGCGCGGGACCCCGCCCAGGGCGGACCGACCGTCATGCGGCTGCTGGGCCAGACCCACGCCGAGGCGGAAGCGCCGTTCAAGACCTGGTTCGCGGGGGAGTACAAGAAAGTCCTGGAACGCTACCAGCTCGCGCTCTGCCGCGCGCTGCCCGATCTCCCGCCCGAAGACGTCCGCTGGCGCCTGCAGTTCCTGGTGGGCGCCCTCACCTATCCCGTCGCAGAACGCCAGCTGGTGGAACTGGTCTCGGGCGAGAGCATCGACCCGGACGACGTCAACCAGGTGGTCCGGCGCCTGCTGCCTTTCGTGGCGGCTGGCTTCCGGGCCCCCGTGAATCCACAGAAACCGGCCGGGCGGCGCAGGCGCGTCCGGCGGACCCCATCCAGAACCCCTGAGGAGTAAGACATGGCCAAGACCCGAACCGCGTCCCACGCCAGCCGCGCCTACGTGGTGGACGGCGCGCGGACGCCCTTCCTGAAGGCGCGCGGCCGCCCCGGCCCCTTCAGCGCATCGGATCTCGCCCTGGGCGCCGGTCGCGCCTTGCTGGCGCGCCAGCCCTTCTCCCCGGAGGAGATCGACGAGGTCATCCTCGGTTGCGCCATGCCGAGCCCCGACGAGTCCAACATCGGTCGCATCACGGCCCTGCGCCTGGGCTGCGGCAACAAGGTCCCGGGCTTTACCGTGATGCGCAACTGCGCCTCCGCGATGCAGGCGCTGGACTCCGCGGCCCGCAATATCTGGCTGGGGCGCGCCGACCTGGTCGTCGCAGGTGGCACGGAGGCGATGAGCCGGGCGCCGGTGCTGTTCAACGACGAGATGGTCAACTGGCTGGCCGACCTGGCGCGCGCCAAGGCGCCGCTGGACAAGGCCTTGCACGTGGCGCGGCTGCGCCCGAAGCACTTCTCACCTGTGATCGCGCTGATCAAGGGCCTCACCGACCCGGTGGTCGGGCTCAACATGGGCCAGACCTGCGAGGTGATCGCGGACCGTTTCGGCATCAGCCGCAAGGAAATGGACCGCTTCGCGGCGCGCAGCCACCAGCGCCTCGCCGCGGCCTTCGACGAGGACCGCATGGATGAAGTGATCGCCATTTACGATCCGGAGGGTCGCGCACACGAGGAGGACGACGGCCTGCGCCGCGACAGCAGCGAAGAAAAACTCTCCAAGCTGAAGCCCTTCTTCGACCGCCGCGTAGGCCAGGTCACGGCGGGCAACAGCTCGCAGATCACCGACGGCGCCGCCATCCTGTTACTGGCCAGCGAGGCCGCGGTGCAGGAGCATGGTCTGGAGGTCCTGGGGGTCATAGAAGACAGCGAGTGGGCGGCGCTGGACCCGGCAGAGATGGGCCTGGGCCCGGTGCACGCAACCACGCCGCTGCTGCAGCGCCACGGGCTGGGGCTGGAGGCGATCGACTACTGGGAGATCAACGAGGCCTTCGCCGGCCAGGTGCTCGCCTGTCTCGAGGCCTTCGACGACGCGGAGTACTGCCGTGAGCATTTTGGCCTCGAGAAGCCGGTGGGGCGCATCGACGAGTCGAAGCTCAATCTCGACGGCGGCGCGATTGCCGCCGGCCATCCCGTCGGCGCGAGCGGCGCCCGCATCGTGCTGCATGCGCTGAAGGTGCTGGAACGCCAGGGCGGCGGCACGGCCGTCGCCACCATTTGCATCGGCGGCGGCCAGGGCGGCGCCATGCTGCTGAAGAGCAAGCCGGAGTAGCCTCATGAATGACAAGCAACAACACTGGACCCTGCAGCGCGACGAGGACGGCATCGCGTGGCTCTGTTTCGACAAGGCCGACGCCTCGACGAACGTGCTTTCGCGCGACGTGATGGTGGAGCTCGACGCGCAGCTGGAGGCCATCGAAAACGACCTGCCCAAGGCGGTGGTCGTGTATTCCGGCAAGCGTTCCGGATTCGTGGCGGGCGCCGACATCAAGGAGTTCACCGGCCTCAAGGACGCGGATGAGGCTTATCAGATGGTGCGTTCCGGGCAGCAGGTCATGGACCGGCTGGAGGCGCTCAAGTGCCCCACGATCGCCTTGCTGAACGGTTTTGCGCTGGGCGGCGGCCTGGAGCTGGCGCTGGCCTGCCGTTACCGCATCCTGAACGATGACCCGAAAACAGTGCTGGGCCTGCCCGAGGTGAAGCTCGGCATACATCCGGGCTTCGGCGGCACGGTGCGCTCCGTGCGCCTCGTGGGGCCGCTCAAGGCCATGGACATGATGCTCACCGGCAAGAACGTCCGCCCGAAGCAGGCCAGGGCCATGGGGCTGGTGGACCAGGTCGTGCCGGCGCGCCACCTGGAGCGCGCCGCCCGGATGATGGCGCTGAACCCGCCGAAGCGACAGAAGCCGGCGCTGCAGGACCGGCTGATGAACCTGGACCCGGCGCGCAAGGTGCTGGCGGGTGTGCTCGAGAAACAGGTCGCCAAGAAGGCGCGGCGCGACCATTATCCCGCACCGTACGCCATCATCGAGCTGTGGAAACGCTACGGCGACAAGCCGGCGCTGATGATGGAAAAAGAGGCCCGCTCGATCGCCGAGCTGTTCCTGACCGATACCTCCCGGAACCTGGTGCGCGTATTCCTGCTGCAGGACAAGCTCAAGGCGCTCGGCGGCAAAAGCCGTCATGCATTCAAGCATGTGCACGTGGTGGGCGCCGGCGTCATGGGCGGCGACATCGCGGCCTGGTGCGCGCTGCGCGGCATGACGGTGACCCTGCAGGACCGGGAGCCCAAGTACATCGCGCCGGTGATCAAGCGCGCCAGTAAGCTTTATCGCAAGAAGCTGCGCGATCCCCGTCGCGTGCAGGCCGCGCTCGACCGGCTTATGCCGGACGTCGAGGGGCGCGGCGCCGCGCGCGCGGACGTCGTGATCGAGGCCATTTTCGAGGATGCCGACGCCAAGAAGGCGCTGTTCCGGCAGCTCGAGCCGCAGATGAAGCCCGACGCCGTGCTGGCCACCAACACTTCCAGCATCCGGCTGGAAGATCTGCAGGACGCGCTGGACAAGCCGGGCCGGCTCATCGGCCTGCATTTCTTCAATCCCGTCGCGATGATGCCGCTGGTCGAGGTGATCCACACCCCGGACACGCCCCAGGCGGAGATCGACAAGGGCATCGCTTTTGCGCGCAAGATCGACAAGCTGCCCCTGCCCTGCCTGAGCTCGCCCGGTTTCGTGGTCAACCGGGTACTGATGCCCTACATGATGGAAGCGCTCCTGGCGGCCGAGGACGGTGTACCCATGGCGCTGATCGACGATGCGGCCAAGCGCTTCGGCATGCCCATGGGCCCCGTCGAACTGGCCGACACCGTGGGGCTGGACGTCGCCCTGCACGTGGCCAAGATCCTCGGCGCGGCTTACGGCGTGCCGGTGCCCGACCGGCTCATGGAGATGGTCGAAAAGAAGCGCCTGGGTCGCAAGACCGGCCGCGGCTTCTACGACTGGAAGGACGGCAAGCCGGTCAAGCCCTCGGCCAAGGACGCGAAGGCGCCCCAGGACCTGGCCGACCGCCTGTTGCTGCCCATGGTCAACGAGGCGGTGGCGGTCTGGCGCGATGGCGTGGTGACCGACCTGGACCTGCTGGACGCCGGCGTCATCTTCGGCACCGGCTTTGCGCCCTTCAGGGGCGGCCCGATCCACTTCGCGCGCGCCCGTGGCGTGGCGGACGTGGTGGATTCGCTCAAGCGGCTGGAGGAGCGCTACGGGGAACGTTTTGCGCCCGACACGGGTTGGAAGGACATTCCCCATTAGCGCGATCTAGCGCGATCTGGCCGTCGCCCGTTCGCCGGATTTGCGACCTGTGACACAGCCCGAGGGGGCCTGCTTCGTGTGATATTCTTGCGTGGCGGTGCGGCTCGCGCCGTGCCGCCTCCACATGCGACGCACTCGATTGCGCCGGGTCCGAATGAATAACAGGGAGCGCAACCAGCAACCATGGCCGCCAAGTCACTCGATAGCGCCACGCTAAAGGGCTTTTCGCCGCTGGACGGCCTGAAAGCCGAGAACCTCAGGGCGCTGTCCGAAAAGACGGTCGTGCAGGAGCTTCCCGGCGGGCGTTTCCTGTTCCGCAAGGGCGACACAGACCGGCGCACCATCTACGTGATTTCGGGCGAAGTGGAACTGCGCGACGGCGACCGGATGCTGTCGGTGATCGAGGGCGGCACGCCCGATGCACGCAGCCCGCTGTCGCCCGGCCTGCCGCGCCGCGTCAGTGCCCGCGCGCGCAGCCGCGTGGAGTACATCGCCGTGGATTCCGACCTCTTGGACGTGATGCTCACCTGGGACCAGACCGGCACTTACGAGGTCAACGAGCTGCGCGCCGAGAACCTGCCGGACAGCGACGACTGGATGACCACGCTGCTGCAGACCAAGGCCTTCCACCGCATCCCGGCCGCCAATATCCAGGCGATCTTCCTGCGCATGCAGCAGGTCAGGCACAAGGCCGGAGACGTCATCATCAAGCAGGGCGACGAAGGCGATTATTTTTACGTCATCACCGAGGGCCGTTGCTCCGTGACCCGCGAAACGCCGCTCAACAAGGACGGCATCAAGCTCGCCGACCTCGGCCCGGGCGACACGTTCGGCGAGGAGGCCCTCATTTCCCAGGCGAAACGCAACGCCACCGTGACCATGGCCACGGACGGCGCCCTCATGCGCCTGGGGCAGGACGATTTCAACACCCTGATGAACGAGCCCATGCTGCAGTGGGTCGACTTCGAGAAGGCCCGCCAGATCGTCGCCAACGGCGGCCAGTGGCTGGACGTTCGCCTGCCCTCCGAGTTCGAGAGTTTCCACCAGGAAGGCGCCGTCAACATCCCGCTTTATTTCATTCGCCTGAAGCTCAACACGCTGGACCCCAACAAGCCGTATGTGGTGTGCTGCGATACCGGCCGACGCAGCAGCGCCGCGACCTACATCCTGAGCGAGCGCGGCTTTGACGCGCACGTGCTGCGCGGCGGCCTGACCATGGCGGAAACCGGCGAGCGCTAGCGTCGGCGTATGCAATCCCGGGAGGGCATCGCATGATCAAGACCACCTCCGCTTTCGCGGTGCCGCTGGTGTCGGCGCAGATGGAAGACTGCGAGGCCCTCAATGCCGAACTGCGCGAACTGTTTCTCGCGCGCGAGGCCGAGGGCGACAAGTACCGCAACCCGACGCCCTACACTTACCGCAACGACGCCCTGTTCGAGAGTAACTTCCGGCTGTTCGAGTGGCCGCATGACTGCGTGCGCAAGCTGCGCGACTTCTGCTGGGGGGCGCTGTACAGCGCGGTGGGCCAGGTGAACGGCTACGACGCGGACTTTCTGCGCCGGCTGCACATCTCCAACGAAGCCTGGTTCCATCTCACCCGCAAAGGCGGCCTGTTCGGCGCGCACAACCATCCCATGCACAGCTGGTCGGGCGTCTATTGCGTCTGCCACCACGGGGACGACCCGCAAAGCGACAGCGGCAAGCTGACTTTCATCAACCCCTTCTCCACCAACACCATGTACATCGACATGGCGACGGCGAAGTTCAAGCCGCCCTTTCATCACGGACACCGCATGATGCGCCTGGCGCCCGGACAGCTGGTGCTGTTCCCGTCCTGGCTGCTGCACGAGGTGATGCCCTACGAAGGCGACGACGTGCGCATCACGGTGGCTTTCAACGCGCGCTTCAAGCTGCAGGGCGCGCAGCCGGCGCCGCAGCCGCTGGGCTGAGGCACGCCGGGGCACGCGAGGGCTTTTCCGCGCTTCTTCGCGCGGCCCGTGCTACATCGTGTGGGTGGCTTTGTCGCCGCCGAGCGCGCCGGCCAGGTAGGTCTCGATCCGCCGCTGGGTGCTGCCCCGGTCCTGCTCGCTGAACTGGACGCCTATGCCGGCGGTCCGCTTGCCCTGCGCGCCCTTCGGCGTGACCCAGATGACGCGTCCCGCCACCGGGATCTTCTCGTCCTCGCCCATCAGGTTGAGCAGCATGAAGACCTCGTCACCGAGCCGATAAGTGCTGCTGGTGGGGATGAACAGCCCGCCGTTCTTCACGTAGGGCATGTACGCGAGGTACAAGGCGCTCTTGTCCTTGATGGTCAGCGTCAGCAGTCCGGGCTTGTTCAGTGTCATCGGTCGCCCAGGAATCCGTGGGCCGCATCGCCGCTCACCGGGCGCAGGCGGTCTGCCCATGGCGCCAGCAGGCCTTCGAGCGCCATTTGCGTATTGAACACCCCGTCATTACGGATCATTGCGGACCTGACCTCGTCGCGGTATCTGAAAAGCCGCTGCAAGGGTATTCGCTCCAGCGCCGTTTGCAAAGCCCGCCGGGCCTCGGGCGGCAGCGCGGGCTCGGCCCCGGCCGCTTTAACGCGCACCATTTCGGCGGTCCACACGTCCAGCCAGCGCAGCGTCATGGGCAACGGCCTGCGCGCCCATTCCGCCGCAACCTCCAGTGGTTCGCGCTGCTGCGAGAGTATCCCGGCCAGGTCCCGGGTGAAGGTTTCGTCCAGTTCGCGGAAGCCCTCTTCCGCCAGCAACAGCGCCAGCAGCGGCGCCTCGCCGGCCAGCGAAAGCAGCCGCTGCCACCCGCCGCCCTCCGCCCGGGCCTCCAGCCAGGCGACCGCCGCATCGCGCGGCGGGGGCGCGATGCGCACCCGCTGGCAGCGGCTCGCAATCGTCGCCGGCAGGGTGTCCATGCGGCTGCGCACCAGCAGCAACAGCGTGCGCGGCGCGGGTTCTTCCAGCGTCTTCAGCAGGGCGTTTGCCGAATGGGCGTTCAGTTGCTCCGCCGGCCAGATGACGGCCACCTTCCACCCGCCGGCATGACTGGTCATGGCCAGCGATGCGCAGGCCTCCCGGATCTGGTGGATGCCGATCTGCTTCTTCTGCTTGCCCTCGTCATCGACCTCCAGGGTCACCCAGATCAGGTCCGGATGAGGCAGCGGGATCGGCGGGTCCGCCGCCGGCCACGACGCGCCGAGCACCCGTGCCGCCATGCGAAACGCAAGGTGGAGCTTGCCGAGCCCCTGCGGGCCTTCCACCAGGTACGCATGACCCAGCCGGTCCGAGGCCAGCGCGGCCTCGAACTCATTCCAGGCTTTTTCGTGCCAAGGAAATTCAAGCGTTTCCATTGATTTCCAAGTATTCATTAATGTGGGTTCTTATCTGTGATTGCACCTCGCCCAGTGACCCTGATGCATCCACGATACGGAAGCGTCGCGGCTCGGCCGCCGCGCGCGCCAGGTAGCCGGCGCGGACGCGCCGGAAGAAGGCAATGCGCTCCTGCTCGAAACGGTCGGCTGCACCGCGCGCACCGGCGCGCGCCAGGCCGATCTCCGGA
>Ga0209931_1001600_pt1 | contig 12226 bp, 9 predicted proteins | sample SalPonR1_B_D1_MG_FD_185697 | JGI IMG/M metagenome (GOLD analysis project Ga0209931, IMG submission 185697) | Salt pond soil microbial communities from South San Francisco under conditions of wetland restoration - Salt Pond MetaG R1_B_D1_MG... ...
CGAGCGCCTCGCGACGGCGACGGCCGCCTCGCGGCGGGCATCCTCGCCGAACACGATCGCACCGGCGAACCCCAGCAGCGGGAGCGCCTCGACGGCGGCCGCCACCGAGCCGGTCGGTACCGCCTGGAGCCAGACCCGAAGATCGGGATCGCGGTAACGGGCGAGCGCACGAGCGGAGGGGCCGGATCCGAGGATGGCGACGAGCTGCATGAGGAGCAGGATACCGCGTCGCGACCGTGCTACGATCCTCGGTCATGCAGGTGATCCTTCCCGACGGAACGAAGCTCGACGTCCCGGAGCACGCCACCGGGCGCGAGGTGGCCCAGGCGATCGGCCCGGGCCTGGCCAAGGCCGCGCTGGGCACGACCGTGGACGGCCGGCTCTCCGACCTCGCGACCGTCGTGCCCGACGGTGCCCAGGTCGCCATCCTCACCAAGCGCGACGACGCCTGGATCGACCTGGCGCGGCACACTTTGGCGCACGTGATGGCGCAGGCGGTCGGTGAGCAGATGACCGAGGAGGGGTACGACCCGGGCGACGTCAAGCTCGCGATCGGTCCCGTGATCGAGAACGGCTTCTACTACGACATGGACCTCCCGCGCAGCCTGACGCCGGAGGACCTGCCCGTCCTCGAGGCGCGCATGCGTCGCATCGTCGCCGACGATCTGCCGCTGAGGCGCTTCGAGCTTCCGCGCGAGACGGCGCTGGAGCGCTACCGCGAGATCGGCGATCCGTACAAGGTGGAGCTGATCGAGGACCTGCCCGAGGACGCGCCGCTGAGCTTCTACGAACAGGGGGGCGAGACGGGGTTCACCGACCTGTGCCGCGGCCCGCACCTCCCGTCGACGGGCAAGATTCCGCCGCACTTCAAGCTGATGAGCCTGGCGGGCGCGTACTGGCGCGGGGACGAGCGCCGGCCCATGCTGCAGCGCGTGTACGGCGTGGCGTTCAAGACCAAGGAGGAGCTCGACCTCCACCTCTGGCGTCTCGAGGAGGCGAAGAAGCGCGACCACCGTAAGCTCGGGCAGCAGCTCGAGATCTTCACGCTCGACGACGACATCGGGCCGGGCCTGCCGTTGTGGCTTCCGCGCGGAACGGTCATGGTCGACGAGATCGAGAAGCTCGCCAAGGAGATGGAGCGCCAGGCGGGGTACCAGCGGGTGCGCTCGCCGCATCTGAGCAAGGAGGACCTGTTCCTCAAGAGCGGGCACCTGCCGTACTACGAGCACGACATGTACCCCGCGATGGAGCTCGACAACGTCCGCTACTTCGTCAAGCCGATGAACTGCCCGTTCCACCACAAGATCTACGACGCTCGGCCGCGCAGCTACCGCGAGCTGCCGCTGCGCCTCGCCGAGTACGGAACCTGCTACCGATACGAGGACTCGGGCGCGCTGATGGGCCTGATGCGGGTCCGCAGCATGCAGATGAACGACGCGCACATCTACTGCACCGAGGAGCAGTTCGAGGCGGAGTTCCTTGCCGTGATCGAGCTCTACCTCGCGTACTTCCGCCTGTTCGGGATCGACGAGTACGTCATGCGCTTCTCCAAGCACGCGCCTGCGGGGCTGGGCAAGAAGTACGTCGACGAGCCGGAGCTGTGGCTCCGCACCGAGGCGATGGTGCGCAAGGTGATGGTCGAGAACGACGTGCCCCACGTCGAGGCGGAGGACGAGGCCGCGTTCTACGGCCCGAAGATCGACGTGCAGATCACGAGCGCGATCGGACGCGAGTTCACGCTGGCCACGAACCAGGTGGACTTCGCGCAGCCCAGGCGGTTCGGGCTCGAGTACGCGGCCGAGGACGGCACGCGCAAGACGCCGCTCTGCCTCCACCGCGCGCCGCTCTCGACGCACGAGCGACTGATCGGCTTCCTGACCGAGCACTACGCCGGCGACTTCCCGCTCTGGCTCGCGCCGGAGCAGGTGCGGATCGTGCCGATCGCCGACCGCCACCTCGGCTATGCGGAGGAGGTGAGGGCGGCGCTCGACGCCATGGACGTGCGCGCCGAGGTCGACGGGCGGAGCGAGCGGATGAACGCGAAGATTCGCGACGCGGAGCTGCTCAAGGTCCCCTACACCGTGATCCTGGGCGACAGGGAAGAGCAGGACCGCGTCGTGTCGTTCCGGAGCCGTCAGGAGCCCGAGGCGAAGGGCGTTTCGCTGGACGTGTTCGTGCGGCACCTGGCCAAGGCTCGCGACGAGAGGGCAGGCGAGATCGAGCCGATCGCCGCTCCGGCTGCCTGATCCGCCCGCCCGCGGTCGCGGCTACGCCGTCAGGATCGTCACCGACTCGATCACGTCCGGCTCGGTTCCGCCCGGTCGGGAGGGATCGACGCGGGCGATGCGGTCGAGGACCTCCAAGCCTTCCACGACGCGGCCGAACACGGCGTGCTTGCCGTCGAGCCACGGGGTGGCGGCGAAGGTGATGAAGAACTGGCTGCCGTTCGTTCCGGGCCCGGCGTTCGCCATGCTGACCGTGCCCGGCGCGTCGTGACGGAGCTCGTCGTGGAACTCGTCGGCGAAGCGGTACCCCGGTCCGCCGCGGCCGGTGCCGGTCGGATCGCCGGTCTGCGCCATGAAGTCCTCGAGGACCCGGTGGAACGGCACGCCGTCGTAGAAGCGCTGTAGCGCGAGGAACACGAAGTTGTTCACCGTGCTCGGCGCCCGGTCCTGCGCGAGGTCGATCACGATGCGCCCGGCGCTGGTCTCGAGCACGGCTCGGTAGTCGCGGTCCTGCTCGAGCACCTGCTCGGCGCCCCCGAACTCGGTGGTGCGCTCCTCGGCGCGCGGGACGGGCGTGTAGCTGGCGTCGGTCACGATGGATCCTCCTGGGGTCGCGCCACGATGGTGACGCGCTCGATACGGTCGGGGACGGCGAACAGGCCCACGGCGCCGACGCCGCCGGTGCTTCCCAGCACGCCGCGTCGGCCGACGATCTGGAACGACTGGCCTTGGCCGGGAAGCTCGCCGAGCTGCGCGCCGAGCCAGTCGCCGACCGTTCCTTCCGCGCCTGCGGCCTCCTCGACGCCCTGCTCGGCCAGGACGGAGGCCGGCTCGGTGAGCCGGGCGACGACCGAGGGAGCTTGCGGGTCGACCCGCGTGAGACGGTCGAGCACCGGCTGGCCGGAGACGACCTCGCCGAACACCGCGTGGTTCCCGTCCAGCCACGGGGTGGCGGCGAAGGTGACGAAGAACTGGCTGCCGTTCGTGTCCGGGCCGGCGTTGGCCATGCTCAGCAGCCCGGGCCGGTCGTGCGCGAGCCCATCGACGATCTCGTCCTCGAACGCGTATCCGGGCCCACCGGAGCCCGTTCCGGTGGGGTCGCCGGTCTGCGCCATGAACCCGTCGATGACCCGGTGGAACACGATCCCCTCGTAGAACCGGTGCAACGCCAGGAAGACGAAGTTGTTCACGGTCCGGGGCGCGCGTCGCTCGTAGAGGTCCAGCGTCAGCGTGCCGGCGGTGGTCTCGATCACGGCGCCGTAGTCGAGGCCCGCGTCGAGCACCGGCTCGGCCTGCTCGAAGCTCTGCACGGGGACGTCGGAGAGGAACGCGACCGGCTCGAAGCCGTCCTGGGCGGCCGACGACGGTACGCTCCCCGCGCCGGCCTCGCCGGGGGCGCCGTCTTCGGCCTGGGCGCGAACGGTCGCGGCGTCCGGATCCGTGGTCGCGGTGTCGGACGCTTCCGCCGAGACGGCGGTGGCCGCGCCGGGTTCGATCCACAGGTCCCCGAACGCGGTCCAGGCGCCGATCGCCAGGAGCGCCAGCACGACGGCGACGAGCGCGACGACGCGGCTCATACCGGCCTGCGGTCGCGCGTGGCGACGCGCCGTGCAGGGGAGGGAACGGGGTCGAGACGGGATTCTGGCGTCATGCCGGGCAGTGTATCCCGGGTCGTCGGCCTCGCCGGTGGTCCGAGCACGTCCGGGCTACGGCACGACACGCATCGATTCGTGAGGTTCTCGTCGTGAGGGTGGAGGGGACGCCCGGTAGAGTGGGCGCGTGAACTTCAGCGACCTCCTCTCCTCCCTGGTGCAGCGCGGCGCGTCCGACATTCATCTGCATTGCGGGCTTCCGCCGCTCGCCCGCATCAACGGCAAGCTGACGCCGGTCGAGGGCAGCAAGGTCGTTCCCGCCTTCACCGACAAGCTCGTCGAGGTGATGGGCGACGAGCGACAGCGCGCCATGTTCGCCGACAAGCATCAGGTCGACCTCGCGTACAGCGTGCCCGGGCTGGCGCGCTTCCGCGTCAACCTGTTCCGGCAGCGCGGCTCGGTGAGCGTCGTCATGCGCGTCATCACGAACGACGAGTCGAAGCTCAAGGTCGTGAACCTGCCGCAGGACACGGTGGACTACTTCCGCGACAAGGAGAAGGGCCTGGTCCTGGTCACCGGCCCCACCGGCTCGGGCAAGTCCACGACGTTGGCCCGGATCATCGACGAGATCAACCAGATCCACAACAAGATGATCGTCACGGTCGAGGACCCGATCGAGTACCTGCACCGCTCGAAGAAGTCGGCGATCGTCCAGCGCGAGATCGGGGTGGACGCCCTGACGTTCGCCGACTCGCTGGTCGCGGCGATGCGGCAGGATCCCGAAGTGATCATGATCGGCGAGATCCGCGACCACACCACCGCTGCGGCGGCGCTGTCGGCGGCGCAGACCGGCCACCTGGTGTTCAGCACCCTCCACACGCAGGACACCGTCCGCACCGTCAACCGCATGATCGAGCTCTTTCCGCCGCACGAGCGCGAGACGGCTCGGATCCTCTTCGCCGAATCGCTCGTGGGGATCGTCAGCCAGCGGCTCGTCCCTCGCTCCGACCGTCCCGGGCGCGTGGCGGCGATGGAGATCATGAAGGGCACGCTGCGCATCAAGGACCTGATCCGCGACGAGGAGCGGACGTCGGAGCTGTACGACGCGATCCGCGACTCGACCCTGGACGGCATGCAGCTGATGGACGATCACCTCGCGCGGCTGTACGCCGACGGCACGATCGCGTTCGAGACCGGCCTCGCGTCGGCGACCAGTCAGCAGGCGTTCAAGATGGCCAGCACGCAGACGGACATCGAAGCGGGACGCGATCCGCGCGCCACGCAGTTCTGAGCCGACGGTCGTCAGGGGCCCCGGGCCCCCGCCTCAGAACGGCACGTCGGCGCGCGGCGGCTGGCTCGATCGGCTCCCTCGGCTCCACGCCGGTCCTCGGTCCACCAGCAGCCGTGCCCGGTCGATCGTCACGCTCGTCCGCAGCCAGGGACAGTGCGCCTCGAGCTCGCCCAGCCGGGAGGCGTCGACGCGGATCCCCTCGGCCGACCAGGTGACCACGCCACGGGACGACGGAAAGCGCAGCTGGACGGGGGTCGTGCCGGACGCCTCGTCGATGCGCGAGCGGAGCTCGAGCAGCTGATGCTCCGCGATCTCGCGAGGATCGAAGCGCAGCACCGCGACCTCGGGCACCGCATCGCGGGCGTCCCAACGGATCAGGCGGTCGGCCACCAGCCGGACCGCCTCGCCGTCTTCGGACGCCTCGGCGACCAGCACCACGGGCGCGTCCTCCTCGAGCAGCGAGGCGATTTCGTCGAAGATGCGGCTGAACGCCACGACCTCGCGCGAGCCGCTCTCGTCGGCGACCTCGAACCGCGCCATCATCGAGCCCTTTCGGGTGGGTCGCTTGGCGACGTTCTGCAGGATGCCGGAGAGCACGACCTTGAGCCGCCCGCCGGCCTCGCCGGTCGAACGCTGCTCGCTCAGCCACGCCTCGACGTGATCGACGGGGCAGCTCGCCGCCTCGGCCAGGCCGGGGTAGGAGCGCATCGGATGCGCGCTGATGTACAGCCCTAGCGCGTCCTTCTCTAGCTTGAGCCGGTCGAGGTCGGTCAGCTCCTCGCCCGCCTCCAGCGCGGGCGGCTTGAGCTCCTCGGCCGCGAACAGCGCCATCTGACCGGCCGCGTCGCTCTCGCGCTGCGCGGTTCCCCACTTCATCGCCGACTCCACGTTCGCCAGCAGGGTGGCCCGGTCGCCCATCGCGTCGAACGCGCCGGCCTTGACGAGGTGCTCCAGCGCCCGCTTGTTGATCAGCGAGCTCTCGCAGCGCCGACAGAAGTCGAACAGGTCCTTGAACGGCCCGTTCCGCTCGCGCTCGGCGACGACGTGCTCGACCGCGGCGTCGCCGACGTTCTTCACGCCGTGCAAGCCGAATCGCACGACCTCTCCGACGGGGGTGAAGTCGCCGCGCGACTCGTTGATGTCGGGCGGCAGCACGGCGATCCCCATGTGCCGCGTGTCCGCCACGTACTGCGCCACCTTGTCGCTGTTGGCCCGCTCGACCGTGAGGAGCGCCGCGGCGAACTCGACGGGGTAGTGGGCCTTCAGGTAGGCGGTCTGGAACGACAGCTCGCCGTAGGCGGCCGAATGGCTCTTGTTGAAGCCGTAGTTCGCGAACTTCTCGAGCAGGTCGAAGATCCGGTTCGCCTCGGCGGCGGGGATCGCCTTCTCCGCCGCCCCCCGCTCGAACACCTTGCGCTGGCGCTCCATCTCGGCGACCTTCTTCTTGCCCATCGCGCGACGCAGCAGGTCGGCCTCGCCCAGGCTGTAGCCGGCCACCGCCTGCGCGATCTGCATGATCTGCTCCTGGTAGACCGGAATGCCGTACGTCTCCTCGAGGATGGGCGCCAGCAGCGGCTCGCTCACCTCGAAGTCGTCGAACCGGACCTCCTCCTGCCCATGGTGCCGCCGGATGTACGCCGGGATGTTCTCCATGGGTCCCGGCCGGTAGAGGGCCGAGACGGCGATGAGGTCCTGGATCCGGCGGGGCTTCAGTTTCTTCAGCGTGTCGACCATGCCGCCCGACTCGAACTGGAACACCCCGGCGGCCTCGCCGCGGGAGAGGAGCTCGAACGTGGCGGCGTCGTCGTGCGGGAACGCGCTCGGATTCAGCTGGACGCCGCGGGTGTCGTCGATGATGCGGACCGCGGCCTCGATGAACGACAGCGTCCGCAAGCCCAGGAAGTCCATCTTCAGGAAGCCGAGGTCCTCGATGGAGCCCATGTCGTACTGGCACACGATCGGCCCGTCCCCCGAGCGGAACACCGGGGCGAGCTCCTGCACCGGATCGCGCGAGATGATCACGCCGGCGGCGTGCACCGAGGCGTGCCGCGTGAGGCCTTCGAGCGACTGGGCGATGTCGACGTACGCCTTCGCGCCGCCGTCGTAGAGCTCGCGGAACTCGGGAACCTCCTCGAGCGCGCGCTCGATCGGAACGGATCGCCCGAACACGATCGGGACCAGCTTGCTGATCCGGTCGGCCTCGGCGAAGCTCGCCTCGGTCACGCGCGCGGCGTCCTTGATCGCGGCCTTCGAGGCCATCGTCCCGAAGGTGGCGATGTGGGCCACCTTGTCCTCGCCGTACTTGCGGCGGACGTACTCGATCACCTCGCCGCGCCGGACGTCGGAGAAGTCGACGTCGAAGTCCGGCATGCTGATCCGCTCCGGGTTCAAGAACCGCTCGAACAGCAGGTCGAACTCCAGCGGATCGATGTCGGTCACCCGGATCGCGTACGCGACGATCGATCCCGCCCCCGAGCCGCGGCCCGGCCCGACGGCGATCTTGCGGTCCTTCGCCCAGTTGATGAAGTCCGCGACGATCAGGAAGTAGTCGGGGAACCCCATGGCGATGATGACGCCCAGCTCGTACTCGGCCCGCTCCAGGATGCGCAGCGCCTCCGCCTCCTCGCCCCCTTCGTCCCGCAGCGCGGCGAGGTGCGGGTAGACGTAGCGGTCGTAGGTCTCGCCGGGATCCTTCTGCGTCCGTCCGCGCTCGCCGCAACGGGCGACGCCCAGCAGCACCTCGTCCAGCGGCGCCTGTGCCGCGTCCGCGCCCAACGGCCCCTGGACGCGTCCGGCGACCGCCGCGTAGCGCCGCACCAGCGCCTCGTCGATCGTCGCCGGGTAGCGCTGCATCAGGCCGGCGTACGTCTGGACGCGCAGCTGCTCGGCCAGGGTCCGGCCCTCGGGAATGGGTAGCTCGGGCATCTGGTAGACGCGCGCGTCGCCGATGGGAAGCTGCACGTCGCACAGGTCGGCGACCCGCATCGTGTTGGCCAGCGCCCCGGGGTAGGCGCTTTCGGGAATCGCCTGCGCCATCTCGTCCGGCGTCTTGACGTAGAACTCGTCGCACGGGAACTTGAAGCGGCCCGGATCCGACAGCGTCGTCTTCGTCTGGATCGCGAGCAGCGCCTCGTGCGCTCGGGCGTCCTCGCGCCGAACGTAGTGGCCGTCGTTCGTGGCGACCAGGCCCAGGCCGTACCGATCGGCCAGGCCCTTCAGGACGGGGTTCAGCCGCTTCTGCTCCTCGAGACCGTGGTCTTGCAGCTCGACGAAGAAGTCGTCGCCGAAGATGTCGAGGTACTGCCGAAGGACCTCCTCGCCGGCCTCCTCGCCGACGTCGAGGACGGTGCGCGGGATCTGCGCGCCCAGGCAGCCCGACAGGGCGACGACGCCCTCGGCGTGCTCGCGGAGCAGCTCGTGGTCCACGCGCGGCTTCATGTAGAACCCCTCGAGCCAGGCGCGGCTGTTCAGCTTCGAGAGGTTCTTGTAGCCGGTCAGGTTCTTCGCGAGCAGCGTCAGGTGGAAGTAGCCGCCGTCGAGCTTGCTGCTGGGACGTTTGCGCTCGAACCGGCTGCCGGCGGTGACGTACGCCTCGAAACCGAGGATCGGCTTGACGCCGCTCGCCACCGCCGTCCGGTAGAACTCGACGGCGCCGTGCATGTTGCCGTGGTCGGTCATCGCGACGACCGGGTCGTCCGGCGTGACCTGCTTGACCCAGGCGATCAGGTCCTTGATCCGTGCGGCTCCGTCCAGGAGGCTGTAGGCGGTGTGCTGGTGCAGGTGGGCGAAGGTCGCTGGAGCCTCGGGCATGGGCCCAGCATACCGGCGGTCCACGGCCACTCCGTACGTTGACAGGGGGGGCCGCCTGGGATACGATTCCGGGGCCTTGGCGCCGTAGCCAAGTGGTAAGGCAGAGGTCTGCAAAACCTCCATTCACCGGTTCGAATCCGGTCGGCGCCTCCACCTTCCCGGCTACGGACGGCGTAGCCACATAGGCGCGTAGCTCAGTGGGAGAGCGCTACATTGACACTGTAGAGGTCGGCAGTTCAATCCTGCCCGCGCCTACCAAAGGAGCCGCCCCCGAGATTCTCGGGGGCGGCGCTTCTCTTGGTCAGGGCGGGTGCGGCGACGTCGCGATGCGCGTCGACCGGGTCCCGCGGCCCGAGGAGCGCGTCAGTCCGGCACCACCTCGGTCACGAACCCGGGCAGCGTCACCGGCTCGAGGCCCAGCGCCTCGTACACGCCGGGCGGGAACCCTAGATCGCCCACGAACACCCGCCCCCCGACGCCGCCGGGCTCGATGCCGGCCTTCGGAAGGGCGATGGCGAGGGTCATCGACGGATGCACCGCTTCGCCGGGGACCGAGCCGTCGTCGGACTGCACGCCGGTGGGAACGTCGACGCTGATCACGCAGCAGCCGTTCTGCATCTTGTTCAGCACCGTGATCACGTCCAGCGTCCGGCCGCGGGGCGGCCCTTCGAGGCTGGTGCCGATCGCGGCGTCGATCACGCAGGAGAACTTCATCTTGGGCAGGCTGGTCTTGACGCGGACGCTGGGCACGTGGCGCAGAAGCTCGAGCTGCTCGCGGGGGGTGCCGCTGTAGTTGTCGGCCTCGTGGGTCGGGACCACCCAGACGCGTCGGCCGCGCAGGCCCAGGATCCTGGCGGCCGCCAGGCCGCCGCTGCCGTTGTCGCCCCGGCCGGCGACCACCAGCACCGGCCCTTCGGGCGCGTGCTCGTCGACCAGGCTGGCGAGGTTCCGGCCCGTGTGCTCGACCAGGACGCGGGAGTCGAGACCGAACTTGCCCGTCGCCATCATCACCGCCTGCTGCATCTGCGAGGCCGTGATCTTCGGAATCTGGGACCAGGTCATGGTCGGGAAGGTCACGAGGCACCCCCTTGCGCGACCTCGGCGACGGCGTCGAGATCGGCGGTCGTGTAGACGTTCTGGACGTCGTCGAGGTCCTCGAGCGCGTCGACCATGCGCACGATCTTGGCCGCGTCCACCGCGTCCAGCGCGGCACGCGTCTGCGGCGTCTTGGTGAGCTGAGCCACGTCCGCCGTGAAGCCCAGCTCGGCGAACCGGTCGGCGATGGCGTACAGCTCCGTGGGCGGGGTGTAGACCGTCAGCGTTCCCTCGTCGTCGACGTCGAGGTCCAGCGCGCCCAGATCGATCGCCACCTCCTGCAAGGCGTCGTCGGCGGTCTCGAACACGAGCAGCCCCACGGCGTCGAACTGCCAGGCGGTCGAGCCGGACATGTTCCCGCCGTGCTTCGTGAACACGCGCCGCACCTCGGCGACCGTCCGGTTGCGGTTGTCGGTCAGGGCCTCGACCAGGAACGCGACCCCTGCCGGGCCGTACCCCTCGTACGCGACCGGGTCGAACGATCCGCCCTCGGCCCCGCCCAGGGCGCGCTCGATCGCACGGTCGATGTTGTCGGCGGGGACGTCGTCCGCCTTCGCGGCGCCGAGAGCGTTCTTCAGCGCCAGGTTGGTGGACGTATCGTCGCTGCCGCCTTCACGGACCGCGCTTTGGATCGCGCGGATGTGCTTGCTGATGACCTTGCCGCGCTGGTTGTCGTTGGCCGCCTTCTTACGCTTGATCTGCGACCACTTGTTGTGACCTGCCAAGCCAGGACCTCCTCGTTAGACGGACCATTGTACCCCAGGACGCCGCCTGAGGCGTTCCAGGCGGCGTCCAGGCGATCGTCACGTCGCGGCGGCGAGGGGCGAGGGTGGTCGTCGCGACCGCTCGCGGTCCCGTGCGCGTAGCGAATCAGCGCACGTAGAAGCGGGTCTCGGCCACGTCCCGGATCTCGAACGGCTCGATGTCGATGCGGATGGCGGCCAGCCACGCGTCCTCGCCGGCGCGACCCCGGAACGAAACGCGTCCGGTATCGGTCCGGCTGGGCGTGAAGCTGGCCCGCACGCGGTGCCAGCCGCGGGGCGGCTCGACCACGAACACGACGCCCTGGTCGCGGCCGTCGATCACGTTCATGCGTCGCGCCGAGACGAAGACGTTGCGTGCGAACACGTCCACGTCGCCGCTCGGCCCCAGCGAGGTCAGCGTCACGTAGCCGTCCACGCGGGTGCGGATCCGGAACGAGATCTCTTCGCCGACGCGGTAGGAGGCGCCTTCGCCGGCGCGCGCCTCGAAGCTCTCGATGACCCGGTTGGCGTCGCCCGAGACGGCGCTTCCCGGACCGACGAAGGTGACGGTGCAGCCCGCGAGGGCCACGAGCAACGGCAGGACGAAGGCGAGCGACCACCGTCGTCTCGCGCGGGAGAAGCGGAGCGGATCGTGCATGGGAAGCCTCCTCGGGACGCCGGCGAACCTACGGGGCATCGTCAGCCGCATCGTCGCGGTCGTAGGTGGTGACCAGGTAGGGAAGATCGGTCTGGTGGTAGCGGCCCCGATCGTCGTACCAGAAGATGTACGTACCGGTGGACTGTCCGCCGCGGTCCACCTCGGCGGTCGCGCGCGTGACCTTGCCGTCGACGATGCCTTCGAACACGACCTCGCCGCCGTAGGCGAAGACGGTGATGTACATGCGTGTATTCGTGAAGTCCTGGATCGAGCGACGAATCTGGTTCTGGGTCTCGTTGCGGCAGCCCGCGAGGCTCACGGCGAGAACCAGGACGAGCGTCGCGAAGACCGCGAAGCGGCGCGTCAAGGGCGGTCACCTCCGCGTTCAACGGTAGCACGCCGTGGACGGGCGAGAGAACGCGTCGCGGGTATCATGCCGGAACGTGACCCACGGCAGCGACGACCCCTACCAGGTGCTCGGCGTCCCGCGCGACGCGAGCGCGGAGGACGTCAAGGTCGCCTACAGGCGCCTGGCGCTCGAGAACCATCCCGACCGGAACCCCGGCGACGCGGGCGCCGAGGAGCGGTTCAAGCGCATCAGCGAGGCGTACGCGACGCTTCGCGACCCCGAGAAGCGCGCCTGGGTGGACCGGGGCGGGGCGGCGGCCGGGGGCCCGAGGCCCGATTTCAGCCGCGTCGACTGGCAGACCGTGTTCGAGGAGGCCGACGTCCGCGTCGACTTCGGCCAGGGCGTGCCGCGCACCGGCAACGCGGTGTTCGACGCGCTGTTCGGGGTCATGACCGGGATGCTC
>Ga0209931_1001614_pt1 | contig 12171 bp, 9 predicted proteins | sample SalPonR1_B_D1_MG_FD_185697 | JGI IMG/M metagenome (GOLD analysis project Ga0209931, IMG submission 185697) | Salt pond soil microbial communities from South San Francisco under conditions of wetland restoration - Salt Pond MetaG R1_B_D1_MG... ...
AGTGGAAAAATTACAGAATACTATAAAAATGATAACCCTTTAGATCCGGAAAGGATTGAATGGTAATGAAGAAGTTAAACGTTAGATTGTTAAGAAATATTAAAAATTCTAAAGGTCAGTTTATATCCATACTCGCTGTAGTAATAACTGGACTGTTTATTTTCGTTGCAATGAATAATGCTTCTACTAATCTACGGACTTCTTTAGAAGAATATTATGAAATAACAAAATTTGCTGATGCTTATGTAGATGTAATGAAAATACCTGATAGCAAATTAGAAGAGATTATAGGAAAAGAGAATGTAGTAAATGCAGAGGGAAGAGTCGTACTGGATGTACCTTTTATTACAGAAAATAAAGAAGAAAAAGTAAATGTTAGAGCTATAAGCGTTGATGAATCTAGCAATGAAATCAATAAACTCTACATGGAAGAAGGGCGTAGAGATTTAGGACCAAAAGACTGTGTAGTTATAGGCCAGTTTGCAAGGGCTAGAGGAATTGAAATAGGAGATAAAATAAGCATCCAGTTAAGTGGGAGAAAGTACGAACTTAATGTTGTCGGGATTGCTATCAGTCCAGAATACACATATCTTGTTGAAAATGAACAATCTTTTATGCCAAGACCGGATAAATTCGGTATTGTTTATTTAGAAAAGGAATACTTGAAAACTATATCAAACTTCTCCAATAGCTCAAATGATGTTATTCTAAGCCTTGAAAAAGGAGCTGACTTCGATGACCTAAAGGATTACATAGAAGATGCTTGGGACAATTACGGTGTAAGAAGAGTAATAGATAAAGAAAATCAACTCAGTAATAACATGATGTATCAAGAGATAAATGGTCTTGAACAAATATCAGGGTCAGTTCCTATTATATTTTTGCTTGTTGCAGGAATAATTTTGGCTTCTATGATGTCAAAAAATGTAAAAAATGACAGGACTACAATCGGAATTTTTAAAGCATTAGGCTATACAAATAAAAGCATACTAATGCATTATATAAAATATGCTCTTGTAATAGGAATAATAGGTGGTGTAGTTGGGACTTTATTAGGAACATTGCTTTCAGGATTTATGACTAATATGTATACAGAATTTTTTGCTTTACCTCTTTTGAAAATTCAAATATATCCAATGAATATAGTAATAGCGGCTTTACTATCATCAGTTTTTTGTTCTGCAGCTGGGCTTTGGGGAGCTAAAGATATTTTGAAAATTTCTCCAGCACAGTCTATGAGGAGAGAAACACCTAAATCTGGCAATAGAGTATTAGTTGAAAAAGTTAAATTTATTTGGAATAAGGTAACTTTCACTTGGAAAATTGTTATAAGAAATATTTTTAGAGAAAAGAAAAAGTTTATTTTTATAAGTTTAGGAGCAGCATTTACAGTAGCCATGATGATGACAACCCTATGGATGTGGATATTGTTTGACGACATGTTTAATGTTTACTACGGGGAATTTATGTCTATGGACTACGATATTTCTTTCAGCAAGACAGTATCTAAGGATAGTATAAAAGACTTAGATAAATTGATAGAATCAGATGCAATTGAAGCAAATATTAAAATCCCTTTTGAGTTAAGAAATGGAAGAAATAAAAAAGTCGTAAATATTATAGGTATAAAAAAAGATACAGAAATGTATAAGTTTAAAGATTCTAATAAAAACCCTGTTTACTTACAAGAGGATGGTATGCTGATATCATCTAACTTAGCCAAAGCCTTGAATGTAAACATTGGCGAAAGAATCCTTATTCATAATTTCTTACCCAATAAAGATGATAAATACCTAGAAATTAAAGGGATAGTCAGTCAAGCCTTTGGAATTAACGGATATATGGATCTTGACTATATGCAAAGAACCTTAGTAGATTATGCTGCAGTAAATGGAGCATATGTAAAATCAGATGCTAATATAATCCCAGAACTAGAGAATATTAAAAATATAAATTCAGTAATGTCTACTGAAGAAATGGTTTCGATTTTCTATGATTATATAGATTTGATGATAATAGAAACGGCATTTTTGCTTATTTTTTCCGGAACATTGGGCTTTGTAATCATATACTCTATGTCCGTAATGAGTATTAATGAAAGAAAAATGGAATTTTCTTCCTTAAGAGTTTTAGGCTTTGGAAGAAATGAAATTTTTGGCATAATTTCAAAAGAAAATGCATTAATGTCAATTATAGGTATAATATACGGTATACCTCTGGGAATGACATTTATTGAATCTATAGGAAATGTTTTTACAACAGACTTATATACTCTAGATCAACCAATTGGAATAACTCAAATAATTTTAAGCATAATATTTACAGTAATTTGTTTGACAGCAGCTCAACTTGCAACTTACAGAAAAATAAGTAGACTTGATTTTATAGAAGCATTAAAAAGTAGAACAACTTAACAAATGGAGGTTAGTTATGAAAAAGAAATTAATAATTGGAATCATTATACTTGCGGTTATTGCTGCAGCAGGACTATACTATTTCACACAGGGTACAGATGGAGAAAAACACGAAACCTCCTTAGCTGAAATAGGTAGCATAGAAAAATATATTGAAGAAATAGGTGAAATAGCATCTAAAAACATAAGGAGTTACTATGGAAATGGTACTAATGAAATTAAAAATCTATACGTAGAAGTGGGTGATATAGTTGGGGAAGGAGACTTGCTATTAGAATACGATAATACAATAGATTTAGAAATAGAAAAGATCAATAAACAGATAGAAGCTTTGGAAGCTACATATAATGAAGCTGTTTCCGGAGCAGATTTTGAACAAATAAATACTGCTAAACTAGAAATTGAAAACATAAAAAACAGCTTGGAGTATGCAGAAGAAAATCTACAAACTGTAGAAGATTTGTACAAAAGTGATGCTGCTACAGAAAAAGAATTAAAAGATGCCCAAAAATCCGTTGACCAGCTTGCAAATCAACTTGCCATAGCTCAAAACCAGTACAGTTTACTAGTCAAAGGATTATCCGGTAATGTTAGAGATAGATATGAAGCTGAAATAGAAGTCCTTGCTTTATCTTTGGAAATATTAGAAGAAAGTAGAGAAAAATTTAGTATTTATGCAGATTTTAATGGTATAATAACTGAGTTAGATACCTTTAAGAGGGATATGCCATTAGCTGGTAAAAAAATACTTGAGATCCAAGAGGTAAACAAGCTAAGAGTTTACGGCGACTTCATAGTGGAAGATGCTGTAAAAATAAGAGAAGGAATGGAAGTAGAAGTACACAGTGATGATACTGGATTAAGTATTGATAATCTTAAAATAGAAAAAATTCACCCTAAAGCTGTATCAAAACTATCAGAATTAGGTATAGAACAAAAAAGAGTTACGGTAGAAATAACCTTGCCTAAAGAAGATGAAAATTTGATTATTGGTTCTAAGGTTAATATAAAAATAAAAATAGACTGTAAAGATAATATATTAATAGTACCGGAAGAAGCTGTTTATGAAAAAAACGAAAAATCATATGTTGAAATATTAGAAAATGGTGAAGTGAAAGAGACAGAAGTTGTATTAGGAATAGAAAACCAAGATTTCATTGAAATAATAGATGGATTAGATGAAGGACAGAAAGTAATCCTGGATTAGGAGGTAAAAAATTAATGAATGGAATAAGACCAGCATGGGTTGAAGTTTACTTAGATAATTGTGTTCATAATTTTAAAGAAGTAAGGAAAAGAATTAATAAAGAAACAAAGGTATGTACAGTGGTTAAAGCCGATGGATATAAACTGGGAGCAATTCAAGTATCTAAAGCATATATAAAAAATGGTACAGATATGCTTGCAGTTGCAGTACTTGACGAAGGAATGGAATTAAGAGAAGAAATAAAGGAATTTCCTATTTTAGTGCTGGGTTATACTCCTGAAGACTCTTTTATAAAGTCATTGGAAAATAATCTTACATTAACGATATATACAGAAGAACATGCATATGAATTAAATAAAGCAGCTAAAAATTTAGGGAAAAAAGCAAAAATTCACATAAAAATAGAAACAGGTATGAACAGATTAGGTTTTTTACCTAATGAAGAAAATATAAGTAAGATAAAAAATATATACAATATGGAAAACATTGAAGTAGAAGGTATATACTCTCATCTGGCTAGAGCTGATGAAATTGACAAGACTTGGGCTTATAAGCAGAAAGAAAGATTTGATAGAGTTTTAGAAAGACTTGAAGAAGAAAATGTTAAAATTCCAGTAAAACATTTAGCAAATAGCGCTGCAATAATAGATCTTCCGGATTTTCAGTATGATATGGTAAGACCCGGGATTATGCTTACAGGACAATATCCTTCCGAGGAAGTATCTAAAGAAAATGTTAAATTGAAACTTGCCTTTAATTTAAAAGCAAAAATAGCAAACATTAAAGAAATTGACCCTGGAGAAGGAGTAAGCTACGGGCATAAATTTTTAGCCGATAAAAAGACTAAAGTTGCTACACTACCTTTAGGATATGCCGATGGACTTCCTAGACTTTTATCTAACAAACTAGAAGTAGCTTATAATGGTAATAAATGCAAAAATATAGGTAGGATATGTATGGACCAGTTCATGATTGATGTAACGGGAGTTGAAAATGTTAAAATTGGGGATGAAGTAACACTTTACGGAAATGGCAGTAAAAACACCACTACTCCTGATCAAGTAGCATCTATTATTGGAACTATAAACTACGAAATATTAACTATGTTGGATAGGAGATTACCTAGAATTTATAAATAGAGGGTGGTTATCATGGAGAAATTCAAGGCTAAAAAAATCAATAAATTTAAATGTGAGTTTAAAGATAAAGAGTTAGAGAAGAGTTTTTTTGAAAAAACCATGAAAAATGATATGAAATTGCTTAGAGGGTTGATTTTGATTCTAGCGATAATATATCTTTTATTTTTGATACCTGATTTTCTAATTTTAACTAATTTTATTAATTTTCAGCATACATTGGTAATTAGAATAATTAATTTCATATTTCTAATGCTTTTGTATTTTTATATAAATAGAATAAAAGATTATAATGTACAAAGCTATGTAGTATCAATGGTGCAAACTTCTACAATAATATCATATTTTATTCTAACAAGTAATTATGGGGGAAGTTGGAACTATTTTATAAAAATCTTTGATGTAATATTATTTCTTCTTGTTATATATATTCTTCCGAATAAACTTATAAACAAATTTGTAATTTCAAATATTCTTAAGGTAGTGTTTTTTTATACTGCATATCAGAGTATAGATATAGAAACTTTGGATTTTATAGCAGGCATAGCATACACAAGCATTATACACCTGGTTATATTTTTGCTATCATATAAAATTGCCTATCACCAAAGACTAAAATACTTAAGTGATATGGAATTGAAATATTTATCTGAAATTGACAATCTAACAGGAATATATAATAGAAATAAATTGGATATAGAAGTAGAGAGATGGATAAAATTAAAACAAAGGTACGGATTTGAATTATCAATTATTTTTTTAGATTTTGATAATTTCAAAGATATAAATGACGAATACGGTCATGTTGAAGCGGATAATATATTAAAAAAATCGGTTAGCAGAATAGAGAGCGTAATACGAGAGACAGATATATTTGGTAGATGGGGTGGAGATGAATTCGTCATACTTCTACCAAAAGCAAATAAAACAAAGGCAATAAAATTAGCAGAAAGAATAAGATTAAACTTAAATGAAGAAAATAAAAACTTGAGAATACCTGTAACATGTAGTTATGGGGTAACTAGTGTTCATAAAGAGGATAGCCTAAACAACCTATTGGATAGAGTAGACTCCTTAATGTATGATGCAAAGAATGCTGGAAAAGATAAGATAGTAAGTTGAAGAGAGGAATAAATGAAAAAAGGCGAAACATATAAAGTAAAAATAGAAGACTATAAATTTCCTAACAGAGGTTTGGGCTACTTAGAAGATAAGACGATAGAAGTGAAAAATACCTTGCCAGACCAGTTAGTTTCAGCAAAGATAATCAAAAAAAGAAGAGGAAAGGTGAAAGCAGAGTTTGTTAGATTAGAAGAAAAAGCACCCTATGAAGGGGAAAAGTTATGCCAACACTTTGGTATATGTGGTGGTTGTCTTTTGCAGACCATGCCATACAAAATGCAGCTTGAACACAAATCTAAAATTGTAAAGGATATTTTAGATAATATAGTTAAGAATGAATACATATTTGAAGACATAATACCTTCACCTAAAAATACAGAATATAGAAATAAGATGGAATTTTCTTTTGGTGATGAATATAAAAATGGACCTCTTTCCTTAGGAATGCACAGGAGAGGTCGTTTTCATGATGTGGTAACTACTTACGATTGTATATTGGCAGATAATGATTTTAGAGAGATTTTGGAAGCTACTTTAGAATATTGCCTGGGAAATAACTATCCTTACTTTCATAGAAAAAAACATACAGGATTATTAAGACACTTTGTAGTTAGAAAGGCTGAAAATACAGGAGAGATTCTTGTAAATATAGTTACTTCATCCCAAGGAAAGATTGACTATGAAGGTTTTAAAGAAGCTATATTAGGGTTAGACTTAAAAGGAAAAGTGAAGGGAATCATTCACACCATAAATGACGACAAGGGTGATGTAGTAAAGGGTGAAAAGTATAACCTTATACATGGGGTGGAAGAAATCAATGAAATAATGAGCGGACTTAATTTTAAAATATCGCCATTTTCGTTTTTTCAAACTAATACTCTGGCAGCAGAGAAGCTATATGAAGTAATATGTGAATACGCCGGAGATATAGAAGACAAAATAATATACGATCTCTATTCTGGTACAGGTACAATTGCTCAGGTGATTGCTAAAAAAGCAAAAAAAGTCTACGCAATAGAGATAGTAAAAGAAGCAGTAGAAAAAGCTAAAGAAACAGCAGAACTCAACGATTTAAAAAACTGTGAATTTATTGCAGGTGACGTATTAGATAAAATAGACGAACTAAAACATTCTCATATAAAACCCGACATTATAATACTAGATCCTCCAAGACAGGGCTTGCATCCAGAAGTCATACAAAAAATATTAAGAATAAAGCCGGAAAGATTTGTGTATATATCCTGCAAGCCAACTTCAATGCGAAATGACCTTCCGGTATTCTTAGAAAACGGCTATAAAGTCGTAAAAACCAGGTGTGTTGATATGTTTCCTCAAACGGCTCACGTTGAAGCCGTAATACTACTTACAAGGAAGAATGACTTGTAAGTTGATATACGTCTCATCCAACCTGACTTCCAAGAAACCGACTGAAAGGAAGGATGATTGGGAAAAGAAGTCTGGGAGAGCTAGTAGTACTGCTGAAAAAGAGATGAGAAAGAAGAACAAGAATTTTTTTTAATGAGTTTTAAAACTAATAAAAGAATAAGAGGGTGAATTTATTGAAAGAAGTAACATTGTACACTACAAAATTTTGTCCATATTGTATAAGAGCATTAAAGATGTTATCTAAAAAAGAAGTTCTTTACAAAAATATAAATGTTAATAAAAATCAGGAGCTTTATGAGAAAATCAAGGAAAAAACGGGAAGAAATACTGTACCTCAAATCTTTATCGGGGAAGAGTTCATCGGTGGTTACGATGAAATGAATCAGCTTGATAAAGAAAGCAAATTAGATTCAATGTTAGGTTTGTAAAAAAAAAGAAAGGAGCGTATGATTACAGTTTCTAGATAATCATACAATTATTAACATGAAATTTATGAAAACAACCTTTAAGGAAATCACGTTAATGATTCAAAAGAATATTGAAGATAACAAAATAACTATTGATTCCTTTTGGGAGCAGCATATAATTGAAAGCAATCATTATATTATTAAAGATGATTCTGAAATAGTTGGATATCTTTCTATACATAAAAGGCACACTCTCACATCATTTTATTTGAAAGAATCTCATATACAACATGGGAAAAATGTATTCGAGAAAATCAAAAGATTTGAACAGGTAACAAATGCTATGGTGGCAACAGGAGATGAATTTTTCTTGAGTCACTGCTTAGACAATTATGCCAGATTGGAAAAACAAGCATTTTTTTCTATCTATCGCAAAGAAGAGCCAAATGGCTTTTATAGAATACCCCTTGAATTTAGACAGAAGTAAAAATTTAAATAATGACATATTAAATGCTTTTCTGAATCAGAAGAGTATATCTTATGAAAGTATTAGAAATATAAATGATGCAAAGTTGCTTAGGTTAAGCTGGATTTACGACCTTAATTATGAGTACAGCATAAAATATTTAAAAGAGAGTAAATATTTGGATAATATACTGGATACTATGCCAGAATTTGATGAAATTCAAAAAATAAGAAGAACTATAGATGATTATATTATAAAAAAAGAGAATGAGGGCTTAAGAAAGGTGATTTAAAACTGGACGAAATCGCTAAATAATATGATTATGGCATCTTAAGAATTTTGACAGGAGGATACAAATGAAAGGTAAGAGAAGAATAATATACATTTCACTTATACTAATAATATCATTAATGCCCCTGATATTATGGTATTTAAATGAGTCCAAGGAGCTTAATGTGATTATTATAGATAAGACTGTTCCTGATACTACATATCGAGAGCATGAAGCCTTAGTATGGCTACTTAATAATCAAAAAATTGTCAAGGCAGAATCTGGTAATTTTTATAATATGAAAGAAGATTATTTTGGTTATTTTCCAGAAAATGAGGCGGATAATAAGATTAGGAACCTTCAACCTGTAAAAGACGACGTTGACCTGATATATGTAGCTGATACCTATGGAGTATACAGTGAGGATATAGATGGGTCAAACTTAGATGGAGAACGTTCTGAGCTGATATACGGTGGTATCACCCTAGAAGAAGTAGAATTATTGAGGCAAGCAGCCTATAAAGATACCATAGTGGTTGCAGAATTTAATACATTTGGAAGTCCGACTAGAATTGATGCGAAGGAAGCTCTTTACGATTTGTTAGGCTTAAGGTGGACCGGTTGGATTAGTAGGTATTTCAATGATTTATCTCCCGGAGGAGAGGTTCCTAAATGGGCGGTGTCAAACTATGAGGCACAACAAGGAAAAACCTGGTCTTTTGATGACGGCGGATTTATATTTGTAAATAGTAATGATCAAATAATAGTATTAGAGGCAGAAGATATAGAAAAACAAGGGGTGAGCTTGTACTGGACAGAAGAAGGGGAAGATTTTATTGGAAAATCTGGCAATTATCCTTATCAATACTGGTTCGATATTATCGAACCTGCTGATACAAGTACAGTATTGGCTGAATACGACTTAAAGCTTACAGATTCAGGTAAGAAAAAACTTGAGACTGAAGGGATACCTCAAAGTTTTCCTGCAGTCATTCATAACAATACAGGTTTATATTCTACATATTATTTTGCTGGAGACTATGCTGACAATGAAAGTACACCTTCTTTTTACAAAATAGAAGGCTTGACAAAACTTATGGAAAAATTTGTACTAGGAAAGTCAGATGCTTTTTTTTGGAAAGGATATGTCCCTTTAATGAAAAAAATCATTGCTGAGGCGAGTTTAGATCCAGAAAAAAGAGATAAACCAGAAGGATTAATATTGCCTAGTGAGAGGGAAGTATATGAGCAAGAGGGAACAAAACTAGTATCAAGAACCAGTGGAGAAAAGCTGCAAATTTATAATAATGGACAGTGGAATGATTTTTTCGTAAAAGGTGTGAACTTAGGTATAGCACTCCCTGGAAATTGGTTTACAAATTTCCCTAAGCAAGAATCAATTTATTTAGAATGGTTTGAGGATATCGGTAAAATGAATGCCAATGCAATAAGGGTTTATACATTAATGGATCCTTCTTTTTATAGAGCACTTCAGAGATATAATGTTCAGAATCCTCAAGAACCCCTATGGCTTTTGCAGGAAATATGGCCGGAAGAACATCCTCCTGGTAATGATTATCTAAGAGAGGATTACACTCAGGAATTTAATAAAGAAATAGAGTATATGATAGATGCTGTCCATGGTAATATTGAGATTGCTGAACGCAGAGGTAGAGCTTATGGTTATTATGATGCAGATGTTTCTCCTTATATTTTAGGTTTTTTGGTTGGACGTGAGTTAGAGCCAGAAGAGGTTATATCTACAGACAAAAACAACCAAGAAAAATCTTTTGAAGGAGAATACCTTGTCATTTCTGAAGGTAGTCCGACAGAGATATGGCTGGCTAAAAGCAATGAACATGTTTTAGCCTACCAAGAAGAGGTTTATGGATGGCAGCACCCGGTGGGTATTGTCAGCTGGCCTACACTGGATGTGATGGAACATGATGCAGAGTGGAATTTAGAAGATGATAAACAATTAGAATATAATGATAGGGTATCAATTGATATAAGACATTTTCTAATGGGAGAGAAAATTAAGTCAGGTTTCTTTGGGGCTTATCATATATATCCGAATTATCCAGATTTCATGAACAATACCATAGAATATGCCGATTATAATGATGAAGAGGGTGAGTTCCGATATGGCGGTTATTTAAAGCATTTCATGGAGAATCATAGAGGATATCCTGCTTTAGTGGCAGAGTTTGGCTTGGCTACTGGTATGGGTAATGCACATGAAAACCCTAATGGATATAATCATGGCGGTATGACAGAAGTAGAACAGGGCTATGGTATTGTGAGAATGATGGAAGCAATAAGTCGTGAAGGATATGCTGGTGGAGTTGTCTTCGAGTGGATGGACGAATGGGCGAAAAAGACTTGGACGACTGAACCTTTCATGATACCCTATGAACACAATGTTTTTTGGCATAATGCTATAGATCCTGAGCAAAATTATGGGATTTTATCTATAGAAGCTATAAGACCGGATAATCCTCAGATGGTTTTACAAGGCAATGGAAGACTGGAGAGACTAGAATTATCGGGAAATGAGTCCTATTTATATTTGAATTTTTATTCTGATAACTCTCTAGATTTGAAAAACAATCGTCTACTTATTGGTCTAGATACCTATGATGCAGAAAAAGGAAAATTCCAATATGAAGAAAATGTTGACATATTCGCACCGACCGGCATGGAGTTTCTCGTAACACTATCAGGTAAAGAAGGAAGTTTAGAAGTTATTCCGGAATATAATATAGATCGATACAGTTTTGCATCTGTATCCAATAGTAAAGGACCCTTCGAGACTATTAACCCTATAATTAATAGCCAGCGTGTAACAAAAGATGGTAGGATGATTGATAAAATTTTGGAAAATGCCAGCATTTTAAATCAAGGACCATGGATTGGTAAGCCCAATCATTGGTATCAAGAGGAGAATGCTATTCATATTCGAATTCCTTGGGGAAGATTGAATGTATCAGACCCTACCACTTATCAGGTGATAGATGATTCACGGCAATTTTTTGACTATCCACTTAGAGATACTTTTGAAACTAGTACAACTGAGGGATTTCGTATAACCGCTATTTTATTGAATGAGAAAGATGAATTAATTGATACAATACCCAATGAATTGAATGTGTCACCAGAGCCATTTAGATGGGAAACTTGGGGAGAGCCTAGATATCAGAAGCGCTTAAAAGAAAGCTATTACATTTTGCAAAACTATTTTGAGTATCTGCGACAAAGCAGAAAGGAGTAAGAAGATGGCTAATCATCTCTTATGGATATCACTTATTTGTATATACTTACTATTACTGATTAACGGGACCATTTTTTTGACGACCATAAATATGAAAAGAAAAGAAAATAAGTGGCGGAAGAATTATAAAAAGATGTATGATTTATTGGAGCCAAACCTAATCGCATATATGAATAGAAGGAAACCTCCCTTAAAAGAACTTTTTTATAATGGAAATGAATTAAGAACAGATGTTATAACTACACTTATTAAAACTAACGCATATTCTACTTCAATGTCTGAATCCCAAGCATTTGAAGACTTAGGTTATGTGACTGGTGTAGTAGAAGAAGCTGAGAAGAAGATAACATTGAAGCGAATAAAACAATTGGGAGACATGGGGTCCCCAGATGCATTTAAAATACTTCTAAAGGCAACATCAAAGGATGATTTTGAAATTGTCTACCAAAGCTGTTATGCTCTTTCATTACTTCCAATGAAGGAAAAGGAGG
>Ga0209931_1001618_pt1 | contig 12149 bp, 10 predicted proteins | sample SalPonR1_B_D1_MG_FD_185697 | JGI IMG/M metagenome (GOLD analysis project Ga0209931, IMG submission 185697) | Salt pond soil microbial communities from South San Francisco under conditions of wetland restoration - Salt Pond MetaG R1_B_D1_MG... ...
CGCGTTTTTTGAGGCTTTGTTCGGTGTCCAGCCACTTCGCATAGCCCAGTGGCCCTTGGGCGATATTTTCTTCCACGAATCCCCGCATTGCGGTGCCGACTGCGGCCGGCCATGGCGAAATCGCGGCATGATTCAACCAGGTGTGACGATCGATGACGGGAAACAGTTCGCGGTAGTTCATGAGCCATGATTCCGATTGACTAAGACATGCATGAGTATTACCACATTCGGCTTGTCTCTCGGCGTGCGTGGCAAGGCGTCGGCGAGAAGTCTGCAGCCGGGCCTACATCGAGCGCCGACAACGCAGTCCACGCGCGCCGAGAGACAAGCCCGAAGGGAGCTCCGGACGCACCCGCTCGCCGCGTTCCGCTGCTTCGACGTAGCGCAACTATGCCTTCGGCAGCGCGCCTCGCGAGCGAGCGCGTCCGAAGCTCTGAATGAGGCAATACTCATGCATGTCTTAGCCCGGCTTATTCACCATCCCTCCTACTGCGACGCTGACAGCCTCTCGCTAAGGAGGGATGGTGAATAAGCCGGGCTTAGCAGCCGGGCGCGTCGTGTTCCACTGCGACATGGACGCGTTTTTCGCCAGCGTCGAACAGCGCGACCGCCCGGAACTGCGTGGTAAAGCGGTCATTGTAGGCGGCGATGGGCGGCGCGGGGTGGTGGCCGCCGCAAGTTACGAGGCGCGTCGCTATGGCGTGCACTCGGCGATGCCGGCCGGGCGGGCCAGGCGGCTGTGCCCGCATGCGGTATTCGTTCGCCCCCGGCATGCGCTTTATCGCGAGGTTTCGGGCACAATCTTCGAGATCTTTGCCGACTTCTCACCCTTGGTCGAGGGCCTGAGCCTGGACGAGGCCTTCATCGACATGACCGAAGCCTCGCGCGACGGAGATGTGCTGGAACTCGCGCGCCGGCTCAAGCGCCGAATCTCGGTCGAAGTGAGCCTGACGGCGTCCATAGGAATAGGCAACAGCAAGCTGGTAGCCAAGCTGGCCTCGGCCTACGACAAGCCCGATGGGTTGACCTGGATTCGTCCCGGGCAGGTTCAGCAATTTCTCGATCCGCAGCCTGTACGCAGATTGCCGGGCGTCGGCCCCAGCACCGGGGCACGCCTGCAGGATGCCGGGATTCTCACGATCGGCCAGTTGCGCCGGGCGCCTCTGGACTGGCTCGCCCCGGTGCTCGGACGCCAGGCGCTCGGTTTCCACCAGCGCGCAGCCGGTATCGACGAGCGGGCCGTAAGTGCCGAGCGCACGCGCCGCTCGATCAGTCAGGAATCCACCTTCGAGCGTGATCTGCACGATATGGGCGAGATCGAGGAGGTCATCAGGCAGCAGGCCGCGCGGTGTGCCGGGCGTCTTTCGGAGCGCGGACTTTACGCCCGGTCGGTACATCTCAAGCTGAGGTCGGGCGGCTTCTCGACCCTGACGCGCAGCCGTACCTTGGCAGGTTATACGCGCTCGTCTGCCCGCATTGCGGAGGCCGCCGTAGAGCTGGCTAACGAATGGGCGCGATACCAGTCGCGGGTAGGGGTCAGGCTGATCGGCGTCGGCGTCGCCGCGCTCGAGTCGCGCCCGGATCCGGGCCAATTGCTGCCTGGCGACGCAGCGCTCTGACTTGCCGGCAGCGGGCCTGCCGGCCGAGACATGTTCCCCATCAGCAGCTCTTGTTCAGCCGCGGCCGTTCAACTGCTTTTGGGTTCACCGTACTGGTCGCGCAACTCGCGCCGGAGGATCTTGCCGACGTTGGTCTTGGGCAGTTCGTCGACGAACTCGACGTAGCGCGGCACCTTGTAGCCGGTCAATTCCTTCTTGCAGTGTTCGCGCAATTCGCTGACCGTCAGTGAATCGTCCTTGCGAACCACAATGGCCTTGACCAACTCGCCGGATTTTTCATCCTCCACGCCTATGGCACCGACCTCCAGCACCTTGGGATGCCCGGCGATGACATCCTCGATCTCGTTCGGGTAGACATTGAATCCCGAGACCAGGATCATGTCCTTCTTGCGGTCGACGATGAAGAAGAAGCCCTTCTCGTCGCGGCAGGCCATGTCGCCGGTCTTCAGCCAGCCATTGCCGTCGAGCACCTTGGAGGTTTCTTCGGGCCGGTTCCAGTAACCCTTCATGACCTGCGGACCGCGGATGCATAGCTCGCCGGGTTCGCCGGTCGCAACCTCGTTGCCCTCGGCATCGATGACCTTGCATTCAGTCGAGCAGATCGGAAGCCCGATTGCGCCGTTGTAGTCCTCCAGGTCCATCGGGTTTATGCACGCGGCGGGCGAGGTCTCGGTGAGGCCGTAGGCTTCGATAAGGGGTACGCCGGTCGCTTTCTTCCAGCGCTCGGCGACCGCGCGCTGCACGGCCATTCCGCCGCCCAGCGTGAGGCGCAGCGGGCTGAAATCGAGATTCTCGAACGACGGCGTGTTGAGCAAGCCGTTGAACAGCGTGTTGACCCCGGTGATCGCGGTGAACTTTTCCTTGCCCAGTTCCTTGATGAATCCGTTCATGTCGCGGGGGTTCGTGATCAGCAGGTTTCTGCCACCGAACTTGATGAATACGAGGCAGTTCGCCGTCAGCGCAAAAATGTGATAAAGCGGCAAGGCCGTGACGATGATCTCGCGACCGTATTCGATCAGCTGATTCATCCAGGCCGATGACTGCTGTACGTTGGCCACGATATTGCCGTGGGTCAGCATGGCGCCCTTCGAAACCCCGGTAGTGCCGCCGGTGTACTGCAGAAACGCCAGGTCGTCGTGGCCGAGCCTGGGCCGCTCCAGCTTGTCCGGATCGCCGGCCTTGAGGGCATCGTTGAAGCGCATGGCGCCGGGCAGGTCGTGGGCCGGGACTTCCTTCTTGATGTAACGGAGTGCGAAGTTGATGAATGTGCCCTTGGGGAATCCCAGCCGGTCGCCGACGCCGGTGACGAAAACATGCTCCACCGGGCAGTCGTCGATGACGCTGGCCAGGGTATGCGCGAAATTCTCCAGTACCACAATGGCCTTCGCACCTGAATCGTTGAGCTGATGCTTCAACTCTCGCGCGGTGTACAGCGGATTCGTATTGACGACGACCATGCCGGCGCGAAGAATGCCGAAAAGCGCAATCGGGTACTGCAACAGGTTCGGCAACATGATGGCGACTCGATCGCCTCGTTTCAGTCCCAGCGCCTGCAATCGGGCGCCGAACGCGCGGCTTTGGCGGTCCAGTTCGGCATAGCTCAGCTCGCGGCCGAAATTGACGAATGCGGTCTGGTCCGCGTACTGCTCGCAGCTCTGCTCGAGGACATCGACAACCGAATCGAATTCGTCCATCTCGATTTCGGCAGGGACCCCATCGGAATATTGATCCAGCCAGGTTTTTTCAGTCATTGTGGTTTATTTCTCTTGATTTGATCTACCCTGTGCCTAGATTCTCACAGGTCAAGAACACATACAAGTGCGTCTGATGTCTGCTTGCGTCACGTTCAGCTCGCGCATCCGCATTTGCCGCCGCCGGCCGTGGCGTATATCATCCGGAAAGGGTCCGGGCTTGCTGCATCGCGTGCGCGAGCGAGGCCGGCCGATCCATTCATTCGGGAATCGCCATGGGTGAGCAGAACGTAGAGCAGAACAGCGACGAGGCCACACGCCGCGCGTTCATGAAGGCGCTGCTGAACGAAGTCAGGGCGATGGAGGCAATGCTCGACGCCGGGATGTTCGAGCGTGATATCAGACGAATCGGGGCCGAGCAGGAAATGTTCCTGGTCGACCGCGCATTCCGGCCCGCGATGACCGCCATGCAGATGCTCGAGGGCATGGACGATCCGCGGTTCACTCACGAGTTGGGACTGTTCAATCTCGAAGCGAATCTGTCGCCGCTGGAACTGGGCGGCGACTGCCTGAGCCGCCTGGAGGCCGAAACAGACGAAGTGTTGACGATTGCGCGCGAACGCGCCGAGAAGGTGGGTTCGCAGGTAGCTCTGGTCGGCATTCTGCCCACGTTGACGCGCGACCATCTCAGCCTGAATGCAATGGTGCCCACGGCGCGTTACTTTGCCCTCAATGAGGCGCTCAGGCGTTTGCGTGGTTCGGATTTCCAGTTTGCGATCAAGGGCATCGACCAGCTCAACTTCCAGCACGACAATCTGATGCTGGAAGCCTGCAACACAAGCTATCAGGTGCATTTCCAGGTCGGTGCCGAGGAATTCGCGTCGCTTTACAACGTCGCTCAGGCCGTGACCGGCCCGCTGCTGGCAGCGTGCGTGAATTCTCCCATTCTTCTGGGCAAGCGCCTGTGGCACGAAAGCCGCATCGCGGTTTTCGAAAATTCGATCGATGCGCGGTCCGAGGCACTGGCCGCAAGAGGCCTTCAGCCACGCGTGCATTTCGGCGATCACTGGATCGACGAATCCGTGATCGAGATATTCAAGGAAGATATCGCGCGTTTCAGGGTCATACTGACGACCGAATTCGAAGAGGACCCGCTCGGCATGGTCGAGCGCGGCGAGATTCCAAAGTTGAATGCGCTGCGCCTTCACAACGGCACCGTCTATCGCTGGAACCGGGCCTGCTACGGCATATCGGATAACGGCAAGCCCCATCTCCGAATCGAAAACCGGGTCATTCCGTCAGGCCCCACGGTGCTAGACGAGATCGCCAACGCCGCGTTCTTCTTCGGCATGATGTCGCGGCTCTCTCACAGCATCAAGGACATCCGCGAGCATTTCAATTTCTCGGACATCAAGAGCAATTTCATGTCCGCCGCTCGCGATGGCCTTCGCGCCCAGCAGGTCTGGTTCGACGAACGACAGATGCCGGCCCAGGAACTGATCCTCAAGGAACTGCTGCCGCTGGCCGAGCAGGGGCTGCGCGAAGCCTCGATCGATTCGGACGACATCGAGCGCTATCTGGGCGTGATCGAAAGACGTGTCGAATCCCGGCGCACCGGCGCGCGCTGGCAGCTGGATTCGCTGGAACAGATGAAATCCACCGGCAGTCTGCACGAGCGCCTGCGCGCGTTGACCGCGAGCATGGTGCAGCAACAGCAGACCGGCAAGCCCGTGGCCGAATGGTCGCTGGCCGAATTCTGCGGTACCCAGGACTGGCGGGAGAGCTACCGGACGGTCGGGCAGTTCATGGCCACCGACCTTTTCACGGTCCGGCCCGACGATATCGTCGATTTTGCGGCCAGCCTGATGGAGTGGCGCTACGTTCGGCACGTGCCGGTGGAAGACGATTCCGGCCGGCTCCTGGGGCTGATCAGCCATCGCCAGCTGCTGCGCCTGATCGCGCGCGGCCTCGACAGGGAGACCGGTCCGGTCATGGTGCGCGACATCATGCGCCCGGACCCGAAGTCCATCGGCCCGGAAACCACAACCGTGGAAGCCATCCGGCTTATGCGGGAAAACAAACTCAGCTGTCTTCCGGTGACCGAGAACGGGAAGCTCGTGGGACTGGTGACCGAGTACGATCTGATTGTCGTCGCCTCGAGGTTGCTCGAATCCGTGCTCGATGGCGAGTGACGCCCGCCGACTCGCGAGCATATTTTGCCTGGCCCTGAGTCTCGCCGCCTGCGGACCCGAGCTTGATGACGAGGCTCGAATCGAGCGCACCTTGGCCGTGATGATCGAGGCGCTGGAGCAGGGCGACGTGTCCGATTTCATGGCGCCGGTGGCCGACGATTTCATTGCGGTAAACGGTCGCCTGGATCGACGTGCGCTCGGGCTGCTGGCTCGTCGCGAGAGACTGGCGCGCGAGGCGGTCAGCATTCAGCGGCTGGATACCCGAATCGAGATTTTCGCACCTGATGGCGGAGACGCGCGGGCGATCGCTTCTTTCCGGGCCCTGGCCACCGGCGGGACCGGGCTGCTGCCCGACGAGGGGCGCTTCTGGAGGGTCGAAACAGGCTGGCGCCGGGACGGCGACGACTGGATGCTGATCTCGGCCGAATGGGAGTAAGTCAGCGATTGTTCTTTGGTAACACGCCGCAAACACGCGCCGGCACGCGCTACGGGCTACAATTGCCGGCTTGTCTCGGCTGTGCGCGCCGTTGTGATTGTCGACGGTTCCGGCCAGGCTCAGGATGCCGCCGTTTTCCAGGCATGAATTTCACGAATTTGCGATTTCAGGAGTGATTCCCAATGCAGCGAACCTTTTCCATCATCAAGCCCGATGCGGTGGCCAAGAACGTCATCGGTGAAATCTACACGCGCTTCGAACGTGCCGGTCTCAAGATCGTCGCCGCGCGCATGATGCACCTTTCGCGCGAACAGGCTGAAGGCTTTTACGCCGTGCATCGAGAGCGGCCGTTCTTCAAGGATCTGGTCGAGTTCATGATGTCGGGGCCGGTGATGGTCCAGGTGCTCGAGGGCGAGGACGCGATCGCCAGGAACCGTGAGCTGATGGGTGCCACCGATCCGCGCCAGGCAGCTCCCGGTACGATCCGCGCCGATTTCGCGTCCAGCATCGATGCCAATGCCGTGCATGGATCGGATGCTGAAGACACCGCTGCCCAGGAGATCGCCTTTTTCTTCGGCGATGATGAGATATACTCGCGCTGATTCAAAGGCTTGTTGCCCATGGCTGAAGTTGCCCCAAAGACGAATCTGCTCGGCATGAGTCGGGAAAGTCTTGAGCGATATTTTTCTTCGCTGGGGGAGAAGCCGTTTCGTGCCAGGCAGCTTCTGCAGTGGATCTACCAGCGCGGAGTCACCGACTTCGCGCTGATGACCGACCTGAGCCAGAAGCTCCGTGAGCGGCTTTCCGAGGCCGCCGAAATTCGGCCACCGGAAATACTCAGCGAGCAGAAGTCGGCCGACGGTACGATCAAGTGGTTGCTCGCGCTGCCTGGGGGGAACGCGGTCGAAACCGTTTTCATTCCCGAGCCCGATCGCGCCACGCTTTGCATTTCATCGCAGGTCGGCTGCATGCTCAACTGCACGTTCTGCTCGACCGCCATGCAGGGATTCAGCCGCAACCTCTCGGCTGCAGAAATCATAGGCCAGGTCTGGCTCGCGGATCGCCGAACCGGAGACCGGCGAATCAGCAATGTTGTGCTGATGGGCATGGGCGAACCATTGCTCAACCTTGATCAGGTCGGGCCGGCGCTCGAGCTTCTGCGCGAGGATCTCGCTTACGGCCTGGCGGCCAGACGCGTGACGGTTTCCACCGCTGGCGTCGTCCCCGGCATCGATGCGCTGCACGATTTTCCGCCGATTGCGCTGGCTGTTTCGTTGCATGCGCCGAACGACGAGTTGCGCAGCCGGCTGGTCCCGCTCAACCGCAAGTATCCGATTGTCGAACTCATGGCCGCGTGCAAGCGCTATCTGAAGGACTGCAACAGCAAGCAGTCCATTACCTTCGAGTACACCATGATCGACGGGGTCAATGACAGCCCTGAAGTGGCCAGGCAACTCCGCCGGCTGCTTTCGGACCTGCCGGCCAAGGTCAACCTGATTCCGTTCAACCCGTATCCCGGCACCCCGTTCCGCTGCAGCACCAGCGAGAACATGTTGAAATTCCAGGAGATTCTGCGCGCAGGCGGCTTGATCGCGACGGTCCGACGCACGCGTGGAGACGACATCGACGCCGCTTGCGGGCAACTTGTAGGCAAAGTACTTTCCAGCAGCCAGCGGCGGGTATTGGTGCAGCAGCAACTGGCCCGGCAGGCACTGGCATGAGTTGGCGCGGCGCGGCAAAGATGATTGTCACAACCAGCGCCGCGGCCATCTTCGCGACCGCGCTGGTGGGCTGCGCCACCACGAATTCGTCGCAATCCGATGCCAGGCGAAGCGGCTCGGCGGTCGATCGCGTGAGTCCCGTCAGGGCGGCCGAAGTCAATACCAGGCTCGGCGTTGGTTACCTGGAGCGCGGAGACATCCAGGTGGCCATGGAGAAACTCGAGCTTGCGGTGGAGCAGGATCCGAAGCACGTTCCGGCGCATCTGGCATTGGGAATCGTCTATCAATCCATCGACCGCGACGACCAGGCATTAAGCCACCTGGAAACCGCCGTCGAGCTTGCGCCTGATGACGGCGGAGCGCACAATAGTTACGCTGTATTGCTGTGCCAGGTCGGTCGTTACAAGGAAGCCGACCGGCATTTCCGTGCGGCGCTGAATGACCCGTTTTACGCGACGCCCGACGTGGCGTTGGCCAACGCCGGGGCGTGTGCCCGTCGCGATGGCCGAAATGAAGAGGCGGAGCGCTATTTGAGAGAAGCGCTGGAGTACGATCCGCGGAGCCGGACTGCCTTGTTCAACATGGCACGCCTGTCTTTCGAGCAGGGAGAGAGCCTGCGTGCGCGGGCTTTTCTGCAACGGCTGGAAGCCGTGGGCGGGCTTGGTGCGCAGGCACTGTTGCTCGCCGTTCAGGTTGAGCGATCCCTGGGCAGCACGGCAATTGCCGAGGGTTACGCCAGGACCTTGACTGAACGGTATCCAGATTCACCCCAGGCCTCCCAATTGAGGCAATAAAGACCAGAAACGAAATGACAGAAGTCCAAACCCCAGACAATTCAAACTCGCCCCGGTCGCCCGGCGCTGTGCTTTCACAGGCGCGGCAGGCTCGCCAGCTGAGTCTGGCCGAGGCCGCCAGCCGGTTGAAACTGCCGAGAGCCACGATCGAGCACATCGAAGCCGACCAGTTTGATCGGATTGCCCCGATTTACCGTCGCGGCTATATCGTCAACTACGCGCGCCTGGTCGAGCTGGATCCGCAGCCGCTGCTCGAGCAGATGGGCGAGCTGGAACCGGAACCGCTGCGAGCGGTGCTCCCTGTTTCCGGCAAGCCGCAGCGATTCGACAGGTTCCTCAAGTTCGCCACATATGCGCTGGTGACGACGATGATCGTACCGCCACTGGTTTATTTCTTCGTCCTCGGTGGGGCGCGCCTGTTCGAATCGGAAGTCGCTTCGCGCGTAGCCGACGGCAGTAACATGCAGTCCCCGGAAGCGCAGAAAACCGGCTATCGTGAGCGCTTCGCCGATGCTTTGGCGGTCCAGCCGCCCGAGACGACGCAGAACGATGCGTCACATCTTTCCGCCTCCGCCCTGCCGATGAATCCGATTCGTACGGTTACCCAGCCGGCACCGGTCGCCGACATGGCAGATGACGTGGGTGTCGAAGATTCCCTGCCGGAAGTCGACCCGATGACGCGGCTGGAACTGGTTCTCAGCGATGACAGCTGGATCGAGATCGAAAGCGCAGACGGCCAGCGCCTGGAATTCGATCTGCTTCGTTCCGGCGAGTCCAGACAGTACACGGGCCTCGCCCCGTTCAGACTTCTGCTGGGACGCGCCAGCGCGGTATCGCTGAGCCTCGATGGACAACCCGTAGACTTCGATGGACACGAGGAGGGCGGCGTGGCCGAACTCGTGATTGGCGACCCCAGGCCCGAGGCAAGGGTTGAGAACCCCGGCGGCGGGCCGTCGGCGGAATAATCTGCCCCGCGGCATGACGCCGCCGGGCCATGACGTTTCGAGGCCGGATCGCGCGCTGCGTGGTGCCGGCCGTTTCCTGTTTTGGAGATTGAAGATATGAAATCCCTGCAATCGGTCCGGGGAATGCACGATATTCTTCCGGCCGACGTAGCGGCCTGGCAGTGGCTCGAGAGTCGACTGGCTGTGCTCATGGATCGCTACGGTTTCGCCGAAATCCGGATTCCGCTGGTCGAAAAGACCGAGTTGTTCACCCGCGCGATCGGGCAGGGGACCGACGTCGTCGAAAAGGAAATGTACGCCTTCGACGACCGCAACGGCGACAGCCTGTGCCTGCGTCCGGAAGGCACCGCGGGCGTGGTGCGCGCGATGCTTCAGCACGGGCTGCTGAACCCGCCGGGTCTCAAGATCTGGTATTCCGGTCCGATGTTCCGACACGAGCGGCCGCAGAAGGGACGTCAGCGCCAGTTTCACCAGACCGGGGCCGAAGTGTTCGGTCTGGATGCGCCCGCCGTGGACGCCGAACTCATTGCCCTGGGGACCCGCCTGTGGCGTGAACTTGGCATTGAGCGACATGTCGAGCTCGAGATCAACTCGCTGGGAGACCGCGACGACAGAGCCCGTTATCGCGCGGCTCTGATTGGCTTTCTTGAGCCGGTTCGTGACCAGCTCGACGAGGACAGCCGCCGTCGACTTGAGACCAACCCGTTGCGAATTTTCGACAGCAAGGTGCCCGCAACGCAGGCCCTGCTGGAACGGGCACCGCGCCTGATCGACCATATCGGCGATTCTGCACGCGAGCACTTCCAGGCGCTGACCGACATGCTGGACGCGGAAGGCATTGCCTACCGAATCAATCCTGGTCTGGTAAGAGGCCTGGACTATTATTGCAGGACCGTATTCGAGTGGACCACCACCGCGCTCGGGGCGCAGGGCACGATCTGTGCCGGCGGACGCTACGACGATCTGGTCGAAATACAAGGCGGCAAGCCAACGCCCGGTATTGGGTTCGCGATGGGTATGGAGCGCCTTCTGGAGCTGGTCAAAGCCGAAGACCGGCAGTTCGGGCGGAAACCGCATGCCTACCTGCTCGGCGCGGAGCCGGTGTCTGCCCGGCTGGGCCTTGCCGAGTTCTTGCGCGATAAATGGCCGACGTTACGTCTCGTCACGGATCTCCAGGGCGGCAGCTTCAAGGCCCAGTTCAAGCGCGCCGATCGTTCAGGCGCGCATCTGGCGTTGGTGCTCGGCGAGCAGGAGCTCGAAGCCGGCACCGTCAGCGCCAAGGATCTGAAGGGAGATACGCCGCAGCAGACGCTTTCGCGTGAAGAGCTTCCCGGTTGGCTGCGCGGGTTTTTTGACGGCGACCGGCGCGACGACAACAAGTGATTTATCATCCACATCCTGTGCCTTTTTCGAGCAAGCGAGTGACCCGATGGCCGTAGAACTCTACGACGAACACGAACAAAGCGAGCGCGTACGCAACTGGCTGCGCGAAAACGGAGTTTCCATACTCATGGGCGTGGCCCTGGCGCTGGCCGGCATCTTCGGATGGCGACAGTGGCAGGATTACCAGTCAGGCCAGGCAATGCTGGCCAACGAATACTACGCGGCGATCCAGCAGGAACTGGACGTGGGCAGCACCCAGGCGGCGGCAGAGCAATTCGCGGCAATGCAAGAGGGCGTGGGCGAGCATGCGTACGTGGCGCTTTCAGGCATGCTGGTCGCATCCGCTTGGACCGAGGCCGGCGAAGTGGAAAAGGCCGGCGAGATCTACTCGGCCCTGCTCGACTCGGGCGAATGGGAGTCGCTCACGCCGTTGCTCCGACTCAGGCTGGCATTGATCGAGATCGGCCGGGATCGTGGCGACGCGGCGCTTGCATTGCTCCAGGGCATGGCACCGACCGGCTACGAGGGCTTGTGGCTGGAAACGCGCGGCGATGTGCTGTTCGACATGGAGCGCCTCGACGAGGCCGCAGACGCCTACGCCGCGGCGGTGACGCAGCTGCGTGGAGAGGGTCGTAATTTCCGCCAGGCGGAAACCAAGCTGGATGCGGTCCAGTCGGCCATCGGCCGGCCGGCGATCGACAACGTGGAGAACTCGTGAGGCGTCTGCAGCGCGCTGGCTTGCTGGTCGCCCTGGCGGTCTTGCTTGGCGGTTGCGGAATGTTCAGCAAAAAGGATCCTGAACGGGATCCTATGAAATTGACGGATATCAATGACCGCCTGCCGGTCACCAAGCTTTGGAGCACGTCGACCGGTAGCGGTTTGGGCAAGAGCGCCCCGGGTCTGAAACCTTTTCATATCGACGGCGAGATCTGGACCGCCGATTACAAGGGCCGCGTTACGGCCGTTGATGCCGCATCTGGCGATCGCCTGCGTCGATTCGATCTCGAAATGGATCTGTCGGCAGGTCCGGCCGTGGTCGGCCAGCGCGTGCTGCTGGGAACGATGGATGGACAGGTCCTGGTGCTTGACCGGGATACGGGCGTGATCGACTGGCGGGCCCAGCTTTCTTCGGAAATTCTTGCAGCACCGCTGCAGCGCGACGGTGTGATCGTGGTCCGTTGCATCGACGGCCGCGTATTCGGTCTGAATGCGGATACCGGTTTCCGCGAATGGGTCTACGACCGCAGCGTGCCATTGCTGACGCTGCGTGGAAACTCCGAGCCCGTGGTTCGCGGCGGCCAGGTCTTCGTTGGCCACGATGACGGCACCTTGACAGCATTGAGTCTCG
>Ga0209931_1001626_pt1 | contig 12132 bp, 15 predicted proteins | sample SalPonR1_B_D1_MG_FD_185697 | JGI IMG/M metagenome (GOLD analysis project Ga0209931, IMG submission 185697) | Salt pond soil microbial communities from South San Francisco under conditions of wetland restoration - Salt Pond MetaG R1_B_D1_MG... ...
AAAATAATCCCTATCTTTATAAGGTGCAAAAAGTTGCACGAAAGATGCCTGCCTGAAAACCCAAAGGCTGGTAAAATCCACCCCCTCACCCCCTACAATTCCATGGGTAATAATCCCGTGAGTATGGTGGATCCGGATGGGGATGAGATCATTACGGCCATGCTTGTGGGTGCGGTAATAGGTGTAATCGGAAATGGTATTTCAAATACAGCAAATAACCAAGGATTTTTTGAAAATGCAGGAATGGCTGCAGTCATGGGTGCCATAGGTGGTTTGACAGCGGGTGGATCCGCATCTGTTGGTATAGGAATGCTAAAGTCAGGCCTTGGAGTGGGTAGCTCATATTTGCCTGGAGTAAATATCCCAGTTGGTGACCATATGTCAATTAATTTGTCTCCTTCATTATTTCTAGGTGATAATGGACTAGGGATTGGAGGCAATATCGGATGGAGTGTCAATTCGAAAAATTTCGATTTTGGAATGTCCTTTGGTGCAACTCATTGGTCTAATAATCCTATTACAAATAATAGCTTTTGGGAGACGCGTGTAGGCTATGGTGTTGGTATTGGAGGTAGAGATTTCAAATTAGGTTTCGGAGCAACTGATTTTGCAGGCGGTGGGATTGGTCAACAGACTGGCCAGTTAAGAGCATATGGAGAAGGTTGGTCGCTCTCTTATGAAAATGATTGGCTATTCCCCGGGGCTGCTCTAGGAGATAGCGGTGATAGATTTCGAACTACAGGAGTAGGGCTCCAAATTGGCAGCTTTAGCACAAGACTGAATCTTGGAACAGGAGATCCAGGGCTAAAAAGTAATGATAGAGTTAGTGAATTAATTGACGGTAGGAAAACATATGTCAGTGGCACATCAAATAAATATCGTTTAGGTTTACTAAGTGTTGGCTGGAATGGCTTCCAAATTGGAACTAATAGTGAAAATGTCAGAGAGTTCTTTCAAAATCGATTAGCGCACAAAAATGGAACATCTAGTCCGGTTTTCAAGAAATTAAATAGTAAATACCTTCCCGGAATGTCTTACAGAACTCATAATCCCTATACAACATGGTGAAATATCTAATCCTATTTTTGTTTGTTACTGTACTATCTGCTTGTTACAGGGACTCTATGATTTCCATTCAAGGAAAAGGCATTAAAAATCCTGACATTCAACTCAGGATGGACGGATATTATTACTACAGATATCCGGAAGGACATTTCAATGAAGGGATAACAGTTGTTTGGTTCTTATATACAAACGGTGTACTAATGAATCCTTTTGGGACAAAAACAAATGAATTACCGAGTATCGATCAAAAGATCAATGAGATTTATTCTTCATCAAAATATGAGTCAGTTAAATATGATTGGGGAGCTTTTACGTTAGACAAAGAAAAACTAGAAATTGAAAAATGGGCAGTTCCCTTATTTCCCGGACCGACGCGAAGTATTGAGTATACAGGCACTGTTCTCAATGAAGAGCAATTCGTATTAACAGAATATCGGAATCCCGATACAGGAGAACGCGAAAAAGTAAATAAAACCTACACTTTCCGAGAATTTAGCCCCAAGCCCGACAGCACAAATCAATTTATAAAAGGACTTGAATAGATCCAAAAAAGTCGCGTCACCCTCCCCCCCACTGCAAAAAATAATCCCTATCTTTATAAGGTGCAAAAAGTTGCACGTAGCTTCTAGGCAGTAGATTTGATAGAATGGCTATCCCTTCGGCTACCCCATGGAAACCGAGGCGCAGTATGCTGCCGACCCGCCGGCAGATCGGAAGACGTATAACGGGATTGAGCACTTCCCCATCATGGAAATGGGATTAGCACATTACAGGACGTTGGACCCAGGTGAACGAGGTCGTGCGAGTCACGTTGTGACTCGTGCCCGAAGTGAAACGGAGCGGTCGCCCCGCAATGCTGCCTCGCAGCATGAGGAGCACCAGCGGAGTCACCACACTTTCCAAAGGAAAGTGCTGGTGTGGAAAAGGAAGGTGGCTGCAGGTCGACCCCGAAGCCGAAAAATTCTACCCCCTCTCCCCCTACAACTCCATGGGCAATAATCCCGTGAGTATGGTGGACCCGGATGGGGATGAACCGATCACGGCTATGCTACTCGGAGCGGCGATAGGAGTTATATCAAATGGAATTAGTAACCTTTCGCAAGGAAATAATTTTTTTCAGGGAGGTCTTAAGGCGGCTGCCTTTGGTGCAATCGGGGGAGCATTTGCTTCAGGAATCGGACAGGCAGCAAATCAAATCACCAACGGATTTGCCAAAGGGGCCTTCCAGACTATAGCCCACGGCCATACTTCCGGTGTCATGTCAGGTATTCAGGGAGGAAGTTATGGCAGTGGTTTTGCTAGTGGAGGGTTTTCTTCGGGTATGAGTAGTATTGCAAGTGCAATGAAAGTTGGCAATGTCGGCATGATAGGAGTTGGGGGTCTCAGTGGAGGAGTCGGATCCCACTTAGCCGGAGGCGATTTTTGGACGGGTGTCGGACAGGGGGTGATTACTAGTGGCCTGAATCATGCCGCTCATAGTGGGATGTTTGGAGATAATTTGGCGGCAGCATTATGGACTGGACGTACACGTCATCTATTAGGCCCAGATGCTTTGTCAGCAGAAATATTCGGCAATGCAGGCTTATTTCCTTCAATTGAGGGAGGATTAGGCGGACTTTTAGTTCTTAGAGGTAAAGATATAGGGTATGCTACAGGTATTTTTGATGCAGGGGTAGGAGCTGGATTAGAATTTGGAGCAGGCTTTTCCCTTACAAAACTATATCATACAGGACCTGAAACTGCTATTCGAGCAACCGATTTTCTGGGTACACGTCTTTCAGGTACAGTGAGCTTAAACCTAGCTGGTCTTGATGTTGGTGTTAAGGTCTCTTATGCTAAAATTAAACGAAATGAAATATTGGGCTTAGGACGAACTTTGGGGGTTGGCACAGGTGCCCCATTTGGAACTTTTGGTATATCAGGAAACATAAATTATGGAAAAACTATGACTACACGCGATTTATTGGAACTAATAAAATAACAAACAAATTACCCTTATGAATTTGAATCGCAAAAATTCCTATAAACAATTATTTTTTTTGGTACTTTTTATTATTCTATTTGGTAGTGGGGTATGTTATTTAAATAAAAATGATCCTGAAAATTTCATAGGTCCTGAAGAGCTGAGCAGGTCATTTATTTGTATACAAAAGATCAATCCACAAATGCGTGGATTTACATATAACGATAGTATTGGACTGGGTGCATTCTACTTAGATAGTTCAGAACTTGAGATTGATGACGCCACCAAAATACTAGATAATTACCTCGAAGTTGGAGATTGTTTGCAATTTACGTCAACGCCGAGAGACTCGGTTTACTTAATTAAAAATAATAGCAAAGATACCATTCTTTTTACCAACTTACAGCCAAAGGATACTTGGGGTGATAAGAGTATTTGGGAGAATCTTAAAGGTTTGTTTTCTAATTAATATATCCAGCTGGATTAAAGCAAAAGCTTGAGGCTACATCACTGAAACAAAAGGAACCTAATATCTAACGTAAAAAATAGGTTTCAGTCACTTACCTGAATTAGTAAAAAGCTAAGAATACTTTGGCGGTGAATTTTTATTGGGAAGAACGTATATTGAAGGAATTGATTACTAAATTTCGGAACAATGAAAAGTTTTATTGCAGCCAGTATAATCCTTATGTTCTCCGTTCATAAATGCGGCAATAATTCAGGATATTACTTCTGCTCAGTTGATTGGGAAGAAAGGGTTTTAATTGAAAACCCTTATGAACGGCATGGTGCTGGAGTAATCATTTTTAATGAGAAGTATTCTCTTGACTTCAAGGAGGTGGAATTAGGATACGAAAGAGATGTCATTGCAACTAAAATACTCAGAAACAATTCCTCAATTCTAAAAGACAGCAATACCGTCGAAATACTCTTATTTAATCGTGAGGATACAGTAAGGATAAGAGAAGAAGATATGTTTTCTAAAGACAAGGTCTTTATGAAACTCTGTTATCGTGAGTGACGGGCTTACCATTAGATTCAATACCTACACAAGTTTCACAGCTTTTAGTAGGAGAATCAGGCCCGTTTCCCATCCCTCTTTATAAAGCGACCAGCATGATTCAAGTAGTGACTTTGGAAGAAAACGTCTTCTCCTTCGAGAACCACATGTAGAGACGTTGCACCCGGAGAAGCTCGAAGCGCTTCGGAGTCCTGCCGTAGGCAGCGGGCAACGTCTCCCTTTCCAAAAAGCCGGAAAACTCTCCACCTCACCCCCTACAACTCCATGGGCAATAATCCCGTGAGTATGGTGGATCCGGATGGGGATTTGCCGTTTTTGGCGATCGTTGCCATTGGTGCTGCAACTGGTGTTTTTGGTAATGGTCTTAGCAATGTATCCAATGGCCAAGCCTTTTTTCAGGGAGCTGGAAAAGCAGCTATGTGGGGTGCTATTGGGGCTGCAGCAAGTTTTGGAATAGGGTCAGCAGCGGGAGGTATATTTGGACAAGGTGCAAGTTTAGGAAAAGCCGCATTTCAGTTTGGAGCTCATGGTTTAAGTAACGGTTTACAATCTCACCTGCAAGGCGGTAGTTTTGGTCAAGGATTTTTGTCTGGTGGGATTGGGTCTGGTATTAGTTCAGGAGTTCATGCCCTTGATGGTGGAGCCGGAGGACAGATACTTGGTGGAGGTCTTGGAGGTGGGATTGGTTCGGAAATTTCAGGAGGAGACTTTTTTAATGGATTTACTCAAGGCGTCATTGTTGGTGGATTTAACCATGCTTTGCATAGTGGGATAAATCAATTATCTCCAAAAAATGAAATTTTGCCTGATGGAAGAATGTTATGGGATTTAAGTGAAGAAGAATTGATAATGTTTCATTCCGCGGAAGGAAGAAAAGTCTTATTTGGTGGTTCTTATGATATACAATTAAGTATTGCTGAAAGAGCTTATTGGTTTGGAAAAAACTTGGGTTTAGCTTTGCCATCAGCAAAAGTACTTGGTTTTGGAAAAACCACGTTTTACAGCAATATGTTCGGTTATAAAAGTAAATGGTTTGGTAGATGGAACCCTCAGCACTTACCCAATGGTGTGAAAGGGAAATTAAATCAAGGGCCTTATAGAACGGGGTGGGGATTGAACAATAACACTGGTCGCCATACTTTTAGAACAAGTGCAGGCCATACAGGTAAGCATATCGATTGGTTTGTTGGTCCCAAATATTAAAAGACCTATGAATAAAAAAGCGGTGATAGCAAATTTAAAAAAAGCAGTTGAGCAAGTAAAGCTTTCAAATCAAGCACTAGAGGTAATTGAAAGGACTGTAATACACATTCCAGACGAGAGAATTGACCAAAGCAGATCTGTTTTGAAAGCAAGTCTTGATGAAAAATACATATATATAAGTCTCTATGCATTGTCTAATAGATCTATACCTCTTGAATTAACATTCTCTAAAATGATTGACTTTTATAGTGATGAGGCATCTATTTTTGAAATGGAGGAACTTGGAAGTCATAATAATCACATATGCCAGGTAATTAATATGTGGCTCACTTCTACAATTGAGAAAGCACACTTTAAAAGAGGGGATTATATTGGAAGAACAGATTATATTGGATCCCATAAATACATGAGTTCGAGACGATTATTTACAAAGACCTCGCCCTTTGGTAGATTTGGAAGAAGGGAAGTTGAGAGCAAATATGAGCCATGGATTGTAATTTAACATGATGTTGAAACGATCTCAAAACATTCCAGAAAACGAGCTCAGTTTTTAATTGGAGACGGTTTGGGTGCAAGCCTTCGAGCAACTGCCTATTGCCTAGACGCATGACTTGATAGGTCTTTGTTCCAAATCTAAAGATAGGGGAAATCAAAGGACAAACGGAATCAATGGAAAGCTTCGCCAGAATGAGGGAACCGGCATCGCGGCATTGTCAAACCCAACCGAAGGCGAGATCAGACCAGCGCGCAGGCCTGTAGAGACGTTGCACCCGGAGAAGCGCGAAGTGCTTCGGAGTCCTGCCGTGGCAGCGGGCAACGTCTCCTCAAAAAAACATCCCCCTTCCAAAAAAAGCCCTATCTTTATAAAGTGCAAAAAGTTGTACGCAGAAGATCGGCAGCCAAAATCCCTTCGAGTACGTCATATCAGACCATCTCGGGAATGGACGCGTCTGGTTCAGAGACCTGGATCGCGATGGAGAGATTAGTAAAGATCCGGCAAACCTCGAGGTCACAGGCATAAAGCACTACTATCCCTTCGGCTACCCCATGGAAACCGAGGCGCAGTATGCTGCCGACCCGCCGGCAGATCGGAAGACGTATAACGGGATTGAGCACTTCCCCATCATGGAAATGGGATTAGCACATTACAGGACGTTGGACCCAGGTGAACGAGGTCGTGCGAGTCACGTTGTGACTCGTGCCCGAAGTGAAACGGAGCGGTCGCCCCGCAATGCTGCCTCGCAGCATGAGGAGCACCAGCGGAGTCACCACACTTTCCATTGGAAAGTGCTGGTGTGGAAAAGGAAGGTGGCTGCAGGTCGACCCCGAAGGCCGAATCCTTCTACCCCCTCTCCCCCTACAACTCCATGGGCAATAATCCCGTGAGTATGGTGGATCCGGATGGGGATATTGCCTTTCTAGCTGTAGCTGCAACATATGCAGCCTATGCTGGAATCGGAGTTGCCGTAAATGGTGTTATGAATTTGGCTCAACAAGATCATTTTTTTCAAGGGGCAGTTGGGGCTGCCATAGGAGGTGCTTTGTCAGGCGGATTTTATAATGCAGGATTAAATGCGATTAGTTCTCATTTACCTTCCTATAGTACTAATTTGGGAGGCGGATTTAATTTGAGTATAAATCCAGCTATAGCATTTGGTTCTCAGGGCTTTACATTGGGCGCTAATGCCGGGTTAAGCTATTCAGGTGATGGTGCGACTTTCGGTATCAATGCGGGCTTAGGATATACAGATATGAGTTTAGGGAAAAATTCTGTGAAAGGAGTCACTGGAAGTTTAGGCGGAGGTTTTATGTTTGGAGATGCTACCAGCGGATTGGGTCTATATTCGAACCGAACCTTCGGTGGTGCCGTTGGACAGTTCGTAGGAGGTGTGAATATTAGGAGAAAAGGGGTGACGCTCACGTATGAGAATGATGGATCCCCCTTTAACAAACATGATCTTACGGATCAACTCATTGATGGGCATGACCGGTGGCGAACGAATGCGGTATCCATAGCGTACAAAGGGGGGGATGTGCGATTGAATCAGTTTACGGGGGAGCCAACAAAAACACTTCCGGCAACTGAAGAATACCCTAATGAGATTTATGGAGGAAATGCAGATAATTTTAGGTTAGGAGCCTTAAGTGTCGGCTACAAAGGACAGAGAGTTGGCTGGAACTCAGAAGGAATTCGACATCTCTTCCAAAATCGATTTGCCCATACACAGCATAGAGTAATGGGCATGAAGATTCTATACAATCAACCATATTTCAGAAACTTAGGCGGTAAAGGAAGTATTTATTCTCAATCTTCAAGCTATTCAAATCCTTATTCATTATGGAGTTTTTAAAGTATAAACTATTTATAGTACTTATTTTATTACTGGAATCATGCATTAGTCAACAAAAGCAGTTGAGTACAGAAAATATAAGTAATTTTAATCTGAGATTAAGTGGTCTCTATTATTTGCATGATGATGAAGGCATTGAGTCCTTTTTCTTGTATAAAAATGGCATTTATCTTTATAATGGATCTTCTGGAATTGGTTGTGAAAGTCTTAACTGCCATGAATCCTTGATTAGTAGAAAAGCGAATGAAAATAATGATACTAATTATTATGAATATAAAGGCAATTGGGGTGTTTTCTCAATAGATATTGATAAAATTACTATTAAAAGATACTGGGGAATAGGGTTTGGTTCATACGGAGTTCAATCTATGAAAGGCAACATATTAGACAGCGAGACCATTGAAATAACCAATTTCAATGGCAAAGACCTAAAGGAAACGTGGATTTACCAATTTCACCCCTACTCCCCCAAGCCCGACAGTACGAACAAATTCATAGATTACAGATGATTAAAGCACGTTTCACGGTGTTTCCGGGAGCCCCTTCAATTAGTGAGCAAGAGGTAATGAAAGGATATCAAAACAAGCCCCTCCCTGGAGGCAAAGCTGACACGTTCAGCTTTGGTGCTTTGAGCATTGGTTTTAGAGGCTATCGCGCAGGATGGAATAGCGAAAGAATAAGATATTTATTTCAAAATCGCTTTGCACATACAGAGCATAGGATGCTAGGTAGAAAGATATTGCATAATCAACCTTTTTTCCGGAATTTAGGCGGATCAGGAAGTTTTTATTCTGAATCCTCTTCATTCTCAAATCCTTTTTCATTATGGAGTTTTTAAAACAAAGTTTATCGTTTATCTCTGTTGTCCTTATTCTTTCCTGTGTTAGTAGAAAAACAGTGCTGTATAGACCCAGTGAAAACACTACAACCTTGAATATGAATGGTATTTTTTACCGAAAACTGAATGAAGGAATTGGATCGTTCATTCTTTATCGGGATGGCGTCTATTTATACAATAGTGTCAGTAACTGCAGGACTATTGAATGTCATACAAATCATATAGCAAAACATTCAAAAAGACAAACGAAGGGCAATTATTATGATGAAAAAGGTGATTGGGGCATTTATAATCAAACATCTAATAAAATTAGAATAGATAGGTATTGGCCAATTGGATTTGGTTCATACGGCATTCAATCTATGAAAGGCAACATACTAGATAGCGAGACCATTGAAATAACCGAGTTCAATGGTAAAAACCTAAAGGAAAACTGGATTTTCCATTTCCACCCCTACTCCCCCAAACCCGACAGTACGAATCAATTTATAAAAGGACTTGAATAGATCCAAAAAAGTCGCGTCACCCTCCCCCCACTGCAAAAAATAATCCCTATCTTTATAAGGTGCAAAAAGTTGCACGTAGCTTCTAGGCAGTAGATTTGATAGAATGGCTACCCCTTCGGCTACCCCATGGAAACCGATGCGCAGTATGCTGCAGACCCGCCCGCAGATCGAAAGACCTATAACGGAATTGAGCACTTCCCCATCATGGAAATGGGACTGGCGTACTACAGAACCTTAGACCCGGGCATTGGCCGTTGGCTACAGGTAGATCCGGAGGCGGAGAAGTTCTACGGGATGAGTCCTTACAATTCCATGGGGAACAACCCGGTGAGCGTGGTCGATCCCATGGGGGATGAGATCATTACGGCCATGCTTGTGGGAGCGGCAATAGGTGTAATCGGAAATGGAATTACAAATGTTGCCAACGATCAGAACTTTTTTCAGAATGCGGGGATGGCTGCACTTTCTGGCGCTGTTGGTGGTGCGATGACAGGTGGGGCGTCGGGCATAGCACTAGGAATGGGTAAAGCGGCTGTTGGCACCGCTAGCGGATATTTGCCGGGCTATAATGTAGAGTTAGGAGGAGGATTTGGATTGTCATTAAGTCCAAGTATGTTTATAGGAAGTCAGGGTTTTGGTATTGGTGCAAATCTTAGTTTGAGTTATAGTACAAAAGGATTTTCTATGGGAATTTCTGGTGGAGGTACAGCCTGGGGTAAACATGTATTTACGGGTGGCGACTTCATTGAAGGGAGACTTGGAGGAGGATTTATGGCAGGTGGAAGTGATTTTCAATTTGGGGCATCAACTATGGCATTTTATGGAGGTGATATACCTCAAAGATTAGGTTCTTATAATTTTGCAGGAAACGGTTGGAGTCTTGGGTACGAGAATGATTGGCAAGGCGGATATGGATTAGGAGATGGTGGAGATCGCTTTAGAACCACTGGTTTGAATTTATCTGTGGGGGACTTCAGCATGAATATTCATTTTGCGACAGGTGATCCGGGACCTAGCGGAAAGAGGACATCTTCAAATGGCAGTTATACAATTTTTCCAGAGAGTAATGTAAAATACCATCCAGATGATTATAGACTGGGAAGTATGACCTTTGGATATAGAGGATATTTCATGGGGATCAATAGTGAACAATTCCGTCATTTAGTACAGAATAAATTTGCCCATGATTTTGTACAAAAAGGAAAGGCAAACCATTTTTCTAGAGTGTCAGTGATAGGGAGTTCTGGAAATTATTTAGATGTTATATCCGGGTATAGAACAAAAAATGCGTACACAACATGGTAAACATATTCTATTTTTTAGTTGCTTCATTTTTAATCATATCTTGTAATGATGCGGTAATTCGCCCTTTTCAGGATAAGTTTCCAGATTTAAAATTAAATACTGATGGATATTATATTTCAACCACAAAAGGTAAAACTATGAGCTTTTTTGAAGGAATAGTTTTTTTCGAAAATGGTACCTCAAAACGTTTTTATGGAAGTGCCCATGAATCTTTTTTCTCAGAAGACTTTTTTTTCAATCGCGTTAATGCGGCAATAGATGAAAAAAAAGGGTGGGGTGTGTGGAAAGTTGAGAATGGTATAATAGAAATCCATTATTGGGGAGCTTCTAGCGGAGGTGGCCTACCTAAAGTAAAACGAAAAGGGAAAATTATTTCCAGTACTAGTTTTTGCCTTGAGGAAGAAGAGGATTCCGGTTTCGAAAAATACGCACTTTACCCATCGGACAAAAAACCTGATGGTGCAAATCATTTCTTTGAATGATAAGTTTTGTTCAAACTCGAATTAGCTGGATTTTATTAGTTTTTAAAAATTGGAGGCTGGAGAAATGAACCTCGTTCCCATACTTGTTCTGCTAAAAGAAAAGCGTAATTCGAAATTTTTCACTAAATTTCCCTATCTACATAAGGTGCAAAAAGTTGCGCACAAAACGCGTAAAGCGCAACCAAATCCGCCCAATGGCGAAATTCGGCCAGCGCGCAGGCCTGTAGAGACGTTGCACCCGGAGAAGCGCTGTAGAGACGTTGCATGCAACGTCTCATTCGGAGTCCCGCCGCAGGCAGCGGTAAGCCCCACCTTTTAAGCCGTTGCCCAGTAGTATAAAAGAACACCTCATTTTACAAACGGATAATTGCCCTGTAGGGGCAATCTATGGGTAGGATAAAGATCCACATTTCAATGTGGCGTGCCGTAGGTACGCTCTATCAAATCATTTTCAGGTGAATGGGAATATAGATGTTGTATATTTAAAGGGATAAGGTTTTTCAAGAATTGAAATAATTATGGCGAATACCTACACCCAAATACACATTCATACCCTATTTGCTGTGCAGGGCAGACAGAGCCTCATTTCAGGAAAATGGAGTGATCAGCTGTACAAGTATATATCTACGGTCATTCAAAACAATGGCCACAAAATGTTACAGATAAATGGAATGCCGGATCACATTCATATACTTTTTGGAATGCGGCCTACGGAGTCGCTTTCAGATCTAATTAAAGAGGTGAAGCAATCATCATCGTTTTGGATCAATAATAAGAAACTGGTAGCCGGAAGGTTTTCCTGGCAAAAGGGATATGGTGCTTTTTCTCACTCGAAATCAGAGTTGCCAAATGTGATTGAATACATCCAACAACAAAAGGAGCATCACGGGATGTTTTCCTTTAGACAGGAATATATCGAATTACTTAAATCCCACCAGATTGAATTTAATGATCGGTATATTTTTCAGGATGTGGAATGAGGGGAGGAAGAGTAATTATTTTTTCCCTTTTTATAGAGCGTACCTACGGCACGCGGAATTGGGATTTCTTGGTATCTACCGATAGAGCGTACCTACGGCACGCGAAATTGGGATTTCTTGGTATCTACCGATAGAGCGTGCCTACGGCACGCTCTATCAAATCATTTTCAGGTGAATGGGAATATAGATGTTGTATATTTAAAGGGATAAGGTTTTTCAAGAATTGAAATAATTATGGCGAATACCTACACCCAAATACACATTCATACCCTATTTGCTGTGCAGGGCAGACAGAGCCTCATTTCAGGAAAATGGAGTGATCAGCTGTACAAGTATATATCTACGGTCATTCAAAACAATGGCCACAAAATGTTACAGATAAATGGAATGCCGGATCACATTCATATACTTTTTGGAA
>Ga0209931_1001629_pt1 | contig 12114 bp, 12 predicted proteins | sample SalPonR1_B_D1_MG_FD_185697 | JGI IMG/M metagenome (GOLD analysis project Ga0209931, IMG submission 185697) | Salt pond soil microbial communities from South San Francisco under conditions of wetland restoration - Salt Pond MetaG R1_B_D1_MG... ...
AAGTGGCTTTTCTTTAATGCCATCATGGAAAAACAATGGTACCTGCAGGGTGCATTAGTTTCATTTGCCGGAATTATTGCCTTTTTATATTGTTTCAGATTAATTGCAGTAATCTTTTTAGGGCAACTAAAAGATGAGCATCGGGAAATAAAGGAAGCTCCATTCTGGATTTTATTGCCCCAATATTTAATTATTGCTGTGCTCATGGGATTCTCAGTATTTCCTAATTCATTACTAAAACCCATAGGTGAATTTTTAACACCCATATTCCCTGTTGGAGCATTACAATGGGACGGACAAATGGCAACCAGCTTATACGGATACTGGAATGGTAAACTTGTAATGTATGTTGTTGTAGCCATATTTGCGGTTGTTTTAGGTTGGCTTATTTTCTGGAGCCGAAAAGTTAAAAAAGTAGGGCAGTTTAACATTGTTTACGCTGCCGAACGTCCCGAAAGGCCTGAGACCACGCATTATGGCTATAATTTTTTTGCACATTATAAAAAAGCCATCGGCATTTTTGCCGAACCATTAATTAGTAATTTTTGGGAAAATGTTTCTGAAATTACGCTGGCTGTAGCCGATAAAATTCGAAGAATTTTTAATGGTAACGGACAAACCTATTTATTACATATCGTAGCTTATATATTAATTGTTTACTTACTGACATTCGGAGGTTTTTAAATGGATTCATTAGGATTAAAAATATTATATGCTTTGTTAAGCATTTTCATAGCTCTTAATTATGGTTTATTCATTCAGGCAGCTGTACATAAAATCGGAGCCCGGGTTGGAGGAAGATACGGAATTCGTTGGTTTCAGCCGTGGGTAGATATTATGAAAAATTATGCCAAACGAACCCGTATTTCACATGGAATCATGTTTTATATTGGTCCTGTATTCAGGCTAACGGGCGGAATCGGGCTGTTACTATTTGTTCCTTTAATTTATGGTTCTGAAATGTTTAGCAATTTTTCATTTACCGGCGATTTATTGATCATTTTATATTTTCAGTTTTTTGGGATTTTAGGTATGGCTCTTGGAGCAGCCGAAGGAGGGCATCCTTATTCATTTATGGGTGTTGCCCGTGGATTAGCACAAGTTACATCTATTGAATTGCCACTTACTTTGGGAGTTATTGCTATTGCTGTTCAATATCAAACATTAAATGTTTCCGATATTATGGCAGCACAACAGGGCAGTGTTTTAAACTGGACTATTTTTACCAATCCTTTTGCAGCAGCTGCTATGCTATTGGCATTCCTGGGTTCAATGGGAAGGTCGCCTTTTGACGTAGTGCTGGCTCCACAGGAAATTCCAATCGGTCCGCCCACAGAATTCCATTCCAGTTTATTAGGTGTTTTGCAACTGAACAGGGCCATATTTCCGATAGCAAAAGTAATTTTATTTATGAATCTGCTTTTTGGAGGAGCAACCAATTGGGGTGAGTTAATTATTAAAACATTCCTGATTTATATGTGGTCGGTATTTGTGGGAGTGGCATTCCCAAGATTCAGAGTAGACCAGTCTATTCGTTGGTTTTTAACTGTTCCGCTTATTTTAGGAGTAATAGCGGTTTTATTAATGAAGTTTTAATGTATTGTTATGAGCAAAAAGGATTTAGAAAAACGTACGGTAATATCGCCTGAAGGAAATCCCATAGAAATAGACCCGATGAACGACTATTTCTGTCAGGATACACCCAGGGCAGCAAAACCATTAAATGGGGTTGTTGAGAAGTTTGCTAACTGGATGCGCAGCGAGTCGTTATGGGTTTTAGGATTTGGAACCGGTTGTGGAGCAATTGAAATGCGTCCGCTCATGACACCACGATTTGATGCATACCGCTTTGGTATTCAATGGCGGCCAACACCTAGGCAGTCCTCGGTGTTTATTATTTCAGGTTATCTATCGGTAAAAACATTAAAAAGAGTAATCCGCAGTTACGAACAAATGCAAAATCCAAAATTTGTAATGGGTCTGGGGAGCTGTACGATTAATGGAGGAATGTACTGGGACAGCTATAACACAATTAACAGACTAGACCATTACCTGCCTGTTGATGTTTATGTTACAGGATGTATGCCACGACCCGAATCGTTATTGGCAGGATTTGAGAAACTAAAGAAATTGATTAAAGAAGGCAAAGGCGAAGGGGCTAATAAATATGCCGAAAACTTTGAATGGTACAAAGCCAATCAGAAAAAAATTGTGAAAGACTGGGATATGCCGGATTATAATTGGTAGGGTATTAAAATGTCATTAGATAGTCATTAGATAGTCATAAATAGTCATTAAATAGTCATTAAATAGTCATAAATAGTCATAAATAGTCATTAAATAGTCATAAATAGTCATTAAATAGTCATTAGTAGTCATTAGTAGTCATTGTCATTAGTAGTCATTAAATAGGGAACAAAATGGATATAGAAGAATTGCAGGTATATAATTTATCAATGGATATTGCTGAAAGAGTATGGAGTATTATATACAAATGGAACTATTTTGAAAAAGATACTATTGGGAAGCAGCTTATTAGAGCTATTGATTCTGTAGCTGCAAATTTAAGTGAAGGATATGGAAGATTTCATTATAAAGAAAATAAGAACTTTTGTTATTATTCAAGAGGTTCTTTATATGAATCAAAAACATGGATAACTAAAGCATTTAACAGGAAGTTAATTTCTGACGTTGATTATGAATCATTAAAAAGCGACATAAATACAATAGGTGTAAAACTGAATAACTATATAAAATCAATCGGTAACAAAAATAATATTACTGCTAATAACAAATAACAATAAATGACAGCGTAGCGAATGACAATGAATGACAGCATAACAAATGACAATGAATGACAGCGAAGCAAATGACAATGAATGACAGCGAAGCAAATGACAATGAATGACAGCGAAGCAAATGACAATAAATGACCATAAGTGATAATAAATCACAACTTAACGATAATATATAAAAATGAAAGATATTCAAGCCAAATTTAAGATTACAGAAATTGAAGAGCAAAGGAAGGATTTAAGTTTTATTACAATTCTTAAAGAGCAGGCAATTTCTTTAATTACTTACTTGCGAGATATAAAGGAATATAAGCATCTGGTATTGCTTACTGCTGTAGATTGGATTGATGACAATAAATTTCAGCTTACCTATTTATTAAACAATCCGGAAAAGAAATCAGATATTGGTGTTAAAGTACTTATTGAAAGAGAGAATCCTGAGATGGAGAGTATTCATCATTTATGGAAGCAAGCCAAAACCTATCAACGCGAGTTACATGAAATGTTTGGCATTAATTTTCCGGGCAGTCCAAAAGTTGATGAACCTTTCATTTTGGAAGGATGGACAGATATTCCGCCTTACCGGAGGGATTTTGACACTAAGAAATATTCAGAAGAAACTTATTTTCCACGTCCGGGACGTTCAACCAACGATCCGGCAACGTATATGAAACAAAAATTGTATCCCGATGAGTAAGAAATTATATACATATAATCAGGACAGGAGTTTATTTCCACCACGAAATGAAGACGGGCGGATTGATGTTGATTTGTCATCGCATAAATTCCTGAAAATATGGCACGGTCCTCAACATCCCGGTATTACCGGAAACATGTCACTGGAGCTTACTGTGCAGGGCGATGAAGTAATGGATTGTGAAACACACGTAGGGTATTTACACCGGGGTTTTGAAAAATTAATGGAACGCAGAAAATATATTCAGTGTTTTCCTTTGGTTTGCAGAATTACAGTTCCTGAGCCCGATTATAACGAATATTGCTTTGCAGCAGGTGTAGAAGAGCTATCCGGAATAAAAATCCCGGAAACGGCAGAATGGATTAGAACTTTGGTTCTTGAAATGGCCCGTTTGCAAAGCTACCTGATGTGGATTGGCGGACAGGCTGGTGCTTTCGGCCAGGGGATTATCGGGCAGTGGTCGAACTATTGCCGCGACCTGGTACTCGACCGCTTTGAAGAATTAACCGGTGGAAGAATTTATCATATGTTTATTATTCCGGGAGGTGTTCGCGGTTTGTTGCCCGATGGTTTTGAAAAACGTTTGGAAGAAACATTGCAAACCGTTGAACGATACATGAAAGATATCAAAAAAGTGATGTTCGATAATGCAGTGTTTAAAAAACGTTCGGTTGGAATGGGTGTTATCGAAAAAGAGTGGATAAACAAATATGGAATAACCGGTCCAAATGCACGTGCAGCTGGTGTTATTTTAGATGTAAGGAAAGATTATCCTTATCTGAAATATAATGAGTTGGATTTTGAACCGATATCAGATAATTATTCTGACATTTATAATCGTGCTAACCTGCGTAGAAGAGATATTTTGCTGAGTATCGATTTGATTCGCCAGATTTTATCCAAAATGGATAATAAAGGCGATATCAGGGCTATGACGCCCAACGTATTGCACTGGAAAGTACCTGCCGGAGAAACCTATATCCGCTCCGAATGTACAAGAGGTGAATTTGGGTATTACATGGTTTCTGACGGAACCGAATATCCAAGAAGGGTTAATGTTAGAGGACCCAGCTATACGCATGCCATAGCTTTGCTCGAAGATATGATTATTAACGAAAATATTGCCGATGTGGCGGGTTTAATGGTGTCTTTGCATACTTATCCGCCGGAAATTGAAAGATAAATTTTGATGAATTATTATTTTTAAATGCAATGCAGTAATAAATGGTCATTAAATAGTCATTAAATAGTCATTAAATAGTCATTAAGTAGTCATTAAGTAGTCATTAAGTAGTCATTAGATAGTTATTAATTAGTTATTAGATATTGAACACCATGAATTTAGAAGATTTGCAGGTATAAAACTTATTAATGGATATTACAGAAAGGGGTTGGAGTATTATATATTAATGGAATTACTTTTAAAAAGATGCTATTGACAAACAACTTAATAAGGTTATTGATTCTGTTGCTGCAAATTTAAGTGAAGGATATGGAAGTTTTCATTATAAAGAAAATAAGAACTTTTGTTATTATTCAAGAGATTCTTTATATGAATCAAAAACATGGATAACGAAAACATTTCACAGGGAGTTAATTAGTGAAGTTGATTATGAATCATTAAAAAGCGACATAAATACAATAGGTTTTAAACTGAATAACTATATAAAATCAATCGGTAACAAAAATAATATTACTGCTAATAACAAATGACAATGAATGACAGCATAGCGAATGACAATGAATGACAGCATAGCGAGTGACAATGAATGACAGCGTAGCAAATGACAATGAATCACAGCGTAGCGAATGACAATGAATAACAAATAATATAAAAATAAAAACATGGGATTAAAAGACATACTTTCTCCATTTACTGCATGGAAACACCTGGTAAAAAAACCAGTTACCATTGTCGACCCGATAAGCAGGATTGCCGCAGACCGGTACCGTGGTTTTCATAAAAACGATATGGAAGAATGTATCGGTTGTGGTACCTGCGAGGATATTTGCCAAAATGCAGCGATTGACCTGGTTCCGGTAGAAGGTATTGAAACCAAAGACGGAGATAGTGGATTACGACCCAGAATCGATTACGGAAGATGCTGCTGGTGTGCTCTTTGTGTTGATATCTGCACAACCAATTCATTAACCATGTCTAACGAATATCAATGGGTTGATGATGACCCTGAGGTGTTCCGTTTTGTTCCGGGTGCCGAAAAAAAATCATGGGATGATCGCGAGGCAGGATACAAGAAACCGGAAAACAATTACGAATTGTATGACATTAACCGGGTAGAAATGCCTGAACGAAAACCCGAAGAAAGAAGCGATTCATTTATTGAAATTGTTCAGGGTTACTCGCACGAACAGGCATTGCTCGAAGCCGACCGCTGTGTCCAGTGTGGCATTTGTGTGGCTACCTGCCCTGCACATATGGGAATTCCTGAATATATCGAAGCCGTTCGAAATGAAAATTTAGAGGAAGGTTTAAAAATTTTATACGAAACGAATCCATTACCTGAAATATGCGGTCGCATTTGCACACACAAATGCGAAACAGTTTGTTCTGTGGGACATCATGGAGACCCAATTTCCATACGCTGGCTGAAGAGATATATTGCCGACCAGAATCCATCAGAAGATTACCAACAAATATTAAATCAGGGCAATATTGAACCCAATGGCAAAAAAGTAGCCATTATTGGTTCCGGCCCGTCTGGTTTAAGTGCAGCCTACTATCTTGCTTTAATGGGTTACAAGGTAAAAATATTCGAAGCATTTCCTCAGTCAGGAGGAATGATGCGATATGGAATTCCTGAGTATCGATTACCTTACGACCAGATTGACAAAGATGTAAATTACATCTTGTCATTAGGCGTTGATATAGAATACAATACACGAATAGGCAAAGATATTCCTCTGGAAAATCTTCAGAAAGAATACGATGCCGTATTTTCAGGTACAGGATTGCATTTGGGCAGAAGTACCCGCATACCGGGAACCAACCATGAAAATGTTTACCAGGCAATCGATTTACTGCGAGACATTACTATGGGGAAAGAAGTTCCTGTTGCTGAAAAGATCGTTGTCATTGGAGGAGGAAATGTAGCAATGGATATTACCCGCTCGCTGGCACGTTTACAAAATCAGAAGTATGGTAAAGTATATATCACTGCAACTTCCCTTGAGTCTGAAGATATAATGCCTGCCGACCGGGAAGAAGTAGTAGAAGCACGCGAAAAACAAGCAACCATTGAACCCGGTTGGGGCCCGACATCCATCAAGATTGAAAACAATAAAATTAAAGGATTAAATGTGCAGAAATGCACCTCTGTTTTTGATGAAGAGGGTCGTTTTAGTCCTAAATTCGATGAATCACAAACAAATTTCTTCGAAGCTGACATGGTGATTGAATCCATTGGGCAGGGAATGGATATTGAATACATCAGTAAAGATACCCGTGAACAGATGGAGTTTGACGCAAGGGGCAGGATTATTGTTGATAATCATTTCCAAACAGGGGCCAAATGGCTGTTTGTAGGGGGCGATATTATCCAGGGGCCGGATGTTATTCATGGTATTGCCAACGGGCATAAAGCAGCCATTGGGATTGACCGATTTTTAATGAATCAATAATTTAAAATTATTTTGCTATGATAGATCTTTCGACCGAATACATGGGGTTAAAACTAAAAAACCCAATTATTGCAGCCAGCTCGGGACTAACCGATACGGCAGAAAAAGTAAAAAAACTGGAAGATAGCGGTGTAGGTGCTGTAGTGTTAAAATCATTGTTCGAAGAACAAATCCGCATGGAGGTTGATTCTCTGGGAATGAACAACATGTTTGATACCTATTCGGATAACGAAAACTACATTGCCTTTTACACCAAACAAAATACCGTAAACGAGTATTTACAACTAATTAAAGATTCAAAAGCAAAAGTAGATATTCCGGTTATTGCCAGCATCAATTGCTACTCTATGGGCGAATGGGTTGAGTTTGCACAAAAAATTGAAAAAGCAGGTGCTGACGGTATTGAATTAAATATGTTTATTTTACCCGGAGATACTGAACTAAAAGGAGAAGAAATTGAACAAAAATATTTTGATATTATCCAAAAAGTTCAGGAACATACATTGCTGCCTGTTGCTGTGAAATTAAGCTACTATTTTTCGGGAATGGGAGAAATTTTAAAGCGTATCTCACAAACCGGAATAAAAGGAATGGTATTATTTAATCGTTTTTACAATCCAGATGTTGACCTGGATAATGAAAAAATAAAACCTTCCAGAATTTTTAGTGTCCCTGAAGAAAATTCCATGTGTATCCGTTGGATTGGTTTACTATCAGGCAAAATAGATTGCGATATGGCTGCTTCAACAGGCATTGATGATGGATATGCCGTATTGAAAAATATTCTGGTTGGCGCCAAAGCCGTTCAGGTAGCATCTGCTTTATATCAAAATAAATTAGAACATATTGGCCAAATGCTAAAACAAATGAAAGACTGGATGCAGAAAAAAGACTACAATTCTGTACAAGAAATTATTGGAAAATTAAATTATTCCAAACATAATGTAGAATTGTACGAAAGAGCCCAGTTTATGAAATATTACTCAAGTTACGAATAAGAATAAAACAAAAAGAATGGCCGGCTATTTTGCCGGTCTTTTTTTATATTACAAATGTAATTATATAGATGTATTGATTTGTATTATATTTTTCCCTATTTTTACACAAATAAAAAAAATTACAACTATGCTAGCCAAAGAAATATTAGAGAAAAAGAAAGAACAAGGGAATCATAAGGTGAGTACAATAAGAGAAAACACTTCTGCATTTGAAGCTATAGCTCAATTAGACAAATTAAAAATTGGATCATTAATTGTCATCAATGATAAGAATGAAATTTTAGGAATCGTTTCAGAACGTGATATTTTATACAAATGTTATAATTCAGGGATTCCTTTAAAAGAAAGGAATATCAAGGATTTAATGACTTCAAAGAAAAATCTTATCATTGGCAAAATGGAAGATGATACGCACTATTTGCGAAATGTAATGACTCAGAAACGAATCCGGCATATTCCCATTATTGATGATTCAGGCCAATTAGCAGGTATTATTTCTTCAGGCGATATTCTTAAAAATGAACTGAAAGTAACCGAAAAAGAAGCCCGGTTACTCCGCGAACATATCAGGAATCCTTTCGGGATACATTTGTATGATGAATAAACAAAACGATTAAATTATACATCAAGTTTTCCGGGTTTAATTTTACTATCCGGATCCTCAACCTCCTGGTCGGGATGATCGGCAAAATATTGCAAATCTTTAACAAACCCGTCAATATCCTTATCAGAAAATCCTTTTTCTTTTGCAGCCTCTTCGAGTGTACCCCAAATTGGTTCTCCACAGGCAATACATTTTATCCCTTCGTTCATTAAATATTTTACCGATTGTGGTACTTCTTCCACCAATTCATCGATGGTTATATCTTTTGTAATTTTCATATGATCTCTTTTTTTACCCATAACCTATAACATTAAAAAATGTTCACAAAAGCAGTATTAATGAATAACATATTTATTTTCCTTCGCATGACAAGACGGACTTGTCTCGGTTTCCGGGAAATATTCACCAATTAAATGATATAAGTCGATATCGTACTTTTGCATCTCTTTGCGGGTATTTACTGCATTATGTTTACCATCCGGCGCAGGAACTTCTGCGTTAACATCAAACCAGTTTTGAACTCCTTCGGCCCAATACTCCCAGATATTGGTTGCGGCATAGGTATTATTATATTTACCATCAGAGATTGCATTATCTAACAAATCCTGTAAAATAGCATTAAAATCTTCCCGGACAGGTAAAATTCCTACAGCATGAATCGTATGTGCAAATTCATGAATAAGAATATCCTCGGCATGATATTTATCGATTTGATAACAAAGAAGATTCTCTTCTGCACAAGAGGTTAAAGGCAACTCTACAGTACCCCCTAATCCTCTGGCCCTTACATCCCAATTGAGACTTGTATCATTTTCCAGATGAGCATGTTCCGGGATATCTGTCGTTCCCTCATATCGAGCCATTATGGCAGCCCTTGTATCTACTTTAACCATTTCATCTAAAACAACTTTGGGTAATCCATTGGTCATAAATAAAATGATTTCATAAGCTTTGTATAATGCCTCATCAGGCACTTTGCGTGATGAAATAATATGGATACCGTTTGCATTCACATATTTTTGATAAAAAGGGTCTAATTGCAAACTTTCGGGAGGTGAAATAATAGATACGTTTGACTTACTTTTTTGTTGTGCAATCCCAACTGAAAATGACATTAATAAAATACTCGTAATTGTAAACAGAGCAATAATTGATCTCATCGGTTTATATTTTTAAGTTATCATGTAAAATTACAAAATCTGTACTATTTACCTCAATAAAAAAATTTTGTAAACGAAAAAATTTAGTGTGTGCAGTAAAAGTTTATATTTTCCGATATATCTTGTGAGGAGCATACAAGCTAAGGGTAACCACCCGGGCAATCATAAACAACATAAATGCAGCCCATAACCCATGGTTTTGGAAGAAATGATGCAGTAAAAAATATGCCGGCAGAAAAATTAAAAAAGCAGATATCAACATCGCGTTACGCATACTGGCTGAGGCTGTTACGCCGATAAATATGCCATCCCAAATAAACGCTCCAAAAGTTAAAACCGGGATTAAATATACCCAAACCAGATAAGGCTGAATCGATTGAATAACCTCCTGATTATCGGTAAAAATACTTAGCAAAAAACTATCGCCAAAATAATACGCTACGGTAAATATTCCGGACATTAATAAGCCCCAATAAAAAAGCAGTTTAGAAACTTTAATTAACCGTTCTTTATCTTTAGCACCAAAATATTTTCCGGCCAGTGCCTCGCCTGCATAGGCAAAGCCATCGACAATATAGGCATAAATAGTAAAAAACTGTAAAAGAAGCGTATTTACAGCCAGTAGTGTATCACCATATTTAGCCGACTTTGCAGTAAAAAACGATAAAGCAAAAACCAAACTTAAAGTTCTGATTAGTATATCTTTATTTACATTAAAAAAAATCTTAAGTTGGTCGATTTGAATAATTTCTTCAAAACGGAAGTACTTTATCAACCTTTTTTTATGATTTAAGATAAACAAAGAAGCCACAATTAATCCTGAATACTGAGCAAGAACGGTTCCCAATGCTACCCCGTCTGATTTCATCCCAAAAAACCTTACCAATGTAACATTAAAAACAATATTTAATACATTGATGGTAATCGCAATCATCATCGGGATTTTAGCATTTTGCATTCCGATAAACCATCCGGTTATTGAGTAAATAGCAATAGTAGCCGGTGCAGCCCAAATACGAATATAAAAATACTCGCGGGCAAAATACTCAACCTCCTCACTCCCATTGATAATGAAAAAACTCAGCCATTCAATGGGTTTTTGCAGAATAAGCAAAGCCATTGCTCCGGCTAATCCTACAAAAAGCGCACGGTATAATAACTGAAAACTTTCTTTAAGGTCTCTTTTTCCAAACGATTGAGCCGTAAAGCCACTGGTTCCCATTCGCAAAAAACTAAATCCCCAGTAAATAAAGTTAAAAATCATGCTTCCCAAAGCTATCGCTCCAATATATACTTTTGATTCAAGGTGCCCAACCAGTGACAAATCAACAATACCCAATAACGGAATGGTGATGTTACTGATAATGTTGGGAATGGCAATATTTAAAATTCGTCTGTTCATGAATGATTTCGATGCACGAAAATAATTTTTTAAAATTTAGTAAACAATACCAATTTTCTTTTGTTATATAATCAAATCATTTAGAATGATTCTAAATAAAAAAATGTCTAACTAATAAAAATTATAAAATTATGGCTTTTGAGTTACCAAAATTATCATACAGTTACGATGCATTAGAACCTTATATTGATGCAAAAACCATGGAAATCCACCATACTAAACATCATGGTGGATATACCAATAAGTTAAACAATGCGATTGAAGGAACTCCAATGGAAAATCAATCGATTGAAGAGATATTAAAAGAAGTTTCAAAACATCCAACGGCTGTTAGAAATAATGGTGGCGGGTATTATAACCACAAACTCTTTTGGGACATTATGTCGCCCGACGGAGGTGGTGAACCATCAGGCAAATTAATGGATGCGATAAAAAAAGACTTTGGCTCTTTCGATAAATTCAAAGAAGAGTTTAATCAGGCTGCGGCCACGCGTTTTGGCTCGGGTTGGGCATGGCTGATTAACCAGAATGGGAAATTAGTAATTGCCTCTACTCCAAACCAGGATAACCCGTTAATGGATATCAGTGAAGTAAAAGGAACTCCTATATTAGGACTTGATGTATGGGAACATGCTTATTATCTGAAATATCAAAACAGAAGGCCCGAATATATTGATGCTTTTTGGAATGTAATTAATTGGAACGAAGTTGAGAAGCGTTTTGTTTAGTTGTTTTACCAACTGCCCTTAGGCAATAAGTGCAGATATGTAAATGTAATTTAGATTTAGTAAGGCCGGGGTTTTTCCCGGCCTTTTTGTT
>Ga0209931_1001630_pt1 | contig 12108 bp, 10 predicted proteins | sample SalPonR1_B_D1_MG_FD_185697 | JGI IMG/M metagenome (GOLD analysis project Ga0209931, IMG submission 185697) | Salt pond soil microbial communities from South San Francisco under conditions of wetland restoration - Salt Pond MetaG R1_B_D1_MG... ...
GGCGCAGGGTCCATACTCTCGCGCCAGACTTTCAACACTGCGACCAGCTCGCGCCAGCGCCACCAGTTGTTCCCCAAATTTCCGTCGGGTACCGGTTCCTCGTTCTCGGCATGAAAAACACTCTCCGTCATCAGTGAAAAAGTGTCCATCAAACCGGGCCGTATACACAGAGTTCATGACACTCTTTCTCAGGCCCTTCGCGCCCTGACCCTCACTCGTCGAGATGCAGGTAGACCCTCCGGTTCTGACGGCCCTTCTTCTCGATCTTGCCAAGCCGCAGCGCCCCGATCTCACCAGTGCGCGCCACGTGGGTGCCGCCGCAGGGCTGCAGATCGACCCGGTCCTCGCCCGTGCCTATCCCGACCAGCCGCACAAGGCCCACCCCGCGCGGGGGGGCGGCGGACATGGTCTTGACGAGCCCGGGGTTGTCGTCGAGCTCGGCATCGGTGATCCAGTGCTCGGTGACGGCAAGATCACGATCCACCAGCATCGCCAGATGCGCCTCGAGCGTCTCGCGATCCTGCGGTGCCTCGGGCATGTCGAAATCGAGCCGGGAACGCGCCTCGCCCACCTGCCCGCCGGTCACCGGCAGCGGGATCACCACGGATAGCAGGTGCAAGCCGGTGTGCATCCGCATGTGCCGGTGCCGCCGCTCCCAGTCCAGCACCTGCACCACCACCGCGCCCACCGGCGGCAGCGCCTGCGGCGCGCCCGGTACCAGCGCGATCGCGTTGCCCTCTGCCTTGACGGTGGTGGCCACCGGCAGGTGGCCGCCTGCCCAGTCGATCCGCCCGCTGTCACCGGGCTGTCCGCCGCCCGCGGGGTAGAACGCCGTCCGGTCGAGCACCACGCCGCCCTCCGCCGTGTGCGCTACCACCCGGGCGGCGGCCTCGGTCGCATACGGATCGGCCCGGAACACCATCTCCGTCATCGCCCGCCCCCGTCACCATCGCCGTCGCCGCTCTCGAAATCGGCCTTGGACAACTGCACCGGCGCGCTTGATGGGGCCTTCGGCTCGGCGGCCCCGGACGTGGGCACCTCTCCCGCCCCGCTCGCAGGCATGCCGTTGCGAAACCACACGTCCTGCTGCGGAAAGGGAATCTCGATCCCCGCTTCGACGAACCGCCGCGCGATCTCGTGGTTCATGTCGGAATGCACGTTCATCACCCAGTTCACGTCGCGCAGAATGGCGCGGATCTCGAAATCGAGCGCGCTCGCCCCGAAGCCGCGGAACACGATATTCGGTGCCGGGTTCATCAGCACCATCGGGTGCTCTTCGGCCACTTCGCGCAGGATCGCCTCAACCTTGCGGGTATCCGTACCATAGGCCACGCCCACCGGCACGATCACCCGGCCCACGGTGTTGCCGCGGGTGTAGTTGGTAACCGTGCCGCTGACGAAATCGGCATTGGGTACGATCACATCGGTGCGGTCGAAGGTCTCGATCCGGGTGGAGCGCACGGAGATGGATTTGACATAGCCGTGCTGCCCGCCCACCTCGATCCAGTCGCCTTCGGAGATCGGTCGTTCGATCAGCAGGATGATGCCCGAGACAAAGTTCGACACGATGTTCTGCAGGCCGAAACCTATGCCGACTGAAAGCGCACCGGCTACGATGGCGAGCGAGCTGAGGTCTATACCGGCGCTGGTGATCGCGATCACCGCGGCGAGGAATATCCCGACATAGCCCGTGCCCGACACGATCGCGTTGCGCCCGCCTGTGTCGAGCCGCGTCTTGGGCAGGATCGTGTTGCGCAGCACCCCCTGCAACAGACGAGTAACAACGTAGCCCAGCGCGAACACCACGGCGAAGGTGAGGAACACCGTTGGCGATATCTGCACGCCGCCAAGGCTCACACCTTCGGTGAACCGCGTCCAGAATTCCAGCAGCTGCGCAGGGCGCGCGCCCCAGATCAGGGCAAAGCCCGGCATCGATGCGATCACGAGGCCAAACCCTGCCAGAACCGGCACGAGCGAATCGGCGGCACCCTCGCGGTTGCGGGTCGCCATGACGTAGAGCTCGGTCAGCAGGCGCTGCACGATCACCAGCGCCGCAATAAGCAACACCGACAGAGCCGTAGGCAGCATCAGTGCCTGCGCTGCCTTGACATAGCCCACGGCTGCCAGCAACGGCCCGATCACTGCCACCGCCAGCAGCACACGCGCGATGAGTCTCGCTACCCGGCCCGAGACCCCGGCCTCGCCCTCGTTCTCGCTCATGCAGGCACGGCAATGCATCCCCAGAAGCGCCGCGAGCCGCCACAGCAGCAACCCGGTCAGCACCTGCACGGGGAAGATGATTACGTTGGTGGCCGCTTCGCTCCAGTTGGCTTTGTCTGCCACCTCCTGGACGAAGTAGAAGGCTGCCACCACCAGCCCAAGCAGCGCGCCGTAGAGCCGCCCGGAATACCGGCAACGGTCATCGAGATTCAGCACCGGGCCGCGTGGCTCGTGGCGCGGGAATACCCGCTGCGCCAGCCAGCGCGCGAGCAACAGGATGAACGCGGAGGGCAGAAGCGCGTCCAGCAGCATCTCGCCGCGCACCGCCACCAGCCCCGAGGCATTCACCGCACGTACCAGCGCGTAGACCCCGGCAAATGGCAACAGCCATTCGCCCAGTGATGCGCCGAAGCTCGCGATCCAGCGTCCTGCGCTTGGACTTTCGCCGACCAGCCGCCGCATCAGACGCACCGACCAGCGCCGCCCCTGCACCAGCAGCACCAGCCCGACCAGCGTCAGGATGAGGATCAGCGGCAGATTGTCTTTGAGGATCGTGCGCTTTATCGGGCTTTTCCACGAGCGTGCCACCTCGGCGCTTGCGTCACCCGCCAGCCGGTAGGGCGCGCGCACCGCGTCAGGCCAGTGCAGCGGGTTCACCGGCATCGGGCCGATGCGCAAGAGTTCCGCCGTCTCGCGCTCGCGGATGGTTTGGTCGATCCCGGCGATGAGGCCGTCGGCCCGGCTGCGCGCCAGCTCGGCGGTACGTACCGGTGCCTCCAGCTGTGTCAGGCGCCGGTTGAGTTCTTCGCGCTGCGCGGCTATCTCGTCGGGTTCGGTGCCGGTTTCGGGCGGCGGGCCCAGCGCGGCGATCTGGTCGCGCACGGTCTTGAGCGTGGTGGCGTTGACACCCTGCGCATCAGTGAATTTCTGGCGGAAACCGGCGACCTTTGCGCGCAAATCCTCGAGCACCGGGGTCGTCATCTCACCGCCCTCGAGCGCCTGCTCGACCCGTGCGGCGAGATCCTCCCATGCCGCGTAATCCGGCCCGTCCTGCATCTGCTGGCCCTGCGCCGCGGCGGGTATCGAGCCGCCCCCCGCAAGGCCGATGAGCGCCGCAGCCAGCGCCACCCATATCGTGACGAAAAACGCCCTCATTCGACGAAGACACCCGGTATCGAGCGCGGTGCCTCGGTCAGCCAGCCGGGTACCGGCAGCCCCTTGTCCCGTAGGAACCTCGGGTTCCAGAGCTTGGATTGATAGCGGTTCCCGACATCGCAAAGGATGGTGATGATGGTGTGCCCCGGCCCCATGTCGCGCGCCATGCGCATCGCGCCCGCGATGTTCACGCCGGTCGAACCGCCCATGCACATCCCCTCTTCGGCCAGCAAATCGAATACGATGGGCAGCGCCTCGGCATCCGGCACGCGGCAGGTGAAATCGGGGGTGAACCCCTCGAGGTTGGCGGTGATCCGTCCCTGCCCGATCCCTTCGGTGATCGAATTGCCGGGGTTCTCAACGCCGGTGTAGATCTTGTAGAGGCCCGCGCCCTCCGGGTCGGCGAGACCCATTTTCACGCCTTTGCCCTGCAGTGCCTCGGCCACGCCCGCCAGCGTGCCGCCCGACCCGACCGCGCAGATGAAGCCGTCCACACGGCCGCCGGTCTGCTCCCAGATTTCGGGCCCCGTGTTCTCAACATGCGCCTGCCGGTTGGCCGTGTTGTCGAACTGGTTGGCCCAGATCGCGCCGTTGTCCTCTGTGCGCGCCAACTCCTCAGCCAAACGCCCCGAATAGCGCACGTAGTTGTTGGGGTTCTTGTAGGGCGCGGCCGGCACCTGCACCAGCTCCGCGCCTGCCAGCCGCAGCATGTCCTTCTTTTCCTGGCTCTGCGTCTCGGGGATCACGATGACGGTGCGGAACCCCATCGACGCGCCGACCAGTGCGAGGCCAATGCCGGTATTGCCCGCCGTGCCCTCCACGATGGTACCGGCCGGTGCCAGCGCCCCGCGTGCCACCGCGTCGCGAATGATGTAGAGCGCGGCGCGGTCCTTGACCGACTGTCCGGGATTGAGAAACTCGCACTTGGCCCAGATCTCGCAGCCGGTCTCCTCGCTCGCGCGCCGGAGCCGGATGAGAGGGGTGTTGCCGACCGCCTCGGCGAGGTCGCGTGCCATGCGCATCCCGGTCTCTCCTGTCCTGATACTCGCCTGTCCGGTGTAGGGCCTGCGCGTGGGGAACTCAACCCGCCCGCAGCCGTGCACGCGCGCGCTCCAGCCACAAAAGGCACAGGACCAGCGGCCCGTTATTGGCCTCGCCGCTTTCCAGAAGCGCCATCGCGTGATCGAACCCGATCACGTGGGTGCGGATGTCCTCGTTCTCGGTGGCCACCCCGCCACGCCCCTGCCGTTCCTCCGGCAGATCGCACAAGCCGAGAAACAGGTGAAAGAACTCCGTGGAATAGCCGGGGGTGCAGTAATGGCTGGAGATGCGCTCCAGACCCGTCAGCACCAGCCCCGCCTCCTCTTCGCATTCGCGCCGGGCGCAGGTCTCGGGGCTTTCGCCGCCGTCGATTCGGCCCGCCACCGGCTCGAGCATCCACGGTCGCGGGTCGCCGCGGCCAAACGGCCCCATGCGGAATTGCTCGACCAGCAGCACCCGGTCGCGCCCCGGATCATAGGGCAGCACCAACGCCGCATCGGTCGCCACGAACACCTCGCGCGAGACCTGTGGGCTCTGCCCGCCACCAAAGCGCGGATGCCGCAACCCGTAGCTCCGGGTAAGGAAGAACCCGTCATGCGTGACCTCTTCAGACGTCACCGCTACGGCGTCACGGTCTGTGCTGCTGCGCAGGTCGGCGGGCGCAGGTGATGCCCGCGCCGCCAGACGCGCCCAAGCCCGCGCGAGGATCATCGCGCGCCGATTGGACATCTCGTCCGCCGGAATGCCGCGCAAATGGCCGCGCATCACCTCCGGCTCGGCCTCGCGGCACAGCGCCGGAGGCACGTCCGGACCCAGCACCGTCGCGAGATAGTCCTCCCACGACCGCGCCTCGCTCACGCCCACCGCCGTTCGGCCCATTCCGCGATGGCTCCTATGAGGAACCCGCCCGCCAGCAACACGCCCATCAGAGTGCCGTCGAGCACCACCAATCCGTATTCCGTGGCCAGTTCGAACATCCGTGTCAGCCCCTTCATGACCCCAGTGATACGCCCGTCGAGGGTAAGCCGCAGCATCTCGTTAAAGCTCTGTACGAGCAGCGCCCAGAAGACCAACGCGACCATGCCGGTGAGCCCGGCGCTGATGCCAGTGGCATATCCCAGACCCAGTCGCCGTCCGGTCACTCGCCATCCGCAGATCAGGCCGAGGATGACGTTAACGTAGTTGAACCAGCCAAAATCGGTGCCCTCTTCCATCAGCGGGCGAAAGATTTCCGACCCGATCCACCCCAGAACCGCCAGACCGATCGCGGCCGTGAGCTTGCCAGAGGTGGGCATTTTATCGGTGACGGGCATTCAGCCGGGCCTTGCGAGTGTGATCTGAGTGACATCGCAACTAGCGCCTTTGAACGAGGCCGCGCAAGAGGCAAGGTAGAAATCCCACATCCGCCGGAACCGCGCGTCGAAGCCCTGCGCGGCGATCTCGGGCCAGTGCGCGTCGAACCGCCTGTGCCAGCGTCGCAGCGTCTCGGAATAGCTCTGCCCGAACACGCGCGAGCCCAGCACGTCCAGTCCCGCGCGCTCCACCTGCGCGCGCAGCACAGTGGGCCCCGGCAGCATCCCGCCGGGAAAGATGTACTTCTGGATGAAATCGACGTCGCGGCGATAGCTATCGAAGCGCTCGTCCTCGACGGTGATGATCTGCAGACAGCCGCGCGCACGCGGCTTCAGCCGGTCGCGTAGACCCTGAAAGAAGACCGGCCAGTATTTCTCGCCCACCGCCTCGAACATCTCGATGCTGGCCACACCGTCATAGCTGCCCGTCTCGTCGCGGTAATCCTGAAGCTTGAGCGTGACCCGGTCCGACAGCCCCGCCCGCGTGATCCGCTCCTGTGCGAACTGCAACTGCGACGGGCTGATCGTCAACCCCGTCACCCGAAGTCCCCGTTTGCCTGCTGCGTATTCGGCAAAGCCGCCCCAGCCACAGCCGATCTCCAGCACGTGGTCGCCGGGCTTCACCTCCAGCGCATCGACCAGCGCGCGGTACTTGGCCTCCTGCGCATCCTCAAGGCTCTCGTCGCCGGTCTCGAACAGCGCGCTGGAATAGGTCATCGTCTCGTCGAGCCACAACGTGTAGAAATCGTTTCCAAGATCGTAGTGATACTCGATGTTGCGCCGCGCCTGCTCCTTGGAGTTGCGCTTGAACCAGAACCGGATTCGCTCGTATATCTGCGCGATGCTCTGCCCCGGATAGCCGTTGTAGATGCGGTCGTTGTCATCGGTCAGCAAGTCGAGAAAGGCCTGCAGATCCGGCGTCGACCACGCCTCGTCGAGATACGCCTCGCAAAACCCCAGGTAGCCCTCGCGCACAAGCCGCGCGAACACCTCGCGTTCGTGAATGTCGATGCGCGCTTCGATACCCGGCTCCGTGCCCTCGGCGCGGAACAGCCGTCCATCGGGCAGGCCGATATCCAGCCGTCCGGCGCGCATCCCCTGCGCCACACCGAAACAGCGCGCGAAATAGCGCGGCAGCCGCGTCTCGCCCTGCGTCGTTCGGCGCGGCGTATGGTCAGGTGCCAGTTTCGTTTCGGTGGCCATGTCCTTCATCATCAGAACTCCCTTGCCTCGTAGGCCGCAAGGGCCCGTTTGCGCCCCTCAGTCAGGCCGATTAGCGGGGCGGGGTATGGATCAGCGGGGGACAGCCCCCAACTCCTAGGAACAGCGTCGAAATAGCTCAGCGCCGTCTGCGACGGGCGGGCCTGCCCCTCGGCGATCCAGGCCCGTGCATAAGCCCCCTCGGGGTCGAACTTGGCCAGTTGCGTCTCGGGGTTGAATATGCGGAAATAGGGAGCTGCGTCGGGTCCGCACCCGGCCGTCCACTGCCAGCCCATGGCGTTCGACGCCGGGTCCCAGTCGGTCAGGCATTCGGCAAACCAGTCCATCCCCACGCGCCAGTGTACCATCATGTGCTTGGTGAGATAAGAGGCCACGTTCATGCGCGCGCGGTTGTGCATCCGCCCCGTCACGTACATCTCGCGCATCGCCGCATCCACGAAGGGGATGCCGGTGCGCCCCTGCTTCCAGCGCAGCACCGCCGCCGCATCGCCCTCCGTCCACGGGAACGCGTCCCAGCCCTCGCGCCAGTTGCGGTTCAGGATCTGCGGCGTGTGATACATCAGGTGATACGCGAACTCGCGCCACACCAGTTCCTTGAGCCAGTGCTCGGCCCCGCGCTTGCCGTTGTGAAGCGCGCGCAAGCCCGCGTGCCAGCACTGGCGCGGGGAGATCTCGCCATAGGTCAGGTTTTCCGACAGGTTCGAGGTGCCCGTGACGCCGGGATTGTTGCGCGCGTCCTTGTAATCGTCGACCGCGCCCGCCACGAACGCACCGAGCCGCCCCTGCGCCGCGTCTTCGCCCACACATTGATGCGGCAAGCACACCTCGGCCCCCCGATCCATCGCCGCGCCCATGCGCCAGTCGTCGAGCCTGTCGCTGTCGGGCCACGCACCGGGCGCGGGGGGGCGCGCAGGCGCTGCCTCCGGCTCCGGCACATCGCGATCCTTTACCGCCCGCCACATCGGCGAATAGACCTTGTAGAAACCGCCGGTGCCGGTTTCCACCGTCCAGGGCTCGAACAACAGATGCGCGTTGTAACTCTCGGCGCTGACGCCGCGCGACTTCAACGCCGCCTTGATATCGCTGTCGCGCGCGATGGCAGCCGGGTCGTAGAGCCGCGACCAGTGCACTCCTCCCGCCCCCGTCTCCTCGACGAGCGACAGCAGGACTTCCCGTGCATTGCCGCGCCTGAGGATCAGTCGGCTTCCCTTGTCCCAGAGGTCATGCGCCAGCGCGGCGACCGACAGTCCCAGCCGCCATTTCGCCGCCGCGCCTAGCGCCGCCAAGCTGTCGTCATGTATGAATACGGGGATGACCGGCGCGCCGCCAGCACAGGCGGCGCGCAGTGCGGGATTGTCTGTCAACCGCAGGTCGCGCCGCAGCCACGCTATTGCCGGTCTTTGATCTGACATGCCCCGCCTCGTGTTTTCGTTCTGTTACGCAACGCGTCGTGGCGTGGATCAAAGTAGATCATCGAGCGCGGCCATCAGGCGGGTCACCTCTGCCTCGCTCGTGTAATGCACGAAGCTAAGCCGCAGCACGCCATGGGCAGGGTCGATTCCCATCGCCTCGAGCGGGCGATGCGCATAGAAATCGCCACCCCCCGCCATGATGCCGCGCTCTGCCAGCGCGACGGCGAGCTCGGCCCCGGGACGGTCCAGCGCCAGCGCCACCGTGGGCGCGCGCACCTTGGCATCCGTGGGACCGATGAGGCGCACGCGGTTGCGGCCCGCAAGATGGTTGAGCAAAGGCTGTAACAGCGCGGTCTCGTGCGCGCGCATCACCGCATGCACGCCCTTGTTGCGCACCGCCGGGTCGCCCTCGATGCCATGATGGGCGGCCAGCGAATCGATATAATCGGCGATACCCGCGCAGGCCGCCACCTGCGCGTGGTCCGGGCCCGCGGGCGTGAACCGCTTGTAAAGCGTGTCGCCGTTGAAATGGTGCGCCTGGTTGGGCAGCATCCGCCCCAATTCGCGCCGGATGACCATGATCCCCTGGTGGGGCCCGTAGGTCTTGTAGGCCGAAAACAGGTAGATATCGGGGCCCATCCGCCCGACCTCGGGCAGGCCATGGGGGGCATAGCTCACCCCGTCAACGCAGACGAAGGCCCCCGCGGCATGCGCCAGCGCTGTGATCTCCACCACCGGGTTCACCGCCCCCACCACGTTCGAGCAATGCGGGAAACAGACCAGCCGCACCTGTTCGTCGAGCAGCGCGTCGAGGTCGGCGGGATCGAGCAGCCCGGTGCCGGGGTCGACCCGCCACTCGCGGATCTCGATCCCCTCGTCGGCCAGCCGCCGCCATGGCCCGGAATTGGCCTCGTGATCCTGATCGGTGACGACGATCGCCTCGCCGGGGCGCATCCATTGCCGGAACGCCTGTGCGAGGACATACGTGTTCTGCGTGGTCGAGGGGCCGAAACTCACCTCGTCGGTGCCCACGCCCATCATCGCGGCCAGCCGTTGCCGCGCCTCGTCCATCTCCTCGCCCGCAAGGCGGCTGGCGTCATAGGGGCCGTAGGGCTGCACCTTGCGGCTGCGGTAGAACCGCTCCAGCCGGGCGATCACCGGCGCGCAGGTATAGGAGCCGCCCGCATTCTCGAAGAACGCCTGCCCCTCCAGCGACGGCTCGGCAAAGGCTGGAAACTGCGCCCGCACGAAATCGTTGTCCAGCATCACCATCCTGTCCCCCGGTCCTGTTTTTCTGCCACAAAACAACAAAGCCCCCCGGGGTGCAACACCCGGGGGGCCTCCTTCTCCGGCCCGTAGAGGCCGCGCTTACCGCTTCTCGGCGGCGAGACCACGCCAGATCGCGTAGCACATCACCAGCAGCACCAGCGTGAACGGCAGACCGGTCGAGATGACCGCCGATTGCAGCGAGGCGAGCCCGCCGCCGATCAGCAGCACGATCGCAACCGCACCTTCGAAGATGCACCAGAACACACGCTGTGACACTGGCGCGTCGACCTTGCCGCCCGCGGTGATCGTGTCGATGACGAGGCTGCCCGAGTCCGACGAGGTGACGAAGAACACGATCACAAGGATGATCCCGATCACCGAGGTAATCGTCGCCAGCGGCAGTTCGGCAAGCATCTTGAACAGCTTGAGCTCAAGCGCCGCGTCCTGCGCCCCGGTATAGCCGTCGGCCACCACCTGGTTGAGCGCGGTGCCACCGAAGACGGTCATCCACAGGATGCAGACAGTCGTCGGGATGATCAGCACGCAGGTGATGAACTCGCGCACGGTGCGACCGCGGCTGACGCGGGCGATGAACATGCCGACGAAGGGCGACCAGGAAATCCACCAGGCCCAGTAGAACGAGGTCCAGCCCTGCATGAAGTTCTCGTCAGCGCGGCCCACCGGGTTGCTAAGCGCAACGACGTTCGTGAGGTAAGCCCAGATGCTATCGAAGAACAGCGTGATCAGGAAGATCGGCCCGCCCACCAGGAAGACGAACAGCAGCAGCAGCGCCGCCAGCCCCATGTTGATCTCCGACAGCACCTTCACGCCGCCGTCGAGGCCGCGCACGACCGAGACCAGCGCCACCGCCGTAATCGCCGAGATCAGGATCACCAACAGGAGCGGGTTGTTCTCGACACCGGTTGCCTCGTTGTTGCCGTAGGTGATGCCCATGAAGGAACGCGTACCCTCCGCTGCATCACCCGAGCCGAACAGGAACGTCAGGCCCGAGGCCGTCTGCTCCGCGCCGAAGCCCAGCGAGGTCGCGAGACCGAACAGCGTCGCGAACACCGCCAGCGTGTCGATGATGTGACCCCACCAGCCCCAGACACGGTCGCCCAGCAGCGGGTAGAACGCCGAGCGCAGCGTCAGCGGCAGGCCCTTGTTGTAGGAAAACAGCGCCAGCGCCAGCGCCACCACGGCATAGATCGCCCAGGGGTGCAGACCCCAGTGGAAGATCGTCGCCGCCATGCCCAGCCGCTGCGCCGCCGCCTCGTCACCGCCTGCGGCACCGAGCGGTGCCCAGTCCGTGCGGGCACCGTCTTCCATCGAGGTGCCGCCCAGCGACGACGAGAAGTGGCTCATCGGCTCCGACACGCCGAAGAACAGCAGGCCGATGCCCATGCCTGCGGCAAAGAGCATCGCGAACCAGCCGATATAACTGTAGTCGGGCGTCGCGTCCGTGCCGCCCAGCCGGACCGAGCCATAGGGCGTCACGATCAGCAGCAGGCAGAAGATCACGAAGATGTTGGCGGCACCGAGGAAGAACCAGTCAAACCCCTTGGTCACCGAGGAAAAGAGCCAGCTGAACACATTCTCGGCTTGCTCGGGCAAAGCCAGCGCGTAAAACACGAAGGCCATGACCGCGAGACCGGAGATCATGAAGACCGGGTTGTGAATGTCGAGGCCGAACGGCCCGATCTTCCTTTGAATGTTGTCCTGACCGATCTCATAGTCGGTCTCGATGATATCCGCGTCGCCCGTTGGCGCGGGGATACCCTGATTTGCGGTGTCATCTGACATCCGTGTCCCTCCTGTTTTGCCGACGGCGCTCCGGGCACCTCGCAGGGCTTTGCCCCTGCCCGGTGCCGCCGGGTTTTCCCTGTTCCAACGGCAATCAGGCCGTCGCCGCCGGACGATTCCGCCGCCGTTGAGGCGGTCCGCGCGTCCGTGCAGCGTAACGCGGCTTTTGCCCGGCCTTCAACCGGGTGCGGTGAGAATCATCCCGAAAACGACATGCCGCCCTTATGGATGACGGTTTCCGCCCGCCTCCGCCCGTGCCCGGAAATGGGCCAGCACATGCAGGCGGATGGCCGAGGCGAGCCCGGTCTCCGGGTCGCGGGCGGCGTCGATCTCGGCGGCGAGCGCGTTGAGCGCGCGCCTCTCGGCGCGCGCGATCTCGCGGAACGCCTGCCAGAACGGCTCTTCCAGCGACACGCTGGTGCGGTGCCCCTGCAGCGTGAGCGAGCGCTTGACGGGCCGCGCGCTCATGGCCAGCGGGGGGCGGGGGCGCTGCCGCCGTCGCGCCTGCGCGCGACTCCCCCGGGATATTTGCGGCCAGAAGAAACCCGCATCACTCCTCCTCGCGGCGATGCGCGTCGAGATGCGCGCGGGCACGGACGGCGGCGGCCTCCTCCTCGGCTTTCTGCGCCTTGGTT
>Ga0209931_1001631_pt1 | contig 12103 bp, 6 predicted proteins | sample SalPonR1_B_D1_MG_FD_185697 | JGI IMG/M metagenome (GOLD analysis project Ga0209931, IMG submission 185697) | Salt pond soil microbial communities from South San Francisco under conditions of wetland restoration - Salt Pond MetaG R1_B_D1_MG... ...
TTGCGCACATTGTTTGCGCTCTTCATATGACAACGGATCCTTTTCGCAGCCGGGAAAACGTGGCATGTGCTCTACTACTTTGAATATCTCCTTTCCTTCTTGCTCAGATGAAACTCCAGCGGCGGTAGCAGCTATGGTATTTATATTTTTCAAGGCCTCAGGAGAGGGCGGGGGCGGCGGCGGAGGTGGTGGTGGGGTGGATGAGTTTTCCTCACCTTGTGCGCGCATTCCATCGAGATAATACACCGTACCGTTTTTTGACTGCTGTTCTAATTCTTGCACGTTATCCGTCACCTCCGATTCGCATCCGATGAAGGTGATTCCCGCTATGAAAAAAAGGCCAAGGAGAAGTAAGATTGTGGTTCGGCTTTGTGGTTGTGTTTGTCCGGCTATCATTTGAATTCGTTTTTTAAGGGGTGAAGTAAAAAAGGGAGAGACCAGGTGGGGGTTTGCCATGCGCAAACCCTGCGCTTCCTGTAATAGAAAGTGCATATAATGTTGTTTCTGAAATCGTTCAGTGACCTCTCGGTCTGCTTCGAGCTCGTGAACTTCTTCCTGTGCGTGTCTCATGATATAGACTAAGGGATGAAACCACAGAAACACAGCCCAGAGATGATAATAGACTTTATCGATGTAGTGCTTTTCCTGAACGTGGACTTTTTCGTGGTTTAAGGTCATTTGATATTCAGAAGAGTTGACTTCCATTGATTTTGGAATAAAAATATTCCGGCCGTAGCTAAAAGGCATGGAGCCTGCCCATCGATAGATAGTTAAGTTATCAGCGTTATTTTTTTCCCATAAGAGGGCATTCTTTTTCAACTGAAGGATGGATTGATGGCCCCGCAACCAATCAACTATTTTATAGATCACGCCACCAAAATATAGAACACCCAGGAGTACCCAGATCCAGGATAAACCGCCTATTGAGCTATTGCTGGGATCTGCAACGGTCTGCGCGCTACTTCCAATCGTAATTTCTTCCAAATAAACGATATATTCTCCGCCGGAAATCGTCCATAGGGTCGCCCAGGGAATCAGAGGAGCGAGGAGTGAAATAGGAATCCAGCTTAGTAAAAACAAGCGGGAAAAACGGAACCAAGCTCTTTCGCGAAAAGCGTAAGTATAGAGGGCCCAGCCCATGAGCAGATACAGCGAACTTTCTATGAGATATAAAATAATCATGATTTTGAGCTTTTATTGATCAGAGCCATCATTTCTTCCAGATCTTCAGGGCTTAGCTTTTCTTTCTCTACTAGAAACGAAACCAGATTTTTGGTGGAACCACTGAAATAGTCCTCCTCCATTTCTTCCAGATTCTGCTGCACATATCCTTCTTGAGCAACAATGGGATAATATACATGTGTACGCCCGTAGGCTTTGTGATCTACATACCCTTTCTTTTCCAGTATTCGAACGACCGAAGAAACCGTGGAATGCGGTCGATCTTCTGCATTCATCGCTTCCATAATCTGCCGCACCGTGCAATCACCCAGCTTCCAAATCTGCTGCATGATCTCTTCTTCCGTTTCTGTTAATTTTTGATTCATAGCTAAATTATCCGTTGATTAACGTAAAGATACGTTATAAAACGGAAATATGCAATTTATTTTGCAAGCTCATCATACATATTTTTTTGTTTAAACTATAAGTATTTCACTATTAGCCTACTTTTGTAGAACTGCCTTATTTTTGTACTTTGTTTATTAGGCCTTGGGAGCCACAGATCTACATATTTGATGCAAAAAGGCGATATAATTGCAGCGCTCCAATCCCAATGAGAACAAGCCCGGTCAAAAAGCCTGTCATTTTTTCATTGATGCTTGTCCCCGCTTTCCCTAATTGTAAGCCGAGATAAGTAAACACCATGGAAAGGGATCCAATAAGGCCAGCAATTAATAGGGGACGGGACTCACCTAACCCTAGACCTACACCTACGGCTAAATTGTCGACACTCAAGCCGAGAGCCAGTAGCATCAATCCTTTCCAATCACTGATTTGGTCCCCTATTTTTTTTAAATCAGTTGATTTTTGATAAGCATTCCAAATAAAGAAAATGCCGAGAGCGATAAGCACAGTCGCACTTATAAGCTGGGCACTATTCGTTAAAAATGAACGAAGAAATTGGCCCAGTAAAAGACCGATTAAGGGTATACTAAATTCTGTCACACCAAATACGAATACAATTCGCCTCCAATATTCATATTTCCCCATTCCCCCAAGCCCAATAGATACAACGAGATTGTTTGCAGAGATGGTTAGGCAAAGAATTAAGAGTTCAAAAAAACTCACTAAAATGGATATAATTTACTGTCTAAAAAGATCGATATTTTAATATACTAAAAATAAATGGAGTTGGCGGTCTATCCAGCTATGTTGGACGGCTGCATTATCTAAGGCAGGTGTAATTAAAGAATATTAATAGCTAATCTCCTTTTAACTTCCAAACCCTCTGTAAGGGCAAATACAGTTTTTGATGAAGGGAATTAATTCCAGAAGTAAGTAAAAGAAGTAAATTTTTTAGGGGCACTTTTTTACTCGTTTCAAACATTACCTATGGAGCTTAAAACGAACTTTGACAAACCATCTCAAAACTTTTATAAAGTTAATTGTTTATAGAGCAACTTAAAGGCAGGTCAAACACTTTGAAAATGAAATTAGCAGTACCTAAAGAATCTAATGATTCCAGAGTTGCTTTAGCACCTGATGCGATAGCAAAAGTTTCCGAACTTGGTCTTTCTGTCATCATGCAAAAAAGCGCAGGCGAGCAAGCTTATTTTCCGGATGAGAGCTATGAGGGCGCGACCTTCCTGAATCGAGAGGAGCTTTTACAAACCGCTGATGCAGTACTCAGTATTCATCCCTTATCAGAAAATGAGTTGGATTTACTTTCCGCGGGAACAGTGGTTATTTCTCAATTTCAGCCCTTTAATGATGAGCGCATCGCGAATCGTCTTAGAGAAAGAGATTTGAAAGGATTTAGCCTGGATGTAATTCCGCGAATCACGGCGGCCCAGTCAATGGATATCCTTTCTTCTATGGGCTCCATTGCCGGCTATAAAGCTGTTCTTGAGGCGGCACATTATTTGCCGCGGTATTTTTCCATGATGATTACCGCTGCTGGGAGTATACGCCCGGCGCAAGTTTTAGTCTTGGGTGCTGGTGTGGCGGGACTCCAGGCCATTGCCACAGCGCGTCGTTTGGGCGCACGCGTAGAAGCATTTGACACCCGCTCAGCGGCTCGGGAGGAGGTACAAAGCCTCGGTGCGAAATTTATTGAAGTGGAAGGGGCAAAAGAAGCCGAAGATAGCGGTGGATATGCTGTGGAGCAAAGTGAAGAATTTTTAGAGCGGCAACGCAAAGAGGTGCAGGCCCGAGCTAAAAACGCAGATGTGATCATTACCACAGCTCAAGTTCGTGGGGCCAAAGCGCCCTTGCTCATTCCTGCCGATGTGGTTGATGCGATGCGGGCGGGTTCAGTAATCATCGATTTGGCTTCTTCCACAGGGGGTAATGTTGCATTAAGTGTAGACAATGAAATGGTAGAAAGAAAAGGGGTGAAAATTGTAGGTAACTCTTATTTAGCTGCTCTGATGCCCCAAGATGCCAGCCAGTTGTATTCCAATAATGTGGTAAACTATCTCAAACTCCTGTTTCGGGATGGTGCCTTACATCTCGACATGGATAACAAAATTATTTCCGATACATATATTACCAAGCCAGAAAAATCGAATGAGGCCAACGCCGAAAATCAGTAGTTATGGATAATATCATAGAATTCGTTAACCAGGAGTCCAATTTACTTCTCATTTACTTGCTTCTATTTACCGTTATATTGGGTTTTGAAGTTATTTCTAAGGTGCCTACCGTTTTGCACACACCGCTCATGTCAGGAGCGAATGCGATAAGTGGTGTCGTGATCATTGGTGCGATTTTACTGATTCGTCAATCTTCACCGGATGACTACTTGCAATTGGGTTTAGGATTTTTTGGGGTTGTTCTGGGTATGATTAACGTTGCTGGTGGCTTTGTCGTCACGGACCGCATGTTGGAGATGTTTAAAAAGAAAAAAACGGATACAAAATGACGCTTCAATTCTTCATAAATATCGCATATTTGCTGGCTTCCCTGGCTTTTATTTGGGGGTTGCGCTTGTTGAGTTCACCGGATACAGCTCGCAAGGGAAATATTCTGGCGGGTGTAGGAATGTTGCTTGCCATAGGTGCGGCCCTGGCGCAGCCTATTCAGCAGGCCGCAAATAATTATATTTGGATCATCGCCGCTCTCTTACTTGGTGCGATCGTAGGGGTCTTAGCCGCTCGCCGGGTTAAAATGACGGCTATGCCACAGATGGTTTCTATATTTAATGGTCTGGGAGGGGCTTGTGCCGTTGTCTTAGCCTATGCGGAATTAGTACCTTTTTATGGAGGATCAGAAACCATGCATACTGCTGGATTGGGGATTGTCCTTCTTGCCCTCCTCATAGGTGGGGTATCTTCGACGGGAAGCCTGTTGGCATTTGCTAAGCTGCAGGGCCTGGTATGGGATAATACATTAAAGATTCCCCGACACGATATAATCAATAATCTCCTCTTGATCTCTACCCTGGCACTGGGCATCTATCTGTTAGTTGTAGGGCAGCCGGCCGGCTTGTTATTTGGGTCTTTATTTATGGTTCTGGCTTTAATTTTTGGATTCTCGTTTGTCATTCCTATAGGCGGCGCAGATATGCCCGTGGTCATTTCATTGCTCAATTCTTTAACGGGGTTATCAGCGGCCGTAACGGGCTTGATTTATGGTTCCCAATTCATGGTAGTGGGCGGAATCTTAGTGGGAGCAGCGGGGACGATATTAACAGTTCTCATGTGCGATGCCATGAATCGCTCATTAACTAATGTGCTGTTGGGCGGTTTTGGCGGGGGTAGTAGCTCAGGGCAAAAGGAAGACGACGATCAGGTCGCACTGGAAGTAAACCTGTCGGATGCAGCCATTCAATTATTCTATTCAGATTCTGTTTTGTTTGTTCCGGGGTATGGGTTAGCCGTAGCTCAGGCGCAAAAAATATGTAAAGAAGTGGATGAAATGCTTGAGTCTAATGGCGTAGAGGTACGTTATGCCATTCACCCCGTGGCTGGACGAATGCCCGGCCATATGAACGTATTGCTCGCAGAGGCCGATGTGCCATACAATAAGTTATTGGATTTAGAAGCGGCCAACGATGTCGTCAAAGGCACCGATGTCGTGGTGATTGTCGGGGCCAACGATGTGGTCAATCCGGCGGCAGAAGATGATCCCGGCAGCCCCATCCATGGAATGCCCGTGCTTCAGGTGTGGAACGCCAGGAATGTTATTGTTCTCAAGCGAAGCATGCGTCCCGGGTATGCAGGCGTACAAAACCCTTTGTTTTTCAATGATAAAACGCGCATGTTGTTTGGGGACGCCAAAGAAAGTCTGCAGCAGCTCGCTAATGAAATAAAGAAGTTATAATTTTTGATGCGGGCGATTCCCGCCACCCAATGTGGCGGGTCGGGCTATCCGCTTTTAGGAAGGACTCCGCGCGGCGGCATCCGTACGGCTGTGTAGGGCTTCCTCCGGTCGCCTCCTCGCTCTACGGCTGCTCGTCGCTCGGAGCCCTTCCTGCCGCTACTATCCCTATCGCAAAACACAGGGGATATTTTATTATCATAATCTGCCCCTTTCACATTCCAATCTTTGAACCTTTCGCTTGCCTATTATCAAATGAAAGTCTTTGAACCTTGCCTATCACTTTAACCACTTATAAAATTCAGTTCTTATCCCCTCTACGCCCTAAATTCCTATTCTATTCTTTTTTTAATTACGTTCTTAATCGGAAGTTATTTTTTCTAAAATCGCCCGTTGGACTGATGGTCGGGAGAATACCTGCACCGGAGGAATGGTATCTGTACCGATAACGGTATCTCCAACAACATGAGAAGCTTTTTTCGGCCCACCTATTATTTCATAGTGTAACTCAGAGTCTGTCATGCACGTTCGACTTTGTAGGTATGACCCCATGACTTCAAAGGCGCTGTAAAGGCATCCATTTTGAAATTGAGCGTCCAATAGAATCCCGTTTTTTTCGTCGATAATGTACTGTCCCCTTTCCTGGTTTCGGGCAATGAGCTCATAAGCTTTTCGCACCGGATTTTCTAATGGATCGTAGACCGTTAGGTATTCCCAACGGGTAGAATCGATCGATCGGATCGTGAGTTCCATTGGAATGGCCTGTCGAAGTTGATTTTGATAATAAATTTCGAGTGTTCCCGTCCATTTCCCTTCCCAATGGTTTGGAAACTGTTCTTCTTGCCCGCAAAGGTGGCTTAGTCCAGCCCCTCCAATTACAAGAAGAAAAGAAATAGACTGTAGGAAACTCCTCAATGAAAAAGTGAAGGATTTTAAAAGCATAGGCCATCTTTTGAGATTAAATATAGCCTACAAGTTGGGGAATTTTTCTCAAACGGCGGGTATTATTAATATTTCCTTTTATAATAAATTCAAATCCGAATCCTCGCGGTAGCGATGGGAGGGGAGCCGCCGCACGGCGGCTGTCCGAGCTCCCGGTTTGCCGGGAGCGAAGGACGGAACCCCCGGACGTAGCGACGCCGATCCTACGCAATCCTGCGGAGGATCGGCGGACCGCCCAAATGAAAGGGCTAAATAAAAGGATAGTTCATATCAATACATTCTTAAAAAGCTAGTTTTATGGACGTATAAAGGATTGAAAAGCAGCGTTTAGGGTTTTTGTTGTTTCTTACAAGTAAATCTATCTTTTTTTATGCAGAAACTGGGAGTTCTATTGCTGTTGTATTTTTGGAGCGGAATGGTTTTTGGGATTAGCGCTCAGAGCAATGAACTGCCATGTGAAGCAAGTCTGAATCCGGAAGATGGATGGGGACCGATGACCGAAAGTCGCGTATTGTCGGGAGATTTTTCTAATGATGCGGCCTGGATAACCGATCTGGCAGGGGGGATTCAGGATTTTGGAATTCTCGGTGCTGATAGCTCGGTGTTCTACAAATTGGAGGTGGATCCAGGAACGCGATCTCTATTTTTAGAATGGAGAACGGGAACGGCCACCTCTGTGAGTGCAGCCCTGTTCACACTGACGAGTCCGGAGTGCAGTGGAACGGACTACGGTGAATCGGTGCTTGAAAGTGGGCTAGGCACACCCCTGCAAGTGGAAGAATTAGAACAATCTGATGGAGTTCGATGGGACTTATGTGCATTGAGTCCGGCCGAGATGGAGGATTTGTACCTTTGGATGGCTGTCCCGACAAACGGTTTGGGGACCTTTACAGTGGGCGTGACGCAGCAGGTGGCACCCGTCAATGACGATTGTGGAGACCCGAGGCCTTTGGGAGAATTGCCTGCTGACGAAATGGATATTTTTTGCCTGGAAGGTGATAATACTTTTGCGTGTCCGGAGGATTATGATGCTGCGGCCATCGATAATCCCAATGGTTTGGATGCCGCCTGCTACCGAGATCCGCTCATTGGGGATCGTTCCGGCGTGTGGTTTGAGTTCTCAACGCCTGCCGATGCTGGTCGCTTCGATCTGGAGCTGAATCATTCCAATGGGGAGAATGTAAACTTTACGTTATTTGAGCCGGATCCCGACTGCTCAAGCATGACGGTGTTATATTGTGAGCAGGATATAGACGCTGATGGACAGATTGAATTGAATAATTTTGATTTGGAGCCCGACAGAACGTATTGGATACTTATTCATACAGACCAAGGCGAGGAGCAGGAAGGTGTTTTCGATTTTTGCATCAATGTAAAGCCTCCCATTTCTTGCGAAAATTTAGGCCCGCCCTTTTTTGACCAGGTGCTGCCCAATTGCGAATTTAATCAGTTTGAAGCCACTTGTTTGGATATGCCCGGAGCTCATCCTGACGGCCCGTTCCGTTGGCCGGGCTGTTTTAATCAGGAAATGGAGAACCCCACCTGGTTGAACTTCGTAGCTGATGATGATGTATTTGAAGTAATTTTGAATATTCAGGACTGTGCGAATGACGATGGTGTTCAGCTGGCTTTATACGAACTCTCCTGTGATATTCCTTTTAATCCGTTAAATCGGGATGGAAATTTGCCGGACCCTGGTGATCTCGTTTCAAATTGTTTACCCTTTGTGGTAGCTCCTCAGATTGGATTCGTAAATTTTAGCGCTCCTGTGGAGCCCGGGAAAGTATATGGCTTTTTGGTGGATGGTTTTGAAGGTGACCAATGCGATGTATTTATCGAAGAGGTAGTTTCGGGTGGAGGACAGCATTCGCTCGATGGGGCAACTCCTGAACAGCCGGTATTGGTCGACGGCGGATTTGAATTTGGTGAAGACACGATTTGTGCCGGCGCAACCGGAGTGACTTTTGAATTACCTGCACCTGTGGATGAGGCTTGTATTTATATCTGGACACAGGATGGAATGGGTGTGCCAAGTTTTGAAGAAACCCTAAGCGAACAATTTGACTTTCCTGACCCTGGAACCTATGAGATTTGTGTTTCGGCAGCCACCTTTTGTGATCAAACGGAACGCAGCTGCATTGAGGTAGTGGTCGAGGAACTGGATCCTTTTTTTACAAGGGATACGATTTGTGAAGGGGATGACTATGTTTGGGTAGGTCCTTACGGGAATGAGTTGACACCCGATCCGCCGATTAATACTGATATTCCAGGCAATAGCTTTCATACAGCTACGGCGTTAAACTCCTTCGATTGTTATGTGCCTTCCGAACTCAGACTGTTCGTTCGCAATGAAAATGAAGGTGATCCCACAGTGCGCGACACTTTTGCTTGTTATGATGACGCGAGCACAGGGAACTTTAATTTCATTTGTGAACCTTTGACGGCCCCAGGGACTTATGAACAGAGTTGTATTTCGCCGACCACGGGATGCGATTCTTTTTTCATTGTCAACCTCTTTGTTTTCGGAGGTCCCTTTACGATTGATCCGGTTTGTTTGGGCAATGGCGAAATGGGTTTCTTTTTCGAGGATCCAGAGCTTGGTGGATATACGCCCTGGTTTGAGCAATTGGGACGCTTGAATAGTGATGATTCGTTTCAGGTGAATCAGTATTGGACCATTACCGGAACAAATGACACGCTGGGTCGTGATCTCAATCTCATTTTGAGTCAGGACACCATAGAAGAACTCGCAACAAATGGCCGCCTTCGCCTTCAGTTTGAGATTGACATAATATTCCGGGGCGAGTCATTTTGCAGCTCCGTCGAGACGTATTCCTTTATTTTGGAGGAGCACTTCCCTCAAATATTAAGCTTTGGCGGTGATACGCTCTACTGTCGAGGCCGCGAGGAGTTAGAAATTACCGTTGATGTGCAACATCCCACAAGGCCCACCCCAGTGGGACAACCGGATTCGATTTCATCTTACCAGTGGTATATACCGGATTCGATTACCTTGCTTCCGCCCTCTACGCTCAATTCAGACACTCTTTTAGTTTCGCCTCCCGATACTCTAAAGGATGGCACGCTCTGTCTCACCGTAGTGACAGAACGTTGTGCATTTCGAGACTCTTTATGCATCGAATTGGAAGAAATCGTACCTGTAGTTCCCGATTTGGGTCCGGACATACAATTGTGTGGTACTGACTATGAGCTGGATCCTGTCCTTGCTACGCTGGGATCCTGGCGGGTTATTGAAGAACCAATTAGTGGAGACACCTTATTTTTTTCAGACCGGGAGGACCCTAACGCTGTCATATCTACCACTGTTTCGGGCACTTATGTGCTGGAGTGGCAGGAAGGGCTCGAAAACTGTGCGAAGCTCGATACTTTAGAAGTGACCTTTCTTCCGCCACCTTCAGCCTCAAATATTCGTGACACCTGTATTGGCTTAAACTACTCCGTGGTGATCGATATTATTGGTGGAGTCGGGGGATACTCGATTCATCCCAACTCCGATATTGGTGGACAGATTGATGGCAATCAGTTCTTTTCCGATACAATCTTAATAGACCCCGACCAGAATCTGGGCGACAGTTTGTTTTTAGTCCTGGCTGATTCGTCTGGCTGTGTTTCGGATTCTATTCGGATTCTTTTGCGTTGCGGCTGTGAGGCTACTGCAGGAGAAATGGGAACAGACACCATTTCTTTATGCATTGGAGAACCCGCCATTCCCCAAGATCTCATGAATCGGTTCCTGGAAGAGAATGATACGGTTATGTATGTATTGCATACCGGATTGGGAAATCAATTAGGGACGGTTTTAGATAGTAGTGCTTTTGAGGTGGGCAGTTTCAACTACCAAATGAACTACACAGCCGGGCAAGTATACTATATTTCAGCTGTAGTGGGCGATTGGGCCGGTGGGCCTTGGGTTGACCTGGGTGATCCCTGCTTGGCTGTTGCTGTCGGACAGCCGGTATTATGGCGAGAAATTCCAGTGGCAGATGCAGGTCCAAATAATGCGATCTGCAGACTCACCTACGAATTGACAGCTGCTCCGTCGGTTGGTCAGGGTCAATGGTCTGTCATTCCAGATACAGGGAATGTAAGTTTTTCATCACCCAATGGGTTCAGTACTGAAGTTACAGTAGGCGAACCTGGAACCTACATCTTCCAATGGCAACTCACAAACGGTTCTTGTGAAGACACCGATGAGGCTGAAGTTACTTTTTTAGAGCCATTGAGCTTTTCTATAGCATATGAATGCAATGCCACCTCGACCGAATATCAAGCTACAATAATCGTTAACGGAGGGAGTGAAACCTATACCGAGCCGACCAATCTTGGGCAGTTTTTCAATGATACCCTTATCACAGATTGGGTAGATGCCGGCGAATTGTTAGAAATCCGCATTGAGGATAACTCCGTCTGCGATCCCTTAGATATTGATGTGCTGACAGAGTGTGTTTGCCGAACGGATATTGGGTCGATGGATACCAATGATGTTTTAACAGCTTGTCTTGATGATTGCCTGGATGCATCCAGCTATTATGATCCTACGGGAGAATTTTTGGATGGAAACGACATCTCGGGTTTTGTACTGCATAACAGCTCAGATACTATTCTTGGGAGCGAGATCATCGGGCAGAGTTCTAATGGGATATTCTGCTACACGGATTTTCAAAATGATATTATTCCGGGTGACACGCTTTACATTGCCCATATCATAGGGGATGCAGGAGGTAATGGTGAGGTCAACTTGTCTGACGAATGCCTTAAAGTTAGCTTTGGACTTCCCATCGTGTTTATAGAACCTCCTCTGGCTGAGGCAGGAGGAGACACATTGATTTGTGACCTGGCCGCAATGCTGAATGCGGAATTACCCCCAATGAGTAGTGGTAACTGGAGCTATCTCGACGGTCCTTCGGCCAATGTGAATATTTTCAATCCGAATCAACCCAATTCAGCAGTTGTAGTGGATACTTTTGGCTTACATCGCTTGATTTGGACCCTAAGCTCTAACGGTTGCTCTTCTTCCGATACCCTTGAAATCGAGTTTTTATCTACTCCGGAGATCGAATTTAATGCAGTTGGATTCGACTGCAGTCCCGACCGCACATCTTACGAAGTTACTTTTACCATAGTGGGAGGAGAGGAAAGTACGCTGGAGGTCACGGGAACTCCCGGTACCCTCACAGGACGAAGTTTTGTATCTGATCCGATTCTAAGCGGAGATCCGTACGAGTTCACCTTTTTCGATGCCAATCCGTGTGATTCTGTTACGGTTAGTGGGAGTTTCGATTGTGGTTGTCGCACCATCATAGGAACATTAGAAGGTGAAGAGTTGAATCTCTGTGCGGATGAATCAGTGGGGGCGCAACTCAATTACGATCCAACCGGTGAGAATCGAGATAGTAATGACGAACTTCGATTTGTACTGATATCGTCAGATGAAACTCGAATTCAAGCGTCCCCCAATCTTGATTTCTCATTCGATGCCGGCACGATGAATCTGGGCGAAACCTATTTTGTACGCGCGTATTTGGGCTCAGTAGTGGGCGGAATATTTCAATATGATGAAGACTGTACGCAGTTTGATGGTGATATTCCCGTTACCTGGTGGGCTTATCCCGAAGCGGTGATAAATTCATCCGATGATCAACTTAACTGTTCAGTGACA
>Ga0209931_1001637_pt1 | contig 12082 bp, 11 predicted proteins | sample SalPonR1_B_D1_MG_FD_185697 | JGI IMG/M metagenome (GOLD analysis project Ga0209931, IMG submission 185697) | Salt pond soil microbial communities from South San Francisco under conditions of wetland restoration - Salt Pond MetaG R1_B_D1_MG... ...
AAGAAGACATCTTCATAAAAATCCGGAGTTGTCTGAACAAGAAAACGAGACTTGTCAGTATATCTGCCATAAGCTAGGTGAATGGGGGATCGAATATAAGACGGGATATGCAGATACAGGTGTGGTGGCCATAGTAAAAGGAGCAAAAGACGGTAAAACAGTAGCAATAAGAGGTGATATGGATGCTTTGCCGATTGAAGAAACAACTGAACTCGAATACGCATCAATCAATGAAGGTGTAATGCACGCGTGTGGGCATGATGCCCATGTGGCAATACTCCTAATCACAGCTAAAGTAGCAAATCTAATGAAAGAACAATTGAAGGGTAATGTAAAATTCTTTTTTCAACCTGCAGAGGAATCTATAGGAGGTGCGAAGAGAATGATAGAAGATGGATGCATGGAAAATCCTACAGTGGATTACGTTTTAGGACTTCATGTAGAACCTCTATACGATACTGGAATAGTGGGAATCAAATACGGTAAGATGTATGCTGCTTCAGATATGATTGATTTAACAATAAACGGGAAAAGTTCCCACGGAGCACATCCGGAGGAGGGTGTTGATACAGTGACTATAGCTGCAAATATAATCAACTCTATCCAAACTGTAGTTAGTAGAAAAGTATCCCCTCTTAACTCAGCGTTATGTACATTTGGTACTATTAAGGGTGGAACTGTTCGAAACCAAATAGCAGATAAAACAAAACTAAAGGGTATAATAAGAACTTTAGATCAAGAGACGAGATTACATGTGAGAGAAAACATAAAATCTATAAGCGTAAACTTAGCCGAAGCTATGGGTGCAACAGTAGACTTTGATGTTATAGAAAGTTATGGATCATTAATTAACGATGATAAAATAACTAAAATAGTCGAAAAGAATGCAAAAAAACTACTGGGGGATGCGAATGTGCATTTAGAGAGTTTTCCTGATTTAAGCTGTGAGGATTTTTCATATTTTGCAATGGAAAAGCCGTCATGCTATTTCCACCTAGGTTGCTATGATGAAAGCAATGGTGAAAGGGTAGATTTACATAACCCCAAGTTTAAAATCGATGAAGAGTGTCTAATGCTAGGAGTAAAGCTACAGCTGGAAAATGTGATTTCTTTACTCAAAAGGGAGAACTAATGGACAGAACAGTTTATGATCAAGGAAATTTAATCAAGCTTTTTGATGTCGATGACGACTTTATTGTAGATTTAAAGTATGCAAAAGCCAATAATTTTACAGGGCATATAATATACAATTCTAATGAATGTTGGATAGATAAGCATACCGCTGAAATTCTAATAAAAGCAAGAAATATATTTAAAAGAAATGGATACAAAGTTAAGATTTGGGATGCATATAGACCTATCAGTGCTCAAGCAAAATTTTGGGAAGTTATGCCTAATGATGAATTTGTGGCAAGACCTCCGGACATGAGCAAGATAAAAAAGTTTAGACCTACTCATATGAATGGTTTATGTGTCGATATAACCCTAACTGATATGTATGGTAATGATATTAAAATGCCTTCTGAATTCGATGACATGTCAGAAAAATCTTCACTAAAAAGCAATTTAAGTACGCCTGTAAGGCGAAAAAATGCTACCTACATGAAAGAGGTAATGGAAAGTGTGGGCTTTGAAGGCTATGAAAACGAATGGTGGCATTTTTATGACGTAAGTACTGAACCCACACCATTTATGGATTTTCAAATATAGGAGAAAAGATATGTTGGATTATTATTTAGACTATTTAAAAAACTGGAATAATATAAAGGGAACTATGAGTAGACATGATTATTGGAGTGGGCTTCTTACAATACTCTTAATAATTTCAGCACTACTTTGGTTCGGGGCCAAGATTCCATTCTTGAATTTCCTTCCTTTAGTATTTGTAGGTGCAATGTTAGTGCCTTACTTAACAGCAACTACTAGAAGATTGCACGATGTGGGAAGAAAAACATGGTTCATTTTATTAATAGTAATTCCTGTTGCAGGATGGCTTTGCATATTTGTGGAAACAATCCAGCAGACCAAAGATGACGAATATTTTGAGCAAAAAAGTAAAGCAAAAGAACAAAAGAAAATACCATTATTGAACACAAGACTATAACTAAGGAGAAATATAAAATGATTTGCGATAACATTAAAGTTTCTGAAGAAGGACAGCTACTTTTTGCTGGTCAAAATACAATTGAACTTGCTAAGAAATACGGAACACCTCTCTATTTATTGGATGAAGATAAATTAAGAGAAAAGTGTAATATCTACAAAAAAGCTTTTGATGATCATTTTAATGGACTTGGCGGACCGCTTTATGCTAGTAAAGCAAACTGCTTTAAACGTATATATGAAATAATGAGAGAAGAAAATATGGGTATTGATGTGGTGTCTTCAGGAGAAATATATACAGCACTACAAGCGGGATTTGATCTTTCTAATGCCTTTTTCCACAGCAATAACAAGACTGATGAAGACATAATTTATGCTATTGAAAATGGTATAGGATATTTTGTTGCGGATAATATAGAAGAAATAAAATCAATAGCGAAAGAAGCTGAAAAAAGAAAAGTTAAACAGAAAGTTTTATTGAGACTTACTCCGGGGATTGATACGCATACATATGAAGCGGTTTCAACGGGGAAAGTTGATTCTAAATTTGGTAGTGCCATTGAAACGGGACAAGCAGAAGAAATAACTGCTAATACACTTAAAGAGAAATATATAGACCTTCAAGGCTTCCATTGTCATTTAGGTTCTCAGATATTTGCAGAAGATGTATTTGAACGCGGAGCAGAAATAATGATTAAATTTATTTTTGAAATGCATAATAAATATGGACTGGTAACGGAGATATTGGATTTAGGCGGCGGTTACGGTGTTAAGTACACGGAATTAGACCCTGATATTGATATTTATGCCCAAATTGGTGAAGTAGCTAAAGTAGTTAAAACAAACATTAATAAGTATGGAATTGAAATGCCTCAAATCCATATGGAGCCAGGCAGAAGTATCATTGCAGATGCTGGAATGACTTTATATAAGGCCGGAACGGTAAAAAAAATTCAGGGATATAAAAATTATCTTTCAGTTGATGGCGGTATGCCCGATAATCCCAGATTTGCACTTTATGGATCAGAGTATACTTGTTATGTTGCAAATAAAATGAATGAAGAGAGCGATTTTGGGTGTTCTATAGTAGGAAGGTGTTGCGAAAGCGGTGACATAATACAGGAAAATGTGATAGTACCAAATAGTGTAACAAGGGATGACATAGTAGCTGTATGCACAACAGGAGCATATAACTATTCAATGGCATCAAATTATAATAGACTTAGGAAGTTGCCTACTATAATGTTAAGCAAAGGCAAAAGTTATATTGGTGTAAGAAGACAATCATACGAAGAAATGTGTTGTTGTGATGTATAGTTTCCATTTCTCTTTATTAATATAAATCAATTTTAATGACTTTTTTAGCAAAACGCTAAGAAGGTCATTTTAATATATATTTATGCATAATTGTGATATAATTAATAAAATGGTGGTGAGAATAATGGTTAAATGGATTGCAAGAGCTATATCCACTTTGGCTGTGGCATTTTTTCTTATGATGGTAATAGGAGAATATTCTTTTAATCAAGGGAATATAGGGATTGAAGGGACACTTGTAGCTATAGGTGCAGGGTTATTAGCTATAAGTGTTTTGATTGCTTGGATTAAACCAAAGATAGGTGGAGTAATATTAATTATATGTTCACTAATATTCATGGCTTTTATATACCTAACTTCTGGATCGAATAGAATAATGGCATCAGTTATAATAAGTTCCCCATTTCTAATATCAGGAATACTCTTTTTCATACATGGTAAATTTGTTTACCAAAAGAATAAATATTGATTATAGGGAGTTGCTTTATTAATAAGTGGCTTCTTTTTTTATTTAACAAATATTTAAACTTGTTTTAGTATATAGAGGCACGATATATATAGACGATATTACGGTATTATTATCAAAAAACTTTTAAAATTATTGACCCTTAAGTATGAAAAATAAAAGAAATTCCTTGAAGATAGGGTAAAAGAGGGGTATATTCTAGGTAGAGTGGGAATAGTTAAATATTATTTTAAAGAGTCGGAGAAAAAACTTTAGCTACTAATTATGGTGGCTGTTACAACTTCTATCATGAAGCGAATGATAATATGGGTTTATGAAAATTTAGTTGTTTTACAGTCTTTTATAGTATAAAGGTGGGTTCATTTTATAGCATTTTTAGAGTTGTTGACTAATAAGCATTGGTATCTATTTAGTGGCGTCATTAAAAATACTTAAAAAGTATCTGAAATTCAAAGATTGGATTAGGGAAGATTATGAATAAATTAACTAAATTGGGGGTAACAAAAACTTTAAGTTGGGCAGCGGTTGCAATCGTTATGGTTATAATATTTTCAAATAAAAACGCTATACTTAATTGGGGTGACAATCAAATAAAGACAATACTATTAGCAGTATTAATTGCCTTTGGTCTTTTTATGGATTTGGTTATAAGAACGATAATAAAAAGAGGCAGACAGTTAAAAGAGAATCAGATAAATTATAAAAACTTGAATGTTGAAATTATAGCAACTCTTTTATACATATTTATTATTATCATAACTTTATATATATATTATGAAAGTGCAGGCGCTGTTCCCGTGGGGTGGCTTTGGTTTATAGCGTATAGCACTATTGTTTTTGTTGATATAACTTTTGGAGTATGTGACTTATTATTTAATCAAAGGAGGTAGTTATGGTTAAAGTAGGACTTGTAGTTAACCCAGTAGCTGGAATGGGTGGTAAAGTTGGATTAAAAGGTACAGATGGAGAAATGTATAAAAAAGCGCTTGAGCTTGGTGCTGAACCGGTGACTGGTCCTAGACTAGAAAGTGTATTAAAACTCATAACAAGAAAGGATGTTTACTTTTATACTGCACCTAAAAATATGGGAGAAGATTACTTAAAGAATTATAGCCTTAAATATGAAGTAGTAGGAAACTTGGACGATGAAACAACAAGTTCTGATACCAAAAGATTAGCAGTGGAAATTAAGAAAATTGGTGTAGATGTAATAGTCTTTGTGGGTGGAGACGGCACAGCTCGGGATATACTAGATGCAGTAAAGATGGATGTTCCGGTTATTGCTATTCCATCAGGTGTTAAGATGTTTAGCTCGGCGTTTGTGCTATCAGCGAATGCCGCAGCTGAGATGATCAATACTTTTAGTGATGATTTTATTGAAAAGGAAGTACTAGATATTGATGAAGACGCTTTTAGAAACAATATACTAGATGCCAAATACTATGGGACTGTATTAGTTCCTAACATAGAAAATCTCTTGCAAGGTAAAAAGGCAGCATCAAATATTAAAGGTCCTGCAATTGATAGAAAAAAGGAAGTTGCAAAATATGTAATTGAAAATTTAGAAAAAGACTGTCTATATATTCTAGGACCCGGAACAACTGTTAAAGAGATTACAGAGGCTCTAGGAGTAGAAAAAACTTTGCTAGGTATTGATGTGTTATTAAATGGTAAAATCGTAGCTTTAGATGCAAAGGAAAATGATATATTAAATTTAATTAAAAAATATGGAAAAGCGAGGATAATTATAACTCCTATAGGAGGAAGTGGATTTATATTTGGAAGAGGAAGCAGGCAAATATCATCTGAAGTATTAAAGAAAATTGATAAAGAAGATTTAATCATTGTTAGTACCATAGATAAAGTGGGAGGATTACCGTGTCTTAGAATAGATTCAGGAGATAGAGCAGTGGACGAAAAATTAAGTGGAAATCTTGAAGTGATTGTTGATTATAACGAAGAGATAATTATGGAGGTAAAGTGTTGATTGATTTAACCAGTAATGAAAATCCATATAGCCGTGATATAGATATTAATATTAAAGAAATAAATAGATATACATCGAGAAAAGAGATGGAGAGTTTAATATCCAAGCTGGCTGATTACTCAGGATTTAATAAAGAAAGCATAATAATCGACTATGGGACAAATCGTTTAATAGAAAGAGTGATTTTAAAGTATCATAAAAATAGGGATTTATATATTTTAAATCCCAATTCATATGGATTTATAGGATTAGCAAAAGATGTTGGAATGAAGGTAAAAAGACTACAATTAGTACCTCCTGATTTTACAATCGATTGGGAAAAGCAAGATATAAATAATTCTATCATCGTAATAGATTCTCCAAATAATCCTACAGGTCAGTTTATGATAAATGAAGATCAATTAAAAAAATTATTAAAAAATAATATAGTTATAATTGATGAAGCTGGATATGAATATTCAAGCTTTACCTTTGGTAGTCTAATAGAGGATAATGATAATTTATGCATAATCAGGACCTTAGATAAAGCATTTGGTTTAGCTGGACTAAAAATTGGTTATATGACTTTTGGAAATGGTCTAAGTAAGTGTTTTAACAATAATATTGAATTAAACAAACCGACTTTAAAGGCTTTAGAGATTGCTTTAAGTGATACGGAGTATCTTAAGAAAACCACTGATAAAACAATAAATATAAAAAATCAGCTGATAAATAACTTAAGAGATTTAGAAATAATAGTTTATGATAGTTATGCAAATTATCTACTTATAAATACGGAGATAGCAGATTTTTCTTTAAAGCTTAGGAAAAGAGGTATTATGATTGAAGACTTATCGGTAAGCTGGATTAAGGGATATTATAGAATTACAATAGGCACCAAAAATGAAATAGATTCACTTATAGCTGCGATTAAAGAAATAAAGAAATAGCCGAGGCTATTTCTTTATTAACTCTTCCCGTTTCTTTCTAAATTCAATTATTGGAAGATCTCCAGGAATTAGTTTTTCATCCATGATTAAAGACGAAGCCTTTGGAATTTGAGTTATTACAACTCTTTTATCCTGTCTTAAAATAATTCTACTATATATTTTACCAAAGAATCCTATGATATGTTTAAGACCCCATATAGGCATAAAAGCTTGGTAAAACCTTAAATATATCATTGTGTTTTCTTCATCAATGGGCGAAAAAGCAGCAAAAACCCTTATTTTATCGCCGATGATGTTTTGCCAAATATTAGGCATCATGAGCTGAAGAGAAAATAGATTGTCAATATCACTCATTTCATCTGCGCTGATAGCTTTTGTGTTGCCATCATCCTTTACGTTTTTTACATACCAAGTTAAAGTGTTATCTTCCCATACTGCCTTTGGACCGTATACTACGGTCTTACCACCTTTTCCAATAGTTGTGGCATGAACGAAGGGTACATGAACGACATCCATTTGATTCTCTATACATCTAGTATAATGCATAGGCCAATGGTCCTTAATTTCCGAGTAATTAAATCCTTCTTTTAGTTCTTCAAAAAAAGGAATTTCAGGTAAATCTTCTAAATAATCACCATAATATACCCATATTAATCCGTACTTTTCAGAAGTTCTGTAGGCGTTTACATTGTAGTGCTCAGATACCTTATGCGATTTTCCGTTGGCAGGTATGACTTTTACTTTACCTTTAGCATCATATTCAAATCCGTGAAATGGGCATTGAGCATGTCCATCTACTATCTTTCCCTTGCTAATTGAAGCGCCTCTATGGCAGCATTTATCAACTATACAAGCTATTTCATTATTATCTTTTCTCCAAAATGCAAGTTCTTCGCCAAAACGTTTTACCCCTACAAGTTTGCCTTTGGGTAAATCCTTTGAACTTAAAGCAGCATACCACATGTTATTTATCATAATATCTCTCCTTTATAAATACACACTTATTATATCATAATTAATATATAATAAATGGGATAAGAGGTGTTTATTGACAATTATTCAAAATTAATATATCCTATAAAAAATACACAAGGGTGAATTAATGATTAGAAGTGAAATAGATTATAGGGTGAAAAAACTAAATAAAAAAACTGATAGTAGGGAGCTTAATGAATTTATAAATGAATTTAAACCATTCATAGTATCACAAGCTTCTAACGTGCTTAAGAGGTATGTATATATTGAAAATGATGAAGGCTATGAAAATGCTCTCATAGCTTTTTACGATGCAATAGTAAGTTATGACTTTGATAAAGGGAGTTTCATCGCTTATTCCAAAAAAATTATTCATAATAGATTAATTAATTATTTAAAGAAAGAAAATAATAATATGGTAGTATCTCTTGAAAACGAAGATTTGGAAGGTATTAGTGATAAGAGTCAAGAACAAAAAGAACTTAAAACTGAAATTGAGGAGTTTGAAACAGAATTATGCAAATATGGCTTAACTGTTGAAATATTAGAAGAAAAAAGCCCTAAACATAAAGATACAAGGGATTTTGCGAAAGAATTAGCTATAAAAATAAAAGATGATCAAGAAATCATTCCTTTGTTTAACGAGAAGAGGAAATTGCCTATAACAAAGATATCTAGAAAATATGGCATATCAAGAAAGGTTTTATACAAAAGCAAAGAGTATATAACCTCGATAGTTATAATATTGAATAAAAATTTTATTTGTTTAAAAAATTGGATTTAAATGTACCCTAAAAAGGATCCCTTGATTGTAATATATAATATAAAGAAAAAGAGGTGAGTTTTATGAAACAAGGCATAGTTATAAAAATCAATAATAATCATGCGATTGTTTTATCACAAGGTGAATATCTTAAAGTGAATTTAAAAGAGCAAATGTTATTAGGACAACGAATCTCATTTACCGATGAAGATATTTATAAAGAAAAACAAATCAGGAGGGGTACTATGAATTTAAGAAGAGCGATATCTGTTGCGGCAGTATTTGTACTAGTTTTTGTGGGTAGTCTTTTTGTAGCTCAAGAAGATTATGCATCATTAGTGGTAATAGATATTAATCCTAGCGTGCAGTTAGAATTGGATGAGGATGAATTTGTCACAGGTTATGAAGCACTAAATGAAGATGCAGAAACACTGGAATTAGATTATGTAATGGGAATGACAGTGGAAGATGCAGTGTCATATATAACGCAGAAGGCAGAAGAATTAGGGTTTATTGATTTAAATGATTTGGATGATGACTATGTATTAGTTGCTACTATTTCAGATGATGAAGATGTTGAAGAAAGATTACAAGATGCGGCAATTGGTGATGAAAATCTGGAAGCTGTAAATGTTGCCATGATTAAAGCTACAAAAGAACAACTTGAAGAAGCGTTGCAATTGAGAATTCCTTTAGGACTATTGGTCTCAGGGAAGATAGATAATTTAGAAGAGGGAGTGTCAGTACAGGATTTCTTTGATAACGAAGAACTAATGGAAAAATTTATGGAAGCAGGTTACATTATTAAAGAAGACTACGGTCACAAATTGGATAGAGTCAATGCCCATCTTATAGGCGCTAATATAGATGATACTTTAAAAGATGAATTAATGATAGAATTTTTGGATGCTAAAGATGCTTTCTTTGATGCTAAAGAATCATTCACACATGCAAGAGAGGCTTACAAAGAAACTCTGAAAAATGGTGATGAGAATGAAATCGCTTTAGCTAAAGCTAAGCTGGAAGAAGCTGAGCTTTATAAAGATCTCATGGAGCAAAATAAAGATAACGTAGAAGCCACTAAAGAAGCTTTGATGAAGAACTTAGAAGGCGAATTTGATAAAGATGATATGGAAAGAGAACTTGAAAAAGTTCAAAAAAAAGTAAAAGAAAAGAACGAAAAGGCTCAACAAAACATGGAAAAGGCTCAAGAAAATAAAGAAAATGCTTTGCAAAACAGAGATAGTCGAGGCGAAGACGAACAAGGCAAAATGATAAAAAACCAAGAGGAAAAAGGTTTTGAAAATCAAGAAGGGCAAGATGATGACGAATAATTATCTTTAACAAATTAATATAACTTTTAAAATTAGGTTTCCTATGATAATATAATTATAGGAAGCCTTTTTAATTATAAGGAGAATATTATGGTAGATAATGAAAATAGAATAAAGGAATTAGAAGCTTTAGTCGAAGAGTTCAAAAAAGAAAAAGATGAAAGTGAACTGCTTGAATTCCCTTGGGTAGGTAATTTAGGACAGTGGTATTGGTCTGTTCAAACTAATAAAGTTATATTTAATAATAATAAAATTACTAATATGGGCTTTGATAGAAAGGAACTACCTAAAGAAATAGGTTTTGAGTTTTTTACCAACAGACTTCATCCAAATGACTATGAAAGGGTAATGGCAAATATGAGAAGCCACTTGTATAAACAATCTGATATATATGAGGTTGAATATAGGATTAAAAATAAAGAGGGTAAATATATTTGGTACTATGATAGAGGTAAAGTAACAAAAAGAGACGAGGAAGGCAGACCGATTCTGGTATCAGGTATAGTATTTGATATTAGCAAGAATAAGGAACTGGAGCAAGAACTATTAGATGCTAATCATAAGTTAAATGAAATGGTTATAACTGATGAGTTGACAGGTGCTTTTAACAGGAGATATTTAACGAATAAATTGAGTGAAGAAATCGAAAGATCGGAAAGAACCAATGAACTTTTTTCTTTAATTATGTTTGATATAGACCATTTTAAAAGAGTAAATGATGTTTTTGGACATGACTGTGGAGATGTTGTTTTAAAGACAATATCAAACTTAGTAAAAGATAGAATAAGGAAAATTGACAGTTTTTGTAGATGGGGTGGAGAAGAATTTATAATCTTAATCCCCAATACTGATAAGAACAGTGCATACCTATTAGCAGAGGAAATAAGGAAAATTATTGCTAATAGTAAGATGGAAGGTATTGATAGTGTTACTGCCAGCTTTGGTGTTACAAACTTTTTGAAAAGTGATAACCCAGATACCATAGTTAAACGAGCCGATGATTTAATGTACTTGGCTAAAATACAAGGAAGAAACTGTGTGAAAATGTGAGGGCTATTAATGGTAAATAAATCAGCAAGGAACAGAAGCATTATTTTGGCAATTCTAATAACAATAGTGCTAAGTCTTTTTGCTTACTATTTGTATAAAGATTATAAAGGTAATTTGGCAGAAAATAATAAAGCATTACTGGAAAAATACAATGAAGAGTATAGTACAATAATTTCAGGATATAGAAAGCTTTCAGCTTTATATTTCGATGAAATCATCAATGATGAGCAAATACTTAAGATTATATATGAAGCTGACAAATCGGATGAAGCTAGTAAAGATGAATTAAGAAATGAGTTAATATCTTTGATGGATAATAGTTACTCTAAGATGAAAGATAATAATTTCAGGCAACTTCATTTTGCTCTTTCGGATTCCACGAGTTTTTTAAGAATGCATAAAAAGGATAGTTATGGCGATTACTTGGCAGATGTAAGAGAAACTGTAGCAATATCCAATAATGAGCAACGCTATGTGGAAGGATTTGAAGAGGGTAGAGTGTTTAACGGCTATAGATTTGAGTATCCTCTTTTTCATAACAATGAGCATATAGGTTGTGTTGATGTAAGCGTATCATTTTTGTCGGTAATTGAGTTAATGGATCAATCTTTCAATATCCCTACACAATTTATAATTAAAAAAACTGTAGTGGATAACAAAGTATGGGAAGAAATAATTGGTGACAATTATAAAATTAGTAGAATTTCTGATGATTACTATTATGACAGTGCCTGCTCTGAATATATTAGTAGTACTGGTAAATATATCAATTTGTTTGAAGAAATTAATGATGATAAAGATTTAAGATATAAAATAGGCAAACTTTTAAAAGATGATAAAAGTTTTGTAATAAACTATGAAGCTAGAAATAATCGCTATGCAATAGTGTTCAAAAATATCAATAATGTTCAAGGGGAAAGTGTTGGTTATTTAGAATTCTATGATATTGATAATGAAGCAGAGAGACTATACAGTGGTATGATAACTAAATTAATGCTCGTTTTTTCACTTTGGTTACTAATACTTATGACAATATTAGGGTTTTACTTATTAAATAAAGAAATACAAAACATGTCATACTATGATAAATTAACTGGTGTTTTAAACAGAAACAAGTTATATGAATCAATTGAAAGAGACATTAAGCTAAATGAAAGA